>Ga0134126_10002613_pt1 | contig 22681 bp, 24 predicted proteins | sample KB31752_FD_96881 | JGI IMG/M metagenome (GOLD analysis project Ga0134126, IMG submission 96881) | Terrestrial soil microbial communities with excess Nitrogen fertilizer from Kellogg Biological Station, Michigan, USA - KB3-175-2 | ecosystem: Environmental > Terrestrial > Soil > Unclassified ... | reverse complement strand
AAGATAACGAAAAAGGAGCAGAAAAACAATCGTTTTCTACTCCTTTTTATCCTCAATTTCTAAAGGACTTTTTCAGTGCCCTCCTCTCCAATAGGGGGGCTTTTTTTATTGCATGAACGGCGGCGGCGGAACATATGTAAAAAAAGTGGCGGCGAAAGCAGTAATTTGCTATTTTGCAAAACTCGTCATCTACCATCTACCCGCTATGAAACTGGCAACGCAAATATCCGTTGGGTTCCTCATCGTCATATCTATCGATTTGATCGATTCGTATATAAATTATACACTGACAAAGGAGGTAAATACCAACACGGCATTTTTAACCAACTCCGAAGCTATTATCAGGAATTCGGGTTCTTTGAGCAGGAGCATCGCCGATATTCATAATGCTTTCAGGGGGTTTTTACTCACCGGCGATGAAACCTTCCTTGAACCATACAATACAGGACTAAACACCATACCGACTCTGGTAAACCAGGGACATATACTAACCGGTTCCCCCGACCAGGATCGAAGGCTCGACTCCATCCTGGTATTCCACAAATTATGGATCAATTACGGAAACCTGTTGATCGCGGCTAAAAGAAAAGCTATACACGACCCGCGTTTTTTGCCCGAATATCAACGTTTATTTGAAACGCAATTTAAAAAACGGGTAGCAAAAAGCTATAGCGATGAGATCGCCAGCTTGCTTCGCACATTTGACAAAAGTGAATATAAAATACGCGAAGGCAGGCGACAAGCATTGGCGGCTTCAATACGGCAAACAGAAACAGCTTCGATATTTTTTAGCGTGCTTATTATTATTGTAGGTATAGCCAGTGCAATATTTATTGTCCTGAAGATATCAGGCCGGATCGCCTCTATGGTGAAACTGGCTGAAAACATTTCGCGGGGTGACTTTACGCAGGTTAAGGATGATAAAAGGGATGAGCTCAGCAGCTTATCAATTTCGCTGAACAGCATGTCGGAAAAGCTTAGCCGCAACATCAGCGAGCTTGAAAAACGCAATGCTGAACTCAACCAGTTTGCATATGTGGTTTCACACGATCTGAAAGCGCCGGTAAGAGGCATTTATAACGTTATACAGTGGATTGAAGAGGATTTGAATAACGAGATATCGCCCGACATGAGAAAATACCTGGATATTATTCCGCAAAGGATCAAACGAATGGAGGATCTGATCGACGGGCTATTGGATTATGCCCGGATAAGCCGCGAAAAACCGGTGAAAGAGGAGACGGACGTTAACGTGATGGTGGATGAGCTTGCTGAAATGATTGTACCAAAAGCGTTTGCATTCAGCCACGGAGACTTGCCTAAATTATGGACCGAAAAACTGCTGCTGCAGCAGGTATTTAGTAACTTAATCAGCAACGCTGTAAAATATACGCCCCCGGAAAATGGACAAATTTCAATTTCCTGTGCCGAAAGGGGGGATCAATATGAGTTTATCGTTAGTGACAACGGGCAGGGAATTGACCAGGAATATCATGAAAAGATATTTGTAATTTTTCAAACCCTGCGCGAAAAACACGATAAAGAGAGCACCGGCATAGGGCTGGCGATAGTGAAAAAGATAATTGAAGAAAGGCATTGTACCATTAGTGTGGTTTCCTCTGCAGGTAAGGGAGCAAAGTTTATATTTACGTGGCCAAAAAATTAACTATGAATAAGAAGAGAATATTGCTGGTTGAAGATGATGAGTTGGACATCATAAGCGTTGAGCGATCATTAAAGAAGCTGGATATGACTTATGAATTATTTACCGCCTACAACGGGATAGAAGCGCTGGAAATGCTTCGCGGTAAAGGGACGCAGCCTATGCAGCCGCTTCCGAGCCTTATTTTGCTTGACATAAATATGCCCAAAATGAACGGCGTTGAATTTTTGAAGATATTAAGAGAAGACAATGCATTAAAGCACATCAAGGTTTTTGTAATGACAACATCGGGCGAGGAACAGGACAGGAAGGCGATGGAAAAACTGGGCGTTTCGGGATATTTGATAAAGCCGCTTAATTTCAACAACAATAATAAAAGGTCGGATTCGATGGACGCCTTTGTACAGTTCCACATCGGGAAGATATTGCGCGAAGAATCGAGTTTTTCGTGATGCTTGATTGAATATTTGCCTGTTTTGATTTGGATATCGTTATTTTAGCTACAGCAGCCATTCGTCGAACCATTGACTGAATTACCAATTCCGAAAATGAAAAACCCCCTTGCCACAGCATCGCTTATATTTCTTAGCTGCTTGATTTGTTTTGGCGTCCAATCAGCTGCCGCTCAAAAGCAAACAGCCGGCCAATCGGTCTACCAGAGTCGGCTTGACGACCCTGACGCCGTATATTTTACGCCGGCTAATTTTAAAATAACCGCCGATGGCAAAACCGATGTGTCGGATGAGCTTCAGCGGGCAATCACTGAAATAAAAACCAGGTACAATTTCGGCATTCTGTTCATCCCGGAAGGAAAGTACCTCATCTCAAAAACCATATTTATCCCCATGGCGGTGCGTTTAATTGGTTATGGCAAACACCGGCCGCAAATGATCCTTGCGAAAAACTCGCCGGGCTACCAGGTCGCAGATACAAGCGATAAAGGAAAAGCCAAATACATGTTTTGGTTTGTGAGCCGTTTGTCAAAGCCGGGCGAGCCGATTCAGGATGCCAGCGCGGGTACGTTTTACAGCGCCGTCAGTAATATCAATGTTAAAATTGAGGACGGCAATCCTTATGCCGTAGCGTTTCGCGCCCATTTTGCGCAGCATAGTTTTATAGCACATGCAGACATCGAAATCGGTAATGGCAAGGCCGGGCTTTTTGACGTGGGCAACGCGATGGAGGATGTGCGGTTTTTTGGCGGGCAATACGGAATCTATACCACCAAGCCTTCGCCGGGGTGGCAATTTATGATGGTGGATACTTATTTTGAAGGGCAGCGCGTGGCCGCGATCCAAACGCAGGAAGCGGGCCTTACCATGGTACGGATGCAAGCCAAAAATGTACCGACGGTGATCGACATCAGCCCGAATTACCACGAAAAATTGTTTATGGAAAATTGCCGCTTCGACAATGTGTCGGGCCCGGCAATCATAATCAGCAATGAGGACAATGCCGTTAACCAGATCAGTTTACGAAACGTCGATTGCCGCAATGTTCCCATATTAGCGGGCTACCGCCGTTCTGGCAAACAAACCAGGGGTGCAGCGGCTATTTATAAAGTAAAAAATTTTATATACGGTTTGCAAATGGACAGCCTTAAGGCAGATCCGGTTTACAAAACCATCCTGGATATGCAGCCGCTCCCGGCGTTGCCGGCACCCGCGAAAAAGGATATCCCCGAACTGCCTGCTATAAATACCTGGGTGAACTTAAGGTCGCTTGGCGCGAAAGGGGATGGCATTACCGATGATACGCAGATTTTGCAAAATGCTATCGATCATTATGAAACGATATATATCCCGCAGGGCTGGTACCGCGTTAGCGAAACCATCAAATTAAGGCCAACTACAGTCCTGATCGGGTTAAGTCCCATTGCAACCCAGTTAATCCTGCCCGATAACACACCGGCGTTCGGCGGTTTTGGCGGGCCAAAGGCTTTGCTGGAAACAGCAAAAGGCGGCCGGAATATCGTAACAGGAATAGGGCTTTCCACCAGCGCCGACAATCCGCGGGCAGTAGCCTGCAAATGGATGTCGGGCCAAGATTCATACCTGGGCGATGTAAAATTTATTGGGGGTCATGGCGGTATGCAGCGGCCTGACAAACAGGGCAGCGCGACACGGTCGCCCGGGATATATAATCGCGGGCCGAACGGCGCCGACCCGGCGTGGGATACGCAATACTGGAGCCTTTGGATAACCAATGGAGGCGGTGGTACGTTTATGGATATCTGGACCGCAAATACCTACGCGGCAGCGGGCGCTTATATATCGAACACTTCGACACCCAGCCATATTTATGCCCTGTCGGTCGAGCATCATGTTCGTAACGAGATCAGGTTTAACCATGTAGCTAACTTTAACGTGTACGCGCTGCAGCTGGAAGAGGAGAGCCGCGAAAGCACGGAATGCCAGCCTATGGAACTTGAAAATTGCAGTAACATGGTTTTTGCAAACTTGTACATGTTCCGGGTGATACGGGTGATCAAACCTTACCCTAATTCCATACGATCATGGAGCAATAAAAACATCGAGTTTTTAAACGTGCATAATTACAGCCAGATCAAATACACGACGACAAATCCGCTATATGATGTCAACTCAGACACGGAGGTGCGCCCCTGGGAGTTTGCCCGGTTGTTTATCGGCGAAAACACCGATGGCCCGAGATACGCCGGCGGCATGGTCAAACTGGCGTCGGGTTTCGAGTTCGCCGAGGGCGCGTGCGCCGATAGCAAAGGCAATATTTATTTCTGCGAATCCCGGTTAAGGCGGATATACAAATGGGATGCCGCCAGCCGTTCAATAAGCCTCCTGGCCGATTATCATTGGGAACCGTTATCATTAGCGTGCGACAAAAACGATAATCTGCTGGTGGTTTTTAAATATGTTCCAAAGCCGGGCTACCTGGTAAACGGAAAGCCCGAAGAGTTTAAAAATCCGCCAGATGCCGCCGGAACCTCCTTCAGCGCGTGGGGAAACTCGGGGTTTGGCACCCTTGTATATTCCATAGACCCGCTTAATCCGGACGAAACCGTTCAGCTGCTGAAAAAGATCCCGATGGGACAGGTTAACCCGGTTTATAAGGCGCTGTATCCCGCGCACCGCTGGCGCGACCATCACGACTTTAACAGCATAGCGGTTGCCCGCGATGCGGAATGTTTTGTGGCGCCAGATGGGGTTACTATTATTCCTGTTGCGTACGACCTGGCGAGGTCGTCGGCATTGGTCGCCGCCTGGCCCGGAAAAACAGTATATGTAGCCGATGAATACGATAAAAGAACGGTAAGCATGCGGGTGAGTCCGGAAGGGTATGTATCGGATCTTAAATACTTTGCTGAGCTCGGTGAGTTTGATTCGATAGCCGATGCACAGGGCAATGTTTATATTGCAGACGGCCAGATATATGTATACGATAGCGCTGGAAAACAAATAAAAGTGATCAAAGTGCCTGAAAGACCGACATCGTTAACTTTTGGGGGCCTGGATGGAAACACCCTTTATATCACGGGGCATAACTCGTTGTATGAAGTGCGGATGAATGAGTAAAGGGAATTTTATATCACCGGTTCCTGACGATTATCCCAAAAAAATAAAAGGTGAACGGAAGAATCTGTCACCCGGTAAAACAATGAACATTGCCTGGTGATCAGGCCTATCCTTACATTTTCGTCAATGGTTGATGACTTAAACATAAACGGATGCCCGGCGATAAGTCTGATCGTGACTTCGGCTTTTAGAAGGAACTTATTCGCGGAATTAATGCCAAACCTGCCGAGAATAAATTTATAAACGGATGCCAGTGTATCTTTAGAACGCGGTGTGTAAACAACAGCTAAACTCATACGAGGTTCAGCATGTCTTTAACCCCGGTATAAGGCGTTAATTTGCCTTCATCTGCCTGTTTGATGGATTCTTTTACACCGCTTATCACATGATCCGGATAAGTTGGATTTTTTTGTTCAAAAGTTACCTTCATAGCTTTCATAACCGCTTTTATGGCAGCCAGCTGTTCCTTGTTTTTTGGATAAACTATCAATGCGTCCATGAACAAATATAGTAAATATGCTAAATAGATACCAAAAACAACAATAATTGCGACCGGTTGTCTTCGGACGATCAGTGCTTCACCACTCTTTTCAATGTCACCAGGTTCTGCGCATTTACGCTATAGCCGCTGATGTTGTTTTGATAAAGATTCACCCGCTTATCGTAATAAAGGATCACCACCGGTGATTGCTGCATAACCAGGTTGTCCATTTTACGGTAAAGGGCGTAGCGCTTTTCGTCGTTCACCTCATGGTATGCCCTTTCAAACAGCGCGTCGAACTGTTTGTTGTTAAAACCGGTATAGTTTGGCCCGTACGGTATTTTATTTTTTGAATAGAATACGGAAAGATAATTCTCGGCGTCGGGATAGTCGGCTATCCAGGTGCCGTAAAAAAAGTTAACGCCGTTTTTTGCCACCAGCTCGCGCAAGCTGGCTCCCTGCGTTATCTCGACACTGGTTTTAATGCCTACGCGATCAAGCTGCCCCTGCACATATTCTATCAGGCTGCGATAACCTACGGTGGTGTGGAGCACAATTTCAGGCAGGTTGTTTCCGTTTGGGTAACCGGCTTCTTTAAGCAACTCGCGCGATCTTTCGGGGTTGTATGCATACCCGTTCACTTCGCGGGCGTCAAATCCCGGCATCCCCAGGGGAATGAAGCCGGCAATACCGGGTGTGCCCATGCTGTTACGCAGGTATTTGATCATTTTTTGCTTATCGATAGCATAGTTGATAGCCTGCCTTATTTTTAATATCCTTAGTGGCGATTTTTTTACGATAGCCAGGCTGCTGTCTACCAGCATACCCAGGTAAATCGTGTTCAGGTACGGGCCGGTATTCATAATGAATTTGCCTTTATACTTCCGGGTTATCCTTCCCGATTTGGTGAGGATGTCGTCGCGGTAACTGCCATCGATATCGTTCAAAAAATCAAGCTTTTTGCTGATAAATTCCATAAAGGCAGTTTGCTTATCGCCGATGAAAGTTGCCCGTATCGCATCGAGATGTGGTAGGCGACTGCCATCTTTATCCTTTTCCCAATACTTTTCATTTTTCAATAACACCATTACTTCGCCTTCTTTCCAGTATTTAAACCTGAACGGCCCGGTGCCCACCGGGTGCTGGCGGAAATCTTTTCCGTAATGGTCAACCACCTCGTGCGGAACCACCGAACAATAGGGCGCGGTTAGCATGCTTAACAACGGCGGAAAAGGCTGTTTAAGCTGTATCTGAAACGTGCTGTCGTTTACCGCCCTGAATCCGCTTTTGCCGGCAACCTTGTCGCTGAATATCCAGGAGCCCGACGAGGCCACTTTGGGGTCGATCAGGCGGTAAAAGCTATACACGAAATCGCCGGCTGTTGCTTTGCGCCCCCTGCCATTTGGAAAAAGCGGGTCGTCATGAAAGTAAACATCGTTGCGTAAGTGAAAGGTATATAAGGTGCCGTCGGGCGATATTTCCCAGTTTTTGGCAATACAGGGCCGGCTTTTCAGGCTGTCGTCAATTTGTACAAGGCCATTGTATAGCTGGTTGTTCATCCATATGGCGTTTTGGTTACGCGAAAATGCAGGATCGAGCGAGCTCAGCCCTTCATCGAGGTTGATATTAAACACCGTTTTGCCGGATGATTGACCGGATGGATTGCAGGAGATGAACAGCAGCAGGCAAAACAAAAAGCAGGTTCGTTTATTCATCAGCTAAATATATAAAAATAGCGATATAGCCCCGCGATTATTTTGGAAGGTTAATAAGAATAGAACATGCGAAGCTACGCCGAGAGCTGTAACTGGATAGCATTCAGGAAGTCAAAAATGTCAAAGGGTTTCGGCACAACCTCGTCGGCACAAACGCTTTTAATCGTTTCGGTAACTTTAGCATGGGTTGACATCACGACAACCGGAATGTGCCTTGTTCTTTTGTCTGCTTTAAGGGTGCGGCAAAGTTCGGTACCGCTATCGGTGGGTTTGATGATATCCAGCAGGATCACATTGGGTTTATAACGCTCAATTTGTTCGTAAATGCTTTCTCCGGATCGTACAGCTTTCACGTCGTAACCCTCGTCGACAAGCAGCGATTCCACAATTTCGAGTATGGCCTCGTCATTTTCCAGTACAAAAATCTTCTTTTTCATTTTAATTAGGTAAAAGCTAAAGTTAAATATAAATAAATTAAAACGAAACAAAAAATCGCCATAATTGTATTATTTTCTTTTTGGAAAAATGTAAATCGATAAACAAATGGTCAGAGTTGATTATTAGAACCTTTCTGTTGTAAAATCCGTAAAATTGATTAAATTAGAGGGTTAATTGACTAATGACGGATACTGCTGCTTTTCCCCGCGATACACCTGCAGGTGTTTATAATTTAGAGCTTTTCTTTGACTTGTCGCCCGATTTGCTTTGCATAGCCGGCTTTGACGGATATTTTAAAAAAATAAATCCTATCGTATCAAAAACACTGGGCTACACCAACGAAGAATTGTTTGCACGGCCGATAGACGACTTTGTTTACCCCGAGGATCGGGATATAACTTCAAAAAAGCGCGATAACATTATAAAAGATAATGCGCTTTTTAATTTTGAAAACCGCTATGTAACAAAAACGGGCGACATTGTCTGGCTTTCGTGGACATCGATGCCAATACCGAGCGAGCAGGTTGTATTTGCTATCGCAAAAAACATCACACATAAGAAAAAGCTGGAGGAAGACCGGAACGGGCTATTGAGCAATCTTACCAGGATCAATAACGATCTGAAACAGCTAACCTATACCACCTCGCACGACCTGCGGCTGCCGGTCAGCAATTTACTTTCTGTATTTAGTCTTTTGGATATTTCGAAGATACAGGATGAGGAAACGCTGGAATTTATAGGTATGCTGAAGGCATCGACCGAAAATTTAAAGCATACACTGGATGGCTATGTAGACCGCCTGGACCAAAAAGGTATTCTTAATGTACACGCCGGGGAGGTGGATATAAACGAATGCCTTGACGAGGCGCTGCTCTCGCTGCGGTCGCTGATATTAAATTCGCGGGCCAAAATACACATTGATTTTTCGGCATGCCGAAAAGTTAAGTTTAATAAAGCGTACCTGGAAAGCGTATTTCTTAACCTCATCACCAATTCGGTCAAATACGCGAAACCCGATAGCGTGCCGGTGATTTCGATTTATTCGAAGATCGAAAACGGAATTAAACAGTTAGTTTTTGCTGACGAAGGACAGGGTTTTGATATGGATAAGGTAAAGGACAGAATATTCGGCTTTAACCAAAAGTTTCACGATCATAACGATAGTAAGGGCATTGGCCTGTATCTTGTTTATAATCACATCACCAGTTTGGGCGGCAAGATAGTCGTTGAAAGTAAAATAAACGAAGGCGCCAGGTTTACCATATCTTTCAAGGGATAATAAGGCATGTAGCGCTACTTACCAGCCAGTCATGGTTCATACCCTTAGGGAAGCACGGAATCCCCTGGCGGCATAATAGGAGTCGGCCCCGTTATGAAAAACAAAAACGGTGTCGTACCGGCGGTCGCAAAAGAGCGCGCCGCCGAGTTTGCGGATACCGGTAGGTGTTTTTACCCAGCTTGATGTTTTGGTATCAAATTTTCCAAGTTCCTGCAGTTCCCGGTATTGTTCTTCCGTCAAAAGCCCGATATCCATGGCAGCAGCCATATTCGCAGCGCTGTTTGCGGGTTTATGTTCCTTCCTGGCCGCGAGTGCTTCACCATCGTAACAAACATTTCTGCGGCCTGCCGGACTTTCAGCCGAGCAATCATAAAATAGGTATTCGCCCGTTTTTTTATCGTAACCAACCACGTCCGGCTCGCCGCCCGTGCGTTCCATTTCGCTGAGCGGCCATAGTTTTTCAGGAACGCGCCCCAGTTTTGCATGCACTTCGGCCCATTCAATACCTTTATGACGGCCCGGGTTTTCACCAAAACGGACTTCCAGCACACGAAGCAATTCTTCACGTTGTGCCGGCGGCAACTTTTTATGACTATCCATTGGTTATTTTTTATCCGCTGCGGCAGCTGCATCCTACCGCGGGTTCATAACATTAAACATCCATCGGATGCCAAAGCGGTCTTTGCAAGTACCCCAGTATCCCCAAAATTCATCATGTGGCGGCACGGCGTCGCTTCCGCCTTCCGAAAGTTCTTTGTACAACCGGTCGGCCTCTTCCTTCGTGTCAGGGTTAAGACTAATCGTAAAATTATTCCCCTCAACCAGCTTTTGTCCGGCGCTTTCCAGCATATCGGTCGCCATGATCTGCGTACCGCCGAGGATGGGCAGCGCCACATGCATCACTTTGTTTTGTTCGGCTTCTGGCAAGGCCTGTGCGCCGGGCTGTGCGGGTATTTCTTTCATCCGCATGATAGGAGCGGAAAATTCAGTCCTGAAAACTTTTTTATAATGGTTAAATGCCTCTTCGGCATTGCCCATAAAGTTTAAGTAAATTGATACGTTTGCCATGGTTATGTTGATTTTAGATTTATTAAAAATATTGAAGCTGCGGGGTATTAATAACAACGACTAATCATCCTCCAGTCCTTTTCCGCTAAGAATTTTCGGTATATATTTTTCAACCCTTGCCTCGCGGGTTTTTGATTGTTTGGGCTGCGAAAAATGGAACAGGTATCCTCTTTGCCGTCCCGGCGTCAATGCTGCAAAGGCAGATTTCAGTGCCGGGATATGGTCCAGCTTATACTGGAATTCTTGAGGAACTGTATAGTCCGAGGTCTTTTTCAATTCCACTTTCAGCCCGGCCTTTTCCACTTCAACGGCTTCATAAATATAGGCTTTCAAAACCGGTTCGAGCTCAATAATTTCCTCAAGATTTGTGAACCGTACCTGCCGGGGCACTTGTACATTTTCGGTTTGCTGAATCAGGATTCCATGCGTATCATTTAACAGCGCGCCTTTGAAAAATAAATATGCGCAGTATTCTTTAAATCCATGGATCAAAACGATGTTGTTGCCCTGGAACACATAACACGGGCAACCCCACTTCAATTCTTCGGCCAGCCCGCAATCGAGCGCGATCATTCGTAATTTGCCGTACTCTTCCTGCCACTGCGATGCCTTATTAAAAAACCAATCAACTTTTGGGTTGGTATTGTTCATATCCTGATATGCGATATAAAGTTAGGAATGGTTATTCATTAACGGAAATGATTTTTCTGCCGACAGGCCGCAAGTACCAGGATAACACCGTAAAAATGGCCAGTAAAAACGGGGCAATTATTTGCGGATGAATATCGTTGCTGCAAACGTGCGAGATCACCGCGCCGGTCATGGTAAAAAATATGCCCGCATAGGCCCATTCCTTCAGCAAGGGAAATTTCGGGATCAAAATAGCGATGATGCCAAGCATTTTCCAAATGCCAATGAGTGAAATAAAGTAAAGGGGATAGCCGAGGGGTTTAAATCCTTCCACCACGCCCTTTAGTTGCAGGGCCTGGAACAATCCGCCCGAAAAAATACAAAAGGACAATATCCCAGTAATTATCCAATACCAAATGATCCTTCTCTTTTCCATAATCGGTTATTTTAATTTGCTTACTATCTCTTCCAACCGATTGTGGGCCCAGTTGATGCCCTGCTTAAATGGCAACTTCAATACTTCGTCGCGCTGCGCGGCCGATTCGTATATCACGTGCATCGTCAATTTGCTGGTGTTGTCGGTCAATTTTTCAAATTCCGTTATCTCCAGCTGTACGCCAAAAGGCGTATTGGCCATTTCAAATGTGCGGGTGATCTTTTGCTCCGGAATAAAGTCGTGGATCACGCCGTTAGCTGAAAATACTATGTTTCCTTCGGCGTCCTTTTTTTCAAAATGCCAGCCGCCATGCTTCTTATTTTCAAGCTTAATTACTTTCGACCCCATCCATTGCTCAAGCAATTCAGGCTCTACATACGCCTTAAAAAGTAATTCCAATGGCAAATCAAATTGCCGGGTGATTACCAGGTCCTGCTTGCCGTCTTCGGCATTGATCTTTGTTTTCTGTTCCATAACTCTATTACTTGTTGGGTTTATAATCTTTCATAACGGCCTCTAATTTGTTAAAACGGTCATCCCACATTTTGCGGAACGGCTCGATAAAGTCGGCTATCGCTTTCATGTTTTGTGCGTTAATATGATAGTAAATTTCCCGGCCGGTTTGTTTTTGTTCGAGGAGCCGGCACTCGGTTAATATTTGAAGGTGTTTTGAAACCGTGGGCCTGGCGGTGTTAAAGTTAGCGGCTATGGCCCCCGCCGTGAGCGATTGCGAAGCAACCAGCAGCAATATGGCCCTTCGTGTAGGATCGGCTATGGCCTGGAATACATCCCGTCTTAAATTCATTGCGTAGCTATTTGACTACAAATATATATGTAGCTATTTAGCTACGCAAGTTTTTTTGAAAAAAATCAGAATGCTGCTGCTGCGCCCATATTCAAAGGGAGTATTTCTTTCATTCGGTGATCCCTTGATGGTTTAAATCGGATTCCTAATGCCATTTCTGAAATTTTGAATAGTTTAAAAACCACTTTTTTTTAATTCAAATTATATGAAAATCCGATATTAAGCATAACCTCGTTTCAGCAGATATTTTGCGCCCGCTTCAAAAGCATCGTTGGAAGGAACAAAAAAGCCAAATGCATCTGCAAGCCGGTTGGTAACATTAAAGGCAAAGCAAACGGCCAGCGCATCTTCGATTTGCTGCGGTGAAACTCCTGCCACCAATACGGTACGCACATCATCTGCATTGACGGCATGATCACGGGTCAGTTTGCCCACCAGTTGTAATGTTGCATGTAACGGCAAGGCAATTGGCGCTGTTTGCAAATCGGCAAGAACTTTTTCGACCCTTTCCTGGTCGCCATCGGCTTTTGCTGAAACAGCGCTATGTGCCTTGATACAGAAGGAACATTCGTTAAGATTGGAGATATAAGCAGCCATAAGTTCGCGGTCAGCGACAGACCATGCAGACGGGCCACGCATAGCCCTATGAGTAAATTTTTTTGCCGGGTTACCATAAAAGTCAGGGCGATAAAATACCAGTCTTGCGGCGTCTGGTAATGGGTAACCCGAAACCAATTTGATGATACCGAAAAGCAGTTTGGTGCCCCACTTATAGCCCTTATTCAAAATATCAAGGCGCATCGCTGCCTCCTTCCTTCATAACTTCTGTCAAGGCTGCTAATCCACTTTCATATTGACGGGAAGCCTGGCCAACGGCTCCGCAGATCATTAATTCAAAAAGCTGATCTTCGGTATAGCCAGCTTGCTTGGCCGCATTTACGTCGTCATCGGTAACTTTATAAGCAAGATGTGCAACCTTGTCGATTAAATTACTTAGTGGTTGTGACAAGCCCGCGTTGTTGAACGATGCTTGTCGCTGCGCCTGGGAACTTTGGCCGTCCCTTATCAGGATACGATCAAGCAGGTCACGGTAGAGTTGTTTGTAATTTTCTGTTTTCATTTTTTTGAAAACTGCAAAAAGTAAAATTCTGTATAGTGTTAAACGGTGTCAGATGATCTTCGGTGATACATTCGATCTTTTTAAAATCCATTGCCAGCGTCTGTTGTAATTCAGCGGCAGAGTATCGTTTGGTAGGCAAACCACTGCATTTTTCAGGGCCATTTTCAGAAAATGTGCCCACAACCATATATTTCCCGACAGCTTTTCCGGCAATACCCAGGTAGACAGCAACCTGCTCAGACGTTGTGAGAAAGTGAAACGTTGCCCGGTCATGCCATAAGTCATAACTTTCTTCAGGCCGAAATTCGGTAATATCCGAAACGATCCACTTCACATTTTCAGATTTTACGCCAAGCCTGTGTTTAGCCCGCTTCAGCGCTGCTTCAGAAATATCCAGCACCGTGATGTTTTGATAACCTTCGTCCAAAAGAAAATCTGCCAGTTTGCTATCGCCCCCGCCAACATCAATCATACTGGCATTTTTTGGCAAATCAAAGTGGCGGATAAAGTCCAGCGATGTTTGCGGGATGGTTTGTGTCCAGCTTACCTGTTCCGGCGATTTGGTTCTATACACTTGCTCCCAATGTGTTTTGAGTTCGGGCATGCCATCCTGTTTTTTCAAATTTAGGTTTTAATTGTGTAAGTTAATACACGGAAATTATAGCGTAACTTCTAAACAAAAAAAATGGGTCACACACCGGAACAAGTCCAAGCTATGAAAGGCGGTTAGCAAAACTTAGGGAACAAGGTATCGATGCGATAGAGGACTAATTGAAGAGTCGCTATTTTATGATGATGCCAGTCTTTTTTCTTCGGTTTGGCAATACAAATCAAATGCTGTTTTTAGAAGCGGATTATCATCGGCGGCCCTGGTTTCTGAGAATATTTGGCCGGGATGCTTGGAATTAAAACCGGCGCGCTGTATCATTTTTTCATAATGGCCAGACCGAAAGGGTCTTTTTGTAAAGGATGCTATCCTGTCCATTACAGGCATAATGCCTTCGCTGTAATTTACCAGCAGGGTAAGGTCGTCCTGCGCCGCAACGTTAAGGTACATGTTAAAATAACTTTCAAGCACACGGGCCAGGTAAACATTTAAATCCATACCAACTACTTCATTGGCATTAAAGCCAAATATCTGCGGCTCAATTAGTCCGGGCACCGTATGGATACCCCTTTGCTTAACATGCGAATTAAAAACTTCGCCGGGTGTACGATACAATAAAATAAACGGTGTATGGGGGTATAGTTTTCTTAACTGCCCGTGAAAGAAAATGTGCCAGCTATCGGTCTTGATAAATAATTGCTGCCCGGAGCCTTTGCGTTTTTGGCCGTAGAACCTGATGGCGGCCTGCAATAATTCTTGAACTTCGGCTTCGCCCATACAGGGCATTTTAAACGGCAGTCGTAATATATCGTCAAAAAACGGCACCTCGGGCAATACAATGTTTTGATCATCGGTACCCAATAGTTGCGATATGAGCGTTGAGCCGCAACGCGAAATATGAAAAATAAACGCGGTTGGCTCCACGTGGTCCACAATGCCGCCGCTCCAGGTTTCCAGCATGCTTAATCTGCTTACCGAATTAAAATACCTGGCCGGGCGCGGTATCCCTTTAAGCCTGGTAATGGTTTCATCAAAAAAAGGTTCCAGGTACGGGGTATTAAAAGTATCCAGCCAATGACATTCAACCTCATCGGTATTATGTTGTAGTTTGTAAGGAATCCACCCCCGTAACGGATAGCCGCTATTCAGCATCGTTTTCCGCAAGTAATTTAAACTCCAGCTCATCCGCAATTTTACTGGCGGCATCGGATTGCTGCGATCTTAACGCGGCAATTACTTTCGATATTTCCCCGGTATCGAGGGGTTGCTTAAAACATACTTTTTCCGAGTTGTCAAAAACGGTTTTCAGCCAGTCGTTTACCACGCAATCAACCACCAGGTGAATACGGTCTTCTGTACCATAATTAGCAACCCGGTGCGGCAGGTTAGCGTTAATATACCAGCACTCGCCCGGCTGCATGTATATCCGTACATCGTTCACATAAAATTCAACATGGTTGTTTGTTATTATCGGGAAATGTAACCGTGCCTCGCCTTTCTCGCAGGACAGTTCAATATCGCGGTGCTCTTTGATTACCGCCCCTGCTTTTAAGTTAAGCAGCCTGACCGACATAAGCGGACAATGCAAACGAGCTATCAGTTGCTTCACGGCCGGAAGCTTGTCCATATAAGGCGTATCCGCAAATTCGCCTTTGCCAATTGGGTCGGCAAAAATGCTGTCGGCCTGTCCGCCCGGCGATCTTAACGTTAATACGTCCCAGTTGCCTTCGTAATCCATCACATTGTAATGCGGGCGCCAATCGCCATCCGAAAAAGTCACAGGGTTAAAGCAGGGCACGTCAATAGCCATTTTAGCAAAACCAATCACTTCATCCATTTTGGTGCGGGTAATTAAATGTAAAATGCCATATAATAATTGCTGCTATTAACTATGATGACATTTAATAATAAAATTACAAAATCTAATCTATAAATTAGCTTCAACAATTATAAACCATATTGCAAATCTGAAATGCAAGTGATTGCTGACAATACATACCATTCATTATTGCCCCCGTCAACCGAAATGGGGAAATTGCAGATTATGCATTTAAAGCGATATTGGAACAAAGCTTTATTAATAAGGGAAAATAAATTAAAATCCGAAGACTTCCACAACGAATGGCAGCTTGACAAAATTCTACTTTTTACCCTTGGTTTGGGGTTGGAGCAAAGCATGATATACCTGTACCAAACCGCGCCCGTTTTTGATGAGTTTGAGAACTGGATAATTAAAACCGCAGGCAAACCCGGGCCCCGTCAAATTGAGCGTTTTAATAAGTTGTTTACCGATGCCGGTGTTGCGCAGCGCCATGTGCCCGATGTGCTAACCAGCGACGAACTTTGTTTTTGGGAAGAGAACGGCTATATCATTATCAGGAACGCCATATCAATAGCGGATTGCGAAAAAACTATCGATACCATTTGCCGCTTCATCGATATAAACCGCAATGATCCGTCAACCTGGTATAAGCAGCACCCGGCGCGGCAGGGCATTATGGTACAGCTTTTTCAGGATCCTATATTGCAAAAAAACAGGCAATCGGTTAAAATCCGCAAGGTTTTTGAACAGCTTTGGAACCGCACCGATATTTGGATCACGGCAGACAGGGTGGGGTTTAATCCCCCCGAAACCGGCGAATGGAAATTTCCGGGCCCGGGCCTGCACTGGGATGTGAGCATGGAGCAACCCATACCTTTTGGTATGCAAGGTTTACTTTACCTGGCTGATACAGAAAAGCACCAGGGGGCCTTTACATTGGTGCCCGGCTTTCAGCACCGTATAGGCGACTGGATAAACAATCTGCCGCCAGGCGTCGACCCCAGGCAACAAAACCTGGAGGCGCTGGGCAGTGTGCCTATCGCAGCTAATGCCGGCGATTTTATTATCTGGCTGCAGGCCTTACCCCATGGCAGCAGCCCCAACACCTCATTAAAACCCAGGTTTGTACAATACTTTACTTATAAGCCGGCAACTATTGACCCTGCCGAATATTGGACATTACAATAATGCAAGCATCCCGGCAACAAACAATTATTTTCTGCTTACACAGATATTTCAGCAGCCTCAATCACTGTTTTTATGGATAAAATAACCATCGGCTTATTACTGCCCTCATCAACCATATTCCCCATCAGCAAGAATTTTGAACAAGGTTTAAAAGATGGCTTAAAACAGTATGGAGACCCTCATCTGGAAGTCGAGCTTATTAAAGAATTTATCGGACAGGGCGATACGCGCCTGGTTGACAAAGTGTGCAATAAATTTTTTAAATATGATGATGTTCACCTGGTTACAGGTATCCTGTCCAACAGATCGGTTAACGAAATAGCTCCAAAATTTAAAAGCCAGCAAACACCTTTATTGGTGAATAACCTGGGCGCCGCCGTGCCCGATGTATCCCAGATGAACGACTATATCTTTATCAATTCGCCGCAGTTATGGCGCCATGCTTATACCATAGGACATTGGGGCGTGAAAACTTTTGGTAAAAAAGGCATGTTCATCGGTTCTGTTTATGATGCCGGCTATAGCTTTTCACATTTATTACAAGTAGGCATGCAAGCTGCCGATTCAGAAAGTACCTGGGCGTTCTGTATTCCGCCCATGCCGCCGGCCGGCGGCCTTTCCAATATGGATGTGATATTTCCTTATATGGAGCAATATGAGCCCGATTTTATTTTTGCCGCCTTTTGCGGAGAAGAAACTACCCTGTTTTTAAATGCCCTTATTAAACACGGCTGGCATCGTAAAACCAAAATTACCGGTACACCCTATTTGCTTACACCGTTTGCGCCGCTTACTGATGATATAACCATTTATACCGCCCGGCTTTTTAATGATGATGCAGACATTACACCGGAGAACATCTTCTATCATCAGGGCCTTCAAACCGGGCAAACTATAGCTGCAGCCGCATCAGCGTCAAACGGCGCCGATTTAAAAGAGCAGTTAAGCAAATCGGACACCCTGTTTAATATTGCACGCGAGGTGACAGCAGACACGCAATTGACGATTGTACAAAACGACATTGGTGCGGGACAGGCTGATTTCACATCAAAAAACGTATCCCGTTGGGACACTCATCCATTAGCTGTCGGGCAGCTAAAACCGCTTACTTCGCAATTGGACTCCGGATGGTATAATCCTTATTTATGTATTTAGTGATGAAAAAAGTTTTAGCGCTTTGCAGTTCTGATATTTTAGGCATACCGGCTTTGCTTCGGTTAAAACAGCAGGACAGCCTGACGGCTATCGGCATTCCGGCCGGTGTAGCCGGCCAATTTATGCCTATGTTATTAAATTATGGTTTTAGCGGGGATGATATCCATGTTTTATCAAAAAAAACGCTCGAAATTCAATTAAGGGAATTGATAGCTGCTTACCAGCCCGACGCCCTGTTTACGTTTACGTTTTCGTGGATGATACCCGATACTGTTTTAAACCTGCTGCCCAAGCGATGCATCAATTTTCATTACGGTTTGTTGCCCCGTTATAAGGGCGCCGAGCCTGTTTTTTGGCAGTTACGAAATGGTGAGGAGATGGGCGGCATCAGTATACACATTATGACGAGCGATCTTGACAACGGGCCGATGCTGATGGTAGAAGAGCTGCCTGTTTATAAAGGCGAAACGTATGGCCTGTATGCCCAGCGCCTGGGCGCTCTCACAGCCGAAGCCGCGGTAAAGTTATTGGATGAACTGGACACTATTGAACCGGCGCCCGTGAATACGGGCAATGAACCTGCTTTATTTTTAAAGGCGCCAACCTGGGCCGATTTAACCATCAACTGGCAGCAGCATACCGCCGCCGAAATTGAATGCCTGGTGAATGCTTCAAACCCGCGCTATAGCGGGGCAATCACCAGTTTTAAGCAAACCCAAATTAATTTTTTCGAGGTTGCACCTGCTGAGATAAGCAACCAGGCTGATATGCAGCACCCGCCCGGCACCATTGTTTATGCCGATTTGCTATACGGGTTAATAGTGGCCTGCATTAATAAGCAATTTTTAAAAATAAACGTTGCTTTTATTCAGCAGGGTTATTTTTCGGGCAGCAAGTTATTTAGCATGGGCTTTAAGGCGGGCGAGGTTTTTGTATAATCAGCCTGTTTTTAATATTCGTTAATGGAAGCGCGTTGCCTTAGCCAATCCATGCGGCGGTATAATCGCATGTTATATGGCGGTCAAGGCCCATGTCATTAAATTACCGGATAAAAGCGCTTTGCATAACAGGCCAATTAACATGCCGTTTCGGCCGCATATATTTGTTAACCCTGGTTTTAATTAATGTTAACTGATTGACAACAGAAAGTATCTGCAATGTTATCGTAACCCCCATACAGCCATCCATTTAACGATAATAAAATACTTAAAATTAACCTTTGATAATATTTTATTTTTTACAAAATATTACTTAGGTTTATATAATTAAACTTATTTTAAACCTTAAACAAAAAATCATGGATTCACCATTTATGGGGCAAATTCAAACTTTCGGATTTAATTTCGCCCCAAGAGGCTGGGCTCTTTGCCAGGGCCAGACTTTGTCAATTTCACAATACAGCGCATTGTTTGCTTTACTGGGCACCACCTATGGTGGTAACGGGGTACAAACATTTCAATTACCCAACTTGCAGGGCCGTATGGCTATTGGCCAGGGTAATGGCGCGGGTTTAACTCCCCGCGTAATCGGCGATGTTAACGGAACAGAAAACGTTACCATTTTACTCAGCAACATGCCGGCGCACACGCACATAGCTACGTTTACCCCAAGCGGCGGCGGCGTTACAGCAACTTTAAATGCCTCAACTCAAGCGGGTACCCAAAGTGTACCGGGCACATCCGGCGCAAATACGCTTGCGGCTCCAAATTATTTATCAGGACGTACTTCCACAGCCGTTTTAGGTTATGTGGCAGATGCAAGCCCATCCGTTGCTTTAACGGGCCTTTCGGTTACCGGCGGCGCAGGGGGTACGGTTACCAATGCGCTTGCGGGCAACGGATTACCCATGCAAACCATATCGCCGTTTTTATGCATAAACTATTCTATAGCATTACAGGGCCTTTTCCCATCGAGAAACTAACAGGAAATAGTAGTATTAAAAGACCCCGGTAGGGGTCTTTTTTTGTTTATAACAATAGCCTTCTACATTTTTCCGGCAGTCAACGTTAATTTGTATTAGTCTTAGGATTTTACCTTATAGATTACCGTTTAATGCCTTCACGTAACCGTATGAAATAGCACAGGCAGTTAGCTATCGCAAAAATCGGCATGAGATTTTAGCAATGTTAGTCAAAGTAATCTGGAAAAAAACTTAACAGCAAGTATATTATGAGGCTTGGTACTGTGATTAAAAAAAAACACGGATACATAAATTGTACCCTCGCCGTATTGAAATTAGTTTATCCTTAATTATTTACCAACACATACCAATGATGGTTACCGTCAGAGATCATATAAACAGCATCGAAAAATAAATATGAACTTGCAGATGCGGCCCCCGGTGTAGTACTTGCTGGAGTTAATTGCGATGTATTGTAAATTGCCACGTCTGTACCTGATCTATTTATTGTAAAGCCACTGTTTGTTTGGCTCAGAATTGTATTGACAAAGTATAAAGTTTGCCCGGCTGTTGTAGCTGGCGGCAGCGTTATTGAAGCGCCATCGGTTACGAGGTAAAACTCATTGGTGGTAACTGCTATGGTGTTGGTGTTAACGAGCGTACCTCCGTACACGACCGCGCCCGGTGGCACAGCAAATGCCCCCACACCATTTAAGAAAGTTGTAGCACTGCCGGAACTTGAACCTAACCGCGCAGCTGGTATGGTACCTGTAGTAGCGGAGCCTAACGCAGTTACGATATGATTTCCGGCGGCGGCCGTAGTATTAATACTTGTAGCGTTGCCGCTGCTGGTTACTTCGCCCGTTAAATTGGCATTGGTGGTAACAGTACCTGCTGTTAAATTAGCTGCCGTGCCCGATATATTGGTACCTACCAATGCGCTTGGTGTGCCTAAAGCCGGGTTTGTCAAAGTTGGGTTTGTCAAAGTTGGGTTTGTCAAAGTGGGCGAGCTGGCCAAAACCACATTGCCGCTTCCGGTGATACCTGAATTTGCCGAACCTAAAGCCGTAGCGATATGATTGCCTGCCGTTTGGCTGCCGGCAATACTGGTAACCGCTGTCGACGATATGGTTACATCGCCGGTTACCGTTTGTGGTGATTGCGGCGCAAAAGGAGTGGCGCCCGTTAAATATACTTGTCCTGCTGCCAAACCATTGGAAAAGCCGGCGCCGGTTGCTCCGGTTGAACCAGTAACACCGGTTGCCCCGGTTGAACCTGTAGCGCCGGTTGCACCGGTAGCACCGGTAGCACCGGTAGCACCGGTAGCTCCTGTTGCACCCGTAGCGCCGGTTGCTCCGGTTGAACCAGTATCACCTGTTGCACCTGTGGCTCCGGTTGCGCCAGTAGCGCCTGTTGCACCCGTAGCGCCTGTAGTGCCTGTTGCTCCGGTTGAACCAGTATCACCGGTTGCACCTGTTGCTCCGGTTGAACCAGTAGCACCCGTAGCGCCTGTTGCTCCGGTTGCGCCAGTAACACCTGTTGCACCCGTAGCGCCTGTAGCTCCTGTTGAACCTGTGGCTCCGGTTGCACCCGTAGCGCCTGTTGCCCCGGTTGCTCCGGTTGCTCCGGTTGAACCAGTAGCGCCAGTAGCGCCTGTTGAACCAGTGTCACCTGTTGCTCCTGTAGCACCGGTAGCTCCGGTAGCTCCGGTAGCGCCTGTTGAACCAGTAGCGCCAGTAGCACCCGTGGCCCCTGTTGCCCCGGTTGAACCTGTAGCGCCGGTTGCACCTGTGGCGCCCGTTGAACCTGTAGGGCCGGTTGCACCTGTGGCCCCGGTTGATCCCGTAGCGCCTGTTGCACCGGTCGCCCCTGAAGCACCCGTTGCGCCTGTGGCTCCGGTTGATCCCGTAGCGCCGACAGTCCCCGCCGCACCGGTTGCACCAGTAGCGCCCGTAGCTCCTGTGGCTCCTGTGGCTCCGGTTGATCCTTTAGCTCCTGTGGCGCCAGTTGGCCCGGTATTACCGGTAACGCCTGCCGCACCATTTGAGCCGGTAGCGCCTGTGGCCCCTGTGGCACCCGTCGTGCCTGCTGCGCCTGTAGCTCCCGTCGCACCCTGAATACCCTGGGGGCCAGTACTGCCGGTTGCACCCTGAATACCCTGGGGGCCGGTATTACCGGTTGCGCCCTGAATACCCTGGGGGCCAGTACTGCCGGTTGCACCCTGAATACCCTGGGGGCCGGTATTACCGGTAGCGCCCTGAATACCCTGGGAGCCGGTATTACCGGTAGCACCCGATGCGCCCTGGACACCTTGCGGGCCGGTTGCGCCTGTAGCTCCCGTAGCACCCTGAATACCCTGCGCACCATTGGTGCCGTTTGTTCCATTGGCTCCGGCAGACCCTTGTATGCCCTGCGGGCCTGCGGGCCCCGTGGCACCCGTAGGGCCTGTAGGACCGGTAGGGCCTTTTTGACCTCCGTTTAGTGCATATAGTGCATAAGGCACAAATAATAATTTTGAGGTGCCCATGTCAAGGTATCCCGAACCGAGATCAATTTCTGTCTGAATATATTTTTGAACGCCACTGCCCCAGTTAATCGCCGAAAAAGTACCAACGCTGGGTGTACCACTACCTACTTCTATGGCAAACAAACCATATTGATCGGTGCTTACCGACTGAACTTCCTGGTATTCCACAGTCCCGGCGGCTGTACCGGTATGGATGGATATCCTTATTTGCAATGGCTTATTAACCAGCAAAGCGCCGTTAGACCCGCGTGCGACGGCCTGGTATTTGAAAGACTGCGTTTGGGCCAGAGCGGTTT
>Ga0134126_10002612_pt1 | contig 22686 bp, 17 predicted proteins | sample KB31752_FD_96881 | JGI IMG/M metagenome (GOLD analysis project Ga0134126, IMG submission 96881) | Terrestrial soil microbial communities with excess Nitrogen fertilizer from Kellogg Biological Station, Michigan, USA - KB3-175-2 | ecosystem: Environmental > Terrestrial > Soil > Unclassified ... | reverse complement strand
TATTTCCAACACGAGCGACGGCCGACGTCTCAAGGGCCAAGCCTGAAATCACGTTCGTGAGCGAGGTACACATCCCAGCACCGACGAACAGACTCATTGCAGCCGCGCTCAGTCAGCAGACTCAGAGATGACAAGCGCACTCCGGGATGAACCACGCGAAACCGAAAATAGGAGAGATTTTGTGAAGGCAAAATTGGGCGCCCAGGAACGTTTGGAAGAACCCTAAAAGATGTCGAACTTGCCAGTCTTGCGTTGGTGCAGAGGTATGAAAACCCGAAGTACTGGATCGCGCAAAGCCGACTATCGAATATCGAAAGCAAGGGAGTCATCCCAAACATATTTTGTCTGCAGGCGTTCGCATTGATCTATCGATGTTCCTTGCTGGAATTGCTGGCTTGGTATGGCATTCAACCAGGAGCAGATCCGGTTGGAGCTCCGCCTAACACCTACATCGCACGAGACCCGCCTCCGGCAGCTTGCGAAATATCGGTCAAGCTCGATCCTCTCTTCGATCCAAAGCGGACCACTCGCTTGCGCTGGATGATTCAGGAAGGAGGCCTGCGGTCTGTTGCTAATCTTTCCCCTCTGAAAGGACACGAATTTACCTATGCATATGTTGGCAGCGAGGATTACACCCTATATCCATTGCTTTTGCCTGGCTCCTTTCTCGAAATCGACACTGCCATAACCCAGATTGAGCCGGGGCCGTGGAAATCTGAGCTGGAACCCCCCATTTATTTCTGTGAAACTCACGAACACTATGTTTGCGGCTGGTGTGCCATGCTGAGCGGCAGAGAACTTCAGCTCCAGCCACATCATTTGTCGCGGGTAGCGGCCCGCGTCTATCAATTTCCGGCCGAAATAGAAATTGTGGGCCAGGTAGTGGGTATTGCTACAGAATTGCCGAGTCGCTACACGGGAGGGAGCAAAAGAGCTTGCCAGGAAGCCAGAACAAACCTGAAATCCCGAAGGGAAGGTGGGCTGCGAGCATCCGCGCATATCCAGATCGGGCGCTTTGATGAATCTTCCCAACCACCCTCCGGCCGCCAGGTTCTCGCCCTCAGCCTTGAGTTCGACCTCCATTAGCAACTCCCGAAAACCGGTTTGGAGAATTGTCTCCAGAACGCGCTCCAATTATGGCGAAACGCGGCTAACTGCCTGCTCCTTTCCGGTGGTGGATTTTCAATCGAATCAAAGCCCTCTCGCAGTACAGGAAGTGGGGCAAACGACAAAGCGGAAGCGGGTCGCATTCGGGAGCGCATGCTCAGTCCGGACACATTCCGGCACTCTGCCGGTTGAAATCGAGGCTCGGGACTCCATGATCGAAGCTCGCCAGGCCTTATCCCTTTTCGACGAGCGTCGGACTGAACAGGAAAAATCGCAGCGTAGCTGCACGCTCCTATGGCCAGGGTTTCGGCGATGACGTTTATCATCCCTCCGCTGAATCCGTGGGCTCGCCCGCGTAGCCGGCACGCGAGCGGGCAGCAACCGCATCACATCATTTGATGACGATGGAATCGCATCTGACCTTTATGCGGCGCTGTATCGAGCTGGCGGAAATGGCGCACCAAACTGGAGATTTTCCAGTCGGTGCGCTCATTGTGCAAGATTCTCGCATTATCAGCGAAGCCACCGAAGCAGTGCGGAGAAATGTTGATGTCACTGCACATGCTGAAACAGTTGCGATACGCCAGGCCTGCGCCATCCTGAGATCGCTTGATCTCAGCGGCTGTATCCTCTATACAACTGCGGAACCCTGCTGGATGTGCTCCTATGCTGTACGGCAGGCGCGAATCAGGCAGGTGATCGTAGGAACCACCGTTCCACACCTCGGCGGCGTCAGCTCAAAATATCCTCTTCTCACCGATTCAGAAATTAGCTGCTGGCCACCGGCACCAAATGTTTTCTTCGGTATTTTGGGAGAAGAATGCGAACGTCTGAGGCGGCTAACGACTCTCTAGCGCAGACAGCGATGCCAATTTTCTAAGGTCCTCCGGCGCCACAACTCCGAGGCCAGACCAGGGCCCAGGGCAGGCCCGGGTTCCGGGCCTGCGGGGGAGCTGCACGGGTACTTGATGTAAGCATTCGGAATCCAAGAGCTACCTCTGTTATTGCTGTTTCGAGGTGCCCTGTTTGGGATTAGCGATCCGCTCCAAAGCGGCATAGAGCGTTGCTCGGCTGATACCTAGGACTTCGGCGGCGCGAACTTTGTTGCCGTTTACGCTCGCCAGCACTCGTTGCAAGTGGCTGTGCTCTATCTGTTCGAGGGTGGCGAAATCGTCATCGCGATGCACCGGGAGATTCCAGCAAATGAGCAGGGAAGTCGCTGATGTCGAGGATCGGTCCAGTCGCCATCATGCAGGCGTTCGCGATCATGCCCTCGAGTTCTCGCACATTGCCGGGCCAAGGATAGTCTGAAAGCAACTTCTGCGCGCGCCGCGTAATGCCGGAAATGTTTTTCCCGAACTGTTTGCAAAAGCTATCCAGAAAATACTGTTGCAGCAGGCGTAGGTCCTCGGGTCGCTCGCGCAAAGAGGGTGCCACAATTTCTACCATCGAGATTCGATAAAAGAGGTCTTCGCGAAAGCGGCCTTCAGCGACCATTTGGCGCAGATCACGATTGGTAGCGGCTATTACGCGCACATCCACGACTGTGGGAGCAGTCGAGCCTACGCGCTGCACCTCTTGATTTTGTAGCAGGCGTAGGATCTTGGCTTGCATGCTCAAAGGCAGCTCGCCGATTTCGTCCAGAAACAACACGCCTTCGTTGGCGCGTTCCGCCAACCCAATTTTGTTCTGCATCGCGCCTGTAAATGCGCCCTTGTTGTACCCAAACAACTCACTCTCGAAGAGCGTTTCCGTGATCGCAGCGCAGTTACAAACAACAAACGGCCTTTTTGCCACAGGGCTGTCTCGATGAAGAGAGCGTGCAATCAGTTCTTTGCCGCTGCCGGTTGGACCATGGACGAGAACCGTGCGGAAGTGCGGTGCGATGCGGCGCACTCTCGAGAACAACTCCAGCATCACAGGGCTGCGGCCAATCATCCCGCTGAACTGATAGGCGTCGAGCAGGTCTTCCTCCACTTTGGCAGCCCGGCGCCGTTCGCGGGCCACTTCCAGTGCGCGTTCCACGCGGGCGCGGAGCTTTTCAAGGGGGATCGGCTTGGTCAGGTAATCGGAGGCTCCTTTCTGAATTGCCTCTACCGCGAACTCGGTAGAGTATTGGCCGCTGAGGAGAATTACTTCCAGGGTCCTGTGCCAGCAGTTGCTCTAGCACCTGCATGCCGCCCATTGTGGGCATCAGCAGGTCCAGGAATACGGTTTGCGGCCGCCTTTTTAGGGCGATATCAAGTCCAACCGCCGGATCACTCGCAGTGAGTACCTCGACCTCAGAAGAGGTGAGAGCTTCCTGCATGAGTCCCAGAACTTCAGGCTCATCGTCAATAAATAGAACTGAGATCATCAGAATCTCCATTCATCGAATTATGGTTGAAGTGAGAAAACACAATGTCAAGATGTCCTAGCAAAGCCCCATGTTCTACGGCAGCCAATTAGATAAGAGACGTTCCAATCCTCGCTTGCTAGTTCGCCCCGGCACCGGCGGATCTTGCGGTTAATTCGCTCGCGGTAGGAAACGCGGACCGAACAGCCTCTGCAAAGCCGCCGAATCGGCATGAACAAGTTTTCGGGAACGCTCTTCCCATCCTGCGCTAAGAAAAAATTTAAAAGTTCTTGACAGAAGGCTACACGCTGTCTTACAAGTGTGCCATCTGTTTTATATAAATAACAGTTTCGCTTCGCGCCCTGGATTGTGCTGCTAGTGCAATCTGCCCAGCGATGGAGGTGCGCAGCGCTCAGAGGAGGAATCCCATGCCAGTCCTTCGCGGCAAGGCGAACATGATTCTCGCCGGGTTCGTGTTCTTTGCAGTCACCATATTGTGTGTCAACCAACTCTTCGCGCAGGGCTCGGTTACGGGGAGAGTCGGTGGAACCATCACCGATGTGAGCGGCGCTGCAGTTCCTGAAGTTGCGATCTCGTTGAGAAATTCGGGGACCAACCAGACTCGAACGACGGTAACAACGAACTTAGGAACGTATGAGTTCCTCGATGTGCCCATCGGTCGTTACACCATCTCGGCACAGCGTTCAGGATTTGCCAGGATCACCTCCTCTGAAATCGAAGTTACCGTTCAAACTGCTTCGATTGTGAATCTGTCATTGCAAGTTGGGAACGCTCAGGAGGTTGTCAATGTCAGCGCTGAAGCGCAGGTGTTAAATACTTCGGACTCGACATTGGGCGGACTGGTCGACAATCAGAAAGTCACCGAACTCCCGCTCAATGGGCGCTCATTCGTCGATTTGATTGGGCTGCAAACCGGAGCCACCCCAATTATTTCTACAGGAGGGGGACGCGTTAGTGCGACTCGAAATGACGGCGGGTTTATAAACGGGACGGACGACTTCTACAACGATTTCACCATCGATGGCGGAGATTACAACGATATTGATATCCCCGGCTCCGGTATCAACAAGGCCCTGATCGGCACTGGAGTTCCTCCGGACGCGATCGAGGAGTTTAAGGTGATTACCGCTGCAGCTGACGCGGAATTCGGAACGGTCGCAGGGGCGCACATCAACGTCGTGACGAAGAGCGGGAGCAATGAATTTCACGGCACGGGCTGGGAGTTCTTCCGTAATGACTCGCTTGATGCACGCAACTATTTCGATCCGGCCACCGGAAACAAGCTGCCCTTTACTCTGAACCAGTACGGTGGAGTGATCGGCGGCCCGGTGAAGAAGGATAAGAACTTCTTCTTTGGCTCTTATGAGGCCTATCGTCAAACATTGCAGACCACAGTCGTGCCGGTGGTGCCGACGCCACGCTTGTTGGACGCGCTTCCGGGTGGACCGCAGTTTGGAAACTTTCAGCAACTGCTTAAAGCCTTCTATCCGGCTCCCGACCCGGGATTTTCCCCGACCGCGCTGGTTGCTCCAGTTCACGTGATTGAGAATCAGGACAACGATCGGGACAGTTTCATTATCCGCGATGATGCCCACGTGAGTGAGAAGGACACGATCTCTGGCCGGGTGGTGTACAACCATGCCAGCGGATCCCCGGGGGTAATCCTGAGTACAGGCCTTACGGGAGGAAACAACGGCTTTGGCTGGTTAACGCTAAATCCGCAACTGACCTACACGCGACTCATCAACAACACTACCGTTAACGAGGCACGATTCACTTACAACCGAACGGCGCTGAGCGTCAACTTCGATAATCCGCCGGACGCGGTTACGGCCCTGGGATACTCGCCCGACGCCCTTCAGGCGAACTCGGTCCCTAGCATCAGCTTCTCCGGCACCGGTCTAACCAACGTGGGATGGGGGACCAGCCCGCAGGCACGGCATGTGAACGTCTTCGAATGGACCGACATGCTGACTAAGACGATCGGTAGGCTTACGATCAAAACGGGCTTCAGCGCATTTCGCTATCAGCCCAATACCGTGGGATCGGATACGCCGAAACCTTCAATCACCTTCTCCGGCTTTGGCCCTCCCTTCGATAAGTCTGCGAATGGCATGACAACCGGGGTGTTTCTTCAGCAGACGCAGACGTTCAATGTGGATCCTTTGAATTCGTCGGCGCGCTATCCGCGCTACTCCGAGTTTGCGGGCTTCGAGCAAAACACATTGCAACTCCGCCCTAGCCTTACATTGAATTTCGGCTTGCGTTACGAAATCAACACCATTCCGACTGAAAAGAATGGAACACAAAGCAACCTGTATCAGTTGGATGCAAACGGGAACCCACAACCCGACGCCCCGATAACAAACATCGCCAATGTCGCATTGCTGCAGCCGAGCGTGGCTGATTTTCCCTACGCAACTACTCACAAAGGGGAGTTCGAGCCTCGGGTCGGAGTGGCCTGGAAGCCGCTAAAGACGGAACGTCTTGTGGTTCGCAGCGGCTACGGTTTGTACTATCAGCGGCCAGACCTGTTTGCGTATTCTTTGGGGACCAGCAATCCACCATTCTCGATTCCCACCACGTTAGTGAGACAGACGTTCGGTTCCATTGCCGACCCTTCAGCCTTTCTCGGAACCAAAAAGAACATTTCTGTATACGATCCGGCAAACAAGGCCATTTCGGTGCAAAGCTACAACCTAAACGTGCAATTTCAGACGGACGCGCACGGGTATCTGCAAATCGGCTACTCTGGATCGCACACTGTGCATTACAACATCAATTCGAACCCGAACTTCGGCAGCTCCTTTAGCGGAATCAGGCCCAATGCAAACTTCAACACCATCACCATCGTTGAGGACCTTGGGAATTCCCATTACAACTCTCTCCAGGCCGAATACAACCACCGGTACTCATCTGGACTTTCCACCCAGGTATCCTATACGTACAGCAAGAACATTGGACTTGCCGAAGCCGGGACAGTTCCAACTAACCTCCAGGATTTTGCGCTGGACCGCGGTCCTATGGATGCCGACTTGCGCCATATGCTGGCTACGAATTTTGTCTATGAACTTCCGTTTGGCCGGACAAAGAAAATGTTGACCTCGGGCCCGCTATCCCGAGTGCTGGGAGACTGGACCATTTCCGGCCTGGTAGTGGTGCATAGCGGCCAGCCTTTCTCGATTCTGGCAGGCTCTGACACCAATGGGGACGGCAACACTACCGATAGGGCCACTCTGATCCCAGGGCAAGACTTAACCGCGGTATATGCGAGCGGTGGAAGCGAAACCCAGTTCTTACTACCACAATCACAGGTGCTGAACAGTGTTTTCGCAACCAAAGGCGGGACGCTGCTCGGTCGCAACGCCTTCACTGGTCCATCCTTTTTCAATCTCGATTTCGGCTTGCAAAAGAACATACCCCTGGGAGAGCAACGCAGAATCGAGTTGCGTTGTGAGTTCTTCAACTTGCTCAATCACACGAATTTCAGCAACCCCAATAGCACGCTCTCGTCGCCCTTGTTCGGCGAGATTCTAAGCACAGCTTCGAACTCACGGCAGATACAGTTGGCGGGCAAGTTCTATTTCTAGGCGCTACGCTCAACCAGCTCAGAAGTCCGTGCAGCAGTTGTCGCGAGAGGAGAGTCGATGAATTATTCAGTTCGGTGGCGGATGTTACTCTTCATAGGTTCATTGTCTTTTGTGTGTGTTTTGGCGTCAGCCCAAAACCAGCTACCGCTTACCCTGCGTTCGATCACTCAAGTGAGCCGTATCAGCGATCCCGAGTTTTCTCCCGACGGGCGTTGGATTGCATTCGTCTCCAACCACAGCGGCGCGGGGAAAATCTGGCTTATACCCAGCCGTGGGGGCGAGGCGCGGCTGCTTGTACCGGTTGGGGCTGGGCAAACGGAAGGAGCTGGCCCGCGTGCACAGGGCGAGTCTTCACCGCAGTGGTCTCCGGATGGAAGGCACATCGCCTTTCTCTCCGCCAGCAGTGGCCAGTCGGAAATTTGGGTTGCGGCCACCGATGGAAGCGAACCTTGGCAAGTGACTCATGAAAAATCGGCTAAGCACTCCATTCGCTGGGCTCCCGACGGTACTCGCATCGCCTATATCGGAAATCGGGAAAAGACTCAGGATATTTTTCTTGTTCCTGCGGCGGGTGGGGAAGCCCGGCGACTGACCGAAAAAACCAATGAATGGGACGAGAACCGCTGGGCCCCCGCCTGGTCTCCGGACGGGAAGCACATCGCATTTGTATCGAACCGCAGCGAATACTTTGCGGACGACCTGTGGATGATCGATACCGATGGTACTCACTTACAGAAGCTGACGACCAATATCCGCGTGATGACCGATCCGGTATGGTCTCCGGATGGTAAGTACATAGCGTTCAATGCTGTCCGCAACTGGGAGTTCTGGTTCGACGATCAGTCGGACTTTTACCTTGTACAGATGCCCGATCGAAGCGTCCATAAGCTTAAGACCGACGCTTTCGCCACCGACCTTAACGGCAATTTGCACCTTTATTGGTCAGCGGACAGCAAGTCCTTGTTCTATCGCTATAACCGGCGGGGCAATACCAATATCTGGACAGTGAATGTCGAGGGCAACACCGTCCCTACGCAGGTGACGAATGGCGACGGGGTCATTCGTGGAATGGCAATCTCGCCGCACGCCGACCTTATTGCTTACGTCCGTTCCACGCAGACGGTACCGGGCGATTTGGTCACGATCCCATTTAACGGAGGGGAAGAAACCCGCCTCACCAATTGGTCGACCCGCTATCGCGGGATTCAAGAACCGCTAAAAATATCATTCCTCAGCAAAGATGGACTTTACATCAACGGTTATCTCTACCAGCCGGCGCATCTCGACCCCACGAAGAGGTATCCGGGCCTGGTTTCTGTGCATGGCGGCGGAAACAACGCCTATGCAAATGGATTTCACGGACTAGAGCAGTACCTTGCGCAAGAAGGATATATCGTCCTTGCCATTGAATATCGCGGCAGCTCGGGATATGGGCGCGACTTCCAACTGGCGTCCTGGGGCGGTTGGGCTGCAGAGCAAGGATGGGACGCTGTATCGGCCTCGGACTATCTCCGATCTTTGGAGTACTGCAGCGGGAAAGTGGGAATCTATGGCGGCAGTTATGGCGGCATCATGACTCTTGCCGCGGTCACGCGGGATTCATCTAAATTTCAGGCGGCTGCTCCCTTTTACGGAATATATGACTGGGCGAATGCCTATCGCGATGGCGACCGTCTCATGCGTTTCTGGGTTGTTATGGGAATGAAGGGTTTTAAACCGGAGGAGAACCCAGCTATTTATTATCAGGATTCAACGGTGAACTTCGTGGACCGGATCAACACTCCTTTGCTGATCGAACATGGCGAGCTCGACCGTCGCGCACCGTATCCGCAATCGCTTGAACTCGTGGATGCACTCAAGAAGCACCATAAGGTTTTTGAGTACTTCCATTTTCCCGACGAGCACCATGGCATACGGCGGCCCGATAATTTCGTAAATGCATATACGCGCATGGAGGAGTGGTTCGACAAATATCTAAAGACCGAAAGCAAGACTGAGCCGCAGCATGCCGCTTCGGTTGCGGGAGGTAGAAAATGAACCGGAAATTATATGTTCCACTTGCAGTTCTGAGCATGCTGGCTTTCGCGGCTGCGCAGAAGCAGCAGACGGTCGAACTCACTTTGACCGCCATCCCCAAAGTCACCCGGACCGCAGACATTGCCCTCTCGCCAGATGGACGAACGATTGCTTTTGTCTCAAATTACGGGGGCGCTTCAAAGATCTGGTTGATACCGGCGAAAGGTGGCGAACCTCACGCGTTGGCCGAGGGCAACCAGGTGCAATGGTCACCGGACGGAAAGACAATCGCGTTCCTGGCCCCCGGTGGCACTGGTCCGATTGATGTCTGGACCATTCCGGTCGGCGGAGGTGTAGCTGCCCGTGTCACCAACGACCCAAGCGCAAAGCACGGAATTCGATGGTCTCCGGATGGAACGAAGATCGCATACATTTCCAACCGTGCGAAGGACCAGGACATTTACATCGTCGATGCAAAAGGTGGAGAGCCACGACAGCTCACGCAAAAGACCAATGAATGGGACGAAAACCGCTGGGCGCCTGAGTGGTCTCCGGACAGCAAGCACATTGTCTTCGTTTCGGGCAGAAGCGACTACTATTCAGACGACCTTTGGATGGTGGATAGCGACAGCAACAACCTCCGTAAACTCACGACAGGGATTTGGGTGATGGGAAATCCAGAATGGTCACCCGACGGCAAGTTGATTGCCTTTAACGGCAATAAGCAGTCCGAATATTGGTATGAAGATATGTCGGAACTTTACGTCTATGACGTGGGCTCTGGGCAGCTGCACAACATACCGACGGAGGCCTACATCAGCGACTTTGAGATGAACGCGCATGTGTTTTGGTCTCCTGATAGTAAGCGCATATACTTCCGCAACATCGACCGCGGCGATACCAACGTGTGGGCGGTTCCCGCCGATGGCAGCGGCGAAGCTACGCAGATCACAAATCGGGAAGGGGCAATGCAATCGCTGGATATTGTCAATAATGCGATGGCATTCACAAATGCTACTTCCACCACTCCAGGCGATGTGTGGACATTGCCAGTCACGGGAGGCGAAGCGACACAGCTCACCCATTGGGCCACACAGTTCAAAGGGCTTCAACCGCCGGTACGACTTTCTTTCCGGAGCCGCGATGGATTGTATATCCAGGGGTACCTCTATAAGCCTCCGAACATCGAACCAGGAAAGAAGTATCCAGGGTTGGTTTCTGTACACGGCGGCGGCACCAACTCCTATGGCAATGGATTCCATGCTATGGAGCAGTACCTGGCGCAGAAGGGCTATGTAGTTCTCGCAATAGAATATCGCGGAAGCTCCGGCTATGGGCGGCCGTTCCAACTGCTCAGCGTTGGAGACTGGACGCGCGGACAAGGTTGGGATGCGGTGGCCGCTTCAGATCTTTTGCGTTCTCTGCCCTATTGCAACGGCAAAGTGGGAATTTATGGCGGCAGCTATGGCGGCATCATGACAATGGCAGCGGTAACGCGCGACCCCTCCAAGTTTCAAGCGGCGGCGCCGTTCTATGGAATTTACGATTGGGTGGCAGCTTATGACGACGCCGATCGTCTGGGCAAGATCTTTTTGGTTACTGGTTTTGACGGTTTTCGCCCGGAAGACAATCCGGAAATGTACTACCGCAATTCCACCATTAACTTTCTGAAGGATGTGAATGTGCCCCTGCTGATTGAGCACGGCGAGCTGGATCGTCGGGCTCCTTATAGCCAAGCTCTAAGACTTGTGGACGCCCTAAGAAAACAAGGGAAGACGTTCGAGTTCTTTCACTATCCAGATGAGCACCATGGTATACGACATCCTAAAAATTATGTCGATGCATACACGCGAATGGAAGCGTGGTTTGACAAATATCTGCAATAGCTCTTTTTACGGAGGAGGGGCGTTGAACAGCAAAAAGTATGATGGCTATCGCTCATTTCAGTACCTACAAGAGGGTATCGACTACAAACCGTTTCGTCTCAGCAAAGAAGTTGGCCGGGTACCCTCGTATTCCGTGCCCGTGACTCGCGAGCAGGATATCCGCACGAATCGGATACTGGATCAGGAGTTGATTATTTCCCTCCACGATCATGCATTTGTGGTGCCGGAGGATGTTTCTGAGATCTGGGAATATCGCCGGGCCGGCCGTGACTGGACGGGTTACGAAGGTTTAGCGGCTTCCCGTATGGATGTGGTGTTTGACAACTTCATGGATGGAACGGCGATGATTACCAGCAAAGCTGGGTGGAAATGGGATGACGTCATCCATGATTTGGGAATGCGGTTCAGCGACATTGCCCATCAGGATTTCGTCTTTATCGCCAGCACCATAGAGGACTTCCAGAGGGCGAAGGAAACTGGCAGGGTAGCATTGGTGCCGGCGTTAGAAGCTTCCACAATGATCGAAAACGAGATCGATCGCATTGACATTCTTTACGGCTTCGGCGTGCGCATGATGGGAATCGCGTACAGCGAAGCCAATTGTCTTGGGTCTGGACTGAAAGAGATGCGCGACGGGGGATTGACCGAATTGGGACGCAGAGCAGTGCAGCGCATGAATCGAATCGGCATGGCAATCGACGTCTCCCATTCCGGCGATCAGACCTCGCTCGATACCATTGAAGTAAGCGAGAAGCCGATCTTCATCACTCACGTGGGGGCCCGCACTCTCTGGGACAGCCCCCGGATGAAACCGGATGATGTAATTCGCGAATGTGCTAAAAAGGGTGGGGTAATCGGGATTGAAGCAGCTCCTCATACCACGCTGACCAAGAACCATCCTGAACATTCGATCGAATCCTATATGGAGCATTTTGACTATATAGCCAACTTGGTTGGCATCGATCACGTCGCTTTTGGCCCCGATACTCTTTTTGGCGATCATGTGGGATTGCATCATGTTTTTGCCGGGCAGCTGTCGATCAAGTCCGCGCACGGGAAGACCGCCTTTGATGAGGTCGAATACGTAAAAGGCATTGAAAATCCGGGCGAGGCTTTCCCGAATATTGTGCGGTGGCTGGTAGCTCATGGTTACTCGGATGAAGACATCCGCAAGTCTGTATCCGGCAACATTGTTCGCGTGCTTCAAGAAGTATGGGGGACTCGGCGAGTCAGCGCGGCTCACATTTAGACGAGAGAAGAATCGGAAGCCGCCTCCACTTTAGTACCGCTGCAACGAAAGTCAATGGCTCCAATGAAATTTACGATCCAGCAAGATTCATCAATTCCGGTCCACGTCCAAATCAAGGAACGCATTAAGACGGCGCTCCTTTTCGGGGAACTACGTCCCGGTGACACTTTGCCATCAATTCGGGATTTGGAACAGCAGCTTGGGATTGGGCGCGCCATCGTCCGGCGAGCGTATCTGGAGCTGGAAGAATGCGGCATTCTCGATATTCGACATGGCCGGCGGGTTTCTATCAACGAGTATCTGCAGATTCGGGCGGACCAGGCAGTAAGGAAGGAACTCGAAGATCTTGTGGAAGACACATTGCGCCGCGCCCGCAAGCTCGGTGTCAGCCACTCGTCCTTCTCCAAACTGTTGCTCACCCGTGCCATGGAGCTGGATCGTAAACATCTTTCCTATCTTTTTGTCGATAGCAGCCGGGCCTTGGCTGAGGAGATCGCCCGACAAATCAGCAGAATGTGGGAGGTGCCGATTGCCGGGGCCAGCTTGGATGAATTACCTGAGTTGCTGTGCTCTAAGGACCACCAGATCCATCGCATTATCGTGACCTACTATCGCTACGATGAAGTGAGCGCCCTGGTGAAGCGTATGCAAAAACGGGAACATGCAGAGGTCGTGCCGGTCAGCGTTCGCTTTACTCAGGACATGGTCGAACAGATCAACTCTTTGCCGTCCTCGTCGAAGGTGCTTCTGGTCGCCGAGGACAGCGAGTATGGACGTCATGGCAAGCAGCCGTTTGCGGAAGCTTATACGGAGCTGTTCGGCCAGCGCGACATTGAATTCGCGGTGCGACCTGCTAGCAGTTTTCGCGATTTGAAACAGGTTGCAGTCAAGAATGGGTACGCCCTCACCATCGTCAGCAATAGTATCTGGGATCGTCTTCCGAGTATTGCTCGCAAAGCTCTCAGCGTAACTCATCCTCGTTTTGAGGTCGACCGGACTTCTCTGGAGCAGGCGCGCATCAGTGCGGGCGTAATCGTCTGATGGCGCCATGAAAATTCTCTATCTGGTCCCAGCTGCGATTTCCAAAGGCCCCATGGGCCCTGGAGTACTGGTTTTGCGGCAACAGCTGCTTCAGGAGCGAGCTTCCGCCGGCTTTGAGTGGGAAGTCAGTGAAATCGCTGGAGGACCGCAGTCTATAGAGTCCATAAATGATGAAGAGCTATGCATTCCCGGCATGTTGCAAGCCGGCGTTGTCGCCGAGAGGAATGGCCTTAGCGCCATCGTACTGGGCTGCTTCGCTGACCCAGGACTTAAATTGGCGCGCTCCAGACTTGGGGTCCCGGTTTTGGGGCCGGCAGAGTGCTCATTGCATTCGGCATGCACCCTCGGCATTCGTTACGGAATCCTGACAACCTCGGACGACGTCGTTCCTCTGGTTCGCAAGGTCGTCAGCAGCACTGGGCTGGAAGACCGCATGGCAGGAATCCGCACGATTGGAACCACGGTGTCGCAGGCCACACAGGATCCCGAACTGATGATCGAGCGTCTGCATCGCGCTGGCGAAGCTGCAGTGTATCTGGATGGCGCAGATGTATTGGTTTTGGGATGCATGAGTCTGGCATTTTTAGAGTTAGCGAACAGACTTGAAGAGGGGTTGCGTGTCCCCGTCGTGTGTCCCCTTACATCTGTAGTAGAAGCCGCCGAACGGGTTGTTCGCGCCAGATCTCACCGTGGAACCGGCGCTTCCGCAAGACTTCTAAACCATCCGCAAGCGTCCGCCGATTGAACCATTCATGAATGCCCTCTCTGTAAATTTCATAGCAGTGGCGGCAATTTACCTGACGCTTGTCCTGGCGATCGGCTGGTTTGGACTGCGCAAAACAAAAAGTGAAGAAGACTTCCTTACAGCCGGCCGGAGTATCGGACCTTGGGTCGGTGGCGCAGTTTTGGCAGCGACTCAGATAAGCGCCGGGACTCTGGTGGGTACGGTGGGCCGGCATTATGCGACCGGGGTGAGTTGGGTATGGGTATGGCCGGGAGTGTGGTGCGGATGGCTCGTTTCCGCGATCTTCGTTGGTCCGAAATTACGAGAAGTTGGAGCTGTCACGATCCCGGAATACCTGGCGGCTCGCTTCCACAGCGAAGCCGTCCGTGTGCTCTCTGCCATCTTTATTATAGGCGCGTACATGATACTGCTCGTCGCTCAATACCAGGCATGCGGCGTGGTATTCGAATCCATATTTGGAATGAGGCCGATCTATGCGATGGGTATTTTGGCCATTAGCACTCTGCTCTACACCACCTGGGGCGGGGTACGGTCCAGTTCCTATGTTGATTTCCTGCAGATATTGATCGTGGTGTCAGGACTGGTGCTTTCCGTGCCGGTACTTACGTATTACTTCGGAGGCATCAGTACAGCGGGGTCATTTCTAAAAAGCATCGAGCCGCGCCTTGTCGGTTCCTGGTACAACGGCAAGCAACTCCTCGGATTTTCCCTGTCGTTTGGCCTCGCCATCGCCGCCGCTCCTTACGAGATGGTGCGCTTCAATTCCATGCGCGATAAGGCGACCGTCCGATACGCGATCGGCGTGTGCTTTCTCTTTCAGGCGGTAATCGGTTCTTGCGTGCTGCTGATGGGATTACTCACTCGTGCACTATTCCCGAGCCTCCCCTCTCCCGACCAGGCAAGCTCGATTATGGCAATGAACATCCTGCCGTCTCTGATCGGATCGCTATTCATGGTGGCTCTGCTGTCTGCAATCATGTCGAATGTAAACGCTATCCTGCTGGTCACCTCCGCAGGCGTTTCACATGACATTTATGGCCGGTGCATCAATCCCCATGCGAGCGATGGCGTGAAACTCACAATCAACCGCGTCAGCATCGTGGTGATGAGCCTGTTTCCGATCTGGTTTGCCCTGCGTCGCTACAGCGACGTTCAATCGATTGTTGTCTTGCAAACCCGATTCATTGCCAGTTTCTTCTTCATCCCAATGGTACTTGGGCTTAACACGAAGGGTGGATCGTCGCGTTCGGCCGTTGGCGCAATGCTGGGCGGCATCGCCGGTTGCCTGTGCTGGAGTCTTTGGTCCGCTCGCCATGTGACGAATGTCGATGCGGTAGAGGTCGGCATTGCCTGCAGCTTATTGAGTTATCTGGCGGCCAAGACCCTAGATACGCGACATGACAGGATAAGGGCAGCAGATGCGGAGGCTTAGGACATCTTACGCGCGGGTGTGGCGATGGTCTCAGCTCCTCGCCTTGGTCATCTTAGAACTGCCGGCCCATGCGCAGACCTCCGTCGCACATCTGGCGGAGTACCACGCTGTCGTAACCTTCGCTACACAGAGGGAAGCAAGGGTGACAGCGACTCTGAAGCCGGAAGCCGGCGTCCTTATTCCCAGCCTTCTCCTCGCCCGTCTTCGCGGTGATCATTTACTCGAGATCACAGCGTCGGATGCAGAAGGTGAACTCCCCATTCGAACCAGCGATTTGCCGGGAGCTGTCTTGCTGACGTTGTCTGCCCCCTCAAGCAAGCCCGGAGGATTGCTTCAGATTCATTATTTGGTGACATCCAACAATCCTCTAGAAAGAATCCCCCTGCCGACTGTGTCTCTGCCGATGTTCCCCGAACAGCGCACGGTGAGCATTGAAGCTAAGTTGCCGGTGGGCATGACGGCTGTCGGAGAAGGCTTTCCAGTGCTGATTTGGCACAGTCCCGTCCAGGGAGAAACTCGGCTTTTCGATGTGCCATCGGTTTTGGCCGTGAAGATCAGAACGGACAATACGGTGACCTGGAGGTCTCGGTTAATGACTGCTTCCGGCCTCAGCACGGTGGGAATGTTCACGTTCTTAGGCGCGGGCTCGCTATTTTGGTATCTGCGCACGCAAATGAGACAGAGTGGCAGATCATGACTTTAACGAAGAGCGCTTTTGGGCTGAATTTCTATGGTTATTTCATATTCGCTGCCTGCTGGGTCATAGCCTACTTTGCTTGGGCGTGGCAGGTTAACAGGCGTGAAGCTCGCAGACTCAGAGATGACAAGCGCACGCCGGGATGAACCACGTGAAACCGAAAATAGGAGAGATTTTGTGAAGGCAAAATTGGGCGCCCAGGAACGCTTGAAAGAAATCCAGGAGCAACTGATTGAACTCAGTCATAGGATCCATGCCAATCCGGAGGTGGGATTCGAAGAGGAGCGCGCCAGTGTATGGCTCGCCGAGCTACTTGATGCAAATGGCTTCGAGGTTGAACCGGGCATTTGCGATTTGCCCACCGCATTTGTGGCGCGCGCGGGTCGCGGACCTTTAAACATCGCTATTTGCGCCGAGTACGACAGTCTGCCGGGACTGGGGCATGCTTGCGGCCATAACGTCATAGCAGCCAGCGCAGTTGGGGCGGCACTTGCGGCTTGCAAAGTAGCCGATGAGGTCGGCCTGAGTATTACGGTATTCGGGACCCCTGCGGAAGAGGTAGGGAATGCCAGCGGCAAGATTCTGATGCTGGAACGAGGCGCTTTCTCCGGTGTGCATGGAGCGATGATGGTCCATCCCTATCCCACCGACATTCTCGAACTGCACATCATCGCAGCATCGATGTTCGAGGTGCAATATACCGGCAAAGCCGCGCACGCCTCCGCATTTCCTGAATTAGGAATCAATGCGGCAGATGCTCTCACGGTAGCGCAAACGGCTATCGGGTTGCTGCGTCAGCACATCCGGCATAGCGACCGTGTACATGGCATTACTACGCACGCCGGAGATGCACCCAATGTCATCCCGGCGCGTGCCTCTGCGCGCTATATGGTGCGAGCGGAAGATCTGCAGCAATTGGAGGAACTGCGAACCAAGGTGCGTCGCTGCTTCCAGGCTGGAGCTTTGGCGACCGGGGCTGAAGTCAAATTGGTGGGGGGCGAAAGACCGTACGCCGAGATGCATTTTGACGGGGAAATGGGAGAGCTCTATAGGAAAAATGCCGAAGCCCTGGGGCGCCGGTTCCCGCCTGCTGACCCTCTCCAGGCGGGAGTTGCCTCAACCGATATGGGAAACGTCTCACTTGCTGTTCCTTCCATTCACCCGATGATCGGAATTGACTCGTTTCCTGCGGTAAATCATCAACCCGAGTTCGCCGCGCATTGCGCGACCCCGGCGGCGGACAAGGCCGTAGTGGATGGATCTTTGGCGATGGCATGGACGGCAATTGATATGGCCGCAACGCCGGCAATTCGCGAGCGGCTGATGCGGAGGGGTTGAGAGTTGTTATTGCTGGAGGAGACGCTCAGCTGTGCCATCAAGAAGGCGCTTTTGCCTGCTCCAGCGGGAACAAAGCATCACCCTGACACCTTCATTTCTATGAAACTCACGAGGACTATGTTTGCGGCTGGTGTGCCATGCTGAGCGGCAAAAAACTTCAGTTCCAGCCAGAGGGGCGAAATGAATCAGCGAATACCCGAGCGCGACTGGCAATGCTTGCGCAAAGTCTCGGAAGGACCGGCAATTATTCCAACAGCCGCCGCAGGAAATAATACTCGTCTTGCGCCTCCGAGAAGATGTCACCCGCCGGTTTGCTCCGATCGACAACTCTGGGCAGGACTTGAACAACACTCGGCTGCAGCTCGTCGATTCGGGCCTGGATCTGGACAATCTCGTCGTCAGTTAAAGAGCGGCGCAGAAGAGTTAGGTCTCGTTCAATCTCATCGTTGAGGTGTCCCCGGATTGGATCATCCAGATTGACGAATTCGATCTGGCCATACTTCGACCTCGCGATTTTGCGTGCTTGGTTGAGCCGCGCCGCCAGTTGTTCTCCATCGCCATTGGCCTGTTTGACAGATTGTAGAGGTGGTCACTACGCGAGACAATCTCGAAGAAATCGTTGTTCATTTATGCAGAACAGTACCACTCGGCTTGCGCTGCTGCCGCTTTGGTCGTGCATCGCAAATAGTACTCACTGATGTCGTGATCAGTTCTCATCGCATCAGCGCTGGCCCGCTCGACGAACCTGAAACACCTCTCGCCAACGTTGGTTCTGGCAGACGCACGCGGCACTCCTGAGGCCCTGTCAAGAGTTTAGGAGTTCTTCACGCAACTCGGTGTAGTAGTTCGGACCGATTCCAGCAAAGATAGAGATGAATCTGGCCGGTCGGCAGCTGCAGCATCTCTTCGCTCAAAGAGAACCGGGTGGGTTCTCGAGGGCGGCGTGAAGACCGACTGCGGGCAAATTGGGATATCAGCGCGGTCTCGACGGCTTCGCCCGGTTCGGGAACGGTAAGCGGTGGAACGCGCGTTTACGCCACGCGCAGAACCATACGGTCAAAGTACGACAAGATCGAATCCGCCAACCCGGATCACTGCAAACGCCCTAAGAGATGAAATCGATGAGTTCAGAGCAGCTGCGCGACAGCTTAAAGCCGGAAATCAGGTAGCGATTTCAGGCACCCTCTTGCGGCTGATCGTGGGCGCCGGCTTTGGCGAGGAAACGGTCTTTCCCTGAGATTTGTTCGAACGATTAGGCAAGCTCTTCGGGACGGAACGATTCCAAAGTCGGCAATTGTCCTGATCACCTCAACTCTGTTCGCCCTCGCGCACTATAATTCAAGGAGTACGCGGAACTGAACAGGCGATGATCACAGCATTCATCTTTGGAAGCATATTCGCCGTTACAGGCCAGATCTGAATGCTGATCTGCGCCCACGCCGCATTCGATCTTACCGCCATGCCATCATCTATTGGAATCCGAAACGCGCGTGGCTCACCTGGTATTCCGATGATCGTTGAGATTATCCAGACGGAAGGCTGACTCGATTCCACCATTCACAAATTTTTGATTAAGTCGCAGCCCTCTCGCGCGCTTTGCTTCGCTCGTGCACATCAGGCCCACTGAACAAGGATTGGGTACTTGAGCGGAGTGACGCATGGCGATTTGGCAAGACCAGTAGTCGCGCACACGAAGAATGGGGTGCTAGAGGTGCCAGTGAAATCGATACGGCCAGTCTTCATGGGAGGTCAGGTAGATCCCGCAATCCCATGGGCCCGGCTCTTATAAGGTGGCGTGCGCGGCCTTCGGCATTAAACATGGTGGGAAGCTAGAAAGAGGTTTGCGGAAATACGACTCATAGCGCTTCGTGAACTCTTCCGGCCTCTCATCTCTGCTACCCGCAATCAGAGCAGGAAGCGCGCCCACAGCAAAGTACATTTCCATTTCACGCTCGTCTTTGGTACGCACTTTGCCGCGTTCTTCGCACAGGAAGAAATCCTTGATACGCGCGTGAGTGACAGCCGATACATTGATTCGATTGGGCGCGCCGCTACTCTCCATTCTCGAGGCGAGATTCACCGAATCGCCCCATATGTCGAATGCAAATTTGGTTACCCCAACCACGCCGCTGACAACGGGCCCGGTGTGTACGCCAATGCGAATGGGCCAACTGGGGGTGGAAAGCTGCCCGCGATCCACTGCATCGAGCATCTCGAAGGCAGCGAGCATCGCATCAATCGAGTGGGAGGCACGACGCTCTGGAAGGCCGGCCACACACATATAGCTGTCGCCAATCGTCTTCAACTTCTCTAAACCATACTTTTTTGTGATTTCGTCGAACAAGCAAAAGTACTTGTGCAGTGCCCCGACCAGCTCACCGGCGGCAATTTTTTCGCAGGATCGAGTGAAACCTTTGAAATCGGTGAAAACGATAGTGACGTCTTCATGATATTGCGGATCGACGGCACCCTTCTCCTTCAGCTCGGCAGCAACTTCTGCGGGCAAGATATTCAGCAGCAGGGACTCAGTAAGCTGCTGCTGCTTCTCGATTTCGCTCTTTTGCTCCAGGATGGCTTGATGGGACAATGTGAGCCGCTGCCCCAGACGCGCGACTACGCCGACCATCAGCACAAAGGCGCGAGCCAGCCCAATGGCGAGTCGGTCAACCAGCGGAGTCTGCGGTTGCACATACACCAGCAGGAAGCCAATCGCTCCACATGCAAAACAGGTGATTGTGAACGCATTCCAGAGGAATACTTCCGTTTCAGTGATGGGTTGAACGCGAACCTGCAAGGCGCGCCCGCCGATAAGACCGACTACTCCTGCCAGGAGGAGAAACGAACCGGTCAGGCCGACGCTTAATGCCTGAGCAGAGATAAAACTGACGCCAAAACGCACGAAGCTGTAGAGCAGCAACCCGCCACCCGAGAATGACAATAATCCGCCTACGACGTACCAGAGTCGCGCCTCTTTCGCCGATGGGATGCGGTGCATATTTGAAATTTGCTGCTGCAGCTTACTACGGTTTTGTACGGTTTGATTCGCCTTGAACCAGGAATGCATCGCATCCGCATCTGCTATCCCGAGGAGCATAACGGCTGGAATTAACCCGCAAAACCCATTGCCCTCAGGACATGGCAAATTGACGCCGGCCAGAACCGTGGCCAGAGGAGGGTTCGAAGCACCCATCACCGGATTCGGAAATCGAATCGAGGAATGGTGCTTCTCCAAGCGCGCCATCAAAATATCAACGGTCACCGATTGCTATCTGTGAGCACTGCTTCACGATCCTCTCGCGTCCAACAAATCCTGCCGTCTGAGGTAAGCAGGAAGCTGTAGCGGCCGGTCTCTTCAAACTCCACCGGGCGGGCGCTGATGGTATAAGAGGCCACACGTTTCTCGTGAAAAATGGGACGGTATTGGAAGCGATAACCATTCCTGATGCACGATACCCGCGCACAGAGCAGTTCCGAGTCGACGGCCGAGAAGACTAGCTTGCCGGCATTGATGGAGGTAGCGAGGGCGGAGAGCCGAGGCGGATAACTCCCATCCTTCGACATTTTTACATAAGCTTGCATCGCGGCGGAGTATTCGCGCAGGCTTTCCATTGCTTGAGTTTCGCGCCGTACTATCGGCGGAACATACCAATTCGGCAAAGTGGCGGCCAAAACCAACAATGAGCACGCATAATACAAAAGGATGCGGAACACCCGCCTGCCAAAAGCGATTTTTCCCGGGACGGCGCGTCGGACAAAAATCAATTGGGCGACTTGAGTGATCAGCAGGGCTATGAGCACAACTAGCGCTGCTATCTGGGAGCGGTGCGCGCGACGCAAAGTGCTGAAAGCAGGGAAGGCAGCCGCCGCCAGCGAAAGAGCGATCATTCCCCAGGCAAGCGCCGTCCCCCAGGCCTGCCACTTTTTGCTGCTGCGCCCCAACCCAAAGACAACGTACGGAATCGCGAATAGTGCCGCATACACTGCAAAGCCGCTTTCACGCGAATAGGCAACGGCAGCAAAGATTGTGGCGATCGCCGCCAAAGCAGACACGCGGGCCAGGCGCTGATCGACCGCGGTATTTGGCGGCGGCCTGTCCGCCAAGTCGATGCCGAGATTCCGTTCGGTTGTCCTGTATTTCCCTGCCCAGCGCCATACATCCCCCAGCATGCGCGCATGGAGGTCCTTGATGAATTTCTCGCTGAGGAGATCGCGCTTACGGGCAAGCGCCCAGTCCTGTCCCCGCGCGATGTTCTCCTGCTCGGACGCGTTCAACTCGGCGCGATAGGCGATATGCGCCGGAATCAGCTCGGCCCGCTCTTCCGGCGTTAACGGTGTTGCGTTCTCGGGCTCCTGAAAGAGTTCGTCGGCCATCGCCTATTCCCAGAACTTACTGGGGCTGGTCTCGCGCAGAATCTCATCGAGGCGCTCCTCGTCCTCCTTGCCCTGCACCTTCTGATGTTCAAGCAACATGGAATGCTCCACTGGGGCGAGGCGACGGCGGATGAAATTGCGCGCGCGCGCGCGCACGGTTTCCTCCAGCGATTTCTTCGGAACAAATGCATAGACGAGCATGCAATCGAGCGCGTCTGCCACGCGCCGCAACGTGGCGAGTTCGATGCTGCCTTTCGCCTCGGATTGCTCCAGCAAAATGACGGACGACTGCTTCACCCGGAGGCGGCGCCCCAGCTGTTCCGCCGTCATACCAAGTGCCTCCCGAACAGCCCTGATCCAGCCCTTTACCGGCGGCGTATACCGCGAAGCCGGGCCGATTTCCTTCAGGCGCTCGTCAAGATGGACACGCGATTGTGTTGCGAGTCGGGCTCTTTTCATAGGTTATGGCCTATACTATCACGAAAATATAATAGGCCATAGCCTATATGAAATCAACACAAATATATGCCATAACCTATCTAATATTGATATTTGTATAGGCTATGGCCTATCATACGAGCCATCAGGCCGAACAGGGGCCTCAAATCGGCACCTTGTGAGAGGCGAAATAAAACACTACGGGCCTCATCCATGCTTTGTATTTACTGCACCTGAGGGCGCAAGAGTCGGAACTGCAGCAATACTCAGTCGTGGCTCAGACTGAAGCGGAGTGCATAGTGCAGCTGGTGAAAGAGCTGCTTCGACTTTATCCCCGCACTGCAGCCTGACTTCCCTGGAACCCCTGGGCCTCTGCCCGCAGGCTGGGCTCGCGTCACGAATGTGCGTTCAACGGCGCAT
>Ga0134126_10002610_pt1 | contig 22687 bp, 21 predicted proteins | sample KB31752_FD_96881 | JGI IMG/M metagenome (GOLD analysis project Ga0134126, IMG submission 96881) | Terrestrial soil microbial communities with excess Nitrogen fertilizer from Kellogg Biological Station, Michigan, USA - KB3-175-2 | ecosystem: Environmental > Terrestrial > Soil > Unclassified ... | reverse complement strand
CCGGCCCAATAAGCACTCAGGTGCCCCTCCGCCGCCCCAGCCCGGTTTTCTAATCTACGGTACGGGGATTAGAAATGCTCTTAACCCCAGTATTTGCAACGCGAATTCCGTTCTAATCTACGGTAACCACCCATCGCAGGATTATGTTCCCCCAACCCCAGGCCGCCCGCCTTGGGGCAGCCGCATGAACTGTGTTACTTTTTTCCCCGCATGAAGAAACGAATCGGTATTTTACTTTCCGGCCGCGGATCGAATTTTCTGGCCCTCGCCGATAGCGTCGCCGCTGGACGCATCCCCGAGGCCGAAATCGCCCTCGTGCTCAGCAACCGCGAAGCCGCCCCGGGAATCGCCCTCGCCCGCGAGCGCGGCCTCCCCGCGGCCGTAATCCCCTCGAAGGGGCTCGATCGCGAAGCCTACGACAAACTGGTCGTCGCCGAATTGCAAAGGCATCGCGTGGACGTGGTCTGCCTCGCCGGTTATATGCGCCTGCTTTCCGCGCATTTCGTTTCCGCCTTTCCCAATCGCATCCTGAATATTCATCCCTCGCTGCTGCCGTCCTTTCCGGGCCTCGAGGCGCAGCGGCAGGCCATTGAGCATGGCGCGAAATTTTCCGGCTGCACGGTTCATTTCGTTGACGAAAACCTCGACGCCGGCCCCGTGATCCTCCAGGCCGTCGTTCCCATCGAAGATGGCGATACGCCGGAGGCGCTGGCCGCGCGCATTCTGCGCGAGGAGCACCGGATTTATTCCGAAGCGGTGCGGATCGTCCTCGAAGGGCGCTATCGCATCGAGGGCCGCCGCGTCCTGCTGGGCGCGAAAGCGGCGGAGGCGAAGTAGATGTCGCCCGCGTTCAAGCCGGTCGCCGAACAGTTCGCCTATCTTCAAAAAGGCGCGGCGGAAATCATTCGTGAAGAAGAGCTGAAGGCGAAGCTCGAAGCCTCGGCCAAAAGCGGCAAGCCGCTCCGCGTCTATCTCGGTGTGGACCCCACTGCCCCCGACCTGCACCTGGGCCACACGGTGGTCCTGCGAAAGCTGAAGCACTTTCAGGATATGGGGCACACAGCGATCTTCCTCATCGGCGATTTCTCCGCGATGATCGGCGATCCCACCGGGCAATCGGAAACGCGGCCGCCGCTTTCGCGCGAGCAAGTCGAGGCCAACGCGAAGACGTATCTCACCCAGGTCTACAAGATTCTCGATCGCGAAAAAACCGAAGTCCGCTACAACAGCGAGTGGCTCGGCAAAATGCCGAGCTACGACGTGGTTCGCCTCTGCGGCCACTACCGCCTGGCGCGGATGCTCGAGCGCGAGGACTTTCGTTCGCGCCTCGAGCACAACCAGCCCATTTCCGTCCACGAGCTGCTTTATCCGCTGCTCACGGCCTATGACGCCGTGATGCTTCAGTCCGACGTCGAACTCGGTGCCACCGAGCAGAAATTCAATCTCCTCGTCCATCGCGATATCCAGCGCGAATATGGATTGGCTTCGCAGGCCATTCTGACCATGCCGATTCTGGTGGGCCTTGATGGCAGCCGGAAGATGTCCAAAAGCCTGGGCAATTACGTGGGAATTTCGGAGCCGCCCGGCGAGATGTTCGGCAAGCTGATGTCCATCTCCGACGAGCTGATGTGGTCGTATTACGAACTGCTCACCGATTTCGCGGAGCCGGTGATCGTTCGCGTGCGCGAGGAGGTTCGCACCGGCGTGCTGCACCCCATGGACGCGAAAATGCAGCTCGCGCACACCATCATCGCCGGATTTCACGGCGAGGACGCCGCGCGCAAAGCCTCCGGTGAATTTCGCCGCGTCTTCCGCGAGCGCCAGGCGCCGGAGGAAGCCCCGCGCCGCACGCTCCAGCGCGCCGCGCCCAAGCGGCTTTCCGCGCTGCTTGTCGAGCTGAAGCTCGCCCCTTCGCGCAGCGAAGCCGAGCGGTTGATGAAGCAGGGCGGCGTCGAGCTTGATGGCGAGCGCGCCGACGACGTAAAAAAGGAAATGGACCTCTCGAAGCCCGGCGAATTCCTCTTGCGCGCCGGAAAGAAAAAATTCCTGCGGCTGGTCATCGAGTAGCTTCCCGCATGACAACCAAATCACTCACGCCGCCCGGCCCGCGGGGCCTTCCGCTTTTTGGCGTCGCGCTGCAGGTGCGGCGCGACCCGCTGAATCTTCTACTGCGGCTCGCGCGCGAGTACGGGGACGTCGTCCGCCTGCCCGTGATGGGCCAGCAGCGGATTCTCCTGAATCGTCCGGACTTTATCCAGCAGATGCTGCTGATTCAGCACGCGAAATTCCACAAAAGCGATCTGACCAAGCAAGCCGTGGGCCCGATGCTCGGGCAAGGGCTGCTGATCAGCGAAGGCGAATTCTGGAGGCGGCAGCGGCGGTTCGCGCAGCCCGCGTTTCATCGCAGCCGCGTGAATGAATATGCCCCGGCGATGATCGGTGTAGCGCAGAAGCACATCGAGCGCTGGCGCGACGGCGAAACCCGCGATGTGGCGAGCGAGATGATGGCGATTGCGCTCGAAGTGGCCGTGCAGACGCTTTTCGGCACGGCGCTCTCGGGCGAAGCCGAGCATGTGGGCCGCGCAACCGCATTCCTGATGCGCTATTCGCTGGGCCGCGCCCGCGCGCCCTTCCGCCTGCCGCGCCGCTGGCCCACTCCCAAGAACAAGCGCGCAACCCGCGAATTCGATTTCCTCGATTCGCTGGTCTACAGGATTATCGAAGAGCGGCGCGAACAGCGCGACGCGGCGCAGCGCACCGACCTGCTTTCGCTGCTGATGGCGGCGCTCGATGAAGACGGCACGCAAATGACGCCCAAGCAGCTTCGCGACGAGGCGATGACGCTTTTCATCGCCGGGCATGAGACGACCGCATTGCTGCTCGCCTGGACGTGGTATCTGCTCGCGAAGAATCCCAACGTGGAGGCGGCGCTGCACCAGGAATTGCGCGGCGCGCTCGGCGGGGCGGCGCCGAGCCTGCCGGACCTACCGCGATTGCCATATCTGCACGCCGTGATGAAAGAAACGCTGCGGCTCTATCCGCCCGCATACCTGATGGCGCGCACCTCGATTGCGCCCGTCACCATCGGTGGCTACGAATTCGGCGCAGGCTCCACGTTTATCTCCTCGCAGTGGGTGACGCACCGCGATGCGCGTTATTTCGACGAGCCGGAGGCGTATCGCCCGGAGCGATGGCTCGATGGGCTCGAATCGCGGCTGCCCTCGGGCGCGTACTATCCCTTCGGCGATGGGCCGCGGCGCTGCATCGGGCAGGGATTCGCAATGCTCGAGGCGGCTCTGGTGAGCGCGTGCGTAGCGCAACGTTTCCAGTTTCGGTTGCTGCCCGGCGAGGAAGTCGTGCCGGAGCCGCTGATCACCCTGCGGCCGCACAATGGAATTCGAATGGTGCTGCATGCCCGCGGGTGAGCTAGCGAAGCTTTTCGCCCGGCTTCAGCATCCAGGCGCTCGGATGCTGCGTGAAGCCGATATGAGGGTAATAATCCACGGCCGCGGGTGCGGAAAGCAGTACCAGGCCCGCCGTCGCGCCGGCTTCCTGGCGGGTTCGCCGGATCAGTTCCTTGCCGATGCCGCAGCGTTGATGCGATTGCCGCACCGCCAAATCCGCCAGGTAGGTGATGTAGCTGAAATCGGAAAGCGCGCGCGAGATGCCAACGAGCAGGTCGCCGTCCCACGCCGTCACGACGATATTCGCGTTGCGGATCATCGCCGCCATGCGCTCCGGCTCGCCCACCGGGCGGCGCTCGCCAAGCGTCGAAGCGCGGTACAGGTCAATTACCTCGGCGATGTTCAGATCGTTGCCCGTGCGATACGCGATCATGTGGATGGCCTCTGGCGGCGGCATCAGCGGCGTTCCGCGGCGATTACGCGCGGTATACCCGCAAGGTCGTTTGTGATGCTGACGTTGGTCCAGCCGCTTTCTGTGCTTAGGATGGCGTGGACGCCTGCGCCGAGCCCATATCCCAGCTCGATGGCAAGCGAGCCGCCGCTGCGCAGCAGAGACGCCGAATTTCGGATCAATCGCCCGTACATTTCGATTCCGGCCGGCCCGCCGAAAAGCGCAGGGTGCGGCTCGTGGTCGCGCACTTCGCGCGGCAGTTCCGCCGCTTGCTGTAATCCCACGTACGGCGGATTGCTCACGATCAGGTCGAAAGGCTGCGCCGGGTCACCCGCTTCGGAAGCGACCGGAGCCGCAAATTGCAAAAGGTCGCCTTGCACAAAATGAACCTGGTCGCCAACCCCGTGCCGCTCGGCATTGCGCCGCGCAACCCGAAGGGCCCCGGCCGAAATATCCGTCGCGATGATTTCGGCATGCGGCAGTTCGCGCGCCAGCGCAATGGCAAGGCAGCCCGATCCTGTGCCCACGTCCGCGATGCGAACCGGCAGCAAGGAAACCGAGCGATGGGACAACTGCAGCCGCTCGATCGCGACTTCGATCACATGCTCGGTTTCGGGGCGGGGAATCAGCACGGCGGGCGTCACCTCAAATTCAAGGCCCCAAAACTCCTGAACGCCGGTCAGATATTGAACCGGTTCTCCCGCGGCGCGCCGTGCGACCAGGTCCGAATATCGGGTGGCGAGGTCCGCAGCGATCGGCGCTTCGGGATGCGTGTAGATCCAGGCGCGGTCGCGGCCAAGCGCGTGCATCAGGAGCAGTTCCGCCGCCAGCGCATGCGACGGAACGCCCGCGTCGCGCAACCGAGCAATGCCATGCCGCAGCGCCGCGCGAACGTCCATGATTTGCTCCGCGTGATTTTCCGCAACTCCGATGCCAGCCGCGCGCATTTATGCCTCGATGAGTTCCTGCTTCAGTCGCTCGGATTCGAAATGGGTGACGAGCGCGTCCACCATGGGGCCGAGCTTGCCGTCGAGCACCTCGGTCAACTGGTGCGACGTGAAATTCACGCGATGATCGGTAACGCGATTCTGCGGGAAGTTGTAGGTGCGAATTTTTTCCGAGCGGTCGCCGGTCTTGATTTGGCCGCGGCGTTCAGCGGCGATGGCTTCGTGCCGCTTGCTTTGCTCGAGTTCATACAGGCGGGCGCGGAGAACGCGCATCGCCTTGGCGCGATTTTTAATCTGCGACTTTTCATCCTGCTGGGAGACGACCAGGCCGCTCGGGATGTGGGTGATGCGCACGGCCGAATAGGTGGTGTTCACCGATTGGCCGCCGGGCCCGGAGGAACAGAAGGTGTCGACGCGAAGGTCCTTGGGTTCGATCTTGATGTCAATGTCATCGGCTTCGGGCAGGACGGCCACCGTGGCGGCGGAAGTGTGGATGCGGCCCTGCTGTTCGGTGGCGGGGACGCGCTGCACGCGATGCACGCCGCTTTCGTATTTGAGCTTCGAGTAGACCTTCTGGCCCTGAATCGCGGCGACGATTTCCTTCATGCCGCCGATCGAAGAAGGAGAGCTTTCCAGTACTTCGGCGCGCCAGCCCTGCGATTCGGCGTAACGCGAATACATGCGGAAAAGCTCCGCGGCAAAGAGCGAAGCCTCGTCGCCGCCGGTTCCCGCGCGAATTTCGAGAAGCACGTTTTTCTCGTCGTTCGGATCTTTTGGCAGCAGAAGAAACTTCAGTTCGCGCTCCGTATTTTCGCGGCGCGCCTCGAGGGCGTGCGCCTCCTCGTGGGCCATTTGCTTCAACTCCGGGTCGTCCGATTCGTTCAGCAGTTGCTTCGCGCCGCGCAGCCCTTTCTCGATTTCCTTCCACTCGCGGTATTTCGCCACCATTTCGGCCAGCTCCGCATGAGCGCGGGCAAGCTTCTGGTAGCGGGCCGAATCGGCCAGGATTTCGGCGGACGAAAGCTGCTGCGTCATTTCGTCGTAGCGCGTTTCGATCTGATCGAGTTTTTCAAACAGCGTCAATTTCGGCATAGTTGGTCCACGGAACGCACCGCAAAAAAGGAATTTGGACAAACGTGAAGGAGCGCGGCCTAAGGGGCCGCAAACGGGCGATCGCTAATAGAACGCGGCGAACATATCTGCGACGTAGGATACCCGCACGGCGATGCGCGGTCAAATTGAAGCGGACTGCGTGCAGCGGCGTGTTAGCCCACCGAAGATTGGATGCGCGCGGGAAGCGAACGCATCGAGCGCGGCAGCCGGACCAGGAACACGGTGCCGCGGTCGGAGCTTTCCTCGACCGTGACGGAGCCATTGTGATCGTGAACGATCTTGCTGACGATGGCGAGGCCCAGGCCGGTGCCATTCGGCTTGCCGGCGCTGACGAAGGGATCAAACAGCGTGTCGCGGATCGTTTCCGGTATTCCCGGCCCGTTATCGGCGATGCGGATTTCGAACGACTCCGCATGGGAAGCGGCGTCCACGCGCACCTGGCCGTGCCAGTGGGCAGTCGCCTCGCAGGAATTCAGGATGAGGTTCACGAACGCGCGCTCGATCTTGCGCGGGTCGAAGACGCCCTGCATATCGCCGTGCGCGACGATAGAGACCGCGCGGCTGCGGCAATCGGGGCGCATCAGCACGGTATCGGCCGCGCGCCGCAGGATTTGATCAAGCGACGCGGATTCCGGGGAAAGCGCGCTGTCTTCCCGGGCGAGCTCGCGCAACGAATCGAGAAGATCGGTCATTTGGTCCGATGCGGTTTTGATTTCCTCGTAGATTTCGTCGCGGTTGAGCTTCAACTTCTCGGCTTCGTAGAGGAACTCGGCGTTGGCGACGACGGCCGCGAGGTAATGGCGCAAGTCGTGGGAAATCGAGCTCGCGGCGCGGCCCAGCGCGGCGATGCGCTCCGCCGTGATCCATCGCTGCTGCGAGGTGAGCAGGTCGCTGCGCATTTTGGAAAACGCCTTGCTCAATTCCGCCACTTCCGTACTGCCGCGCGGCGCGATGGAATAGGTGTAATCGCCGGCCGCCAGGGCGCGCACGCCGGCTACGAGGTTTTCGAGCGGGCGAGTGATGGTGCGCGAGACAAACGAAAGAAGCAGGGCGGCGAGAAACACCACCGAAATTCCGAGCACGAGAATGATCCGGTTCAGCGTGGCGACAAACCGATTCCATCTATCGAGCGACGTGAGCACGTAGCAATCCACCGGCGTCGGCGATACAGGATGGATCAGAACGGAAGCCACTTCGTATTCCGCGCCATCCAGAATCATCTGCGACGTGCGGTTATCGGAAATGGGGTACTGCGCCGCCTGCCGCTCGAAGGCGGCCGCTTCCGCGGCCGGCAGGGTGGAAGCAACGATGCTGTTGCCGACGGCAAGGGCAATACGGCTGCCGGCAACAAGCGGGAGTTCGCCAACCAGGGCGGAATCCACCTGGTATCCCACCGCGATGCTGCCCAGGTCCCTGCGATTGCTCCCCGTTCCCGCGGTTATGGGGCGCATCGCCACCCAGTACAATTGCCCATTGCCATACCACCACGAGGACTCCTCGCCGCGCGAAAGAGAGCCGATCAAGTGCCGCTCGGCATCTGCTTTGGTCCAGCCGCTTCGCTTGACGTCAAAGGCGAGTACGTGGCCCTCCGGCCCAGCCAGCACGAAAAGGTCGCTGCCCGCGAGCTTCCACCATGGTTCGGAGCCGTCCTGAATCGTTGGCGCATCCTGCGCGGTCATCAGGCTCTTCAGCAGGGGGACTTCGGCCAGCATGGCGGTGGTTCGCGAGAGCTGCAGCTCATTTTGATTCTGCACGCTTTTGAACGCGCTGATCGAAACGTCGGTGACGTCCTTCACCTGGCGGTGAATTTGGGACTGCACGGTTTGCCGGACAATGAACAGAATTGCGCCAGTGAAGGCGCAGATGATCAGAAGGGCGGCGATCAAAAGCTGCGTGCGCAGCCGGAGAAGCGCGCTGGACCCGCCGGGCGTGTTATTTCTCCGCTTTCTCGGACTTAGGGACATTGCCTGGAGTGAATTTGTAACCGGCGCCATGAATTGTCAAGAAATAGCGAGGCTGGCCGGGCTCCGGCTCGAGTTTCTGGCGCAAGCGCAGGATGTGATTATCCACGGTGCGGGTGGTGGGATAATTCTCGTAACCCCACACCTCGTTCAGCAGTTCCTCCCGGGAGACGACGCGTCCCGGCGAGCGCGCGAAAAATTTCAAGAGCTTGAATTCCTGAGCGGTCAAGGTGAGCGGCTTTCCGGCGCGCGAGGCTTCCATGCTCGTGAAATCAATGTGAACGTCCTGGAAGGCGAGCACCTCGTGCTCGACCACTTCGGCGGGGACGTTTGAGTGATGCGAGCTCGGTCCCGTGCGGCGCATGGCGCGGCGAACGCGTGCGAGCAGTTCCTTCGGACTGAATGGCTTGGTTACGTAGTCATCGGCGCCCAATTCGAGCAGGAGCACTTTATCGTCCACTTCCGCATTCGCGCTGAGCACGAGCACGGGAACCGATGCGGCGTGCGCCTTGAAGGCGCGGCAGAGTTCTTTCCCCGGCAGCCGCGGAAGCTTCAGGTCGAGGACGACAATGCTCGGCAGTTGCTTCCGAAAGCTTTCGAGGCCGGCGACGCCATCCGAAGCGATCTGCACCTGCAGCCCTTCGGATTCGAACAGGCGCTGCAAGGTGCGCTGCATCGCGCGGCTATCTTCCACCACAAGCACTGTGTCCATATCGGTTGACCTCTCCATGGAGAGCACTTTACCGCCGTGCGGCCGGCCTTGCGTCGTCTACCGCGCCAAATTCTTTTTGAGCCCGGCGCCAGCGCAGAAATTCGATGCACAGCGGCGGAACATCGGATACGTGAACCCAAAGCCTCCGGCATATAAAGCGCAATCTCGCGATCCGAAGCGCGAAGCGCGCCCAGCCGCTATGGGTGGACACCTCGCCGAGCGAGGGGCGTCCGGCCACCGGGATCAGGCGCCGCAGCAGATGGCGCCTGCGCGTCGCCGAATCCGCGATGAAATCGCCGTGCACAAAAAGCGCCAGCTTGCTGCCTCGCATATCTACAAGGGCCCATTTGACGCCAAGCAGATCCACCCAGGCGCGCATTTTCTGCGGCAGCGGCTCCACGCACCACGCCTGCAAAACCGGCGGCACCGGAGTGTCGAACAGTCGGTTTGTGAGGCGCACGATCAAGCCGCACGCGTGCCGCAGCAGCGGATCCTCTCCGCCGCACGCCTGCGCGGAACTCCACAGCGCGCTCTGGTTCAGATTGCACCGCATAAAATAGTGTATCTCCCAAAGCCACGATAGCCGAACCCAGGAGCCGAGCAGGTGCTGAAAGGCGTGAAGGAGTTGGAGCAGGAACATGTCTTCCGCCGCGAGGGCAAAAAGCTCGATGCCGTCGTACGCGCGGGTTCGGGCGCGATCGAGCAAATCGGCGGGTACGGCGATTTCCACGCGATACCTCTTGGAGGTTTCCCAGATCGAAGTGTGAATTTCAGCTTCGCGATGCGGCTGAATCTGAAAGAGATCCTCGCTCGGGGATGGAATACTGGTGCGCGGAGTCGCGTAGCGCGATTCCTTCGGATTGTTGGAAGGGACGCGTGAGTAACCCAACGTCTCAAGCACGCGACCGGCCTCATCCAGATCCGCTGGCGAGACGAGCATATCAATATCCGTCTGATGGCGCAGCTTCCGGTCCGCGCAGAAATCCGGAAACAGCGTGAATCCTTTTACGAATGCATGGCGAAAGCCGCGCTTCCGAAATGCCGCATTCACTCGCCGGAATTCGGCGAACATATCTTCCATTCGGCGCGAGTTGGCATCGAGCTTCGACGCGAGGGATTCGGCCATCTCGGATGGAATTTCGGAAAGTTTCCCGCCGGTTCGAAGCCGCTCGAAAAAATGAAATGCCAGTCCGCTGATTTCGAGCCATCGCAGCAGGCGCTTTTGCTCGGAGGGTTTCATTCGCCGCAGCAGCGGCAATTGAGAGAAATCCGGCGTGGCGCGCAGCGTGGCAAGAACCGCTCGTTTTTGGATCGCGTCATTCATGGATCAGCGCCGCCTGAAAGGCATGACGGTGCTCGTCGCCGGTGAACGAACGCGGGGCAATCGCGGCGCGCGTCAAGCGCAGAAAGAGCGGAAGGATCGATTCTGCAAGGAGATGTTCGTCGATGTCGGCGCCGATGAACGCAAGCAACTCTCGTCGCTTAGCGTCCAACCCCACCAGGCAGGCAGGGCCCATATTGACGAACGTCAAATGCTCGTCAGCGAGGTCGATGGAGCCGACGATTCCGCCCGGCGCATCTTCATCGCGAATCATCGTCCAGTGAAAACGCTCATACGGCTCGGAGGGGCTCTCCCGGCCGGCCGCCGCGAGCGCGCTCAAGCACCCACTGTCATTCGTTTCCAAGCTGATCGCGAGTGCGCCCGCGCGAACAATTGCGCGGAAGGGCGCCGGGACAAAGCGCTTCAGAAAATCAGGATGCCGATCGCAAGGAACCGAATCCGCGGGCTTCATCGCGTCGCCTCGCAGAATCGCAATACGGCTTCCGCGGCTTTCCGCGGTTCGCATCCGTAGCGCAGGAGCCAACTGGGCCGTCGGGAGAGCGCCGCGAATATGTCCGAACGGCGCGCCGCCGCTCCGGATAGCTGCTCCGGCAAGCGCTCGGCGCTATTCTCAAAAAAGTCGCGCGCCGCTTCAGCGCTGAAGGGCGCGAACTCGCATTCCGACCTTTCGGTTCGCTGCAGAAACAGCAGCCACCTCGGCACGGATTGCCGGCGGAGACGCGCCCCAAATGTGCTCGTGGCGTCTACATCGAACGCGATTTCGCCGTTCGAGGTTTTTGCAGGGGCGAGCAGCTGGAGCTGCGGAAAATGCCGCACGGCGTCCGGCAGCAGCTTCACGCGAGGCGAAATGCCATGCGCGCGCAGGCCATCTGCCGTGTTCGTGACGTAGGTCCAGCCGTCGGAAACCACCGCAACTCCGCACCGGGCGAGCGCCGCGCACATCGTGGATTTCCCCGCGCCCGAGGCGCCGGGAAGCATCACGCCCATATCGTCCAAGTCGAGACAAGCGCTATGCACGGGTATGCTGCCCAATGCCGCGCCCAATACGCCGACCGCAAGCGGCAGCAGGACCGAATTCCACGCAAGTTCGTTTCCAGCCGTCGCGCTTGAAACCACGGCCGTGGCCCGGCGGCTCGCAACATCGAAGACAAACGTGTCTGTTCCCCCAAAGTCCGCGAAGACGAGATGGTGAAGTCCGCGGAAGCGAGGCTCGTATCGTGCGGCACTGGGCAGCGCGGGGTCTTCGAGAACGTTCATTTCGAAGTCGCCGGCAGCGCAATCTTCCCCATCGCGGGCGTCGCGAGTTTCGCGGCGCCACGAGGCCAATGCCGAGATCACCCGCTGCGAATTCGTGCGCAGCACGCAGCGGGCTCCGGCAATGCGAAGCTCGTCATGCAGTTGCAGTCCGATTCCATTCAGCGAGCGCGAATCATGCATTGAGGCTCACTCTACAGCAAAAAAATTGGAACGGAAGAGTACTGGCGAACAAATGACAGGGCGGTGACATCCTCGTGACATACCGAAATCGGGGCTATTTTATTGTGTTTTTCGCGCGGGCTGGCAGCGTCCGGTTTTGCACAGCGGCCCCGGCTCCCGACCGGATATTTTCTTCCGCCCGAGCGCAATCGAAGGCAGCGCTTGCGGCGGCGGCCTTGGAGGACGAACCGTGGCTGATGTACTCCTGACTCACTCCTACCACCTGCCCTACGACCGGAAGCAGGTTCGAAAGCAGCAACCGTACCCGCCGCTGGGCACGCTCTACGCAGCGGCCCTGCTTCGCGAGAACGGAATCTCCACCGCCGTTTTCGACACGATGCTCAACGATCCGGAGGACGGATTCCAGGAAGCACTCCGGGCTCACCGCCCGAAAATCGTCGCGATCTACGAAGACGATTTCAATTTTTTGAGCAAGATGTGCCTCACGAAAATGAGGGCCGTGGCGCTGCGGATGCTTGCCGAGGCCCAGCGCACAGGAACGCGCGTAATCGCGCACGGCTCGGACGCTACAGACCATGCGGCTGAATACCTCGACTGGGGCTTCGATTTTGTGCTGATCGGATCCGCCGAGCAGACATTGTTGAGCCTTGTGCAAGGGCTCCTCTCCGGCGCGGATGCTTCCGATATTCCCGGCGCGATCTCGCGTTCCCATCGGGGCGGGCGGCGAACAGGTCGCGCGGCGGGTCATGGCGCCGGGAATGCTCCGCTGCCGCTACCTGCGCGCGATTTGATTGATATCGAACAGTACCGGCGCGCGTGGCGATCGGCGCACGGCACGTTCTCGCTGAACATGGTCGCGAGCCGCGGTTGCCCCTTTCATTGCAACTGGTGCGCCAAGCCGATTTTTGGAGACAGCTATCGGGTGCGCTCCGCCGCGGATGTGGCGGAGGAAATGCGGCTGCTCAAGGAAGTGCATGGCGCGGAGCACATCTGGTTTGCTGACGATATTTTTGCCCTGAATCGCCATTGGGTGCGGGAGTTGGCGGAAGAAGTGGAGGTGCGGAACTGCGCGGTTCCGTTCAAGGTGCAGGCGCGGGCGGACCTGATTTCTGCGGAGACGGCGCAATGCCTAAGGCGGGCTGGATGCGCGGAAGTGTGGATGGGAGTGGAATCTGGATCGCAGAAGATTCTGGATCTCATGGATAAGGGGCTGGAAGTAGAAGACGTGATTTCCGCCGGCGAAAACTTGAAGCGTGAGGGCATACGATCCTGCTATTTCCTGCAGTTCGGCTACCCCGGCGAGAACTATGAGGATCTTCAGAAGACGATCGCGCTGGTGCGGCACACGCGGCCGGACGATATCGGAGTGTCTTTTTCGTATCCCCTCCCGAACACGAAATTTCACGAGCTGGTGCGGCAGGAGTTGGGCTCGAAGCTGAATTGGTCGGATAGCGAAGACCTTTGCGTGATCTTCAAGGGCGCCTATTCCGACGAATTCTACCGCGTAATACGCGACGCGCTGCATGCAGAAGTGAACGGCTGGCACGGCGACGCGCGGTCTAGCATCGAGGCGGCCGCGCTTTGGAGCCGCGCCGAGCGAATGGAGCCCGCGAGCCGCAATCATGACGCGACGGTGCTTTCGTCGCGCAACCATGGAAGCGGCAGGAACGCTCGCCATTCGACAGGCCACGGCCTGATTCGTCCGGCCGACTTACTTGCCCCGCTGGGGGAGCTGTGACGCCCGACCTGCTGCTCACGCACGGCTACTTCTTTTTCGACGATCCGAAGGAAGTGCAGATCCGCAAGCCATACGTTCCGCTCGGCATTTTGTATATCTGCTCGTATTTGCGCGCGAAGGGATTCGCGGTGGATGTGTTCGACGCAACGTTTTCGTCGAAGCAGGAACTAATCCGGCACCTGCAAACGGAACCGCCGTCCGTTCTGGGTATTTACACCACTCTGGGGACGCGTCGGAACGTGGTCGAGATCCTTCGCGCGGCGAGGGAAGCCGGCTGGCGGACGGTCGTGGGCGGGCCGGAGCCGGTCGCGTACGCCCAAGAATATTTGGGGGCAGGCGCCGAGGTGCTGGTGTTCGGGGAAGGCGAAGCGACGATGGCGGAACTCCTGCCGGCGCTGCGTTCGAATTCAACTTCCGCGCTTTATCAGGTTCGCGGTATCGCTTTCCTCGGTTCGGAAGGTCAATTACACACAACCGCGCCACGCCCTCAGCTCGCCGATCTCGATGCGCAGCCCTGGCCTGCGAGAGAATCCGTGGACCTGCCGCGGTACGTCCGCACATGGCGAGAGGCGCACGGCAAGGGATCGCTTGCTTTCATTACGGCTCGAGGGTGCCCCTACCACTGTCAATGGTGCAGCCGTCAGGTGTACGGCCAAACGCACCGGCGCCGCAGCCCTCGCGCCGTGGTGGACGAAGTGGAATGGCTGCTCGGCAGATATGAACCGGATATGGTCTGGGTCGCGGACGATGTGTTCACGATTCATCACGGATGGCTGCGGAAGTACGCAGCGGAGATGCGGAACCGCGGGTTGCGTGTCCCTTTCGAGTGCATTTCGCGGGCCGACCGGTTGAACGACGAGGCGGTGGACCTTCTGGCGGAGCTCGGATGTTTTCGCGTGTGGATCGGATCGGAAAGCGGCTCGCAACGGATTTTGGATGCGATGCAACGCGGCGTGCGCGTCGAGCAGGTTCAGTCGGCCGTCGCTTCGTGCCAGGCGCGCGGGATTCAGGCGGGAATGTTCCTGATGTGGGGATACCAGGGAGAAGATCTGCCGGATATCGAAGCGACGATCGAGCACGTCAAGCAGTCCGATCCCGACGTATTTCTTACCACCGTGTGTTATCCCATTAAAGGCACGTCTTATTACAACAATATCGCTTCTTCGCTTTCGTCGCCGCGGCCATGGGGGGAAAGCTCGGATCGCGAGTTGACCATTCGCGGGCGGCACACGCGGCGCTTTTACGATTTCGCGGACCGTTTGCTGCGCGATGAGGTGCAGCTTGCCCGCTTGCGCCGAAGCGGCAGCGACGGCCATTCCGAAAAGGAACTGCAAGCGCGCATCCAGGAGCTGCGAGACGGGCTGTACGCATCGTCCGAAGAGGCGGAGGCATGAGCGAAGCCGCGCATTCCTGCATTGCCGTGGATCCGCCATGGATTGCGTTTGATGGCATAGCAGAGACTTACGACGATTCGTTTACCCGCTCGGCCGTCGGCCGGGCGCAGCGCCGCGCAGTGTGGAGTGCGCTCGACCGCGCTTTTCATCGCGGGGATCACGTGCTCGAGTTGAATTGCGGCACGGGCGAAGATGCGCTGCATCTCGCGCGGCGCGGTGTCTCCGTGGCCGCGTGCGATGCATCACCGGGAATGATCGCCGTGGCGCACCGTCGCAAGGCCGCGGAAGCCGCCGACCTGCCGATTCGATTTGAGGTGCTGCGCACGGAAGATCTGGCGCTTTTGCGCCGCTATCTTTCCTTTGACGGGGTGTTCTCAAATTTTTCCGGGCTGAACTGCGTGGCCGATCTGCAACCGGTGGCACGAACCCTCAGCCGGCTGGTCAAATCGGGGGGCCGCGTTTTGATCTGTCTTTCGACGCGCATCTGCGCGAGCGAAATTGTGTATTACATGGCGCGCGGAAGTGCCCGCAAGGCGCTCCGGCGCGTGCACGGAACGGCGATTGCCCGGCTGGGCAATCACCACGTGGACGTGCGCTATCCCACGATCCGGCAAATTCAGCGCGCGTTCGCACCGTGGTTCGTCCTGTGCGATGCGCGGGCGATCGGCCTGTTTGTTCCACCGTCGTTTGCGGAGCCGTGGGCGGCTGCTCATCCGCGCAGTCTTCGACAGCTTGAACGTCTGGACCGGTGGCTGCGCGCTTGGCCGCTGCTTCGCGGGATCGGGGATCACGTTCTGCTGGAGTTCCGAAAGGCGGCGCAATGACCATCTCTGCCGCCCGAGCCGAAGACGCAGTGCAATTCCATGCCGGCCAGCGCGCGAATGATACCCTGGCCCTGCGCTGTCCGAATTGCCATGCGAGCATGGGTTCGGTGCGCTATGCCGCGCCTTCGATATTCGAAACCGGTCAGCGGTGCTCGGGATGCTCGTTTGCCATATTATCCAGCCAGGGGATATGGAAGGCGTTGTGTCCGGAACGGCAGCGGTACTACGATCGGTTTCTCTCCGAATATCAGATCGTACGCGCCGCTGAAGGACGCGGTAGCCACTCCGCCGATTATTATCTGGCTTTGCCGTACAGAGATTTGTCTGGCCATAATCAGGATCAGTGGACGATTCGGTCCCGGACCTATAGCTACATTGAACGGCAGATTCTCAATCCCATCGCAGAGGGCACAGGTTCACCCCTCCTCGTTTTGGATTTGGGGGCCGGCAATGCGTGGCTGAGTTACCGGCTCGCTCTGCGCCGGCATTTGCCCGTCGCGGTGGATCTCTCAATCAATGGCCGCGATGGACTCGGAGCCGCCGCTCATTACCTGCAAAGTCTGCCGGCACTTTTTCCTCGGTTTCAGGCGGAGCTCGACCGGTTGCCCTTCGCCGATTCTCAATTCGATTGCGCGATATTTGGCGCTTCCTTTCATTATTCCGAGGATTACGGAAGAACTCTCGCTGAGGCGATTCGTTGCTTGCGTCCCGGAGGAACCGTAATCATCGCCGACTCTCCGTGGTACGAAGATGACGAGAGCGGGCAGCAGATGTTGCGAGAGCGGCGCGCACACTTTATCGAGCACTACGGCTTTCCGTCCGACGGCCTGGCCAGTCTCGAGTATCTTACCGACAAACGCCTCGCCGCCCTGGAATCGCAGTTCGGGATCTCATGGAGCATCCACAGACCACAATATGGTCTTCGATGGACCATGCGGCCTCTCGTTGCGAAGCTTAGGCGCCGGCGACAGCCATCTCAATTCCGCGTGTATGTGGCAAAGATCAAACTCCCACAGGCACAAGCGGGGAAGACCCAATGATCATCTTGTTCAATCCGCGAGCGACGAAGCCGCGGAACCTTCGCTTTCCCCTTTCCGTGCTGGCGCTCGCGGCGGTGCTGGAAGGCAAGGAAGAGTACGAAATCGTGGACGGCAATCTGGATCCGCAGCCGGTGGAAACGATTCTGCGGCTGATACAGGATCACCCGGTCGAGTTGATCGGCGTCACCGTGATGCCCGGCCCGCAGATGGAATCCTCGATGAAGGCGTGCCGCGAAATTCGCGAGCGCCATCCCAAAATTCCAATCGTCTGGGGAGGCTATTTCCCCTCGATTTATCCGGACGCGGCTTTGAACGCGTCCTATGTGGATTACGCCGTGCGCGGCCAAGGGGAAGACACGCTCATCGAACTGATCGCCGCGATTCGGGGTTCGCAACCCCTCGAAAATATCCTGGGCCTTTCGTTCAAGGATGTCTTCGGTCTGCACCGCCACAATCCGGAGCGCCCGATGAAGGGGCCGGACGCTTTTCCGTGGGCGCCGTTTCATCGCATTCCGGTCGAGCGGTATTTGCGGCCGTCCTATTTCGGCAAGCGAACGGTGGTCCACCACGCGAGCATCGGGTGTCCCTTCCGCTGCACGTTCTGCGGCGTTCACGCGGCGTATGGCAACCGGGAAAAAATGGAATCGCCGGAGCGCACGGCGGCGATCCTGCGTCATCTGGTCACGAAGTATGGGGCTGACTCGGTCCAGTTCTATGACATGAACTTCTTCCTTCGCGAGGACCAGGCGCGCGAATTAGCTCGCCTCATGATTCCGCTGAAGCTTCGCTGGTGGTGCGAGGCGCGCGTGGACACACTTTCGCGGTATAGCGACGACACCTTCCGCCTGCTGCGGGATGCGGGATGCACGATGATATTTTTCGGCGCGGAGTCCGGATCGGATTGGGTGCTGAAGGAGATGCAAAAGGATATCACTGCGACCCAGACGCTCGAACTCGCCCGGCGCATCCGCGACTTCGGAATCATTCCCGAGTTCTCGTTCGTGATTGGCAATCCGCGCGACCCCGAGCGCGACACCCATGCCACGCTCGCGTTCATTCGCAAGATCAAACGCCTGAACCCGCAATCCGAAATCATCATGTATCACTACACCCCGGTGCCCCAGCGCACCGCGATGTACGGTGGCGCGGAGGCCAACATCGCCTTCCCCGAAACGCCGGAGGAGTGGGCCACGCGCCGCTGGATGGATTTCACCTTGCGCATAGACCCGAACACGCCGTGGATGAAGCGCAAAACGAAGGATCTGATTGATAACTTCGAACTGGTTGTCGCTTCGCGCTGGCCCACCGTTCAGGACATCCGCGCGCCGCGATGGAGCCGCGCCCTGCTGAAAAGCTTGAGCGCCTGGCGTTACGCGCTGCGCGTCTATGCCTTCCCTCGCGAGCTGCGCTGGGCGCATGAGTTCATTGACCTGCGGAAGCCCAAGCGGGAAAGCCTGTGATCCCGGAAGTGCCAGTATCGCCGCCCAGGGCCGTCTCTCTCTCGAATCTTTCCCCGGCTGAGGGCTACCGCCTCTGGTCTCGCATCTTCGATGATTCTCCGACGCCGATGCAAGTCCTCGAAGAGCGTTTTTTGCGGGGTTTGCTTCCTTCGTGCGGGGGCCTCGATCTGCTCGACCTCGGGTGCGGCACGGGGCGATGGCTGAAACGGCTAGCGGAGAGCGGTGCATCGAGCTTGACGGGCGTGGATTCGTCCCCCGAAATGCTCGCGCGCGCGGCGGCGAGCGAGTTCACAAGCATTCGCGCGGTGCTCGCAAGCTGCGAGGCATTGCCGCTGCCCTCATCTTCGGCCGATCTCATTCTGTGCTCCTTTGCGCTTAGCCATGTGGAAGACCTGCGCCGTTTTGTGCGCGAGGTGGCACGTGTCGCGCGGGCGGGCGCGCAGGTATTTGTCACCGACCTGCATCCGGGCACTGTGTCGCTCCTCGGCTGGCGCCGCGGCTTTCGCGTGGACGGGATGCACGTTGACATCGAAATGAAATGCCGGCCCCTCGAAGAGATCGCATCCGCGTTCCGCAAGTGCGGATTCACGCTTTCCGTACGGCTGGAACCGGGATTTGGCGAGCCGGAACGCGCGGTGTTTGAAAAGGCAGGCAAGGGCGGCGCATTCGATGCCCTTCGCAAGCATCCCGCCATTTACATTCTTCAATTCACAAAGGCGGCCACTCGGGGCAATCGTCGCCCGCCCATTTCGCGGGCTGCGAGGCCAGGGATCAGCGGGGCGCGGATCGCTCTTGGCGCCGGGGAAGCGGGTCAGGCAAATCTTCAGATACATGCCGGACGCATCGAATCCCTGGCCTGCACGAATTCCACGTCGAAGAAGGCATCTGCCGCATCGAGACCGTCCATTGATCTCAGCGGTTTTCTTTTGCTTCCAGGCATGGTGAATGCCCACGATCACCTGGAATTCGCGCTCTTTCCGCGGCTCGGCTCCGGAAATTACCGCAATTATGTCGAATGGTCGCGAGACATTTATCATCCTGAGGCATCGCCCGTCCGCGAGCAGCTTGCCGTTCCGAAATCGGCGCGATTGCTCTGGGGCGGCATCCGGAACCTGCTCTGCGGGGTGACGACCGTTTGTCATCACAATCCGTACGCGCGAGGGGTCTTCGGCCGCGATTTTCCCGTTCGAGTGGTGCGTAATTTCCGCTGGGCGCACTCTCTAGCGCTCGGAAAAGATGTCGCTGCCGAATACAATCGCGCGCCGAAAGAGCATCCATTCGTAATTCATCTCTGCGAAGGCGTTGACGAACGAAGCGCCGGCGAAATATTTGAGCTGCAACGGACAGGCGGGCTCGATAGCCGGACGGTGCTCGTCCATGGCCTCGGTCTTGATGCGCGTGGAATGCATCTGGTACGGGCGTCGGGCGCGGCCCTGATCTGGTGCCCGAGCTCGAATGTCTTCTTGTTTGGACGAACGCACAGCCGCGAATCGCTCAGTGGCTTTGCTCAAATCGCTTTGGGGAATGATTCCCCGCTTACCGCGCAGGGAGATCTGCTCGACGAAATCCATTTCGCTCATTCGGGTATCGGGATTCCGGCCGAAGAGCTCTACGAGCAGGTCACTTGGCGCGCTGCACGCGTTCTGCGGCTTGCCGCTGGCGAAGGTTCGTTGCGCCCTGGCGCCTTGGACGATTTTGTCGCGGTCCGCGATCGCGGACTTACCCCGGCCGAGACCTTGATGATGATCACCTGGCGCGACGTGGAACTGGTCGTCGTCGGCGGGCGCGTCCATCTCGCATCGCCGCGCTTATACGAACGCCTTCCGCGCCGAATGACGCGCGGACTCGAAAGACTCAACGTCGAAGGCGAAACCCGCTGGATTCGTGCCCCAATTTCGCGTCTTCTGCGGGTTACGTCGGCAGCGCTGGGCGCGCAAATCAGGCTCGGCGGCAGGAAGGTGAGCAATGAATTTGCCTCCTGAGCCGGCAGTGCGCGAAACGGATCCCGGCGTCAGCAAGCACCTGCTCACGCGAATGCCCATCCTCATTTTGCACGTACACAGCTCCTGCAACTGCCGCTGCGTAATGTGCGACATATGGAAAACGACTGAAGGTCGGTCCTTGCGCCCACAAGAACTCACGGCGCAGATCCCTTCGATACGCAAGCTCGGCGTCGAATGGGTGGTGTTCAGCGGGGGTGAGCCGCTCCTGAATCCAGATTTTCCAGCACTGTGCGCGATGCTTCATCAGGAGCGCATCCGCACCACGCTGCTTACCACCGGACTCCTGCTGCGGCGCCATGCGCGAAGCGTCGCGGATTCGTTCGACGACGTGACGATTTCTCTGGATGGCCCGCAGGACGTCCACAACGCGATTCGAAGGGTCCCCGGCGCCTACGGCGTGATCAGCGAGGGGATCGCAGCCGTGCGCGCCATCCGCCCCGCCATTTCCATTCGAGCGCGGACAACTGTGCAGAGCGCAAATTTCCGATTCCTGCGCGCAACCGTCGAATCCGCGCGCGCCCTGGGGCTGGACGGCATTTCATTTCTTGCCGCCGATCTTACCTCGGAGGCGTTTAATCGTCCCTCCGGCTGGACCGCCGCAAGACAGCATGAGGTTGCGCTTTCCGCGCAGGACTTGCCCGGTCTCGAACGCGAAATCGAGAGCCTTATCGAGCAGTTCGCCGCCGAGATTCACAGCGGTTTCATCGCGGAGTCTCCCGGTAAGCTGCGCCGGATCGTGCGCCATTTTCGCGCGTATTTGGGGCTGGAATGCCCGCGCTCCCCGGCGTGCAATGCGCCCTGGGTTTCGGCCGTGATCGAGGCCGACGGCTCCGCACGTCCATGCTTCTTCCATCGAAGCTTCGGCAATATTCATCGCGGCGATCTCGAAGAGGCGGTGAATGGCGAGTCAGCGCTGGAATTCCGGGCGTCCTTGAATGTATCTGCGGACGCAACCTGCAATCGCTGCGTATGCTCCCTTAATTATCGCGATTAAGCGTCCTTGATCACTTCGCCGCGGGTGCCGGGCAGTCGCCCGTATAGACTGGCGGCTCGCCCAGGCTGCCCGCCTTGGGAAGATGGCGAATGTAAAGAACGGTGGACCACAATTCGTCGTCGTTCAGAATTCCCTTTGACGCAGGCATCCCCGAAGGCCCAAGCCCATTCGTCACAATCCAATGCAATTGGCCGTCCGTATAGGCCTGCACGCGCTTCGAGGCGAGCGACGGCACGGGAGGATACATCTGATCGGCAAACGGCACTCCCGTGTTTTGCCCGTCAAGCCCATGGCAGACGATACAGTAATGAGAAAAGGCATCCTTCCCGTCCGCGATGTTCTCCGCCGTCGCGGGCAGGGGATTCTTGTCTTTTTTCCCGCCGACAAGGAATTTGCGCTCTGCCGTGGTGATCACCGACGTTTCGAATCGCCCCGGAGGGGTGGCTTTGCATCCGCCGAGCAGAATTGTCGCCAGGATTGCCGCAGCTGCGATTGTCATCGAGGCCGCAATCATTCGGTTACGTTCACGGTCAGCCTCATGGATCCGTGTCCTCGGCCGCAAAAATGGCTGCACTTGCCCACGAATCGGCCCGTTTGTTCGGGCGTGACCGTTAGCTTGACGGGTTTCCCCTTGTGCAGTTCCGCCTTTATTCCGAGTTCCTTGATTTCGATTCCGTGCGTCGTGTCGGAGGCGGTGAAGATGAGCACCACCGTCTCGCCCTTCTTCAACGTGATCTCGCTTGGCTCGTACGAATAGCGCTTTGCAGTGATCTGAATCTGCTTCGGTTCTTGCGCCCGGCAGTGTGACGCAAGCGTGCCCAGCATGAAAATTGCAAATAGTCCCGCGGTTAGTTTGTGCCGCATTCGCATGATGGAGGGTTGTTCCTTTTGATGTTCGTGAATCAACTCACGGAGCGATGTACTTCAGAATAAGCCGCTCGTCCTCGGCGCTCAGCATGGCGCGTACTCGCATCTGGCGTAGCACCACGCGTGCTTCCCTCGGCGACAGATCCTCCGGCGGATTGTGGCATCTGCCGCAATTCGTCCGAAAGAGCTTCTCGCCTTCTTCGCTTTCGTTGGCCGGCGCCTGGGCGTTCTTCGTCGCGGAGGTCGAGTTTGTTTGCGCCGGCTGCGGTTGCTGCGCCTGGCACCGCGCTGCGGCATATAAAAAGAGGCCGAGCAGGCAAATCAAGCAAAGTTTCAATCTGATGGATGCGCTCACTTGCTTCCTCCTGGCCACATGGGGAAAAGAAATCTATATGTGAGTCCGAAATTCCAAACGTTGACGTTTCGTTGCGAGCTGAATTGCCGTCCGTAGGTTCCGTTCAGCCGTATTTCATGCGGAAGGTAATAATTCAATCCGAAGTCCCCTTCCTTCAGGTTCGTTCCAGGCAATCCATCGCCCGCGATGAACTGATCCCGATGGAATTGCTCGACGCGGGCCACCGGCGCAAGCCGCCCCAGCGCGGAATCTGGCCCGCGGAAGCGCGAGAGCCGATATAGCCCTTCGAGCCAATAGCCTTGCCCGCTAGGCGAATGCGCCCATTCGGACTTCACGTCCAGCGGCACGCTTTTCGGCTGCCAGGAAAAGTAAAGGCCCTCTATATTGCGGTGCGTATCCTGCAGATACCGCTCGTAAGAAAAGCCGGCCTCGAGGCGCGGCCCGGGAAAGAAAACGCCCATCCTGCCACCTGCGGTCCGCCCCGTGCCCCAATGCGAGTTCAGGTCCACGAGACCTGAATAGTACGCGGTGTAATTCACTTCATACGAAGGCCGAGCCACCAGCACCCCTCGCGCCATCAGTCCCGTGCTTGATCCCACCGGCCCATTTCCAAACGAGTACGTGAACGGCCCATTCTCGAAATTG
>Ga0134126_10002609_pt1 | contig 22687 bp, 16 predicted proteins | sample KB31752_FD_96881 | JGI IMG/M metagenome (GOLD analysis project Ga0134126, IMG submission 96881) | Terrestrial soil microbial communities with excess Nitrogen fertilizer from Kellogg Biological Station, Michigan, USA - KB3-175-2 | ecosystem: Environmental > Terrestrial > Soil > Unclassified ... | reverse complement strand
CTCCATGCGGTGACAGCCACGAATCAGGGGCGTGAGGCGATTTGCCGGCTCTGGGCATTTTTGAGGATGTCCACGAAGGCCGATACGTCGTTGATCTTGCCGGCCGTTCGTCCCAGTTCCACGCCCTTGAGCTTGCCGTTTTCCTCAAGCATCGTCGGGTCCGGCTTGAAGATGACATAGAAAGGCAATGTGCCGTCCGCGAACGTGTTGGCCTGCCAGTTGCTGTTCCGATTCGCCTCCGCCTCCGCCTCTCCCCTCGATAGACCTTGCTTGGGAACCACGTCCGTGTAAAGCTGCACGCGAACGAACTTCTCCAGTTCGTCCTTAACGGCCGGTTGAGGGAAGACGCCTCGTTCATTGGCCCGACAATTCTGGCAGTTCACGCCGGTGAAATCGATCAGAAGCAGCTTGTTTTCCTTCAGCGCTTCCGCACGCGCCTTGTCGTAGTCGAGGTGCCACTGGAGTTTTGACGAACCCGCCAGCTGACTGCCCGACTGATCCGATTCCGTGTCGAGAGGGGCGAACGATACCAAAAACTCACCGAGGACGCCCTGCGGCGTCTTATGATTCAGAGCCGGCAGCATGAACAGCGCCAGGCCCAGCGATAATGTCGCCAGCAGGAATCGCGGCACACCGATGCTCTCTACTGGCGTATCGTGCGGCAGACGAAACAGCCCCAGCAGATACAGACCGCACGCCACGGCCAGCGCGATCCAGACAGCAAACACTGTCTCGTAGGTGAACAGCACCGGATTGCCGGGATGAAGGCTGGCGTCCATATTGCCGAGGAACTTCAAGGCCATCGCCAGTTCGAGGAAGCCCATGACGACCTTAACGCCGTTGAGCCAACCGCCGCTCTTGGGCAACGCCTTGAGCAGACTGGGGAACAAGGCCAAGACGAAAAACGGTGCCGCGAATGTGGCCGAATACACGAAAGCCGCCAGAATCAGCCGATCGTAGCTGAGTTGCAATTCCTTGGTTGCCACCAGAAGCGGCCCAAGAAACGGCCCGGTGCAGGTGAAACTCGTGATCGTGAACGTCAGCGCCATGAAGAAAGCGCCCGCGTAACCACCCTTGCTTTCGCGCGACGATGTGAAACTCGACAAAGAATGCGGCAATTCCAACTCGTACATGCCGAACAGACTCAGCGCGAAGAACACCAGCATTAGACCAAGCCCGAGATTCATCCACGGGCTATTGGCCAGATCCACGATGATTTTGCCGAGGATCAACACCGCCAGCGCTAACACGACGATGATCGTCACTGAATACACGGTGGCCGTGATGATGGGATTGTGATGCTTCTTCTCGGACTGTTTGAGGAAGAAACTGACCGTGATGGGGACCATCGGAAAAACGCAGGGCGTGAACAACATGGCGATGGCGGCGCCCATTGTCGCGAACAACAAACCCAACAGGCTCGTATCCGCTTTCTTTGGCGGTGACAGCGGCGAGACGCTCCGCGTTGGGGCTGCCGGTTCCTCGGAGCGACTCATTTTGCTCTGAAGGTTGCTCGGCACCGGCCGAACCGCGATCGTGTGTTTCGCATTTTGACGATCTTGTAGCTCCTTGGTCAACGCCACGGCGGGAGTGTCGGCGATGGTGAAGGGAACTTCAAAATGATGTTGGCCCGGTATACAGTTGCTTTCATTGCAAACTTGCAATTTGATCGTGAACGACAGAGTACGAGAACCCGGTTTGGCATCAGGTGACACGAGAATCGCCTGGGACCACGTAAAGGTGTGTTCGTGTTCGAGCAAGACGCCGAGGTTGTCGGGATAGGCCACGAACTTCGGCTCCGGGCTTTCCTGGATGGGCCAAAGAGGTTGCAAGCCCGCCATGTCCTTGGGGTAAATCAATTGACTTAGACCGCTCTCATGCTGCGCCGGATCGGCGGAGCGTTCCGTCATTGGATAGGTATGATACCCTCGTTTGGGGGTGCCGGTGATGACCAAGGTGAATGGCTCGCCGCGCCGAAAAGTTCGCGCCTTCGCATCCACCGCGTTCGTGTCCGAGAACGGATCGGCAGGCAATAGCGCGACGGAGAAATCGATCTTCTCGGCGGTTCGGGGGAATGGCTCCTTCTCGAACGGTCCCGCTGCCCGCGCCACGTCGGTCCCCAGCAGCAAGCCGCAGACAATCATCAGGGGGATCAGACGCGAGAGATTCATACGCATTACCTTCCTGACATGAGCCGTTTGCGGCTTGGCGATCTTCACGCCAAGCCGCAAACGGCCAACTTCCTCAACGCGCCAGCTTCGGCGCTTCGACGCCTTGCAGTTTCAGCGTGGATACGGTTTTCGTCTTGAGATCGACCACACGGATGCGATGCGCATTGGTGTCGGCCACGTAAAGTTTGCCGTCCGAATAGCTGATGCCGCCCGGTTCGCTGAATACAGGGCCGGCCAGCCAGCCCTCCGGTTCGCCGCCCAGAAACGTGGTGCAGGTTCGCTTCACCGGATCGAGCAACTTGATCTTGCTATTATACGTGTCGGCCACATACAGTTTGCCCTCGTGATATGCAAGACCGAGTGCGTGCTGCAAGCGCACCTTGTTCCCTTGCCCATCCTTATCGCCGAACTCGAACAAGCCTTCGCCAACAACCGTCTTGACCTCGTCGTCGCCTTCCAGCGGAACCGCGCGGACGGCGCTGACTTCGCTATCGGCCACCCACAGCGTTTTGCCGTCCGTCGCCAGCCCGCTCGGTTGGGCGAAGCAACTGGTAATGAGCGAACCATCGCGGATGTTCTCACGGCCACTGCCCGCGAAAGGAGCCACTTTGCCCTTCTCCAAATCCATCGTCCAAATCTGATGATGACCGGCCATGGCGATGTACAGGCGATCCTTGTGAAGCAGCAACGCCCACGGGCTGTTGAGTCCGGTCTTCAGAGCCGCGCCGCCCATCTCGCGATCCGTGCCCTGTGTGCCGATGCCGGCCACGGTCTTGACCGTTTGCGCCTTCAGATCGAGGGCGCGAATCAGGTGATTTTTGCGGTCGGCAACATAGAGAACATCACCTTGCAAAGCCATGCCCTGTGGATCGTTGAAGCCGGCCTTGGCGAAGGGACCGTCGGCCTTGCCCGGTTCGCCGACGCCGGCAATGGCGATCTTCTTGCCGTCGAGATCCGTAATGACGATGCGATGGTGCGTGCTGTCGGCGATGAACACCCGCTTGCTCGCGGCGTCGGCCAGCACCTTGCCGGGGAAGAACAGCGGACTATCGCCGTTCTCCTGATTGCGGGCCAGCTGGAACTTCAACGGCTTTTCGTTGAGGGTTTTCTTTTCCTTGTGAATCTTGATGAGTTTGGCGATCACACGATCGAGCAACTCATAATTGCCTTCGCCGGAGGCGGAGCCGACGACACGGCCTTCGGGATCGATCAGGCACAGGGTTGGCCACGAACGCGAGCCATAGGTGTTCCAGATGCGTTGGTTGGCGTCATTGACAACGGGGTGGCTAATCTCGTAACGCAAGATGGCCTTGCGGATACTTTCGGTGTTCTTCTCGTTGTCGAACTTGGCGGTGTGGATACCGACGACGACCAACTCGTTAGGATATTTCTTTTCGAGCCGAGCGAGGTCCGGCAGCGTATGGATGCAGTTGATGCAGCACAGCGTCCAGAAATCGAGGAGGACAATTTTGCCGCGGAGGTCTTTCATGCGCACAGGGCCGGCCGTGTTCAGCCAGGCGACGCCGCCATTCAACTCGGGAGCTTCAGGGCGCCCATCCTCGCTCTTGTCCTTCCGTCGTTCCTTGGGAGCATCTTCGGTTGTTGGTTCCTGGGCCGCGACCGGCCGCGCGGGCCAACCAATGCCGTGCTGGAACAGATACCAGCCCATCAGAGCGATGAGCGGCAAACCCACGGCGAGAATCCACCAACGGGTGTGCGAAACCGGGCGAGAGGAGGCGAGCGATTCCGGAGGCAGGGACATCAGCAGTCTCCTTGACAACACGAACAGGACAAACACGAGAGCGGAGCCAGGCATCCCTCGCGCTGACATCCGGGGCGAGACAAACACTTCTGACTATCTTAGGTCAAGCGCCCCAAGGTGGAACAGAGCAGTCGTGTTTTCGTGGACCAGCAAGCGGCCTCTCCTGAGAAGTAGACGATGCGGAAGGAGCGATGATTCATCTTGATATAGTTTGGCGTTTCCAGGCGAACGGCCGGCGTCAGCCGGCTGGTAAGGGCTACACCAGCCGGCTGACGCCGGCCGTTCGCCAAAATCGAGAGGCACCTCGCAGAGACGCTTGACCGCGGCGCAGCGACCATCTACCGTTGAAGGACAATATAGCTGGCTTCTTTGATTTTTTTTCGACCTACGGACCCATGAGCATGGCATCCTCCGATCATCCCGAAACACCGCCCGCGAGTGCCGACACGCCGGCGACGACCAGCATCCAGACGTCAGCCCCGACACCGGATGCTCCCGCCATCCCTCTGCCGCCGCCGCCCAAACCATCGATGCCGTCGGTGGAAAATTTCACACGGTTATGCGGCCGGCTCGACGGCTCACTCGTCGTCCTCGTCCTGGTTTTCGCCTTTCTGGTCGCCTCTTTCCCCGTGACCAACCCCGACTTCTTCGGTCAATTGGCCACCGGCCGCTTGCTCGCGCACGGCGACTATCACTTCGGCGTCGATCCCTTCACCTATTCCAGCGATGGAACCTATTGGGTCAACCACTCCTGGCTGTTCGCGCTGATGGTCTACGCGCTTTATCAGATTCCGGTGATTGGCGGTGCCGCAGTGGTGGTCTGCAAGGCGCTGTTGGTAACGGTGCTGGCAGCGATCCTGCTGCGCAGCAGTCGCCGCGCCGGACAGAGTTTGTGGATCCCCGCCGCCTGCACGGCACTCGCTATACTCGCCATAAGCACTCGCTTTTATCTTCAACCGTTCTATCTGTCCTTCCTCTTTCTCGCTTTGACGCTATGGCTTTTAACCGCTGTCCGCTATCCGCTATCCGCTGTCCGCAAACAGGCAGCGGATAGCGGACAGCGGATAGCGGATAGCGGACAGCGGCTCTGGTGGTTGCTCCCACCGCTGTTCGCGCTGTGGGTTAATTGCGATCAATGGTTCTTTCTGGGGCCGTTGGTCGTCGCCCTCTATCTGATTGGAGGATTGCTGCAACAATGGTTCCCGCTGTCCGAGGAGAAGCCGGAGGAGATGCGGCCGCGCGAGCTGATCCGGCTGGCGCTGGTGCTGATCGTCGGCTTGGCCGCGTGCCTTCTCAATCCGCATCACCTACACGCCTTCACGCTGCCGGCGGTGTTCGGCCTGTCACCAGCCCATAACGAGATTCAGCACGATGCGCAGTTCCGTGGGCTGTTTCTGTCGCCGCTGCGCAAAGGCTATTACGAACCCTACCTCGGCTTGAGCGTGGCAGGGTTGGCTTATTTGCCCCTGTTGCTTCTGGGGCTGATTTCCTTCGTGTGTCTGTTCGGCCGGGCGACATGGCAACGTCTGTTGATCTGGCTGGCGTTCGCCCTGTTGAGCCTGTACAGCGCCCGAGCCATTCCGCTGTTCGCCGTCATGGCCGGCCCGATCACCGCCTTGAACTGGCTGGATTACGCCGCGCATCGCCTGGGCCGCGCCCCGCGTTTGACGCCGGGATGGCGGCGCTGGTCGCTAGGCGGACGTGTTTTGACGATTCTTCTTGCGGTGGCGCTGCTGGTGGCTACCGTGCCCGGCTGGTTGCAATCCCAGCCGTACCAAACCCACCGCGTCGGTTGGCGCGTGGTCGTCGATCCGTCGCTCCAGGAGGCAGCCCTCCAGATCAAGAATTGGCGCGAGCAGAACCGCCTCCCCGCAGACGTTCACTGGTTCAACATGCACAACGAGGTTGCCAATTATCTCGTCTGGTTCGCGCCCGGCGAGCGTGCCTTCATCGATCAGCGCCTGACGCAGTTCCCTAAAGCTGCCCGCGAATATCAGGCCATCCGCGCCAGTCTGGAGCGCATGGTTCCTGATGAAAACGCCGCGCGGGAAGGCTCCGAGGCGGCCGCCTTAGCCATCGGCAAGAAGGATTGGCAGAGCATTCTCCGCGATCAAGGCGTTCAGTTCTGGATTATGGATCACGCCAACTCGCAGAAGGCCGACCTGATCGCGCAGACCGTTCTGTTCGGCAACCCCGATGAATGGAAGCTGTGTTATCTGGAGGGGCGTATCGCCATCTTCGCCTGGAAGGATGCGCGGAAGAAAGACGCACCGGACCCCGCTTCCGGTCTGGAACTGGACTTGAAGCGCCTGGCGTTCGGTCCGCAGGCAAAGCAGGCACCGCCACGAGGACCGGAAGTTCCGGCCCCGAGGAACGAATGGTGGTATGAAGGGTGGGACGCCTGGTGGCAGCCCAATCCGCCGCCCTCTCTGGACAAGAGTACCGCCACCCTTCAGGAGGTTCGCTTCCTGGTCATGCAACCGCGTTTCCTCCACCAGAACGCACAGGCTTGGCAAACGGCCGTCGCCACCAGCGCCATCGGCGTCTCGTTGCCGTTCGGACCAATCCCGAACAGCCTGCTGGCGTTCAGTTGGTCCTGCACGTATGACGATCTCTTCCCGACAGGCGCCCTTCAACCCAGACGGCAGGCGCTCCCGCGCGAGGGCGAAGCGCTGAAGGCGCGGGCGATACATGTGAACGCGCAAGATGCCGGCCCGCCGGAGTCCCTCTACCTGGGCATTCGCGCCGCGCGCCGCGCTTTGCGGACCAATCCGAAAGATCCCCAAACCTATCTCCTCCTCGGTCATGCCTACGCGCGACTCGACGAGAGGACGCAAGAACGCTTTCTGAAACGGTTCTTTCCGGGGATGGCCGAGATTCGCCGGACGCAGATGGTGGCCGCCTACCAGAACTGTCTTCGCTTTAACCCCAGGCCGATGAACGCCGTCGAAGCGCATGAGGCCTTGTTCAAAACATTCCGCCAACTCGGTTATCTGGATGTGGCGGCGAATCATCTCCGCGGCGAGTTGAAGAGCTTGAAGGAAATGGGACCACTGCCCGGCCAACCTCCCGCCAAACACGCACAGGCACTCGATGGATTGTCCAAGCAATTGACAAGCCTGGACGATCAAGTCAAACGAAAGTTGGACAATTATGAAGTGACCTCGGCCAACAAGCCGGTGATGGAGAAAGTCCAGATGGCGCTCGATAGGGGGCTGGCGGAAAAGGCTTTAAGCGTCTTGAACGAGGCTCCCGATCTCGGTTCCCTCGGCGGATTAAAAGAACTGACGACCGCCGAGCGAATGATGGCACTAATGCTCGACCTGGGCCAGTTGGATACCGCGCGCGATCAACTCCTGCCCAAGCCGGACATGGTTGGTCAGCCCGTCTCGCCGCAGCACCTCAGTTTCCATGTGCGCCTGGCGGCGGCCCGAGGCGATTACGAGGAGGCCGACCGCCATCTGGCCGATGGTTTGAATCATGCCTGGGAACCGCCCTTGGGACAACAGTTAGCCCGCGATCCCCGCCGCGAGATCGCCGAGACGGTGGGCCGAGTTCTGCTGGCCTCGCAGCGCTTGGAAATGCTGCGCGTGACGGGAATGCCGCGTTTGCCAACATTAGGCCAACCCCCGTCCGACTTCTGGGTGCGTCGCTGGCGTTTGCAAGCTATCGAGACGGGTATTGCCGTCGAGGGGCAGCGTGCCGGTGAGTATTTGAAACGCGGTTGGCTGGCTCTGGAAGCCGGCCGTTGTGTGGAAGCACGCCGGCATTTCCAGACCGTGCTTGAGTTGGTGATCCCTCAAGAGCGGTGGATACCCGAGGTTCAGCGCCTTGATGCAATAGTCGATCTTCGCGAGATTCAGGGTTTGCAGCAGTTGAACTTGGGGCAGAATCTCGCTCGGAACTGGGCGCAGCATTATCTGAAGTGGCTGGATGCCTATCAGCGTTAGTCCAGGCGAAACTATTTCAATACCAGCCCGGAGCGCAAGCGACGGGAGAAAACCCGTCGCTTGCGCTCCGGGCTGGTATTACTGAATAGTTTCCTGCATGAGCCAGGCCATTCCAATGGAAACGCACCTGTCGGGTCTGACCACCGCCGAGGTCGCCCAGCGCGTGGCGCGCGGCGAGGTCAACCGCGTTCGTCGCTCGGACCGCGCCGAATACCTCGACATCGCGGCGCGCAATCTCCTGACACTGTTCAACGCCCTCGTCGTGCCTGCCGCCGTGGCTCTCTTTTATCTCGGCGAAACACGCGATGCCCTCGCCGTCAGCGGCATGGCCCTTACGAATCTGGTTCTCGGTCTCGTTCAGGAGATCCGCGCCAAACGCCATCTCGATCGCCTCACGCTGCTGGCCGAGACGCGCGTTCGCGTGCGGCGTGACGGCAAACTCCAGGAAATAGCGGCCGGCGATGTGGTGCGCGAGGATGTACTCCTGTTGACCGCCGGCGATACGGTGGTCGCCGACGGAACCGTCCTGGAGTCGCGCTTCCTCGAAGTGGACGAGGCGCTGTTAACCGGCGAGTCGGACCCGGTGCCGCGCAAATCTGGTGAACCGCTGCTGTCGGGCAGCTTCGTCGTGACCGGTGACGGCAGTTATCGCGCCGAGCGTGTCGGCACGCAATCCTTCGCCCAACGCACGGCCGGCGAAGCGCGTTCATATCGTTACAGCGCCAGCCCCATCCAGATCAGTATCAACCGCCTCCTCGCCGTCCTTACGGCTACGGCCATCGTCCTTTGTCTGGGCTATCTCGTACTGTTTTGGCTACAGGAGGTGTCGCTGAACGACTTCGTCAAAATGATCGCGGCCACGATCACCTCGATGGTGCCGCAAGGACTCGTGCTGATGGCGACATTGGCTTTCGTCCTGGGAGCCGTGCGCATGAGTCGCCGCGGCGCGCTCGTTCATCGCCTCAACGCGGTCGAGTCGATGGCCTCCATTGATACGCTGTGCATGGATAAGACCGGCACACTAACCACGAATCGGCTGCACCTCGAAAAACTGTGCCCGCTCGACGACACGATGCCGGAGGAAGAAATCCGCGCCCGACTTCGGCTGTTCGCCTCGGCCTCGCTCGATCGCGCCAGCAAGAGCTTGGCCGCGCTACGCGATGCGCTCGGCGAAACGCCGACCGAGTTGCTCGATCAACTACCGTTCAAGTCGCAAAATCGCTACAGCGCCGTTCGCGCGATTGGTAGGCCCCGCGAGCCGAGCGGGGCGGAACAGATAGTGCCGCTCGGCTCGCGGCACCTACCGGCTGTAGGTCCGGCGAGCCGAGCCGGACAAGAACAAGTGCCGCTCGGCTCGCGGCACCTACAATCCCATGTTCTCGTCTTGGGGGCATGCGAGAGTCTGCAACCGTTCCTTGCCTCTGGCGGCGTAGCGCTAAGCCGCCAGAGGCTCCAGGACGATTTGTTCGGTACGGGGTTGCGCGTGTTGCTGTTCGCCGAAGCGGAGGAAACGCCGGATCGAAAGTTCACCGGCTCGCTGGATGGCTTTGTCCTGCGCCCGCTGGCGCTGGTGGCTCTGCGCGATGAACTGCGTCCCGAAGCGTCCCGCGTATTGGAGGAACTCGCGAGTCAGGATATCGATTTCAAGATTCTCTCCGGCGATCACGCCGACACCGTGCGCGCGACGGCCGCGCCCTTGGCCGCTCACACGAACGCCGCCGCCATCAAAGCGCTGGCGGAGACGCCGGTTGTTTCCGGCGCGGAACTGCAAGCGGCATCCGATCCAGCCGAGTTGATTCGCACGCGCTGCGTCTTTGGCCGCGTTTCGCCGGCGCAGAAGGTGGACATCATCACCACGCTGAAAAAACAGGGCCGGCACGTCGCTATGATCGGCGACGGTGTCAACGATGTGTTGCCAATCAAGAACGCCCATCTCGGCATCGCGATGGGCGACGGCGCCGCCGCCAGCAAGACTGTCTCCGGCATCGTGCTGGAAACGAATAACTTCGGTCTCCTGCCGCAGACGCTTGAAGAAGGCCGCACCATCCTCCGCAATCTGCGCCGGGCCGGCAAGTTGTTCCTCGTCAAAAACGTCTTCGCCGTGGTTCTCATCGTCGGCGCTCTCGGCGTGTTCCGTCTGCCCTTCCCGTATCTGCCGCGCCAGGTGACATTGCTGAACTTCCTGACAATCGGCGTACCGGCTTTCCTCATCATGCTCAGCCGCCAACGCTCAACCGCGTCGGCTTCGCACTTTCTACGTGAGGTCGGTTCCTTCGCTCTGCGCACGGGTATCGTCATCGGCATGGCGGGATTGCTCTTGCTGTGGCTATCCAACCGCGTCTGGCACGATGAGGAGCAGACCCAACGGACGCTGCTGTTGTCGCTGCTGGTCCTGTTGGGGTTGACGACGTTGTTGCGTGCCCTGACCGATGGCGAAGCGCGGCCATCGCCCGACGATCGTCGCTTTCGCTGGCTGACGGCGGCGGCGCTACTGATTTATCTGCTGGTGATGTATTGGCCGGCGGTAGGCGGCTTCTTCGATTTGATTCCGTTGACGCTGCTTCAATGGGGCAAGCTGTCGCCGATCATCTGCGGCACGTACGGCGTGCTGAGGTTGAGTGACGCTCCGCGTCGGTGGAAACAGATCACAACCACCAACGTAGCGACCACGCCAGACGATTAACGAACCAACGCCACCAATTGCGTTCGCGGAATTGCTCCAGCGTGACGCGCTTGCTGTGGGCGATTTCCTGGCGAACGATGCCCATGAGTACGCGCGCGAGACTGCGCGAGCGAATGACGGCGAGGAACTCGAAATTGATGTACAAACTGCGAGCGTCGAGGTTGCACGAGCCGACGACGGCCCAGGTGTTATCGACGATCATGACCTTGCTGTGCAACATGCTGGCTTGCCGTTCGTAAATGCGGATACGGCGGGCCAGCAGGCGAGTATACAGGTGCCGGCTGGCGTGCTGCACGAGGGGAACATCACTTTCGCCCGGCACGACGACGCGAACCGGCACCCCGCGCCGCGGTGCCCGCAGCAACTCGCGCAGCACGCCGCCAACCGGCAAGAAATACGCCATCGAGAACGTGATGCGCCGGCGCGCGGCGCGGATCAGGCGAGTAAACAAACGGGCAGCGCGGGAATGCCTCAGACCGGGACCGCTATCGAAAAACTGGATGCTCTCCTCGGCGGCAGCAAGTACGCCGAGCCGGTAGGAACGTGGCCGGCGCGCGATCGGCTCGCCATGCGCCATGCGCCACGAGCGCTCAAAACTCTCGGCGATCTCATTCTGTTGAGGGCCGGTCAATCGCAGATGAACATCGCGCCAGCCGGCCGACGCCGGCAACTCTTCCGGCGTGGCGCGGCCGCCGAGCGTGGTATCCACCAGATTCATGCCGCCGAAGTACGCCGTGGCATCATCGAGGACGAGCAGTTTGCGGTGATTCCGGCGATTGAGGATGCGCAGAAACGAAAAATTCCATAACGCCTCCCAGAGAGAATGGAAAGCATGGACCTGAACGCCAGCCTCCTCCAGATCGCGAAAGAACGCGCCGGAGGTGGCACTGCTGCCGATGAAATCGTAGAGGACGCGGACTTGCACACCGGCCGCGACGCGCTCGCGCAGTGCCGCCGCGATCGCCTGCCCCGCCGCATCGTCTTGAAAGATGTACGTCTCCAGCCAAACGCGCTTGCGGGCGGCGAGAATGTCGCGCACCATCGCCTCAATGAGAGGCCACGTCTCGACGAACACCGTCAGATGGTGTCCCGCGACCGTCACGCTAACGGGGCCGGCCTCGGCGGACGGCAACGAACGCTTCGTCGCCTCGATCCGCTCATCCGCAGGTTGCTCCAACTCGGAATCGAGCATGGCCGGTACCTCGGCGCTGCGAGTTGGATGGAGTTGGTTCCATCAGGCTAGAAGGCCTGACCCACGCTCTGGGTCGTGTCCTCCCGCGCAACCTCACCGACGTTCGCCAGATGGAAGTCGAAAACCAGGGGAAGATGGTCCGACGCACGGCGGGCCAGGCGGTTGCGCACGATACCGGCGTGACGGACGTGGATGCCGCCGCGATAAAAAACCTTGTCGAGAGAAGCCATCGCGAGGAAGGACGGAAAACTACGGAAGCGACGAATGGGAGCGGTGGCCTGTTGGAAGTTGTGTCCGGTGAAATGATGCTTGCCGAGCGTATTCCGCCAGTCGTTGTAATCGCCGGCGATAATCGTGGGCAGGTGCGCCGCCTCCAGGAAAACGCGATGACTGAGCAGGTGCAAAACCTGCCAATGGCGTTCCTTCTCGCGCAGTCCCAGATGCCAGTTGACTAAATGCAACGGTCCCTGCGGCGTCTCGACGATCACGAGTTGAGCGCCGCGTGGTTTACAACGGCGATGGCGAATGGACAATTGCTGCTGAGTGCGAAAGGGCCAGCGCGACAAGATGAGATTGCCGTAACCGCCCTCGCGCTTGGGCACGTTGAGTTGATACAAATGGGCGGCCGTGCCGAGGTTCTCGGCGATTAAAGCCGGCTGATCGTGGAAGCGCGAACGCCGCACGTTGCGATCCACTTCCTGCAAACAAATGAGGTCGGGTTCCTGCTCCTGAATAACATCGATTATGCGTTCGAGTCGGTAGCGACGATCACTGCCGACGCCTTTGTGAATGTTGTAGGTAAGCAAGCGCATCGTTAAGAGATCCTGAATCCGTCGCGATCCGTCGATCCGCGACAACCTCTTCCTTCCATTCCACCCTCTCTGTCATTATACCACGCGGGCACTTCGACCGCGCCGGGCACCGCCTTGTTCTTATCGGCATGCGAGCCGCATCAAGGTTACTTTGATGTCTTGTCTTGCCAGCCTGTAGCGCCAGCAAGGGACAATCCCTTGCTGGCGCTACAGGCTGGCAAGACACCCTTGCTGGCGCTGCGGGCTGGTCTCATCGCCATCCCCAGCGCAACGGCAGCACTTGCGCCGCCAGCCACAACTTGCGTAATCGGCTCAACCGTACTCGACTGCTGAACACGTCATAATCGCGCTGGGCGATCGCTTCCAGCAGTCCGCGATAGGTGCGCAGCATGACCAGGAATACGGCTCGGCCAGCCGGATTAAGCAAGTCCGCCAACGGCATGGCCGACTCGTAATGACTTCGCGCACGCTCTACCTGGAAACGCATTAGCGCACGGAAACGCTCATCGCATTGGCCGCGCTGGAGATCCTCGGCGCGATAGCCAAAGCGTTCGAGATCCTCACGCGGCAGATACACGCGGCCGCGCTCGGCGTCCTCACCCAGATCGCGCAAGATGTTCGTCAGTTGCAGGGCGATGCCGGCCGCCTCGGCGTAATCCTTGGCGCGCTCCTCGCGGAACCCCCAGATATGGATGCACGCCAGACCGACCGCCGATGCCACGCGATAACAGTAACCGTACAAGTCGGCGAAGGTTTCATAGCGATCCGTGTCCAAGTCCATGCCGACGCCATCGAGAACGTCCTCGATATAGCGGCGCGGGATGCCATAATGTTCGATCGTGTGATGAAATGCCGGATGCAAGGGATGGGAATAGGTTCCAGATAGCGCCTCGTCGAGTTGCCATCGCCAGTTCGCCAACGCCAGGCGCTTCTCCGCTACCGCCTCGGTCCCGTCGGTCAGATCGTCGGCGACGCGCATGAAGGCGTACAGGGCGCACATGGCGCGGCGTTGCGCCGCCGGCAACAAACGAAAGGCGTGATAGAAATTGCCCGCTTGCCGCCGCGCCAGACGTTCGCACCAGGCGTAGGATTGCGCTCGCCTCGATCCATGAAGGAGTGCAGACATTCGGATTCCTTTCTACCACACGCCCAAGCGAGGTCGTAGTCGCCGCCACAAGGCGCCGGCCAGGAGTTGCCCCTTTTCCCATTTCGCCAACGCCGGTCGGCGCGCCCACACATTGTAACCACACTGCTCGATTTTGCGCAAGATGGCCAAGCCGCCGTGAATGAACAATTCGATGTCGGCTTGCATCGGTTCCGGCATTTGTTCGATCAGGGGAATGCCGCGATAGAACAAATCACGGGTGCGATCCACCTCGAAGCGGAGTAATTCGGCGAAGGCGGGCGTGAAACGCCGTGCGGCCAGATCGTCGTCGTTGTAGCCGAAGCGTTCGCGGTCTTCGCGCGGCAGATAGATGCGGCCGATGGCGAAATCGCGGGCCACGTCCTGCCAGAAGTTGGCCAGTTGCAGCGCCGTGCAAATGCGATCGGACAACACCGCTCGCGCCGGATCAAATGCCTCGCTCAGATAGAGAACGAGTCGGCCAACGGGATTGGCCGAGTAACGGCAATAGCCCAGCAATTGCTCGTGATTGCGATAACGTTTGACAAGTTGATCTTGCTCGAAGGCGAACAGCAGATCGAGAAACGGCTCGGCGGGAATCGCGAAACGGCGAATGGTATCCTGCAAGGCGACGAAGACGGGATGATGCGGTCGGCCATCGTAGCAGCTCAGCAACTCCTCACGCCACCAGCGAAGCAGCGTCAGCGCCCGCGCACCGCCGCCCGCTTCATCGGCCAGATCGTCGGCCCAGCGACAGTAGGCGTAGATCGTGTGGAAATGGCGGATGAGATGGCGCGGCAGCAGCACCGAGGCGACCGTGAAGTTCTCGTAATGGTGGCGAGCAAGCCAACTACAATACATCTGCGCTTGCGCCCGCGATGGCGGGGCATAGGAGCGTTCGGGACCGAAGCGGGCCAGTTCCGCGGTGAACCCATTGCTTCGAGGCGGCATTCCGTTACTCCCCGGACAAAAAAGGATTCGTTTGCATTTCGTTTTCGATCGTCGTGACGGGGCCGTGGCCAGGGTAAACCACCGTGTCGGCCGGAAGCGTGAAGAGTTTACGGCGAATGCCGTCGAGCAGCAGCGGACCATTGCCGCCTGGGAAATCGTAACGGCCGATGCTGCCGCGAAACAATACGTCACCGCCGAACACCTGCGTGGGTGTGCCTTCCCGGACGAAGACGACATGGCCGGGCGAGTGGCCGGGGATGTCGAACACCGTAAACGTGAGGCCGGCTACTTCGACAACATCGCCCTCCTTCACCGTGCGATCGGCCAAGGGACTGATGATGGAGAAACCGAACGGCGCACTCAAATTGGCTTCGGCGTCCGTGAGCATCCGCGCATCGCCGGCACCGATAATCAGCGGAGCATCCGGGGCAAGCTGCTTCATCCGTTCGTTGCCGGCGATGTGGTCGGAGTGGCCGTGCGTGTTCAGGATGGCCCGCACGGTCAAGCCCTCCTCGCGAAGACAATCGACGATGAGATCCGGCTCCAGTCCCGGATCGATGACCACGCAATCGGTCGATCCGGCCAGCCAGACCACGTAGGTGTTCTCCTCGAACGGCATCGATACCAGGGTGCGAATGTGCGGCGTGGCCATCATGGTAAAACTCTTTCGATAACAGGGATCGTCCCCGAAGACGCGACGGCGAGACGATGGCGGTTTGTGCCGGCTCCCTCGTCGCTATTTCCCCCACCTTCACTCTCTTTTTTACACAAGGTTCGCGGGCGACGTGTAAATTATACAGAGTATGTCCCGCTAGCGGCGGACGATTCCCCGCGCGGAGGTTGTTGCAACTCGCTGGCGGATCATTGTTTCGGCTCCTCACCGCAATAAAAACGTCCGATCCTCCGGGTGATGGCACGACAGCTGCGAAGAGGCTGCCTGTTGGATAGAACGGCGAACGGCCGGCTTACGCCGGCCGTTCGCCCCTAAAGTTCGGAGAAGAGGAGTGGCGAACATGTCCCCGATCCAGCAAGGAACGGCGAGGGATCGCAAGCGTTGGTGGTATTACGGAGCAGTCAGCCTCCTTGGCGTCGTGCTGCTCGGCGCGGGTCAACCTCCCACGGCACCACCTCCCGCCACGGCACCGGCCGCGCCGCGACCGATGGGACAGCCCGCCGCGACTGCCGCTCCCAAGTCGCCGATGGATGAACCCGTGCGCCTCATCCGCGAAGCGCAACAGGCATATCAGAAGGTGCGCGATTATACCTGCCTGCTTATCAAACGCGAACGCATGGGTGCGGGGTTGCCGCCGGACAATGTCATGGAGATGAAAATACGAACGCAGCCGTTCAGTGTGTACATGCGCTGGCTTCAGCCAAACTCCGAGGCCGGACAAGAGGTTTGCTACGTCGCCGGACGCAATGACGGCAAAATGCGCGTCCATCCCAAGGGCGTGCTGGGCGCGGTCGGCTTCGTATCTCTCGACATCAACGATCCGCGCGTCCGGCAGACAAGCCGCCGCAGCATCACCGAGGCCGGCATCGGCAACACGATCGAACGCTTCGCCAAAGCCTGGGAGTACGAACGCCAGCAGAATCTCACGACGCAGGTGCAGGTCGGCGAGTACGAATACAATCGCCGTCGCTGTGTCCGCGTCGAGACGGTTCACCCCACCAATCCCAACGGCTATTTCCACCATTTCCGCGACGTGGTCTATTTCGATAAGGAGACGCACTTACCGATTCGTCTAGAGTTCTACGACTGGCCGCGTCAACAGGGCGATCCGGGCCAACTGACCGAAGTATACAGTTTCGCCAACATGCGCCTCAACGTGGGGCTGGGTGATAATGTGTTCAACCATTGACATACGCGCCGAGAATATCCGCCGGCGCATGCGCCAAGTTGGCGATGATCCAGTCGGCGGCGCTCAGACGCTCGGCCGGGAAAGACGTGGTCAGCGCGAGACAGCGTGCCCCTGCGGCCTTGGCCGCCGCGACACCTGCCACGGCATCCTCGACGATGACACAAGCCGCCGGCGGTAGAGCCAGCCGCGCGGCCGCCGTCAGAAAGATGTCGGGAGACGGTTTCTTGCGCTCGACCTGGCTGCCATTGACGATGACGTCGAACGTGTCCGGCGGTAGGCCGATCTCGCGCAGGTTGCCCTCGACCTTGATCGCATCGGCGCTGCTGGCCACTGCCATCTTGAGACGATGAGCCTGGCACGCCGAGATGAACGAAAAGACGCCCGGCAACGGCTGAAGTCGGCCGCGGATCAATTCCAGATAAATCGCATAGGTGCGGGCCTTGTCGCGCGCGGCATCGAAGGGCACGCCATACTTTTCGGCCACGCCGCCGAGAAAGTGGTCCTCGCCGGTGCCGACGAACGGCGTGAAATCGTCGCCGCACACGGTGAAGCCCTTCTCGGCGAACATGCGCACGCCCGCCTCCTTGATAAACGGCTCCGAATCGACCAGGACGCCGTCCATGTCGAAGATGATTCCCTGCAAGCGCGGCCAGTCTGAATGTCTCGACATAATCCTTCCCTCCATGTGTGCGTTCGTAACAAGCATACACCGAAATATCGCCTTGGCTCGCGCCAGGGAGGAAGATAGCGAGACCAGCGCATTCCGTCCAAGCCATTGCCGTGAAGTAAACTCGATTCCGCAAGAAGGGCTTGACCCCGACCGCCCTTTGGCGAACAATCAGGATATGACTGCGTTGTTTACTCAATCTCTGGGTCTCGCTTGTAGCCTTGTCCTGGCGTTTCCGCCGGGCTGGTGCTGTCTTATACCGACCCAACAGAGCGAGACCGCGGCAACTTCGACATCGCAGCCTCCTTGTTGCCGCGCGACAATCCCACAACCAACGCACACTTGCTGTCACCACAATGGGACCGACCATTCCAAAACACCCGCGCAGCATGTGCCGCCGGTGAAGGATTGTTGCTGCTCTTCCCTCGTTTCGATGCCGCCATCGAGCGTCGATATCCCGGATCTGACCGCCTCGCCTTCGTTCCTCGTCCTCGACGCGGATCGACCGTGTGTGTCGGGAGCCGAGGAAATCGGGGAGCCTATTCTCCTTACCTCTCCACCTCTCCAATTGCTGCATTGTGTCTGGCGCTGTTAATCCGCGCGATGAAACACCTTCTCGGCGCGAGCGGCGTGTGTGCCGTTCCGCTGATGTTGTTTTCTCGTGGAAGATACTTCGTTCATTCCAGAATATTCAATCGATTGGAGATCCATTATGAATCTGAAATTGCTCGCGCCCTTGGCTCTGCTGCTCGGCGTGATCGGCGGAGGTACGGCATGGAGTGGCGCTCTGTCCACCACCAAGGTGAGTTGCTGCGGTCCGCATCAAGAATGCTGCAATCCGCCGCAAGCGTGCTGCTTCGCAGCCAAAGCGACAGCGAAGACGGCCGATTGTTGCGCCGATGGTGAAGCGTGTTGCAATCCACCGCAAGCGTGCTGCTTCTCGGCCAAAGCGACTTCGGCCCGAGCGGATTGTTGCGCTGCCGGGCAGGAGTGTTGCAATCCGCCGCAAGCATGCTGCTTCTCGGCCAAGGTCAAGGCGAAGAAGGCCGATTGCTGCGCCGGCGGTGAGGGGTGCTGTGCTGCCGGCCAGGCTTGCTGCGTCGGACACTAAGCCCTCCATTTGTGACCAACCCGCAGCGCCGGCAAGGGTTCCCTTGCTGGCGCTGCGGACGGGCAATTCATCGACTTTCCTTACGGCACCTGGGGATCATAAGGAATGTCGCCGGCGCTGGGCGTCTCGGTGTAGTAATAATTCGCATCGTTGATTGACGAATTGAGCGACACCACACTTCCATCAGCCAGACACACGTTGATCGAGGCCGACCACATGGCCTGCGCCTTGAGCGGATGAGCGTTGGCGATCGGAGGTCCAAACTCCGGTGCCTTGTGACAGTGGCAGCGCCACGGCTCCGTGGGATCACCGCCGGTCCATGGACCGACACCGGCGAGGTTGACGAAGCCGACGCGCGCCCAGTACGAACTGACGTATTGGGAATCGGACGGTAGACCCGCGTTATAGTCCACATTGGCGGGCGGCAATACGCCATAGCCCCACAAAGTAGCGCCCGAACGAGGATTACCCGCCGGCCGCGATGACACTGCATATTTCTCCGAAAACATCAGCGTGTGGGAAGTGCCATCGGTGATTTGCAACAAGCTAACACCGGTGTCGCCGAATACGCCCCAGTTGGCACCGTAGCTCGCCAGTCCCCAGGTCGTACTCGGACCCGCCCACGGCGGAACGGGATTGGCCGTGGCCGGAGGCGCGGCATTCCAGGCCGGCATGGCGCTGGTTAGCGTGAACAGGCCGTTCGCGTAGGTCGGATCGCCCGGATGTTGCAATACCTTCAGCGGATAGGAACGCGCGGCATCCGGCCCCTGCTGATAGAGGTTGCTCTGTTCGAGATAGGGCAGCAGGTGATAGAAGATGCTCCCCATCGGGCCGCCGGAACCACCATAGGTTCCGTACATGGGCGGCGTCTTTCGGTTGACATCGTGGGCATTGTGGATCGCCAGGCCCAGTTGCTTGAGATTGTTCTTCGATTGGGTGCTGGCGGCGGCCACCCGCACCTTTTGCACGGCCGGCAGCAGCAGACCAATGAGAATGGCGATGATCGCAATCACCACCAGCAGTTCGATCAGGGTGAAACCCGATCGCGTTTTCCGAGGTCGATTCATGGCGACTTCCTTTCTGGGTGAAACCGTTCCAACAAACGGAACCGAGTTCGCGCAACGCCTCCAACCGTTCCGTTCCACGGACGACGTTACCTCGCTATCCGCGTGACAGAGGTGCGGATGCTCGGCGATCCGCGAGCAAGAAAGTAGACAAATTCTCTCCGTGGAGACGGAAAGAGAAACATCCGATTTTTGAATAGAGTCGGCCGCCCGGAGGAAGTCCGAGCGATCGTGGCCCAGTAGCGGTCACGCCGTTAGATGAGGAAAGAAAGTCAGGTGAAACCCGGACGCAGCGCGAGCCGCGCTGTCGTGGTTCCCTGAGGAGATGATTGAAGCCGTTGCATGGTTGGCGATCCGGCGCAAGGTTGGCAATTCAAGGCAGACTTATTGTATAGGGAAGACCCCCACCCGATGTCAAGCAACGGAGGGAGAAAAAATCGGCTTGGCGCCAATGCGGATGTCAAAAGTATGGATCGCGAACAATGGCAATCGTTTCTTTCCTCTCGATCTGGTAAACGACTTGCCGGCGGATCGTTTTGCCCTTGCGATCCGCCAGTGTCAGAACAACCTCGTAGCGCGGCGTCAGATCGCTGACCGAACCGTTGGTGCTGGTGATCTCCCAGGCGGTTAGACGCATGCCCTTCGTCCAGTCCTCATCGCGGAAGTAAACGGGCGGATCGAGCTTTTGCAAAGTGTCCGGCCGCTCACCTTTCTCCCACGCTTGCAGGCCCGTTTCCAAAATCGCCCGTCCACGGTCGAGTTCTTTCTGCGACAGCGTGCGCTTGCAACCCGGCGCGAGCAGTAGCAACGCCAGCACGAGGCAAGTTGCCGCAACAGAGAATGAACATCTTTTCACGATATCACCTCCAGGTTTGTGTTTTTCGTTGTCTCTCGGCATGCACGGCCGTATCCCCTCCGCCTCTGCTGTGTTAGTCTAGATACAAGCCAGCGTTGCACAAAGGAGGTTTTCATGGCGTTTGATTCCTTGGCCCAGCGGCGCATCATGGGCCACTTCGCCACCGGCGTGACGGTGGTGACGGCTTATCAGAACGGCGAAATCTACGGTATGACGGCCAACGCCGTGACTTCGCTCTCGCTTCATCCGCCCTTGATCCTCGTGGCCGTGGATAAATCGGCGGCCATGCACGCTACCCTCACCCAGAATCGCTGTTTCGCGATGAGCATGTTGACGCAGGATCAGGAACACATATCGCGCCGCTTCGCCATGCGCGGCATCAAGGAAATAAACGATCTGACGTGGATCAAAGCCGTCAGCGGCGCGCCCATTCTTGCCGACGCGCTCGCCTGGGTCGATTGCCGGCTGGCCGAAATTCTGCCGGGCGGCGATCATGATATTTTCATCGGTGAAATACTGGCCGGCGACTCGCGCGACGGCGCACCGCTTTTGTACTATGGTGGCAAATATCGCCGGCTCGCGGAATGAACGGCGACAGAGGAACCCATCATGAGCGATTACCTGGAACTGCTACCCCGCTACAAACGTCGCCGCTCCGTAAGCATGGCTGTCAACCACGTTCTCGTTGAACGTCTGGGGAAAGGCATTCTCGACGAGGGCGGAAAGAAATTGGGGATTCTCAAAGGCAAGACGCTTCTCCTCGATTCGGAGGATGAATTGGCGGTCCTCATGGACTTTTGCATCCATGACGTGCGACGCAATGGACGCACGGCCGTCGAGTCGTTCCTGCTCGAAGAACCCTATGCTCCCGACTCGGAGGAAATGGCCTATCTGAACGCCCTGAAAAACGCTCAGTTTTCCTTGTTCCTCATCGAACGTGTCGAGTCAGGTTGCGGTGTGGAAGTGCGCGATCTGTGGCGAGGGGATACGAAGTTCATCCTGGACATCGGCCTAGGGACAACGGGAAGCCCCCGACTGCTGCTCGCCACGCGCATCATTCCGTTTGAAACCGTGTTTGTTTCGACCGGCGCGCCTCTGCCATTCGGCGAACTGCCCAATACCTGGTCGGCATCTCCGCTGCATCGCATCCTCGAAGGTCTGCAAGGTGATGACATCAGCCGGCTTTCTCCGGAACAACTTAGCGAATCGATCGCTACCCTCCTTCGCACCTTGCTACAAGCTGGTGCAGCCGAACACGTCGGGTATGTATCCCCAGGCGAAATGCCAGCGCCACGCCGCCAACCGCCCCTCGTCAGCCAGCAGGAGCGTGTGGGCCGCAACGATCCCTGCCCCTGCGGCAGCGGCAAGAAATACAAGAAATGCTGCGGTCTTAAGAAATGACGCCGCCGACATTTCGTTTCTGACGGCAGAGTTGATCGACCTTGCGAAGCAAAGTCGGAATACGATACGCCCCGTGCATGATCTGAATCTGTCGCGCGGCGGTCACTCGGTCCATGCCGGCCGCGCTGACATACAGAGGCCGGCGACTGTCGCCGCGCTGCACCGCTTCGGCCGAGGCGTCAGCGAAGCGTGTCTTGGCCACGCCAATGATCGGCACCTTTCGGCCCAGCGCTTCATAGAGATGCGCGCCCAATCCCGGCTTCCTTTCGTCCGCCAACCAGACGTAGCCATCCACTACCACCGTCTCCAGCGGTTCGGCCACCGATTGCAGTACAGATAGCAAGCACGGCAGCTCGCGACGGTAAAACTGCCCCGGCTCATACGGCTCGACGCGGGCGATGGATTGCACGCGCTCGCCGGCGCTGTCCGCATCACTCCACGAACGGAATAACACGCAGGCGGCGACCGCTGTTTCTTCACGATAATCGACATCGACACAGGCGAGCATGTTTCTCTCCTGACTTCGCGAGAGCCTTCAGGATAGTCCCACGGGCATCCGCCGAGGTTCACCTCGTTGACGGTTCAATCTCCCTTCAACTATTCCTAATCCGCAAAGTCCGCGTCCTCAAGCGGTTCTCGGATGGTCGCCGCTCAGGTGGAGCCTTGACCTCCTCCTATTCCGGTCTAAGATGCCTTCGTCGAACTTCTCCGCGTGATGTCCAGCATGCCGGGATGGCGGCAGCGCGTCCGTGAAACCCTTTCTTTTTCCACAGTGAGGTGTGATGCCATGGCGCAAGCGACGATGAAGCGTTCGGCTCCTCCGACCGTTCGCCAGACCAAATTATTCATCAACAATGAATGGCTCGATCCCGTCGAGGGCGGTTCCTTCGACACGTACAATCCGGCGACCGGCCAGGTGATCGCCAAGGTAGCAGCGGCCTCGGCGAAGGACGTGGACCGCGCAGTCAAGGCGGCGCGGCGTGCGCTCGAATCCGGCCCGTGGGCGACGATGGACGCCGCCGACCGAGGCCGGCTGATGTTCAAGCTCGCCGATCTCATCGAGAAGGAAACGAAGGAACTGG
>Ga0134126_10002608_pt1 | contig 22694 bp, 18 predicted proteins | sample KB31752_FD_96881 | JGI IMG/M metagenome (GOLD analysis project Ga0134126, IMG submission 96881) | Terrestrial soil microbial communities with excess Nitrogen fertilizer from Kellogg Biological Station, Michigan, USA - KB3-175-2 | ecosystem: Environmental > Terrestrial > Soil > Unclassified ... | reverse complement strand
CCTGGTCGAGTCGGCCGAGCCGTCGGTGCTGGCCCACGGCATCCTGAGCGGCCGCCCCTACACCTTCTTGGACGGGGCCCCGCTGGAGGAGCGACGGTCCCGGGCGGTCCCTCTCCGCCGAGGACTCGGCGTCATCGGGGCCGACGGCCTGCCGGTGCCGGCCGACGAGCTCGGCCCCTTGGACGACGGGGCGGTGCAGGCCGTCCTCGACCAGGTCCGCCCCGCCCCCCGGAACCCGGACGAGCTGCACGACCTGCTGCTCTCCCTCGTCCGGGCCCGACCGGTGCCGGCGTGGCAGCGGTGGTTCGACGTCCTGGTCGCCACCGGCCGGGCCGCCCTGCTGGGTGACGGAGTGGACGGCGACTGGGTCGCCACCGAACGGCGGGTGCTGGCCGAGTCGTTGGCCGACGACGACGAGGCGGTGGCCGAGTGTGTCCGCGGCCACCTCGACGTCGCCGGCCCGGTGTCCGAGGAGGCCCTGTCCGGTCCGGCCCCGCTGCCACCGGGTGCGCCGGCCGGTGCACCGCTCACCGTGTTGCGGCTGCGGACCGGCCTGGCCCGGCTCGAGGCGGAGGGTTCCGCCATCCACCTGCCCGACGGCCGGTGGTGCGCCCGGCACCTGCTGGTCCGGTTGCACGCCGCCAGCCGGAACCGCCGGCGCCATGCGGTCACTCCGGCCAGCATCGCCGACCTGGTTCGGTTCCTGGCCCGCTGGCAGCACGTCGGTCCCGGGCAGCGGCTGGAGGGCCGTCAGGGGGTGTTGACGGTCATCGAGCAGCTCCAGGGCGTCGAGATCCCGGCCGGCGACTGGGAGGAGCACGTCCTCCCCGCCCGGGTGGCCGCCTACGACCCCCGCTGGCTGGACGAGCTGTGCCTTTCCGGCGAGGTGGCCTGGGGCCGGCTGACCCCGCGCCCCGACACCGACACGGCCCGGGGCGCCTCCACCCCGTCCCGGGCCACCCCCCTGACCCTGGTCCTCCGTGAGGACCTCGCCTGGCAGCTGGCCGCCGTCCGCACCGGCGAACCGGTGGTCGAACCGGCGACCGGGGCCGCCGCCGACGTGCTGGCCGCCCTCCGGGCCCGGGGCGCCTGCTTCCGCGCCGACCTCGCCGCCGCAGCCGGCCGGCTGCCCGCCGAGGTCGACGAGGGGCTGTGGGACCTGGTGGCCCGCGGCATCATCACCGCCGACGCCTTCTCGGCCGTCCGCTCCCTGCTGTCCGCCCGGGCCCGGTGGGCCTCCCGGCAGCGCCGTGGCCCCGGCCGCCGGCCCGGGCTGGGGATGCGCCGTGCCGTCGCCGGAACCGGGATGGGCGAGGGGCGATGGGCCCTCCTGCCCACGTCACCCGGGGCACCCGGCCCCGAGGAACCCACCGCCGCGGCTGCGGTCCCTGGGGCCCTCACCTCTGGGGCCCCCACTTCTGGGGCCACCACCTCTGGGGTATGGGGGACCGGTCTGGCGGAGCAGGCGGCCGACGAACTGGCGGAGGCCGTCGCCTGGCAGTTGCTCACCCGGTGGGGGGTCGTGGCCTGGGAGCTGTGGGCCCGCGAGTCCTACCGCATCCCTTGGCGGGCCGTCGTCCGGGGCCTTCGTCGGCTCGAGGCCTGGGGACTGGCCCTCGGCGGCCGGTTCGTCGCCGGCCTCTCCGGGGAGCAGTACGCCCTGCCCGAAGCGGCCGACCTCCTCGGCACCGTCCGGCGCGACGCCGCCAGGGCTGATGCCGGCAGTGCTGTTGGTGCCGCCAGTGCCGGCAACGGGAGGCAGGGTGGGGGCGGGGGAGTGTTGGACCTGGCGGCCACCGACCCGCTCAACCTGACCGGCACCGTCGTCCCCGGCCCCCGGGTGCCCGCCGTTCGCCACCGCCGGGTGGTGGTGCAGGACGGCACGGTGGTGGCCGGCCAGCAGGCCGGGTGAACCAGTGGGTGAGGGCCGGGAGTCCGTCGGGGTGACCACGGTGGACCTCAACGCCGACGTCGGTGAGGGGTGGGACGACGGCCCGCTGATCGGGCTGGTCACCACCGTCCACGTGGCCTGCGGCTTCCACGCCGGCGGACCGGAGGTGATGCGGCGGACCGTCCAGTCCGCCGTGGCCGCCGGGGTGGCGGTCGGCGCCCACCCGTCCTACCCCGACCGGGACGGCTTCGGCCGCCGGCCGATGGACCGGACCGCGGCCCAGGTGGTCGACGACCTGCTCTACCAGGTCGGCGCCCTCGACGGGATCGCCCGGGTCTGCGGCGGCCGGGTCACGTCGGTGAAGCCCCACGGGGTCCTCTACAACCGGATGGCCGTCGACGAGGACTGTGCGGCGGCCGTCGCTGCGGCGGTGGCCGCCTACGGCAACGACCTCGTCCTGGTGGCCCCGGCTGGGTCGACGGCCGTCGAGGCGGCGCGCCGGGAGGGGGTGCCGGTGGTCGCCGAGGGGTTCTGCGACCGCGGCTACCTGGCCGACGGCACCCTGGCCCCGCGGTCGTCGCCGGGCGCCGTCGTCACCGACCCCGACGAAGCCGGTCGCCGGGCGGTGGCCCTGGCCGTCGCCGGACGGCTGGCCGCGGTGGACGGTGCCCAGGTCGCCCTGCGGTGCGACACGTTGTGCATTCACGGCGACACCCCCGACGCGGCCACCATGGCGGCCGCCGTCCGCCGCGCCCTCCTGGGGGCCGGCGTCGGGCTGGCCGCCTTCACGGGGTGACCGCCGACCCGCCGACTCGCCGGCGAGTCCGCCGGGTCGGCGACACCGCCCTCCTCGCCGAGGTCGACGGCCCACGGCCGGCCCGGGCGTTGGCCGCCGCCGTGACCGCCGCCGGGTGGGCAGAGGAGGTGGTCATCGGCCTGCGGTCGGTCCTCGTCGTCTACGACCCGGCCGCCGTCTCCCCGGCGGACGCCGCCGAGGCGTTGGCGGCGCTCCCGCCGGTCGACCTCCGGGGGGAGGTCCCCCGAGAGGTCCGCGTGCCCGTCGCCTTCGGTGGTCCCGATACCGACGACGTCTGCCGGCTGGCCGGCGTCGGCCCCGACGAACTGGTCGACCTCTTCACCGACGCCGTCCTCGAGGTCGCCGTCGTCGGGTTCTCGCCGGGGTTCCCCTACCTGACCGGACTACCCGACGCCCTGTGCCGGGTCCCCCGCCGCGACCAGCCGCGGGTCAACGTCCCGGCCGGGTCGGTGGCCCTCGCCGGCGGGTTCGCCGGGATCTACCCCCAGCCGACCCCCGGCGGATGGCAACTGGTCGGCCGCACCGACCTCACCCTGTTCGACCCCCACGTCCCTCCGTACGCCCTTCTGCGAGCCGGCGACCGCGTCCGCTTCGAACTCGCCGTTTCCACCCGGATCACTCCTTCGACCACGACCCCGACCGGTCCTGGCACCCGTCCTCCGTGGTCGCCCCCACCCGGTGTGCCGGAGGCCTTCGTGGTCGAACAGCCTGGGCTCCTCACCGTGGTCCAGGACGGTGGTCGTCGGGGACTGGCCTACGCCGGGGTCCCCCGAGCCGGACCGGCCGATCCGCTCGCCCACGGGCTGGCCAACCGTCTGGTCGGGAACCCCGTGGAGGCCGCCGCACTGGAGGTGACGGCGGCCGGCCCGGTCCTGCGGTGCACCACTGCCGGGCATCTGGCCGTCGTCGGTGGCCAGGCGGCGGTGTCGATCGACGGCCACCCGGTCGGTTCGGGCCACGTGGTCCCGGTCGCCGCCGGCCAGCGGGTGTCGATCGGCGCCGTCGGTGACGCCCTCCGGTCCTATGTCGCCTGGGCCGGGGGCCTGGTCGTGCCGACCGTCGCCGGCAGCCGGTCCACCGACCGGTTGAGTGGCGTCGGCCCCGGCCCGCTGATCGTGGGTGACCGGATCGGCGCCGGCCCGGCCGCCGGCAGCCTGCACGATCATCTGGCCGGCCCCCGGCCGGCCGACCACACCACCTTCCGGGTGCTCCCCGGCCCCCATCCGGAGTGGTTCCCCGCCGACGTCCTCGACATGTTGGCCGCCGCCGACCTGGTCGTCGGTGACGCCAGCGACCGGGTCGGGCTCCGCCTGCGCCCCTCCCGGCCAGTCCAGCGACGGTCGGGCGAGCTCGATTCCCAGGGCATGGTCACCGGCGCCGTCCAGGTACCTCCCGACGGCCATCCGGTGGTGCTCGGCCCCGACCACGCCACCCTCGGCGGTTACCCGGTGGCCGCGGTAGTCATCGGGGCCGACCGGTGGAAATTGGGGCAGTGCCGTCCCGGCGACCGGGTACGCCTGCTCCCGGTGTCCGAGGCGGCGGCCGCCGACGCCCGGGCCGCCGCCAGCCGGCTCCTCGACACCGCCCCGGTGGGCTGCTACCCGGTGGTCGCCGGTTAGCACGGCCACCTCGGTCTGCCGGTGCCCGGTGCCCGGTGCGGGGGGCCGGGATGGTGGCGGGGCCGAGGGCCTGGGGCGGGACCTCGGTGATGTGTTCCATTCCAGCTACCGAAGAATTGCGAAAACCGCTGGTCAACGGCTTGACATTTCGCCGTTACGCCGTTCTATTTCCGCTGGTCACAGCCATTCTCCGGGGGCTGGGCTGCAGCAAACTGCCGAGGTCTCCTCCTCGGGGCTCATGGCGCTCCCGACCGTGGGTCCTACCGGACGACCACCTGCTGCCGTCGGTTGATGTCGGCACAGGCCTCGCAGATCCGCTCGGGGACCAGTCCCGTCCGCATGCCCAGAGCGAAGAGCCGACAGCCCACGCAGTAGCCGAAGACCGACTCCAAGAAGGCGGCGGGCACCAGCAAGGCCACCACCCACGCCGCCTCCCCCCACCCGGCCGTGGCCCACACCACCACGGCGGCGGTGGTCACGGCGGTCCCGATCCCCTGGGCGAACCGCTTCGGCGGCCCTGGGGTCAGCCGCGGCGCCACCGGGAGGGCCGGGGCCACCACCCGGGTGGCCAGCTGCCCCAAGGGGCTGAGGGTCGGGCCGGTGAGCACCCGGGCCCAGAAGCCGTAGACCAGCGGCACCAGCAGCCACGGCTCCTTCAAGGCCAGCGCCAGCACCGCCATCACCAGGACCCCGGCCGCCACGGTCCGGGCGGCCACCTCGTTGACCGGGTCCGGGAAGGCGAACAGCGACCGCTTCATGGACAAATCCTATCGGCTACCTCACCTATTCGACCCGGGTCCGGCCCGGATCGGATGGGCCGCCTCAGAGAAGCAGCTTGAGGGCCGTGGCCACCCCGATGGCCACCACCGCCACCCGGAACACCGGGGCCGGCAGCCGCCGGGCCAACCGCGCCCCCGCCCACCCGCCGACCAGGCTGCCGGCGGCCAGCAGACCTACCACCGCCCAGGCCAGCGACGCCCCCACCAGGAACACCACCGCGGCGACCCCGTTGACCACCACCGACAGGACGGTGCGCAGCCCGCTGGTCCTGGCCAGGGTGTCCGGTAGGGCCAGCCCGAGGATGGCCATGAACATCACCCCCATCGCCGCCCCGAAGTACCCGCCGTACACCGACGCCAAGAAGGTGCCGCCGAACAGCAGGGCCCGGCGGGTCGGGTGGTCGTGGGCCACTTCGCCGAGGAGCCGTCGGAGGACCGGTTGGACGGCGAACAGCGCCGACGCCGCCAGCACCAGCCACGGCGCGGCGTGTTGGAACGCCGCCTGCGAGGTGGTGAGCAGCAGCACCGCCCCGGCGATGGCCCCCACCACCGCCACCGGCGCCAGCATCCGGATGCTGCCGCGCTGGTCGCCGATCTCCGACCGGAACCCGGCCATCCCACCCAGGTAGCCCGGCCAGATGCCGATGGTGTTGGTCACGTTCGCCGTCAGGGCCGGGTACCCGAGCGCCAGCAGGATCGGGAACGAGATCAGCGTCCCGCCACCCGCCACCCCGTTGACCACCCCGGCACCGAACCCGGCCAACGCCATGAGCAGCGCCCGTCCGGTCGTCAACGACGTGGTGGCCAGGACGTCCAGCATGTCCGGAGACTGTAGGGACGTTCCGCCGGGTACTTGGCGACCGGGGTCCCGGTGGAGTAGTCGTGTGCGGTGGACTCAGGCCGGACGGAGGCGCTGAGCGACGGAACCTTCGCCGTCGCCATGACCCTCCTCATCTTCGACGTCCGTCTCCCCGACGTCCGCGTCGGCCACCACCTCGGTGGCGTGGCCCACGACCTGTGGTTCCAGGAGTGGTCCCACTACCTCGGCTACGTCGTCAGCTTCGCCGTCGTCGGCATGATCTGGCTCTGCCACCACACCATCTTCCGGATGCTCCGGGGCATCGACCACACCGGCATCATCCTCAACCTCGGCCTCCTGGCCCTGGTGGTGTTCGTGCCGTTCCCCACCCAGGTCATGGCCGCCTACCTGGCCAGCCACGACCACGAGGAGATGTACGTGGCCGCCTTCTACGGCCTCTCCCTCGGCGCCACCACCCTCATGCTGGCCGTCCTGTGGCACCACGTCTCCCGCGGCCGTCGCCTCATCGAACCGTGGATCCCCGACGACGCCGTCCGGCGGCTCACCCGCCGGTACTACACCACCCCGGTCCTCTACCTGGTGGCCACCGCCATCTCCCTCGCCGTGCCGGCCCTCGGCTTGGTCCTCTTCCTGGTCATCGCCTGCGGGTACCTCCTGCACACCGGCACCCGGGCCGCCCCCCAACGGCCGATCCATCTCGGCCACCCGGCACCGCCCCAACCGGAGCTGCCGCAGGACGGGTAGCCGAACGGCTAGCCGGCGGGGGCCGAAGTGGTGCCGCCGAGCAGCCCACCGAGGACACCGCCGAGCCCACCGGCGACCCCACTGACAGTGCTTGTCAGGTTTGTCACCACGCTGGACACGGTGGAACCGAGGCCACCGACCACGCTGGACACCGTCGACCCGGCCCCGCCGACCACGCTCGAGGCGGTGGACCCGACTCCGCCGACCACCCCGCTGACCGTGCTGCCGACCCCACCGACGACTCCGGAGACGGCGCTGCCGACCCCACCGACCACCCCGGACACGGCGCTACCGACCCCACCGACCACGCCGCCGACGGTGCCACCGACGCCGCCGACGGCCCCAGACCCGGCGCTCCCCAACTGCCCGGCCGCCGCGGCGCCAGCGGTGCCCGGGTCACCGGCTGCCCCCGACAAGGCGGACACCGCGGTCCCGCCGTTCCCGCCGCCGCCCGGCGAGGCGGCCGGGGCGACCGTCCCCCCGGCCGGGTCACCCGCCGCCGGCGTCGTTCCCGCCGGACCGGCGCCGGCGGAGTCCCCCAACCCCGCCGCCGCGTCAGCCCCGGCGGCCACCGGTGCGGGGAGGACGGTGGAGTGCGGCGGCTCCGGCGACCCCGCCTGGACGGCGGTCGGCGTGGCGACCGGCATGGCGACCGCGCCGCCGCTCCCGCCACCCTGGCCGGTGGTGGCGACGCCGACCACCACGCCACCAGCGACCACCAACGAGGCGGCGACGGCCCCCGGCCCCCGGAACGACGACGCCTGCAGCGCCGGCAGCCGTTCGCCGGCCCGTGACGCGGCGCGGAAGGTGAAGCGGCGGAAGGCCGCCCAGCCCAGGCCGAGGGCCACGCCGAACCGCCCTCCGGTGTCGACCAGGGCGGCGAACTCCCGCTTCAGGGCCTGGCGGGCCCGCCACAGGAGGGTCTCCATAGCCGGGACGGCGACCCCTTCGTACTCGGCGATCTGCTGGGTGGACCACCCCGAGCCCTCCCGGAGCTGCAGCACTCGCTGGTGCCGGTCCGACAGCCGGCCCAGCGCCTGCACCACCATGGCCGCGTCGACCTGGTGGAGGACCACCTCGTCGACGTCGCGCTCGCCGGGGTCCACCAACGGCAGGGGGACGTCGTCCACCGGGGTCTGCCGGGACCGCCGTCGGAGCACGTCGGTGCAGACGTTTCCGGCGATGACGGTCAACCAGGGGTAGAACCGCCGCTCCCCGGCGAACCGGGGCAACGCCCGCCATGCCTTGGTGAACGCCTCCTGGACGGCGTCCTCGGCCTCGTAGGGCTCATGGAGCCGACGGAGGCAGAAGTGGAACAGCCGCCGGTGGTACCGGTGGTAGAGCTCTTCGAAAGCGGTCCGGTCCCCGCTCTGGCACCGTTCCACCAGCTCTCGGTCGCGGGCGAGGTCCACCGTCCCGTCGAGGCCGGCGGTGGTCGATCTGTTCCGTTGCCGTGCCGGTTCAGATGCCACGATCCCCTTACCCCCAGGCCCCGTTGTCACCGAAGGGTAGCGCGCCGGTAAAAGAATTTTCTCGTCGACCGCCGAAAGGTGGGGGCGACGTCCCCGTTCTCTCAGGCGAGAGGACACCGTCCGGGCGAATATCGAGCGACCGGCGGTGGCGAAAAGGGGAACTCACGGTGAGTCATATCTCGAAGGTTGGCGCGCTGGTCACCGTGGCCGCATTGGCCACTGCAACGGCGCTCGGGTTCGCCGGCCTCATCCTCACCGGCCTTGGGCTCATCGCCCGCCGCCCCTCGTGGGCCCAACCCACCATCTCACCCCTCGCCCGCCTCGCGCATTTAGCCGCGGGCGACCTGCCGCCGGGCCCGGCTTCCGGGACCTCCTCCGTTCCCCCTCCGGTCTCGGGGCCGGCCCGGCGGCACAATCGATCACCCGGTGCTCTAGCGTTGGTGCGACGGCGCTGATCGGACAGCGCTGATCGGACCGCGCTGATCGGACAACGTTCGATCCGACAAGGGGGGGGACAGCGGATGGTGCGATTGACCTGCCTGCTGCGGCGCAAGCCCGGCACCACGCCGAAGGAGTTCCACGAGCATTGGCGGACCGTCCACGGTCCGTTGATCCCGACCACCAGGAGCGGCAGCCACGTCGTCCGCTACGAGCAGCACCCGCGGCCGCTGGACGACTACGCAGGCGACGACGACGCCGGCTACGACGGGGTGACGGTGCAGTGGTTCGACTCCATGGACGAGTACCAGGCCCACATGGCCGAGGACGACTTCGGGGTGGTGTGGACCGACATCTGCCGGTTCTTGGACACCGACCGGCTGGAGTTCGTGGTGACCGAGCACCCGCGGACCGTCATCGGCGACGACAGCCAACCGTTCCCGTTGAGCTGACCCACCCCTGACCCGGCGGCCGGCGGTCGGCAGCCGAATTAGGGGGGCGGGGCTCAGGCTTCGGGAAGCGAATGGGGCCAGGGCACCACGTCTACCTCGACCACCTCGACGTCGATCTCGACCACCTCGGCGTCGACCACTTCGCCGTCGTCGCCCTGGTCGGGCTCGTCGCCGTCGTCGAGCCGCCGGCCGTCGTCGGGTTGGTCGACCTGCCCGGACCGGCGGTACTGGTCGGACCCGTAGTCTTGGTGGGACCGGTGGTCTTGGTCGGACTGGTGGTCGTGATCGAACGGCCCCGACGCGGCGGCGGGTCCGGCCCCCGGCGGTGCGGGGACGACGTCGGCGGACGCCGGCGGCAGCGCCGCCTGGGCACCGGCCCGGGCCTTCTCCAGGTGGGTGGCCAGGTCACCCCAATCCTTCCCGGCCAACACCTTCAACCGTCCCGGCATCTCGACCAGAAGGTCGGCGGCCTGCCGCCGGTAGCGCTCGGCGACCCCGCCCATGGCGAAGACGGTGGCCGGTGGCAGGTCACCGCCGGTGGCCAGGTCGTGGAGGCGTTCGCCGGCCACCTCGGCGTCCTGCATCAGGCCCAGCGCGTCCTGCACTCGAGCCAGCCGCCGGGTGAACCGCTCGGTCCGGCCGGCGTAGACCCCGCCGATGAACTCCAGGGAGTACCGCAGCCGCTTGCACTTGATCCGGAGGCGGTGGAAGTCGGCGGGCACCCCGCTGCGCCGGGCCTTCCGGGCCGCCTTCACCACCGTCCGGTGACGGTCGAAGACGAGTGGCGGCACCGCCAGGGTTGCCGGGAGGCGGGCGGCGGCGATGCGCCGGTTGGGACCCTGCCGGGCCATCGCCACCATCCCGGCGGCCAGCCGCTCCCAGCGGTCCGAGTCGAGGGCGTCGAGCATGGCCTGGCGCGCCACCTGCCGTTCGGTCTCGAGCAACCGCCGGAGGTGGTCGAGATCGCCGGCGGCCGTCGGCCCGTCCGTATCACCGCCGGCCGCCGGCCGGTCCAGGCGGTCGAGGTTGTCGATCTGCACGTCCAGGTCTCTGACGGCCCCGAGGACGGCGGCCAGCCACCGAAGCTCGTCGCGCCGCGCCACCGCCTTGGCCGGAAGGACGGCGGCGAACAGGTCGAGGGCCGCCCGCAGGCGGCGGGTGGCCACCCGCATGTCGTGGAGCTCCTCGATGTCCTCACCGAGCCGCGTGCCGGGTTCCTTGGCCAACAGGACGCCGAGGTGGCGACGGAGGACGGCGAAGGCCAGCTCCCCGATGGTCGACTGCCCGCCCACCTCGGTGCTGCCGAGGTCGGGCGATCCCGGGATCTCGGCGCCTTGGGCCAGCAGCCCGGCCTCGAACTTGGACAGGGTCGCCGGCTGCAGGCCGCAACTCGCCTGCAGGTCTCGGACCAGTGGCTCCAACCGCCGCACCCACTGGGGCACGACTTCGACCTCGACCCGGCGTAACCGCACCGGCGGCTGGTCCGCCCCGACGTCCACCAGCGTCTCGTCGAGGGCCACCTCGGCTACTTCCTCGCCCCCGACCCGCAGGGCGTACGGCCGCCGCCGGGTGCGGACCTCGAGGATCTGCCGGAGCGGTCGGCCGCCGCCCACGGCCCGGAGCCGCCACCCGACGGGGCCGTCCGGTCCCAGCTGCTCGAGGCCGCCGTCGGGGAGGTCTTCACTGACCTCCAGCCGCTCCCGGAAACCCCCGGCGCCGGCGGCACCGCGGTCCTTCAGGGTGGCTTCCTCCCGCCGTCCGCGACGCCGGGTCCGCAGGACCAGCCCGGCCCGGCCGATCCGCCAGTCGTCGGTGTCGAGGTAGCGGTCGGCCAGTCGCCGGGGCGGTTTGGCCTGGGCGGTCAAGGGCGACAGCGCCGGGGTGGCGACCAGCGGGAGGCCAGCCAGCCAGCGCTCGACCGGCCGCAGGTCGATGGCGTCGAACTGCCATTCCATCTCGACGTCGTCGGCTGCCGTGTCGGTCCGGTCGTCGTGGTCGTCGGCCATCGCCGGCAGGCTACCGCCCCTGGTCCACCACCAGATCTGCCAAAGTGACCATTGGGTGACCGATTGGGCAACTCCCCGTGACAGAGTGACGAACTCTGCCGCGGAGCACGGTTCGGGCTGCGGAAGTGCGCACTTTTCCCTGGTCCGGCCGGTAATGTCAGGGCGTGGGTAACGTGCGAACGGCCACCCTGGAGTGTCAAGCAGGCGAGCTGGTCCGGGCCGCCGGGGGGATCATCTTCCGCCGCACCGCCGACGGCCGCCCGGAGGTGGCCGTCGTCCACCGGCCGGCCAGGGCCGACTGGTCGTTCCCCAAGGGGAAGCTGGAGCCCGGCGAGACCTTCGAGGAGTGCGCCATGCGCGAGGTATGGGAGGAGACCGGCCTCCACTGCCGCCTCGGCCGTTTCGTCGGTCACACCGAGTACCGCGACCGCAAGGATCGGCCCAAGGTGGTGGCCTACTGGGTCATGGATGTCCGCGGCGGCACCTTCGTTCCCAACGACGAGGTCGACGAGATGCGGTGGGTCGACCTGGAGACGGCCACGCAGCTGCTCAGCTACGACCGCGACCGTGACCTGCTGATCGTGGTGGCCGCGGCCGATGACGTGGCCGCCCCCCTCATCTGAGCTCCGTCGTCCCTCAGCCGACGGCGGCTTCGACGCTCCGGGCGACGGCATCGGCCGCCTCCGCCGGGTCGTCCCCCGTCGGCCGCACCACCGTCGCCGTGCCGGCCTGTTCCGCCGCCCGGCGCAGCCGGCCGTCCGCCGTCACCACCGCACAGGCATCGACGGTCGCTCCGGCCGCGGCGGCTCCGGCGGCGATGACGCCGGCGGACGGCTCCCGGCAGGCGCAGTCGCCGCCGGCATCCACCAGGCAGACGCACCAGAGATCGATCGACCCGACCACCGCTTCGAGCCGCCGGTGCATCGCCTCGATCTCCGACGTGTCGAAGCCCTCCCACCCGTCCCCCCGGTTGTGGCTGGCCACCCCCACCCGCCGGCCCGCCGCCCGGGCCTGGTCCAGCGACCGGCGCAGCCGGCTGAAGTCGTCGACCGGCACCTCCCGGGCACAGATCGACCGCACCGGTTCGGCCTGGCGGTCCAGCAGCAGCACGCCCGACGACCTCGCCCGGGCCAGGTCCGATCGGGTGTAGGTCCGAACCCCGCGATGCCCGCTCCTCAGGGGGTGCAACGGTTTTCGACGCGACCGGTCGTGCGGCATCGAGCCGAACTACCCGGTCTTCGACCGGTGGAAACCCCGCCTGGCCCGCTGGTTCAGCCGATGGCCGGGCTGCCGGCGCGGCGGGCCCGCCGGGCGAGGGCGACGACGGCGCTGCCGGCGAACGCCACGATCAGGTTGGCGGCGGCGGTCGGCACCCCCATGTACATGCCGTAGTGGTGGCCGAACTCCGCCAGTGTCACCGTGGAGGTGGCGAAGTGGGCGTCCACCAGGAGATAGGTCCCCCAGGCCATCCCGACGGCCCAGCCGCACAGGACGGCTCGGCGGTCGAGCCACGGCAGGAACGGGGCCAGGAACCCCGCCGGCAGCGCCGGCACCGGCGGCGATGCCGGCGGGGCTACTTCTCTTCGATGGTGACCGACTCGATGGTCACGTTCTCGGTGGGGCTGCCCGAACGGGTTCCCACCGCCTCGATGGCCGCCACGACGTCGCCGCCGGACACCACCGAGCCGAACAGCGAGTACTGCGGCGGCAGGGCGGCGCCGTCGGGCCCGCTGATGATGAAGAACTGGCTGCCGTTGGTGTTCGGGCCGGCGTTGGCCATGGCCAGCGAACCGATCTGGTAGCGGCCCGGCTTGGGGAGCTCGTCGGCGAACCGGTAGCCCGGTCCGCCCCGGCCGGTGCCCTCGGGGTCGCCGCCCTGGATGACGAAGCCGGGGATGATCCGGTGGAAGACGATGCCGTCGTAGTAGTGGAACCGCGACAGGAAGACGAAGCTGTTCACCGTCTTCGGCGCGGCCACGGCGTCCAGCTCGATGACGATCGTGCCCTTGGACGTCTCCATCGTCGCCGTGTACCGCTTCTCGGCGTCGATGATCATCGGGGGCTCGGCGTCGAACTTCTGGCGCTTCGGGCTGGACCCGTCGGCGGCCGGGATCTCCTGGGACATGGGTCTCCTCGTGTGGTGGATCGGCGTCAGCTTGTGTGGACGGTTACGGTCAGGATCCGCTGCGTCACCTTAGGTGGCACGCCATTTGTGGCGGCGTTGCCCTGCGAGTTGATCTTCTCGACCACTGTCATACCCTTCGTGACGTGCCCGAACAGTGAGTATGTCGGCTTCAGCTGTGTCGCCCCGCCCGGCACGATGATGAAGAACTGGCTGCCGTTGGTGTTGGCACCGGAATTGGCCATGGCCACGTCGCCGCCCGTGTACTTCGTCGGCAGGTTCTCGTTGGCGAACTGGTAACCCGGGCCACCAGACCCCGTGCCGGTGGGGTCCCCGGTCTGGTCCATGAACCCCGGGATCACCCGGTGGAAGATCACGCAGTGGAAGTAGTTCTGGTTCGCCAGGAAGACGAAGCTGTTCACCGTCTTCGGTGCCTGCTTGGCGTCCAATGTGATGGTGAATGTGCCGGCCGTCGTTTTCACTGTGGCGGTGTAGGTCTTCGACGGGTCGATGGTCATCGCCGGGTACGACGACCAGGTCAGCGTGTTCACCCGTGTCTTCGGGTTCGCCGGGCAGCCGGCGGCGGTTGCCGCGGCGTTGGCCGCCTTCTGGGCGGCGGCGTCGGTGGCTGTTGCCGTCGTGGTGGTCACCGGGGCCGTCGTGGTCGTCGAGGAGGACGTGGTCGTCGTCGAGGATGAGGTGGTGGTCGACGACGTCTTCGGCTTGGTCGTCGTGGTGGTGGTGTCGGCCGACGAGTGGGACCAGGGCTGGTTGATCAACAGGACCGAACCGACGACGATGACGGCCAGCCCTCCGATGATGAGGGAGTTCCGGAGCAGCTTCTTCCGGCGGACCCGCTTGGCCTCGGCCGCCTTCTTCAGGTCTCGACCCGCCCGCTGGCGGGCCCGCTTCTCGCTGGGCACGGCCCGACACCCTACCTGCACCCGTCGGGGCACCTCGCCGGGGGCACTAGCGTCACCGGTCGTGCCGCTGCTGGTCCAAAAATTCGGGGGAACCTCCGTCGGGGATGCGGACCGGATACGGGCGGTGGCCGACCATGTGGCCCGGACCCGCCGGGACGGCAACGACGTGGTCGTGGTGGTCAGCGCCATGGGGAAGACCACCGACGAGTTGATCCGGTTGGCCGACGACGTCAGCACGGTGCAGCCGCCCCGCGAGCTCGACATGCTGGTCAGCTCCGGCGAGCGGATCTCGATGTCCCTGCTCTGCATGGCCTTGGCCGACGCCGGGATCCCGGCCGCCTCGTTCACCGGCAGCCAGGCCGGCATCGTCACCGACACCGATCACACCCGGGCCAAGATCCTCGAAGTCCGGGCCGACCGCCTCCGCGACGCCCTGGCCGAGGGGGTGGTCCCCGTCGTCGCCGGGTTCCAGGGGGTGTCCACCGACCGTAACATCACCACCCTGGGCCGAGGGGGGTCGGACACCACCGCCGTGGCCCTGGCGGCGGTCCTCGGGGCCGACGCCTGCGAGATCTACACCGACGTCACCGGCGTCTTCAGCGCCGACCCCCGGGTGGTGCCGGACGCCCACCGGGTCCCCCGGATCAGTTTCGAGGAGATGCTGGAGATCGCCGCCACCGGTGGCCGGGTGCTCCAGCTCCGGTCCGTCGAGTTCGCCCGCAACCACCACGTGCCGCTGCACGTCCGTTCCAGCTTCACCTGGGAGCCGGGCACCTGGGTCGTAGAGGAGGATGCCTCAATGGAGCAGGCCATCGTCACCGCCGTCAGCCACGACACGTCGGAGGCCAAGGTCACCGTCACCGGCGTCCCCGACCGACCCGGTCTGGCCGCCCGGCTCTTCCGGGCCCTCGCCGACCGATCGGTCAACGTCGACATGATCGTCCAGAACACCTCCCTGCACGGCACCACCGACATCTCCTTCACCGTGCCCAAGCTCGACGTGGCCGCCTCGGTGCAGGTCGCCGAGTCCCTCTCCGGGGAGCTCGGGTCGACCGGCGTCACCTTCGACGACGACGTCGCCCGGGTGTCGCTGATCGGCGCCGGCATGAAGTCCAACCCGGGGGTCACCGCCACCATGTTCGAGACGCTGGCGGCCGACGGGATCAACATCGACATGATCTCCACCTCGACCATCCGGATCTCCTGCATGGTCCGCACCGAGGAGGTGGAGCGGGCCGTCCGCTCCCTCCACCAGGCGTTCGACCTCTGACGCCGGGCCGCCCCTGAGCCCGCCGGGACCGGCGGGGCCGCCCGACCCTGGCGGACCACCGGTCCAGACCCGCTTTAATTGGGCCCATGCGTATCGGTGTGTTCGGGGCCACCGGCCAGGTCGGCCAGGTCATCCGGGATCTGTTGGTCGGACGGTCCTTTCCCGTCGACGACATCCGGTTCTTCGCCTCCGCCCGCTCGGCGGGCAGCACCCTGCCGTGGGCCGGAGGGGACGTGGTGGTGGAGGACGCGGCGAAGGCCGACTTCTCCGGCATCGACATCGCCCTCTGCTCCACCGGCGCCACCGCCTCCCGGGACATCGCTCCCCGCCTGGCCGAGGCCGGTGCCATCGTGGTGGACAACACCTCCGCCTGGCGGATGGACCCCGACGTCCCCCTGGTGGTCCCCGAGGTCAACCGCCACGCCCTGGCCGACATCCGCAAGGGCATCGTGGCCAATCCCAACTGCACCACCATGCTGGCCATGCCGGTCCTCAAGCCCCTCCACGACGCCGCCGGGTTGACCAGGATCGTCGTCGCCACCTACCAGGCGGTCTCCGGCGCCGGGCTGTCCGGGGTGGCCGAACTGGCCGAACAGCTCGCCAAGACCGCCGAGGGGGCCGCCGACCTGACCTTCGACGGCGACGCCGTCGACTACCCCCCGGCCCACAAGTTCCCCGGCCCCATCGCCCACAACGTCCTCCCCATCGCCGGCAAGCTGGCCGCCGACGGCTCCGGGGAGACCGACGAGGAGCAGAAGTACCGGAACGAGACCCGCAAGATCCTGGAGCTGCCCGACCTCCCGGTCGACTGCACCTGCGTCCGGGTGCCGGTGTTCACCGGCCACTCGGCCGCCATCGTCGCCGAGCTCCGTGACGACCTCTCACCGGAGCAGGCCACGCAGCTGCTGTCGTCGGCCCCCGGGGTGGTCGTCGCCGACCTGCCCACCCCTTTGACGGTCGCCGGCCGGGACCCGTCGTACGTCGGCCGCATCCGCCGGGCGGAGGGCGGCCTGGCCCTGTTCGTCGTCGGCGACAACCTCCGCAAGGGGGCCGCCCTCAACGCCGTCCAGATCGCCGAGGCCCTGCTCGACCTCCGGTTCTAACCTGCCGCCCGGCCCGGCGGTGGCTACGGCCGCCGGTGGGTTGGGGCCCCACGGCTCGGAGGAGGATGGGTTGGGGCCCCATCCGGGGTCAGCAGCTCAGTCCGCGCCGGATGTGGCCGGTTCCGGCCCCCCGGCCACGAGGGAGGCCATCCGGCGGGCCAGGTTGACGGCGTGGTCGCCGAACCGCTCGTAGAACCGGGCGACCATGGCCAGCTCGATGGCCACCGGGAGCGGCATGGTGCCGGCCACCAGCTCGGCGGTCAGGGTGACGTGCAGGTCGTCGAGCTCGTCGTCCAGGTCGTCGATGGACACCGCCGCCGTCGCCGATCGCTCGGCGAAGGCATCGGCCGTGCTGCTCCAGATGGTGGCCGCCACCTCGCCCATCCGCTCCACCAGGCCCCGGCTGCGGGCCGACATCTCGGCGCCCAGGCCCCGCGCCGCCCGACGGGCGATGTGCTCGGCCAGGTCACCGTTCCGGTCCAGATCGGGGAGCATCCGGAGCACGGCCACCAGCTCCCGGCGCTCGTCGACCGTCGTGTCCCCCAGCACCAGCTCCCGTTGGGCCTCGGCGGCGATCTGCCCGATCAGCATGTCGACCACCTCGTCGCGCTGCACCAGGACCTTCGCCGCCTCCCGGTCGCCGGCCAGCAGCGCATGGGTGGCCCCGGCGATGGCCTCGCCGACTAGGGCGAACACCTGCACGAACGTCCGGTCGATCTCGGCCAGCACCGGGGAGGTCGACCGGGGCCCGGGATGGGCGTCGTCCCCGCCGGTCGTCGGCCGGAACGCCGGCGGCCCGTCCTCGGGACCCGGTCCTTCGTCGGGCGGCCCCGCCACTCCGGCGCCGCCCGCCGGACGGCGCTTCGACCCGTTGCCGACGCGGAACACCATCTCCAAAACGTACCGGCTCCAACACCGACCGGCTCCAAAGAGGCACCGGCTCCGCCCACCCCAGGGGCCATCCCCGGGCGTTGACACACCCCCTCTGTACTGTGGCCGACATGGCTCCTCACCGCCCGAAACCCCTGCTGCAGGCCCCGTTTCCTGGGATCCGGCGATGACCGCCGGCCTGTTGATCGGCCTCGTCGTCGGCGTCGCCCTCGGGGCCGTCGTCGGCTGGCTGGCGTCCGGCCAGCGCCACGCTCGGGCCGACGCCGACGCCAGGGCCACCTCGGCCCGGTTGGTGGACCTCCAGTCGTCGACCGCCGGCCTCCAGGGGGCCCTGGACCAGGCCCGCTCGGACCTGTCCGCCGCCCAGGCCGAGCAGGCCCGGCTCATGACCGAGGTGGACCACCAGCAACGGGTGGCGGCGGAGCGGGCGGCGGCCTGGGAGGAGGACCGCCAGCGGCTGGTCGGGTCCTTCGCCGAGCTGTCCGACAAGGCGTTGCAGCGGAACGCCGAGCAGTTCCTGGCCCTGGCCGATGGCCGGATGAAGGAGGCACAGGCGGCCGCCCAGGGTGATCTGGCCCAGCGGCAGCAGGCCATCACCCATCTCCTACAGCCGCTGCAGCAGACGCTGTCCAAGTACGAGCAGGGGCTGCGACAGCTCGAGCTGGAGCGCAAGGGGGCGTATGCCACCCTCACCGAGCAGGTCCGGCAGTTGGGGTCCTCCAACGAGAAGCTCCGCCAGGAGACCGGCAACCTGGTCACCGCCCTGCGCTCGCCACAGACTCGTGGCCGGTGGGGCGAGCTGCAACTGCGGCGGGTGGTCGAGATGGCCGGGATGCTGCCGCACTGCGACTTCGAGGAGCAGGTGACGGTGAACACCGCCGACGGACGGCTGCGACCGGACGTGGTGGTCAAGCTGCCCGGCGGCGCGCAGGTGGTCGTGGACGCCAAGGCGCCGCTGGACGCCTTCCTCCAGGCGGCCGACGCCACGGACGAGGACGCCCGCCGGGTGCATCTGGCCGCCCACGCCCGACAGGTCCGGACGCACGTCGACCAGCTGGCCAAGCGGGAGTACTGGCAGCAGTTCGACCCCAGCCCGGAGTTCGTGGTGGCGTTCGTACCCGGCGACCCGCTGCTGGCCGCGGCCTTCGAGCACGACCCGACCCTCATCGAGCACGCCATGGCCAGCCGGGTGTTGTTGGCCACGCCGACCACCCTCATCGCCCTGCTGCGAACGGTGGCGTACGGGTGGCAGCAGGAGTCGTTGGCCACCAACGCCCGGGAGGTCCAGCAGCTGGGCGCCGAGCTGTACGACCGGCTGCGGGTGATGGGGAACCATCTGGCCAAGCTGCAGCGGGGCATCACCACCACGGTGGAGGCGTTCAACGACGCCGTCGGTTCCCTGGAGTCCCGGGTGCTGGTCACCGCCCGCCGGTTCCCGGACCTCGGCGTGCTGGGCCCGGGGGCGAAGGAGCTGGTGGAGATCGCCCCGGTGGTGGCCACCCCCAGGCAGCCCCAGGCCCCCGAGCTGGTGGAGCGCGACCCGCAGCTGCCGGCGCTCCGCAGCTTGCCGAACGACCAGGTGCTCCGCCAGGCCGAACAGTGAGCCCGTCCGTGCGGCTGGTGCCGTACGGCGACCGGGCGTTCGAGGCGTTGGCCGACGCCGTGGCGGTGGCCAAGGGTGACGATCCTCTGCGGTTGGTGACGGTGGTGGTGCCGAAAGGCACGGTCGGGTTGGCGGCGCGCCGCCGGCTGGCCTCGGCACCACCCGGGGTCTGCAACGTCCGGTTCCAGACCCTCGGTCGGCTGGCGGTCGAGCTGGCGGGTGGCCGACTGCCCGGAATGGGCCGCCGGCCGGCCACGCCGGTGCTGGTGCACGAGGCGGCCCGGCAGGCGCTGGCGACGCGGGCCACCGGCTTCCTGGCGCCGACCCGGCACCAGCCGGCCACCGTGAGGGCGGTCGTCCGGACGTACCGTGAGCTGCGGGGAGCCACCCCGGCCGCTCTGGCCGATCTCCGCCGGCAGGGCCACCGCATCGCCGAGGTGGTCGACCTGGTCGTCGAGGTCCGGAACCGACTGAAGGACTGGCCCGACGACGTCGAGGCGATGGTGAGGGCGGCCATCGAGGTCGACCGGGATCCCGCCGCGGCCATCCGGTCGACCGGTCCGGTGGTCGTGTACCTCCCCCAGACCCTCGGTGGCGCGGCCCGGGAGCTGGTCGCGGCGCTCGACCGCTGGCTTCCGGTCACCGTTGTCGCCGGGGTCACCGGCGACGCCGAAGCCGACGGCGTCCTGGCCGACCTCCTGGCGGGCTTGGGGGTGCCCGTCGAACCGGGCACCCTGGCTGGCTCGGCCGGGGTGGCCGGCTCGGCCGGGGTGGCCCGCTCAGTGGCCGGTGGTTCCAGCGGGGCCGTCGTCGTGACCGCCCCGTCGGCGGACGCCGAGGTGCTACTGGCCGTCCGGCGGTTGATGGCGGCCAACGCCGCCGGCACCCCGTTGGAGCGAATGGCCATCGCCCACACCGGGGCGCCCCCCTACCCCAGGCTGGTCCGCGACGTCCTCGACGAGGCCGGGATCCCCTACAACGGCGTCGGGATCCGGCCGCTGGCCGCCACCGTCGCCGGACGGACCATTCTCGGACTGCTCGACCTGGTCGACCGCGACTGGCGGCGGGACGAGGTGGCCGCCTGGTTGGGCTCGGTCCCCCTCCGCCATCGTGGCCGGGTCGTCCCCGGCCCCACCTGGGACACCCTGTCGAAGGAGGCCGGGGTGGTCACCGGGCTGGCCGACTGGCGGGAGCGACCGGTCGCCCACACCGCCACCCTCCGGGCGCGGGCCCGGTCCAGGTCCGAGCCCTCGGCCGTGGCGGCCATGGAACGCGACGCCCGGCTCTGCGAGGACCTGTCGGCCTTCGTCGGGTCCCTGGCCGTCCACCTGGCCGAGGTGCCCGAAAGCTGGGCCGGATGGGCCCACTGGGGCCGGGGCTTGCTGGCCGCCCTACTCGGTGGCCCCGCCGCCCTGGCCGAGTGGCCCGACGGGACCGGTGGCGAGCTGGCCGCCCTGGACGCGGTGGGGGAGTGCCTGGACGGCCTGGCCGGTCTGGACGACCTGAACCCCGACGGCTCGACCTCCGGCGATCTACCGGGGGACCGGCCGGCCGGTCGGCCGGGCCTGGCCGAGTTCCGGGCCGCCCTGGCGGTGGGTCTGGACGCGGCCGCCCCCCAGACCTCGCGGTTCGGCCACGGCATCCTGGTGGGTCGGGTGGCCGACATGGTCGGCCTCGACCTCGACGTGCTGTGGGTCGTCGGCATGGCCGACGGCGCCTTCCCGGAGCGGTCCGCCGACGACGTGCTGGTACCCGACCGCCATCGGGAGGCGTGCGGCGCCGACCTCCCACTGCGGGCCGCCACCGCTGCCGAAGGGCGCCGGGACTACCTGGCAGCCCGGGCCTCGGCCCGGTCGGCCGTCCTGTCGTTCGCCACGGGTGACCAGCGACGCGGCCGTGACCTCCGTCCCTGCCGCCTCCTGCTCGACGCCCTGGGTGTGGCGGTTGGCGTCGACCGCCGCCTCTACGCCGGTGACCTGGCCGGCCTTCCATCGGGTCCCGGCTATCTGGCGTTCCCTTCCCACGCCGCCGCCGTGTTGGGGCGGCCCGGCGTCGACGAACCGATGTCGGTCGCCGACTGGGACCTGCAGCAGCTACTGCTCTGGGTCCAGTCCGGCCGGCGGGTCGACCGGCACTTCCTGGCCCGGCACGACCCGGTGCTCGCCGCCGGCCTGGTGCTCCGCCGGGAGCGCCGCCGGCCGGTGTTCACCCGGTTCGACGGCCGCCTGGACGCCGCCGCCGTGCCGTCCCCCGCCGACCCGAGGGCCGCCGCGGCGTCGGCCACCGGGCTCGAGGCCTTCGCCGCCTGCCCCCGTCGGTACCTGTTCGAGACGGTGCTGGGGGTGGCCGTCTCTGAGCGACCCGAAGCGGTGGTGCGGCTGGGCGCCCGTGACCGAGGCATCCTGGTCCACCGGGTCCTGGAACGGTTCGTCGGCGAGGAGCTGGCCCAACCCGCCGACCGCCGGATCCGGCCCACCGAGGCCTGGGGCCCCGAAGCCCACCAACGCATCGAGCAGATCGCCGACGGGGCCTTCGCCGAGATCGAGCAGCAGGGCGTCGCCGGCCGGCCGGCCCTGTGGAGGATGGACCGGGCGGCCATCGTGGCCGACCTGCACCAGTTCCTCCGCGACGACGACCGTTACCGCCGGGCCACCGACGCCGTCCCCGAAGCGGTGGAGCAGCGGTTCGGCTGGGACGACGCCACCGCTCTGCCGGTCAGTCTGGGTGACGGCCGGTCGGTCCGGTTCCGAGGCACCGTCGACCGGATCGACCGGACGGCCGGTGGCGGGCTGTCGGTGGTGGACTACAAGACCGGCAGCCGGCACACCGCCGACGGGCTCGACGACGATCCGGTCGCCCGAGGCACCCGCCTCCAGCTGGCCCTCTACGGGCTGGCCGCCGCCGGCCGCTACCGACCGACCGGACCGGTGGCCACCGGCTACTGGTTCGTCGCCGACCGGTCACGCCCCGACCGCCCCCGCTGCGATCAATACGGACCGGGCCGGTCACCGCTGGACGGCTTCACCATCACGCCGGCCGTCGAACGGCGGTTCCGAGAGGTGCTGGGGACGCTGGTCGGGTCGATCGAGTCCGGTCGGTTCCCGGCCAATCCCGGCGACGGCGGCGACGGCCGAAGCCCCCGGGGGGCCAACTGCCAGGCGTGTCCCTTCGACCGGGTGTGCCCGGCCGACCGGTGGCGGGACTGGCAACGCAAGCGGTCCGACCCCTGGGCCGCCGACTACGTCACGTTGGCCCAGGCCGGATGACCGGCCGACCCACTGCCGACTCGGTCGCCTGCGATGTCGCCGACCGGGCGGCGAGGGACGCCGTGGCCGGCGACCTGGCCTCCACCCTCTTCGTGGAGGCCGGGGCCGGCAGCGGGAAGACCACCCAGCTGGTCGCCCGGATCCTCGAGCTCCTCCTCTCCCGTCGGGCCACCCTCGACCAGCTGGCCGCCATCACCTTCACCGAGGCGGCCGCCGCCGAGCTTCGCGACCGGGTGGCCGGGCAGTTGGAGCGGACGGCCGCCGCCGACCCGGACCCTGGCCGCCGGGCGGCCGCCGCCGACGCTCTCGGGGCCTTGGAAGGGGCCGCCGTCACCACCCTCCACGGCTTCGCCCGTCGCATCCTGGCCGAGCACCCCCTGGCCGCCGGCCTGCCCCCGACCTTCGAAGTCCTCGACGAGGTCCGTTCCGTCGTCGCCTTCGACGACCGGTGGGCTGCCACCGTCGACCGCCTGCTCGG
>Ga0134126_10002606_pt1 | contig 22696 bp, 14 predicted proteins | sample KB31752_FD_96881 | JGI IMG/M metagenome (GOLD analysis project Ga0134126, IMG submission 96881) | Terrestrial soil microbial communities with excess Nitrogen fertilizer from Kellogg Biological Station, Michigan, USA - KB3-175-2 | ecosystem: Environmental > Terrestrial > Soil > Unclassified ... | reverse complement strand
CTCGCGGTACCGGTACTGCACATCGAACCCCGGCCAGCCCGCTGGCAAGAGGGGGGTCACCCGAAGGCGATCCACCTCGAGCCGGAGCCCGAGAAGCGATTCCGTGATCAGGCGGTACATCCAACCCGCGGATCCGGTGTACCAGGTCCAACCGCCGCGGCCCGCGTGTTGCGGGTTGGCGTAGACGTCCGCCGCCACGACGTACGGCTCGACCCTGTACCTCGCGATCGCGGCTGCCTCGTCGCCATGATGCAGCGGGTTCAAGAGCCCGAAGAGCTCCCACGCCCGTTCCGCGTCGCCCATGGCGGCGAAAGCCATGACCGCCCAAATGGCAGCGTGCGTGTACTGACCGCCATTTTCACGGACGCCCGGTACGTATCCCTTCACGTAACCCGGGTTTGCCGGTGACTTGTCGAAAGGGGGGGCGAACAGCTGGATCATCCCCAGCGAGCGGTCCACGAGCCGTGCGTCGAGCGCCGCCATCGCTTGCCGGGCGCGCGTGACGTCTCCCGCGCCCGACAGCACCGACCAGCTCTGTGGCAGGGAGTCGATCTGACACTCGGCGTTGCCCGCAGAGCCAATCGGCTGTCCGTCGTCGAAGAAGGCCCGCAAGTACCAGCCGCCGTCCCACGCATGCTGCTCGATCTTCTCTCGCAGAGTCGCGGCCTGCGAGGCGCAAAGCTCGGCGAACGCCACGTCCGATCGGCGCCGGGCGACGTCACCGAACGAGACGAGCACGTCGTAGAGAAAGAAGGCGAGCCACACGCTCTCGCCCTTGCCATGCTCTCCCACCAGATTCATCCCGTCGTTCCAGTCGCCGCTCCCCATCAGAGGCAAGCCGTGGGAGCCGAAGCGTAGGCCGTGACGAATCGCGCGCACGCAGTGTTCGTAGACACTGGCGGACTCCTCTGACCGCGTGGGGAGGTCATAGTAGCTGTCCTCGTCTGAATTGACGGCGCGGCCTTCGAGAAAAGACGCCTTCTCGTCGAGCACGCCGGTATCCCCCACGGCGGAGACGTACCGACAGGTGGCGAACGGAAGCCAGAGGTAGTCGTCGGAGATGTGCGTGCGAACGCCGCGCCCGTTTGGCGGGTGCGACCAATGCTGGACGTCTCCCTCTCGGAACTGACGGGCCGCGCATCGGAGGATCTGCTCTCTCAGGAGGACCGGTTCGTTGTGGACCAACGCCATCACGTCCTGAAGCTGGTCGCGGAATCCGAACGCGCCGCCCGACTGGTAGAAGCCGCTGCGGCCCCAGAGGCGCGACGCCATCACCTGATACAGCAGCCATCCGTTGGCCAGGAAGTTGAGTCCGGCGTCCGGCGTCTGCACGTTGACCGCGCCCAAGGTGCGATTCCAGAAGGACCACACGCCTTCGAGCGCGCCCCGCACGGCCCCGAGGCCTCGAAAGCGGGTGACCAGCGTTCGGGCGTCGGCCAGATCCCGCCCGGACCCGAAGGTGAAGGCGATCTCCCGTTCCTGGCCGTCGGCCACATCCACCGTCACCTGCATCGACAGGCACGCGTCCAGCCCGGCGCCGACGCGCCCTGAGAGCCGCGCCCTCGTCATGCAGGCGGGGTCGGCCACACTTCCATCACGGCCGAGGAACTCCAGGCGGTCGCCGCTCACGGAGCGTTGCGCCTCGCTGGAGTCCAGGAAAGCGACCCGCTGGGCAAAATCATTGTTGTAGGCGTTGCGCGCGAACAGTCCGCCGGTCTTGGGATCGATCTCGGTCACGACGTGAGGCAGATTCGTCGGCCGATCCGAACCGAGGACCAGCTCGAAGAATCCGGTCATCGACAGGCGGCGTGGCCTCCCCGAGCGGTTCCGCAGCTTGATGACGAGAAACTTCACGGGGGCGTCGGTCGCGACGAACGTCTTGAGCTCGGTTGAAACACCGCCCTCGGTGCACTCGAACACGCTGTAGCCGAAGCCGTGGCGGGTGGTGTACGGCGCGGCCGCGCGGACCGGATGCGGGGTCGGGGACCAGAACCGCCCGTCCTCCTCATCGCGCAAGTAGAAGCACTCGCCGCTGGTGTCGCTTATCGGGTCGTTGTACCAGGGGGTCAACCGATAGGACTGGGCGTTCTCGCACCAGGTGTACGCCGCCCCGCTCTCGCTCACGACGCTGCCGAACCACGGATTCGCGAGAACGTTCACCCACGGCGCGGGCGTCGGAACGTCCGCCGTGGTCGTGATGACGTACTCGCGTCCATCGTTCGTGAACCCCCCGATACCGTTGAAAGCGACCAGGTCCGGCCGCTCCAACCTCGGCGTTTGCTTCGGGGTGACAGGTTCCTTCTGGCGGCGGCGCGTAGTGGCAAGCGGCGGCACGCGCACCTCTCCCCGAACGCGACGGTCCATCTGGTTCGCCAGCGTCCCACCCGAGTCGGTCACGATCACCCGCGCCACAGTCTGCATGAGGATCTTGTCGTCCTCCGACATCTGATCGAGGCGTCGCACGAAGATGCCGCCTCGCTTGTCGAGCAAGCTCGCGTCAGCCGACGATCCGATCACGCCCAGGATCTCCTCCTGGAGAGCCTGCCGGTAGCCGGACTGATCCTCGTTCCAAATGACCAGATCCGCCGCCAGACCCTTGACGCGCCAATAGGCGTGGGCCTGCACCATCTGTCGCACGAGTCGGATGTTGGTCAGATCGGCGATCCTGAGCAGCACGATGGGAAGATCGCCGGAGATCCCGTAGCCCCACAGACCCGACTGCCCACTGCGGTTGCGGGCGATCACGCTCGCCGGCGCGCGGAGCGCCGGGTTGGCGTACAGGATATTGCTGGCGAGGCGCCCAAAGAGCTGCGTATCGGCTTCGGTCGCGTCGAGCCGCCGGAGGACGACCTGACTCTGCGTCCAGGCGAGCTCGAAGACCCGGTCTGCCAGGTGGCGATCCTGGTACTTCTGCACCACATTCATCGCGGCCTCGCGGGTCTCGGCGACGCCGGTCACGAGGTGCACGCGCGCCCTCTCGTCAGGCTCGAGGACGATCGTGTTGCGGATGGCGACGACGGGATCGAGGACCGCACCCTCGCTGTCGCTCAAGGCGGGACGGTGCATGACTGCAGGGTCGGCGACCGACCGGCCGCGACCAATGAATTCCTCGCGGCTGGTCTCGAACGAGGTCGAGCCCACCGACGCGCCGTGGATGATCATGAGGTGGATCATCCATGGCGGGCGCTCGCCGCCCGAGCGGGGTCGTCGCGTACAGAGGATCGCCTGTTGGCCGCGCAGCAGCTCCGTCTGCACGAACAGGTTGCTGAAGGCCGGATGCGCGACATCGGACTGCGCCAACGCGAGCACCACCTCCGCGAAGCTCGTCAATTCGATCGTACGTCGGCTCCGCCCGCGGTTGGTGACGCTCACCCGGCGCAGCTCGATGTCGTCCTCGGGCGATACGCTGATCTCCATACCGGTTTCGATATCTCCGTCGCGACGTCGAAACTCCGCCCGGGCCTCCGAATAGGTTACCTCGTAGCTCGCGGCCGGCTTGAGCGTCGGCTGATGTGCCGCGGACCAGAACTCGCCGCTTTCGACATCGCGGAGGTAACAAAAGGTCCCCCAGCAGTCGCGGGTCGGATCCTCGTTCCAACGGGTGACGGCCAGATCGCGCCACCGGCTGTACCCGCCACCGGCGTTGGTGACCGAAACATGATACTGACCGTTGGACAGCAAGTGCACCTCCGGTGCAGCCGTATTCCAGGTTGGGAAGGCGCGCAGGTTGGACTTGACCTCGGCCACCGTCCCCCGGGACGCCACGACCTCCGCCAAATGTGGATAGACGGCGGTCGCCTTGGGAACCCGTTCCTGTAACAGGAGGTCCGTGGCGCGCAACGCCGGATCGGAGACGAAGCGGCGCTGCATCGGCCGGTCGCACAAGAGGTAGGCCAGGGAGAGCAACGTCATCCCCTGGTGGTGGACCATGAACGAGCGAACCGTGGCGCTGTCCTGTCCGGGAGGCAACCGAGAGGGCGTGTAGTCGACGGCCTCATAGAATCCGTAACCGCCCATCCGGCCGTCGCGCGCCAGGGTCTGGAGATTCTCGCAAGCAGACGCAGGGTCGATCATCAGGGCCATCGCGCTGGCATAAGGCGCCACGACCAGGTCATCGGCCAGCCCGCGCTTGAAACCCAACCCAGGCACGCCGAAGGCGCGATACTGAAAGTTGAGGTGGACGTCCGTCTTGTTGTAACCGGACTCCGAAATACCCCAGGGCACCTTCCTCTCGCGGCCATACTCGATCTGCCGCTCCACGACGGCACCGTAGGACGCGTCGAGGAGCGTGCGCTCGTACGAGGGCATGACGAGCAGCGGCATCAGGTACTCGAACATCGATCCGCTCCACGAGAGGAGCGCCGGCCTGCCGCCTAAGTTGGTCAGTGAACGACCAAGACTGAACCAGTTCTCCTGGGGGAGCTTCCCTTGTGCGATGGCGACGAAGCTGGCCAGCCGCGCCTCGGAGGCGAGCAAGTCGTAAAAGCTGGGATCAGCACGACGATCTGCCGCGTTGTATCCGATCGACAGCAGCCGACGACTCTGATCGTAAAGAAACTCGTAGTCCATCTCTGCCAGCTCGCCGCAGGTCGCCGCCAGCATCCGGATCTCGGAGAGCCGCTCGGCGGCCCGCCCCGAGGCGAGGACGACGGCCTCCCGCAGCGTCGGCTCGACGTCGGGCGAAAGCGCGAGCCCTAAGCGCGCCACCTCTCCGAGGGTTGGCGTATCGCCCAGCCCGCCGGTACCCGCCTGGTCGGCAGAGAGAACGACCCAAGGTGCCAGGTGGTCCAGCTCTTCGAGCCACCGCCGGCACTGCGTCGCGAACGCCTCGACCCACCAGCTGGTTTCATCGTCTCGGGGGAGATCGACCACGCGCTCGAGCTCTCCCGCTCCCTCCAACATGGATGCCAAGAGGACGCGCGAGCCAGACAGGGTCTCCGGTACCACAGCGAGCGGCTGCCGCACGCGGGCCAGGACACGAAGAAGATCGGAAGATGTAGCCCCGGCCACCCCGGCGATCACGTCGAGCGTGACCGTCAAGCCCGAGAAGACCTGCGCCGGACTGAAGATCGTCCGTTCCTCCAACTGACGAAGACCGGCGCCGAGCGTGATGAGGTACCCGGCCAAGTTCCCGCTGTCCACCGTCGAAACGTAGAGCGGCCGTAGGGGTTCCAAAGTTCTCGTGTCGTACCAGTTGTAGAAGTGTCCCCGGTATCGCTGCATCCTTTCCATCGACGCCAGCGATCTCTTCGTCCGGGCGATCATCTGACCTGCGGAGAGGTATCCGAAGTCGTACGCGGCCAGGTTTGCCAGCAGCGACAGGCCCATGTTCGTGGGTGACGTGCGGTGCGCGATCCCCTGCGGCGGATCCTCCTGGAAATTGTCCGGCGGCAAGTCGTTGTCGCCCGGCCCCACGAACGTTTCGAAGAACCGCCAGGTCCGTCGAGCGACCGTTCGCAGGAAAGCCGTCTGTTCGGGAGACAAGCCAGAGCGGCTCGGGCGGATCGGTTGGCTCAGCCACCACGACGCTGCGGGCGCCAACATCCACAGCGTGATTACGGGCCCGGCCGCGGGTAGCGCGCCCGGATATCGCAGCGCAAGCCCCGTCGCAGCGAGTACCGCTGCGGCCGGCAGGATCCACATCGAGGCGTAAGTGCTCCCGAGGCCGACGGCTGCGCTCCGTTGGGCGTCGCTCGCCGTCCGCCATTCCAAGAGCCGACGACCGCTGAGGAGAACACGCGTGAAGGTACGGGCGATGGCTTCCAGGCTGATGAAGGCGTCGTAGGGGAGACAGGCGAGCGCGAACGCCTCGCGCAGGAGCTGCCGCCCGAGGACCCGTGCGACCCCCCAAACGTGACGGTCGATCGGAAGCTCAACAGGGCGGCGCGCAAGCGCGGTCGCGGCGGTCAGGAGTCCCGGCAACAAGAGGACAGAGACGACCATCAGGGTCGAGAACACGGCCCATCCGGGCAGGGACCAACCGACGAGCAGTGCCGCCAACAGTCCCACCGGGACCAGGCTCCGGCGCAGGTTGTCGAGGATCTTCCAACGCGAGAGTCCCGAGATGGCGTTTGGAACCCGACCGGCATCAACCCGACGTCCGGGTACCAGAGACAGAAGCCACGGCGTAATTTGCCAGTCGCCGCGGATCCAGCGCGAGCGGCGACTCACGTCGGCGGCGTGCGCGAGCGGGTAGTCCTCGAACAGCACCACGTCGCTGACCAGACCGGCGCGTCCGTAGGCCCCCTCGAGCAGGTCATGGCTGAGGATGCGGTTTTCGGGAAACCGATCGTGGATCGCTTTCCGCAACGCATCGACGTCGTAGATCCCCTTGCCGACGAATGATCCTTCGTCGAAGACGTCCTGGTACACGTCCGAAATCGCGCGCGTGTACGGATCTATCCCGGAGTCGCCGGCGAACAGGCGCGCGAAATGCGAGCGGGCCGCGCTGGGCACGGTGACGCCTATCCTCGGCTGGAGGATGCTGTACCCGGCGGTGACCCGGCCGAGCTTTTCGTCGTAGATGGGACGGTTCAGGGGGTGGGCCATCGTTCCCACCAGGAGCCGAGCGGTGTCGCGCGGGAGCTGCGTGTCGCTGTCGAGCGCGATCACGTACTCGACCTTCCGCAGGCGATCGACGGGACCGACCACCGTGTCGAAATCCGCCTGCTCGCCGCGAAGGGCGGCGTTGAATGCCTCCAGCTTTCCGCGCTTGCGCTCCCACCCCATCCACACGTCTTCCTTCGCGTTCCACCGGCGCGCTCGGTGAAACAGAAAGAAGTCCGCATGCCCCTCATATTTGGCGTTCAACGCCTCGATCCCTTCCCGCGCTCTGAGAAGAAGGGCCTCGTCCCCCTCCATGATCTCTTGTGGGGCGTCGCGAAAGTCGCTCAACAACGCGAAGGACAGGTTGGGATCTCGATTGCCGAGAAGGCGGACCTCGAGCGCCTCGAGCAGGCCGTCGATCTCGCGGGCATCGGTGAGCATGGCCGGAACCGCGACGACGCTGTGGTGCGCGGGCGGGATGCCTGCCGAGAAGTCGAGTCGCGGGAGGATCCGCGCCCTCACGAGCATCGTCGCTGCCCAATGTACGAACGCGACCGCGGTCTGACTCGCGCACAGCGCGAGCAAGACCGCCCATCCCACGAGGCGCGCGCCGCGCAGCCCCATCTCCGCGCTCCAAAGCACGACGGGGCTCGTGGCCGCCGCTGTCGTCAACGCCAGGGCGGCGAGGTACACGGGGAGCGGGAACAGCTCCCCGACCCGACGGAGACGCGTCCAAGGGCTCCGTCGCATCCGGGCCGCCCGCTCCAGGGTCCGCCGGCCGCGGTCCACCAGATAGTAGCCAACGTGGGCTGCGCGGACAGTGGAAATGTCCGCCCCGGGCAGGTTCCCCCCGGCGCGGCGTGCCTCCTCGACCGCCAGCCTGGCCACCTCGTTCTCGGACAGAGCGCTGCTCTTGGCAATCCCCTCCACCACGTGCCGATATCGGTCGCGCGTCTCGAAATCCATCCTCGCGTACACCCCAGCGGGGTCCGTTCGAAGGGTAGCCTCCACCACGCTCACCGCTTCGACGAACTCTCGCCAATCCGTCGCGCCGAGGAAGCGCAAGCTCCCGATGCTGTTGCCGATCGAGACCTGGGCCGCCGCCTGACTCTGGCTGGTCAGCTGAAATATCTGGTCGATCGTCTGGCCCTGCTCGGCGATCCGATGCTCCAGCCACGACATCGCAATACCCAGGGCCGGTCCTCGCGCCTGGACTTTGCCGGCCAGCTCCGCGATGAACGCGGTGGTGGGCGTTGCCGTCTCCTTGACCAGATCGGCCAGGACCAGCACGACGCTCGCGGGCTCCTTGGCCCCGATCTCGATCATCCGATCGACCCACTGGCCGGCCCGGTCCCGTTCACGCTGTCCCGCCGTCACGGTAGCCGATACGCGGCGAAGGTTCTCGAGCAGAGCCAGCCGCAGCATGATCGGAATCGCCCACAGCTCCCCGAGCCGTAACGGCGTGACAGCCTGATAGGCTGCGACGAACGCGCGAGCGCTTTCGATATCGACGCGCCCGTCAGCGTGAGAGATGAGCTCGATAGCGATGTCGTAGACGCGGGGATATCCCCGGGACGACGAGTTGACCAGCCTGGGGAGCTCTCGGTTGTACCCGCCGGGTAGATGCCGCCGGGCGGTTCGGATCTGCTCCTCGATCAGGTGGTAATTGTCGAGCAACCACTCCGCCGCGGGCGTGACTCCGCGCCCGCCCTTGAGCGCCTCGGTGATCGACGAATAGGCCTCTGCGAGCACGTCCTCGTTCGCCGCGAGACGGGGTAACAGGAGGTCCCTCTGGCGGCCGGAGGGACCGACCTCGTGCAAACCAGCCAGCATCCGTGCGTGCTGTTCGAGCTGACTGACGCTGAAGAGCTCCGCCCGTAACGGTTCCTCGTCCGCGCCCCGCTCCCTCGTCGCCTCTCCGCGGACGGAGTGGCGATGAAGAACCGCCCACCATTTTGCGCGAGCCGGCCCGCCCTTGACGGGAGTGGATGGTCGCAACTGCGCTCAGAGCGCCGCCGGCGCCCTCGGCAGCTCGACGGTGAACAGGCAGCCAGATCCCGGCAAGTCACGAACGCGAATCTCGCCGCCGCTCGCCTGAACGCCCTTCAGCCCGAGGCCGAGCCCAGTCTGATCGGCGCCGCGCTGCTCGAATGGACGGAACAGCTCCTCGGCCTTGCCCGGGGGTAGGCCTCCGCATTCGTCCTGCACGTCGATCAGGACGCGTCGGTCCGTCGCATGGGCGCGGACCGTGATGTGACCCCGAGGGCGTGTGAACTTGAAGGCGTTCTGAACGAGATTCGCGACGACGGACACGAGGATCTGTGGGTCGGCCTGGACAGCCACGTCCTGGGGGCCCGGATCGACCGAAAGCTGGATGGCGCGATCATTCGCTTCGATCGTCGAGATGATTTCGATCTCTTCGATCAGCTCGGCGACCGATACGCGCTCCGGCCTGGCGGTTCCCGCGCCGAGGCGGACCTCCGCCAGCGTGCGATCTATGAGGGCCCGCATCCGGCGCAGACTACGTCCCAGTAAGGCGCCCGTGCTCCCCTGAATTCCCACGGTGCCTCTGCTGAGCGCATCGAACGTCAGCATCGAGGTGGTGAGGAGGTTGCGCATCTCGTGCGCCAGGAAACCGAGGTGCGCCGCCCCAACGCCTTCGATTGCCCGATCACGTTGATGTTCGTACTCGGTCACTGCCTGCGCGGTGGCGTCGTCGAGGCAGCGGTTGAAGGTGTGGAATTCGTCGGCCGTGATCGCGAGATCGCGTTCATCGGCCAACTCCGTGACGCTCTGGCAGATGCTCCCGTAGTCTTGTACGACCTGCCCAACGGTCAGTCCCATCCGTGAGAGCTTCCCTCCGTGTATCCCCGCGCTCGCGGAGACGCTGCGATGCCCAGGATCGCGCGCGTCCTTCTCCGTGCTCAGGATCGCGACCAGTTGATCCAGGAAAAGAGGCAGGCCGTCTACCAACTCGGATTCGGTTGGGGTTGGTACCGCTCGCGTGGAGAGCTTCGCACGCGACCGATCGAGAATCTCTCCACGATCGGAGCTGAGAAGATCACGCAGCACGAGCGAAAGCATACGCGATCGGGATCCCTTCGCTCGCCAGGCCGCCCTTCTTGGAACTTGGAAGATTACTGACGGGACCTTCCCGACGCGGCCACGAGAAGGAGGCACCGCCTGGTTCTCATGCCCGAACGTGATGTCCGACGACGCTCAAGAGCTCGTCCAGGCCATAGGGCTTTGTAAGGACCTGCTCGGCGACGTCTGTCCGTCCCGACCCTTCAACGCCCGTCACAAAGACGAATGGCGGCATCGAGCTGCCGAGCAAGCCGCGAGCGGAGTCGAGGAGCTCTCGCCCGTCCATCTCACCCATTGTGAGATCGCTGAGCACCAGTGCTGGGGCTCCTTGTCCCATCATTCGGAGCGCGGCGACGCCTCCGGGCGCGGCGACGGCCAGGTAGCCTTCGCTCCGAAGACACTCGACCACGATCTCGCGGGTATCTTCGTCATCGTCTACCACCAGCACCCATTTCGCCGTCACGTCCACCGACCGCGACTCTACTCCCAGCGCCTCATGCGGAAGCAAACGGAATCGTCACGACGCCGGCGAAATCGCGTTTCCGCGATCCCAGATCGGGAAATCCCTGACACGCGCCTCGGGGAAACACCCGCGCGCTGATTCGCGACCTTGAACGCCCGCCGTGTTCGGCGGCCCGGATCATCCCGAGGCGAGCCTCCGACGTATGCCGTGAAGGTTCCGTCGTCGAGGCTCAGACCTTAGTTTCGAGATCGTGGACGCCATGCTCGAGGACGCTGAACCGGCCGCGAAATCCTGGCTGGAATACGTTCGGACCACGACGGTGCTCTTCTGGGCCGTTCACCTGGCGGCGTTCGGCGGGGTTTTCTACTACGGGTGGTCGTGGAAGGGCCTGGCTCTGGCGATCGGCGCCTACTTCGTCAGGATGTTCGTGGTCACCGCCGGATACCACCGCTATTTCGCGCACAGGGCGTTCAAGACCTCACGACTGTTTCAACTCATCCTCGCCATTGGTGCCCAGAGCGCGGCTCAGAAGGGCGTCATCTGGTGGGCCAGCCACCATCGCTGGCATCACAAGTATTCCGATACGCCCAAAGACGTGCACTCCCCGCTGCGACGCGGGTTCTGGTACGCCCACATCGGGTGGATCGCGAGCAGCACCTGGACCGACACCAACGCCGCCATGGTGTCAGACCTGAGGACATTTCCCGAGCTTCAACTCCTGAATCGCGCGGGCGTCGATATCCTTCCGACCGTCGCCCTCGCGCTCGCGTTCCTCTTGATCGGCGGCGGGAAGGCTCTCGTGTGGGGATACTTCCTTTCGACGGTGCTCCTTTGGCATGGGTCGTTCTCGATCAACTCGCTCGGCCATCTGTTCGGCGGCCGTCGCTACGCCACCTCCGACGGTTCGCGCAACAGTTGGTTGCTCGCCCTGATGACGACCGGTGAGGGTTGGCACAACAACCATCACCACTACCAGAGCTCGGCCAATCAAGGCTTTCGCTGGTGGGAGATCGACGTGACCTACTACCTCTTGTGCCTGTTGGAGCGCCTGGGACTCATATGGGATCTCCGCCGGCCGCCACGCGGTGTCCTCGAATCCGGCCTGGAGCCGGTCACCCGTCGCCGCCGAGCAACTGGGAACCCGCGCCGCGGGATCGACGCCGGGCGACGGTCCAGGACCTGCGGCCCGAATGCCCTCTGACACGAACCCTACGCGCGTCCCTCCACTTGCGGTAATGGCTGCTCCGGGAGGGGGGCATGGCGTGGCAGACGCATCGAGAAGGTCGTCTTGCCGTCGGCAGAGTACGCGGCGAGCGTGCCGCGGCCCGAGTGCACGATCTGCTTTGCGATATAGAGGCCGAGGCCGAGATTCCCGGTTGCCGATTTCTCGTAATGCCTTGCTCGCCGGAAGGGCTCGAAGATGAACGGAAGCACGTCTTCGGGAATGGGCTTCCCTTGGTTGCTGATGTCGACGACAACCTCCGGGCCGTCGGGGTGCGCCTTCACGACGACGGCCGTTCCCGGTGCGGCGTGCTCGACGGCGTTCCCCGCTATGTTGGAGATGGCTTCCGCCAAGCGATCCGGGTCCCAGGTCCCCATCACGTCACCTTCGACCTCCAGCTGGATGGGGGCCTCAAATTCCCCGAGGACGTGTCGGCACACTTCACCCAGATCAGTGGGCTAACCCACCGACGGCCACGGCGGCTCAGTCGGTCACGAGCGGGTCATCGGTTACCCGAGCGGCGAGCTCGGCAGGAAGGGCCTCCGCCAGACGCCGCGCGACGAGCTCTCGAACTTGAATCTCGCTTTCGAGGGCGAGCGCCTCCCTGGTCAGAGCTTCCGCCTCGGCCATGCGCGTGGCGAGGATGACGGATTTCACCAGGGCGATTGAGCGGGGATCCATCGAAAGGACGCGTAGCCCGAGCCCGATGAGGACCCAGGTCAACGTCGGGTCCGAGGCCATGTCGCCGCAGATCGAGAGAGGGACGCCCGCATCGCTGGCGGCGTTGACGACCGCCTTCAAGAGCCGCAAGACGGCGGGGTGCAGCGGTTGATAGAGCTGCGCGACGTCGTCGTTGTCCCGATCTGCGGCGAAGGTGTACTGGATGAGGTCGTTGGTCCCCAGACTCAGGAAAGAGCAGCGTCGCGCCAAGTGATCCGCGGTCATCGCCGCGCTGGGCGTCTCGATCATGACGCCCAGCGGGACCGGCGCGCTGCCGAGATCTCCCTTCCGTCTGAGGCTGCCCGCCACGTCGTCGCAGATCGCGGCGGCCTGCTCGAGCTCGGTGACGCCAGAGACGAGCGGCAACATCAGCCGCAGCGGCGCCTTCGACGATGCGCGATAAAGGGCACGGAGCTGGGTACGAAAGACGTCCGGGCGCTCCAACAAGAATCGGGTCGACCGCATGCCGAGCGCCGGGTTGGCTCCCGTCGCGATCTGGAGCGATGCAGGGAGCTTGTCGGCCCCAAGATCGAGCGTCCGGAACGTCACCGGAATCCCCTCGGCGGCGCGGAGCACGGAGAGGGCGTCGGCGTGCTGCTCCTCTTCGCTGGGAAGATCGGCCCGGTCCAGATAAAGAAACTCCGTGCGCATGAGACCGATCGCTTCGGCACCGGCGGCGCGCGCGGCTGTGGCGCCGGCGACCGATTCGATATTGGCCGCGAGATGCACGGGCACCCCGTCCTGCGTGATCGACGGCAGATCCCGCAACGACGCCAGGGCGATGGAGCGCTGCCCGCCCCTCGCCATCCGCGACCGATAGCTGGCGAGCGTATCCTCGTCGGGCTCGACGATGACCTCGCCACGAGAGCCGTCCACGATCAACTCGACGTCGGGCAGGACGCGGGCCGCCAGGTTCTTGATCCCGACGACGTACGGGAGACCCAGAGCCCTGGCGACGAGCGCGGCGTGCGACGTCTTACCGCCCCGTTCGCTGACGATCGCCACGACGCCGGCCTTCTGCAGCTGGTAAGGATCGAGCGGCATGAGCTCGAAGCAGACGGCGATCGACCCCTTCGTTGCTCCCGCCCCCGGTCGATTCTCCGGCAACCCCAAGAGCACGCGAACGAGCCGCTCGCCCACAGCCTCGAAGTCTGCGCCGCGGGCGCGAAAGAAGGGGTCGGACAAGGCCGCGAACGTCGCCCGGATGCGCTCGATGGCCCGCGTCACCGCCCACTCGGCAGCGAGCGCCTCGTCCGTGATCATCCGCCGGGTCTCGCCCTCGATCTCCGGGCTGCGGAGCATCAGCCGCTGGGCGTCGACCAAAGCCTCTCCGTCGGGGCTCCGCCGATCCAAAAACCGCCGGATACCGACGAGCTGCTCGTCTGCCGCGTCGAGAGCCGCGGACAATCGAGCCAACTCCGTCTCGCGGTCCGCGCGCAGAATTCGCCTCTCTGCGACGGCGACCCGGGCGCGCATGAGATGCGCGGGACCGAGCGCCACTCCGCCGGAGGCACCTATTCCCTTCGCACGTTTGCCCGCGCCCATTCGCGCCTCCTCACACAGCGCCGCCCTCCGTCTCGGCCTCCTTCATGGCGCCTCCCGCTTGGTGTCGTGGGCGGGGGAGGAGATCGTCTGGTCCTTTTCGGAGACCACCGGGACAGCCGCGGTGTCGCCACCGCCCCGCGGTTTGGACGGTTCGGCTCGGGCCTTGCTTGGTTTCGGTCCGTAATGGTTGAGGTCGCGGACCCCTTGTTTCGTCAGCGTTGGGTGCGAAGTCATCGTCCTATTCATTGTGGGGCCGAGCTTCTCAAATGGGGCGGGACCCCAGCGCTCGACCAGCCTCCTGCCGGTCACGGCCCGCCGCGTCCCGGGGGACCGCTGGTCGCCGACCCGAAGTAGTCGCGCACGTGCGCGGCAATCTGCCGATCCGTCGGGTGGTCCGCCGTTTCGAGGCCGACGACCCGCGCCTCGAGAGCTGGCTCGGTCTTCTGCAGGTACCGCAGGAATAGCAATTTCGTCATCGACGGCCCTAGAATCAGGATCTGGTCGGCGTCCTTCAAGGTATCCGCGAGGGCGCGGAAGAAGCGATGCTCGTCGTCGGGGTGATTGTGCGTCCGGGTCAGCTCGTCTTTCGGATGCCGATGAACGTGGCGCGTCGGCGAACGGACCGTCGATTCGTCGAATCTCGTCGCGCCAACGTGAAAGACCCTCGCCTCTTCGCTATCCATCCATACGGCGACTCGCGGACTCATGAAGAATCTTTAAGACCGAAACCGAGGAATGGATGCGCCGGCGATCGCGGGAGGGGACAATCCTGCGCTGTCAGTCGCGCTGCCGGGCCTTCAATGAGGGCAGCGTCGGGGACAGGGCATGGCGGGGCAGACGCATCGAGAACGTGGTCTTGCCGTCGGTAGAGTATGCGACGAGCGTGCCGCTGCCCGAGCGCACGATCTGCGTGGCGATATAGAGGCCGAGGCCGAGGTTCCCGGTGGGCGATTTCTCGTGCTGCCTCGCTCGGCGGAAGGGCTCGAAGATGAACGGGAGCACGTCTTCGGGAATGGGTTCCCCCTGATTGCTGACGTCGACGACGACGTCCGGGCCCTCGCCGTGCGCCTTGATGACCACCGGCGTCCCCGGCACGGCGTGCTCGACCGCGTTCGCCGCGATGTTGCAGAAGGCTTCGGCCAAGCGATCCGGGTCCCAGGTCCCCGTCACGTCACCTTCGATGTCCAGCTGTATCGGAGCCGCAAATTCCTCGACGACGCCTTGGAACACCTCGCGCAGGTCGGTGGGCTTCGGCTCGAACGAGAACCCTCCCCCGAGGCGAGCGCGCGTCAGATCGAGCAGTTGAGAGATCATCTTCGTCATGCGCTCCTTGCTGGCGACGATGCGAGCTATCTGCTTGTTGGCGCGCTCGTCGAGGCGACCGTGCCGGAGGAGCGAGGCGGCCGTCAAGCCGATCGACGTCAGCGGGGTGCGCAGGTCATGCCCCACGATGCCGATGAACGTCTCCCGAAACTCCGCGACCTCGCGCAGCTCCCGCTCGCTTTCTGCTGTTCGCGCCTTGGCAGCTTCTGCTTCTTCCGTCAGCTCTTGCGCACGAATCGTCGCGCTCACCATCTGTTGGTTCGCCTCGCGCAGATCGTCGGTGAGGCTCGATGCGTCCTCGTAGAGGCGGGCATTCTCGATGGCCAGGGCCGCACGGCTCGCGACCTTCTCCGCCAGACGGAGCTCCTCTTCTCCATAGCGACGGCAGGGGTCCGTGGAGACGAGCACCAGGGCGCCCAGCAGCCCCCCACGGGCCAGCAGGGGAACGACGATGAGCGATCGGGGGGCGAGAGCCCGCAGCGTCCGAAGATGCTCGTGGTCCCGAGCGATCGACTCGAGGTACTGGGGAGACACCTCGGCCATCAGGCGAGCGTGCTTCGATTGGACCACGGAAAGCACCACCGGCGCGTGCGGTCCATCGACCGGAAGGCGCTGGAACGCCTCGCAGAGCGTCGTCTTTCCCGGGTCTCGATGGAGCACCTTCATTCGGCGGAGCTCCCCGTCTCTGTCGATGAGGTCCACGATGCAGAGGTCCGCCAGGTCCCGCACCACCAAGCTCGCAATACGGGTCAGAGTCTCGCCGGGGTCGAGCGTGTCCAGGGTTGTCCCCAACTCGGCCAGAAGCTCCCGATCCTTGCCCTCGGCCCGGTCAGCCTCCGTTCGCTCGATTCCGGTCGCGATCATGTAACGGGGGTGTCCCTCGGCACTCTTGGTCACCGTGTTCGACCAGGCGATCCATCGTCGCTCACCGGTCTTGGTGAGCCAGTGGTTCGCGAAGCGAATTGGACGCTCCGTCGTCCACTGTTTGGCGAGGAGCGCCCGGGCAGGCTCGACCTCTGCTGGAACCAAGAGGAGCTCCCAGAACCGGCGGCCGCGCACCTCGTCGAGGGAGTAACCGGTCAAGTCGACGCAAGCTTGGTTCCAGTGGATGATCCGGCCGTCAGGATCGAGCACGACGACCAGCGCACCGATCGCTTCGAAGGCCTGAAAGTCCGACCCCACCACGGCTCCACGCCCCTCAACTTGCAATAGTGCCGATCGGCCCGGGTTGTTGGGCCCTCATGTTTTTCTCGTCTTCCCGCCCAGCGCGGGAGTCCCCGTGAGAAGGCCCTCGTACCCCAGGAGCGGCTGGCCGAGGACGATCCCACCCTCGGAGGTGATGTCGTACTCGTGCAAATCCTTGCTGTGCTGGCTGGCGCGTACCTTGGCGACCGCCATCGCACGCCTGAGCCTTCCGTCGATCTCGATGTAGCGCTGGATGATGACGGCGTCGGTCAAGAACGCGATGCCCTGGGGGCTGAACTTGAGATCGACGTAGGAGTCCGCCAGCTCGACCGTCGCCATCACCGTGACGCCGAGCCCCGTCAGCGCTCCCATCATTCGGTACAGGGATTCCCGGAAGTCTTCGCGAAACGTCGGCGCCAGCGCCAACTCCAACCCGGACAGCGAGTCGATCACCGCCCGTTTGGCGCCCAGACGCTTCACCGCATCCCGGAGCTCCAGCAATGTCTCGTCGATCGAGAGATCCAGCGGCCGCATGTAAAGGACCTCCAACCTCTTCTCGCGGACCAGCTTCTCGAACTCCTCCCCATGGGGCGTGGTCTGCAGATAGTCGTTGGGTCGCTTCTCGAACACGGCCACGATCCCGTTCTCGCCATTCCTGGCGCCCTCGACGATGAACTGGTTGGAAAGGACCGTCTTTCCCGAGCCGGAAGGGCCGGCCACCAGGACCGAGTACCCGTGTGGGATGCCGCCGCCCATCAGCTCGTCGAGCCTCGGCACGCCGGTCTTGAGGCGATTCTTGAGAGGGTGCTCGGCAACGATCTCCTCAGGTTTGAGAATCCGCGGAAAGACGCTATAGCCCTTGTCCGTGATTCGAGCGGTGTGCAGCCCAGGAATTTGTCCCTGACCGCGCATCTTGATCACCTGCAGCTTGCGGACGACGGAGTTGCGATCGATTGCCTGGGTGAGCCAGAAGAGCCCATCGGCCACGGTGAACACCGCGCTGTCATGCTCGCCTTCGGCGTACTCGCCGAGAAGAAAGGTGGTGGCCTCGTAGGCCGTGAGCATCAGCGCGAGGCGCTGCATGAAGTCTGTCACCTCCATCTCGCCGGCCGGCCCGGCGAGCATGCCTCGCACCATGGCGCGGAAGGAGTCCACGACGACGATTGCGGGATTCGAGGTCTCGATCTCCCGCACGATGGCGTCGAGCACCTTGGCCAGCCCTCCGTCGAGGGCCTCCTGACCGAGATGGACGAAGCGCACCGAGCCGTCTCCAATCTTGGCGGCGTCGAAGAAAGAGTACTGTTGCTGGTAGCGAAGCATCTTGATGGGCGGTTCGCCGATGATGCTGAAGTACACCGCCTTTCGGGCGGAGCTGGCGTTCGCGAAGGTGATCTGATGACCGAGCGTCGTCTTGCCGCACCCGGGGCCGCCGGCGATCAGGTTGAACGAAAACTCCGGAATCCCACCGCCCAACACTTCGTCGAGGCCGGGCACTCCGGAGGGCAGTTTGCGGATCGAAACGCTGTCGCTCATTTCTTGGTCTCCCTGGGTGCCGTGTCTTCGATGGTCGGCCAGCCGCTTCGCAGAATCAGGACCGTCAACCGTTCTCCGATGAAGGTGGTCATGAGGTCGAGGAAGATCCCGAACAGGTTCGCGGCCACCTCGGCCGCGTCGGAGGGATCCAGCGCCTGCAGAGCCGCGCCGAGCTTGTTCATCCCTTCGGGGCTCGCGACCTCGGCGAGGGAACCGAGCTGGGCCTGCGCCAGCTTCGCGCTGCGGACGAACAGCGCTTGGACGCCGGCCGAGCCGAGGAGCGGGGCCAATCGGGCGTTGAGCTTTTCGTAGAGCCTCCAGGCTGCCGCGGCACATTCGGCGGAGCTGTTCCCGGAGTCGCCCTCGTGCGCGAGCAGGCGCTTCGCTCTCTCCACCTGCACCGCGCTCGCTCTGCCCATCGTCGTCGCCCACCGCGATGATGCACTCTTCTCCACACCGCGCCATCAGAATAAGCCCCACGGCGACATCGACCTTTCTTCGCAGGCGAGAGGGACCATGAGCGCGCGGACTTTCGCGGGATGTCCCGATCGACCTGAGGGGGAATCCCCGCCTTGCACGGCACCGGACACACGATGTCGTCGGGCTTGGAACGGATCGCCCGTTCGTGCGACGCGCCAGGACACCGGAAGGGGCGGCCGTCCGCGCGGATGAGCGATTGCTCGGTCGCGTCGGCTATTCAGCCCAGGAATCGGGCCGATCTCGAGGTCGTCTGGGTTTGTTGCCCCAGGGGGATGGTTATTTTCTCGTGGTGCTTAGTGAGTTCATCTCCCGACACCGGCAGCAGATCCTGGATCTCACGCGGCAGAAAGTTCTCATCCGAATGGCTCCCCGGCCCACGGAGTCGGAGATTGAGCACGGCGTCCCGCTGTTCCTCGATCAGCTGACCGAGGTCCTGAAGGAACAGAGCGCGCGTGGCGCCGTCACGGATCCGCAGCTCGGTCGGTCCGCCGCGGATCACGGCGGAGATCGCATGCGGGTGGGGTTCACCGTCGATCAGCTGGTCCACGACTACGGCGACGTCTGCCAAGCCATCACCGAGCTGGCCGTCGACCTCGACACGCCGATCTCGACTGACGACTTTCGCGCCCTGAACAAGTGTCTCGATTATGCCATCGCGCGTGCCGTCACTGAATTCGAGCGCCAGCGCGAGCGGCAGCAGTTCGAGCGTGAAAATGAGCGCGCCGGCTTCATGGCGCACGAGCTCCGTAACCTCATCACCACGGCCAAGCTCACCTTTCACGTGTTGAAGCAAGGAAAGGTCGCCATCGGCGGCAGCACCGGCCTCGTGCTGGAGCGCACCTTGAATTCGCTCGGTCAAATGATCGACCGCTCTATCGCCGTCGTCCAGACGGCCGCCCGGCCTCCGGCGCGCGTACGCGTTCAGGTCTCCGAACTGATGGAAGAGCTCCAGGTCGCAGCGACGATCGAAGCGACCGCTGGTGGCTACACCCTCGAGGTCTCCTCGGTCGACGGCAGGCTGGAGGTCGATACGGATCGGCTGATCGTCGCCGCCGCCGTCACCAACCTGCTGCGCAACGCGTTCAAGTTCTCCCCCCCCGGCAGCACCATTGCCTTGCGCGCGCGGCAGGTGTCGAGCGACAGGCTTCGCATCGAGATCGAGGACGAGTGCGGGGGGCTGCCGCTGGGCAAGGGCGAGGACTTGTTTCTGCCCTACGTCCAGAGAGGTGTCGATAGATCGGGCATGGGGCTCGGGCTGGCGATCAGCCGGGAGGGCGTTCGCGCCGGAGGCGGCGAGCTCAGCGTGCGCGATTTGCCCGGGAAGGGCTGCGTCTTCACGGTGGAGCTGCCGCTGGCCGCGCCAGGGGGGCGCGCCGAAGCTGCGGCGCCATCGGCTTGAGGCGCCCGAACACGGCCACGATCTGTTTCAGAGCTGGCGGATGGCGTGGATCGGTATTCATCGTCGACGACAACTTCATCGGAAACATGAAAGAGGTGCGCAAGCTCCTCCAGACGCAGAGGAGAATTCGATGGAACCAGACCGCGACCGCCACCGCCGAAGTCACGGACCGACATTGGCGACGAGAGGGGCACGCCGTTTATCCAGACAACTGAAGGGAGCTGTGGCGGGCGCCGGTACAGCCCCTGGGGGCAGGCTACCCGTCGCGTTCATCCCCACGCAGAAGGTGGCGTCCAGAGGCCACGAAGTCGCGGAAGTGCCTGAGGGCGCGCCGGTACACTCTAGAAGTGGGGCGGGCGCCGTTCCTTTCGAAGGGCTCCATCGCCTTCTCGATGAGCGCGTCGAGCGACACAAGGTCCGGCACGCCCTCATCCTGCAGGTCGGTAAGGGCGCCTTCTTCCTCCGCCCGTGATTCGCCCTCCGCCACCGGCGCCCGCTCGCTCCGGTCCTCGTCGCGATCACTTCATGTCCAGGAACCAGCGGAAGGATCCGGGCGCGCGGGCTAACCATTGCGTGAACCCGGCCGACTGACCGCACGTTTCTTGGGACACCACGGTTCTCGATGGCTCTGAATCGATACTCGGCGCCGTGAATTTCCCCTGGGCCGAAACGATCATTCCCGAGGCGCGTTGCCTCGGACAGCTTCGTGGTCATCCGTCGCAAAAGCTCGGTGTTCGAATCGACGTATGAGAAAATGGCCGCGTCATGACGACCGTTCGACTTCGCCGCCCGATCGATGGTGACTACGCCGGTTGGGACGTGAAGATGGCCGTCCGCTATCCGCTCGCGCTGTCAGAGATGCGCTGGCCGTCGAAGCCGCTCCACACAATGGAAGCGGAGCCGCTGGCACGCTGGGGCATCGATATCATGACCGGCTGGCGGGGCTGACCGAGCGGTTGCTCCAACGGCTGGAAGCGGAGATCGGCGCTCAGCCCGCGGATGAGCGAGACCGGTTTCGCATCCTCCATATCAAGGAGAAATTCGGGCACCTGACGATTTACCTGGCTGGCGAGCCGACGCCGGAGATGCGGAGAGCGATCGACGACGTCTGGCACGAGTCCTCGAGCATTTGCCAGGTATGCGGGGAACGCGGCACCCTCGCCGAACGTCGATGCTACTGGTCGGTCCGATGTAGTTCCCATGAAAACTGGCAGTTCTAGGACCATTCTTCGGTGTAAGCGCCGCCGCGACAGGAATCGATATGGGACCGGCACCGGCGAGAGGCTCAGCCTCCGTCGGTGAAAATGCATCGCGAGCGGCTCGGCGCGACGGATGTAGTATGTCCATCCCAGAACGCGGATTTTTCGCGGGCGGGTGCCGGCGCGGAAGCGACGGGCTCCGTGCTTTCATCTCGACTCGCTCCTGAATGCGGGTCATTTCCGTTGGCCAGCGCCGCGCCGCGATCGGTGCGCACCGATCGATCTGGTCAGCGAAGTTGGCGGATATCGAGCGGGAGGGAGGGGGAGGTCGGGAGAGAGATTGGGACTGCAAGATAAAGGGCGAGCGCCCGGGCACACGTATGTGCCTGGGCTTGCTCGGGAAAATGTAGCGTTCGCGGTCCTCGTCGCGGCGCCTGAGCGTGCATAGGTGCGCGGGATACTTGAGCTTCTCCGGGAGCCCGCGGAGGCCTCTCCGACGGAAAGTGCCGGTGGGGTGTGAACGTTTTCCTCCAGATTGCGAAAACCCCCAGTAGGGAGGCAGAAATGCGCACCAGGACCAGGATCCATCCGTACGTCGTGCCCACTCTCGCCCGGCGGCTGGCGACCTACTGCGGGGCCAAGGGGCTGACCGAGAGCGCCGCGGTAGAGGCCGCGATCGAAGAATACTTGGACGGCGGCGACAAGGACAACGCGCTCATCTTGCGGCGCCTCAACCGGCTGAGCCGCCGATCGGCCCGGCAAGAGCGCGACCTGGAAATTCTGTCCGAGGCGTTCGCCGCGTTCGTGCGACTCTGGCTCGCCTACCGCCCGGAGCTGCCACCGAACGAGATGGAAGCGAAACGGCGCCTCGGCCGTCAGCGATACGACCAATTCGTCGAGATCGTCTCCCACCGTCTATCGGACAGCGCGCGTCTCGCGTCCGACGTTCTGAAGGACGACGGGAAGAATGACGACGACGCCGACACGGACATCAGCGCCGCCAAGCAACAGAGCAAGGGTGTATGAGCGGCGATTCGCGGGACTGGGACCTTCCAATATTCCGGCCCCAGATGGGCCGCCGCGTTCGTGGCGCCCGCGCCTCCACAGATTTACCGCTCCGAACGGCGATCTTCCTGAGGCTCGCCCGCGGCTTGGGCCGACCGGGAAATTCCGGTCGCCAATCGCGCGCGCGGTGCGACGTGCGCCTGCCGCCGAACGCGAGGCGATGCGTGGTCAAGGCCCGATATGTCCCGATGGGCGACCGCGGGCCGAAGGCGGCGCGGGCGCACCTCGCGTACATCGAGCGGGACGGCGTCGAGCGCGACGGCTCGCCCGGGCGCATGTTCGGACCGGAGGGGGAGGTCCGCCGGGACGACTTCGGCGCGCCGATCGCAGGGGAGAAACGCCAATTCCGCTTCATCATCGGCCCGGAGGACGGTGAGGCGCTCGATCTCCGGGACTACACGCGCCGCCTGGTTGACCGCATGGAAAAGGATCTCGGCCGCAAGCTCCGGTGGGCCGCGGTCTGCCATTACGACACGGACAACCCCCACGTCCACCTGGTCGTTCGCGGCGTCGACGCTCGAAACCAGGAGCTTCGAATTGACCGTACGTATATCTCCGAGTCCTTGCGGCTCCGCGCGCGGGAATTGGCCACCAGGGAGCTGGGTCCGCGCAGCGCGCTGGAGGTGAGGCGGCAGCTCGACCGTGAGGTCTCCCAGGAGCGGTTGACCACCGTCGATCGGCAACTGGCGACGATCGCCGGCCCTGAGCGGACCGTCCGGTTGGCGGATATCGCCCGCGCGGCCGACGCGCGGAAACTCTCACGACCGCACGCCGTTCGCCGGCTGGAAAATCTCGAACGGCTGCACCTGGCCGAGCGCCTCTCGCCGTCGTCCTGGCGGCTCGAAGAGGGCTGGCAAGAGACGCTGAAACGTCTCGGCGAGCGCGGCGACATCATCAAGCGCATGCACCAGGCGCTCGGGCGAGCGGTCACG
>Ga0134126_10002604_pt1 | contig 22706 bp, 16 predicted proteins | sample KB31752_FD_96881 | JGI IMG/M metagenome (GOLD analysis project Ga0134126, IMG submission 96881) | Terrestrial soil microbial communities with excess Nitrogen fertilizer from Kellogg Biological Station, Michigan, USA - KB3-175-2 | ecosystem: Environmental > Terrestrial > Soil > Unclassified ... | reverse complement strand
TGCGGGTCGAGGTCGAGGACGACGACGCCGTAATCATGCTGGGTGAAGGCGGTGGCCAGGTGCAGGGCGATGGTCGTTTTGCCGACGCCGCCCTTCTGGCACACCAGGGCGATGGTTTTCATGACGGCTCCTTACGCCTGCGCTGATAGGCGATTCCTGATGAACTGTCGACAATGCGACCCTTCTTCATGTCGCACCTTCTACACATCGACACGTCGACACGTCGCTATTCCGACATATCGACATGTCGACAGATGTGATCGGGCGACGCTGGCGAGCCCGAAGCTAGCGAAACGGCGGCTCACTCCCCATAGACGGGCGGATCAGGAACGCTGGGCGGCCTTCTGAAAGGCCTCGTGGCGAGGCTGCCGCCAACAGCGGGGCGTCGCGCCGGTGTGCTAGGGAATGAAACGCCAAGCGAGTGAAGCGCCGCAGGATTGACCCCGCGATGTCCCAAACCGTCCTCATCATAGGCGTCGCCGGCTTCATCGGGTCGCATGTCGCGGCGCGCCTCTGCGCAGCGGGATTCGACGTCGTCGGGCTTGCGAGCCGCAGGCCCGCCGACATTCCGTTTGCGCGTTTCCATATTGGTCGGTCGGAACTGGTTGGCGCGCTGACGGCGGCGGTGGAGGGCTGCGACACCGTCGTATTCGCAGGCGGCGCATCGCGGCCGGGTTCGGCCATGCGTAGCCTCGGCGCAGAGATCGACGCCGAGGCGGGCCATCTGTTGGACACTGCCGAAATTTGCGCCACGCGCGGAGCTAAGCGCTTCGTATTCGTCTCCTCCGGCGGAGCCGTTTACGGCCCTACAGCGGTTGGGCGCATCCCCGAAACCCATCCAACCCAACCGATCAGCAGCTACGGGTTAGCCAAACTCGTCGCCGAGCACGGTCTGCGCCTGATCGGCGCACGCACAGGAATGAAGGTGCTGTCCATGAGGATCGCCAACCCCTTTGGCCCGGGGCAGATTGTCAAAGGCGCCCAAGGCTTTGTCGCGGCCCTCGTTCAGGCCGCGAGAACCGCGACGCCGCTTGAGATCTGGGGCGATGGTCGCGTCGTCCGCGATTTCATTTATATCGACGATATGTCGGACGCGTTCGTCGCGGCCCTGCGAGCGCAGGTCGGCGACGAAATAATCAACATCGGTAGCGGGACCGGCGCTTTGCTTGCCGACATCGTCGCGCTCGCCCGCGAATTGTCGGGTCGGCCGATCGATGTTGAATACAAGCCGCCGCGCGCCGTCGACGTGCCGCGCGCTGTCCTCGATATTTCCAAAGCGCATCGCCTGCTGGGTTGGAGGCCGACACTGAGCTTGCGTGACGGATTGCGGATGACGTTGATGGGGGAGGGGGTGGGTCTGCGAGGCTAACGAACCCCAAATCCTACGCCAAGGGTTTGACGAGCGCTCAGACGCCTGCGCGCGTTTGAGAGACGATGCGCGAGACGGTCGCGCGATGGATTTTGAGCAATCGGGCGATTTCAGCCGGCGTCTTGCGCCCGGAGGACACGGCCTCGACGATCTCGTTCTTTTGCTCAGCGGTGATTTTCGGCTTTCGCCCCGGAACCCGGCCTTGCGCGCGCGCCTCATGCAAACCGGCTCGCGTGCGCTCGCGGATCATCTCGCGCTCGAACTCGGCGAAGCAGCCGAGCATCTGCATCAACATACGGCCGGCGGGGCCGGAGGCATCGATGGATTCGCTCAGCGATCGGAATTTCGCGCCGGCGGCGCCGACCCGTTCGAGGATCGTCAAAAGGTCTTTGAGCGAGCGGGAGAGGCGATCGAGCTTCCAGACGACGAGGGTGTCGCCGGAGCGCAACTGATCGAGCATCTTATGCAGTTCGGGACGCTCCCACCTTCCCCCGGACGCGGCTTCCTCGAACAGCCTGGCGCATCCGGCGTCCTTGAGCGCGCGAACCTGAGACGCGGTGTCCTGAGATTCGGATTTGGAGACGCGGGCGTAGCCGATGAGCATAGGCGTCGCTTTTTCCTGTTGTCGATCGCTTGCATTTGGCAACAGAATTACGCAAAGCGCAAGCCATTGATATGTTGTGACGGGCCGAAGTGTTGCGCAAACGGTCGTTTGCGCAACCGGATCGACGGGCGCGGCCCGCCGGCGGCAGGGATGGCTTGGCTTGGCTCGCAAAGACGGGGGTTCAACTCGATCGGCGGCCGCTCCAGCGTAGAATTTGGAGCGGATTCGACGATGATCCCTTTCACACTCGCACGGGCGACTGGGCGCGAGCGAGGCTGGACATCGCCCGACACTCCGGCAAAGACCGGCGCCATGACGCCAACCTCGCGCTTTCCCAGCCAGAGCGCCCCGCCAAGCCAGCGGCGCGGGCGCGGGCGCCCTTCTCAGGAGCACACCCATGCCCGCCCTCCTTCGCCGCCTCGGCCGGCGTTCGCGCGTGGCCTGCCGACGGCTGGCTGATCTCGGCGTCGCGGGGGCGATAGGCGCGACGGCGGTGAAATTGGCGCGCCTCATCGACCGCGCTCCCGGGCCGCTGCTGCCCATCAACCTGATCTGGAGCGACGGCCGCCGGCTTCGGCGCGCCTATGGCTGGCGCAAGACGCTGGCGGCTGTCCTGCGCGCCATCGGGGCGCGCTTGTTCCCGCCGCTGCCGGTGCGCATCAACCCGGTCAACCAGCCGGTGATCGAGAACGCCGTCGCCTACCACCATACCTACGAACTGACGAAGCCCGACGGCGTCGTGCCCTCGCGCCGGCCCATCAACGAGCACGATTTCGCGATTGAAATGCCGCTGCGTTACCCGCCGCCGCCCTATCGCGGCGGGCCCGTCGCCGTCATCATTCACGCCTTCTACCCCGACGCGCTCGGCGCCCTGCTCGACAAGGCGCGCAACATTCCCGGCCGCGTCGATCTTTTTCTTTCGACCGACACGCCCGAGAAGCGGGGGCAAATCGCAACCCTCTGCGAGGCCTGGGACCGCGGCGCGGTTGAAATCGCCGTCACGCCCAACCGCGGCCGCGACATCGCGCCCAAGCTGATCGCCTTCCACGACGTCTACGCGCGCTACGCCCTGTTCCTGCACCTCCATACGAAGAAGTCGCCGCACGGCGGCGCGCCGCTCTCGCGCTGGAGCGGCCATCTCGTCGAGAACCTGATCGGCTCGCCCGAAATCGTCGCCGGCATCCTCAGCCTTTTCGCCGACGAAAGGCTCGGCGTCGTCTTCCCGCAGCACCTGCCGGAAATCCGCGGCATTCTGAACTGGGGCTACGATTACGACCTCGCCCGCACGCTGGCGCGCCGGATGGGCGTCGCCATCGACAAGAATCGGGTGCTGGAATTCCCCTCGGGCTCGATGTTGTGGGGGCGCGGCGCGGCGCTGCGCCCGCTACTCGATCTGCGCCTGACATTCGAGGATTTTCCCGCCGAGGACGGTCAGGTCGACGGAACGCTGGCGCATGCGATCGAGCGCTGCATGTTGATAAGCGCCGAAGCCGCGGGCCTCGAATGGCTGAAGGTGCAGCGGCCGGAAGGCTACGCCTTCCCGGCGACTGTGCTGGCGGCGCAGCGGCCGCAGGATCTGGCGCGCCACCGCCTGAAGGTCTTCCGGCCTTGCCTGAGCCCGGTCGACGACTACGCGCCGCCGTTCGTCCAATCGCTGCCGGAAATCGCCCCGATCCGCTCCTATCCCTCGCGCAATCGCCGGCCGCGGCTCAATCTTCTCATCAATACGATCAATCCGCGCCAGGTTTACGGCGGCGTCGCCACCGCCTTGCGGCAGTTCGCGTTGTGGGCGGACGAACTCGGCGACGGCTTCGACCGCCGCATCGTCGTCGTCGACGCGCCGGTCGAGAAGGAGACCTACCGCGCCTTCGCCGCCTACTCGGCTGTCGCCTATACGCCGAGCCTAGACGAAGCGCCGCGCGTCATCGTCGACGCGACGGTGCGCCGCGGCGGCGCGCTCGACCTGCGCGAGGATGACGTCTTCGTCGCCACCGCCTGGTGGACCGAGGCCATGGCGCGGGCGATGAACGCCGACCGCAAGCGCTACTTCGGCAACAGCGCGCCGTTCGTCTATCTCATCCAGGACGACGAGCCCTATTTCTCCGCCTGGGGAAGCCGCTTCGTCCTGGCGCGCGAAAGCTATTTTTCGCCCACCGACGCGGACGGGTTCATTCCGGTCGTCAATTCGGAAGAACTGTTCGTCGAAACGACGGCGAAGTACGGCCTGCGCGACGCCTTCTTCATTCCCTATCAACTTGACGAAGGGATCGCCGCCGGCCTGCGGCCGCAGCCGCGCGAGCCGCGCATTCTCGTCTATGGCCGCCCCTCGGTGGCGCGCAACGCCTTCGAGCTGATTTGCATGGGGCTGTTCGCCTGGCAGCAGGCCGACCCGATCCGCGCCAGCCGCTGGCAAATCGTCTTCCTGGGCGAAGACTTCCCCGAAGGCATGATCTCTCCGCTACAGAACGCCAGCGTCGAGGGAAAGGTCGCGCTGCAGCGTTACGCCGATCACCTCTCGCGCGCCAGCGTCGGCGTCTCGCTGATGATCTCGCCCCATCCCAGCTATCCGCCGCTGGAAATGGCGGAAGCAGGGTTGAAGGTGGTCGCCAACGCCTTCGGCGCCAAGGATCTGCGCGCGCGTTTTCCCGAATTGTTTTCGCTCGACCGGTTGACCGTCGAGACGCTGGCGCAAGCCATCGAACGCGCCGTCGCCGCGGCCGAGCCAAGCCTCGGCGCGATCACCGCCCGCTGCGCCAGCCGCCCGCTGCCGGCCCCCGGCCCCGTCGCGACGCCTGAGAAGGTCTGTCAGGCGATCCGCAATGGCCTGGCGCGATCGCCACGATGCGACTGCGGCCGAAACCGAGGATGAAGTCACGGTTGCGAGCTTGGCGGCAAGCCGGCAATGGGCGCGCCGACCTCGACGCCGATCATTTCGCCGGCCACGATCGGGCCCTGGATTTGCCGCAGGATCGAGACGATCCGATAAAGCCGGCCGTCGATCCGGGCCAGACGTCCGAGGAGGCCGTCGCCGCTTTCCGGCGTCGCGAAAGGGGCGCGCACCGCATACATCGGCCGCCCTTTGTATCCATAGGCGTAAAAACAGACCATCGAAAGCGGCGCCTCCGGCGCCGCGCCGCGCCGCATGTCCGTCGGTGACGTCTGCATCTGTGGTTATGCTCCCGGCGACGGCCCGTTACGGGCTCAGGTAATGGGCCTTGATCGCCTTCCAGTCCCGCGCGCTGTCAATGGCGCGGGCGAGCATGCGGCCTTTGGCGGTGACTTTCCGGAACAGGAAGACATCGTCGTCGAGCCATCCCGGTCCCTCGATGAACCCGCGCGCCGACAGAAACTCCAGCGCCTGCGCGATGTCCTCGCCGCTCGTCCGCCAAAGCCCCACGAGTTCCGACAGCGAGACGAAAAGCGGTTCCGGCGGCGAGCACTCGCGCTTGCTCAGATGCAGCAGCATCGTGCGCGTCAAGTCCGGACCGCGCGGCTCCAAGCCGGAAGAGCTTTCGTTCATGCTCGGCTTCCTCAGGCGCTGTTGGGACGCCGCGCTGCGCGCCAGCGGTTCCGCATTCCTCTCGACGGCAGTGCTAGCAGACAGGGAAGTCTGAGCGGCGTCCATCCCCTCGGCGTGGAAAAAGCGGCTCTGATGCTGATTTGCCGCGGCACGCGCTTGTTGCCGCCCGGCGCTTGGCTTGCCAGTCTTCCTCAAATCCAGCCGCATTTGTCCAGGGGGCGACGACAGGCGTATGTGCGCGGCGGCGGCGGCCGCCGCCTTCGGCTTGAGCAGACATTCGCAGCAACGCTATGTAGCCGCGCCGCCGCGGGGCGCCGCGTCAAAGCGGGACGGAGGTTTTTCGTGAAAAAGATTTGCTTTGTCACCGACGAGTGCAACGGCTTATCCAGCGCCGGCGGCATTGGCGCCTGCGTGCGCGGTCTCTCGCAATGGCTGGTCGCCAACGGCGCGCAAGTCGACATTCTGATCTCGAATCTGGAACAAGATTTCACAGACATTCGCGGCGATTTGCCAAATTTTGTTAGTAAAATAGTATTCTTAAGCGATTTGGTTGCGCTTGAGAAGGACTTGCCGCCACCGAACGATACGCCGGCCAAAAGCTATTATATCTATAGGTTTCTGAAAAAGCACAGTTACGACGAAATTCATTTCAACGATTATTATGGCGGCGGCTTCTATACCGCTATGGCGCGCCGACAGGGGCTGTTTGACGCGGCCGTCATTACGCACTTGCACGGCAGTTTGCATTGGGTGCGCACGCACAATCTCGCCCCGCCGGAAATCGAAAATCTCGTCGTCGAGGGCATGGAGCGCAGCCAGATCGAGAACTCCGATCTGGTGATCGCGCCGAGCCATTACCTGCTCGACTGGTGCCGTCGCGATGGCGTCAAGCTGCCGTCCGCCCTGCAGCGGTCGTGGATTCTGCCGCAGTGGAGCGAGCCCGGCTATCTCGCCCGCGACGAGGCGTTGCGGACGCGCGCCATCGCGCCCGGGGAGATCGACGAGATCGTCTTTTTCGGTCGCCACGAACGGCGCAAGGGATTCCAGCTATTCGTCGAGGCGATCGAGAAGCTGCCGGAAACGCTGACCCCGGACCTTACCTTCATCGGCCGCTTCGACCGGCTGGCGCGCGAGCACACCGGCGCGTTCGCGCTGCGCAAGCTGCAAAATTATCCTGGCCGCATCCGCTTCCTGCACGATCTCAAGCAGGCCGAGGCGCTCGATGTCCTGAGACGCTCGCGCCGCACGCTCGCGGTCATGCCCTCGCTCGTAGAGAACAGCCCCTGCGTGGTCGGCGAGTGCTTCACCCTCGGCGTGCCATTCCTGGCCGCCGACGTCGGCGGCACGGCGGAGCTGGTCGCCGAGGCGTCGCGCCGCCATTGCCTGACGCCGCCTCGCGCCGCCGATCTCGCCGCCGCCATTCAACGCGTTGTCGAGCAGGGCCTGCCCGAGCTCGTCTCGACGCTGAACCCGTCGCGGATCCGCGAAAGCTGGCTTGCGCCGCGTCCGATCAAAGCCGTCGAGAAACCCGCCGCAACGCCGCTCGTCAGCGTCTGCTTCACCCATTACGAGCGTCCGCACCTGTTGCGCCAGGCCTTGGAGGTCATTCTCGCGCAAACCTACGACCGCATCGAGATCATCGTCGTCGACGACGGCAGCCGATCGTCGACCGCGCACGCCTATCTCGACGAGCTCGAAAAGACGCCGGCGCGCTTTCCGATCACCGTGGTGCGCGGCCCCAATCGCTATCTCGGCGCCGCGCGCAACGCCGGCGCGCGGGTCGCCAAGGGCGAATACCTGCTCTTTCACGACGACGACAATTTCGCCGAACGCGACGAGGTCGAGACTTTTGTCGCCGCCGCCCTCGCCAGCCAGGCCGACGTGCTGACCGCGCTCTATTACGTTTTTCACGACGGCGAACACGACCGCAACGGCCTGAGGCGTCGCATCGAATATTACCCCATGGGCGTCGGCGGCGTATTCTCTTTCTTCGCCAATCGCTTCGGGGACGCAAATGCGCTCGTGCGGCGCTCTGTGTTCGAAGAGCTCGGCGGCTTCACCGAGGAGCATGGCGTCGGCTTCGAAGACTGGGAGTTTTTTCTCAAGGCCTATATGCGCGACAAGCGCATGGGCGTCGTGCCGGAGCCGCTTTTCAACTATCGCGCCAGCGCCACCGGCATGCTCGGCAGCGGCGACATGCTGCTCAATTACGAGCGCATCTATCGCGCCGTAGAAGAATTCAAGCCGCAGCTCGGCGCCGACCTGTTACGCTATGCGGCGCGCGACCATCTCTCGCAAATCGTGCTCGACCGCACCTGGCACATACTCGGCCGCCAGCGGCAAGGCGATTTGATGCAGCAAATGATAGCCATGGACCCCAATTCCCCGGAGGCGATGGCCAGACTCTGCGAACTCGCCCTGGGGTTCGGCCGCCTGCCCGACGCGGTCGAGATCGGCGCCAAGACGATGGAGAGCCGTGGGACGATGGCGGAGCTGTTGCGCGATCCCGCGGTGGCGCGGCACATACGAAAATCTTTCGATCTCGTGGCGCTGGAGCCGACGCCCGCCGAGGACGCTTTGCTCATCGACGGATGGTTGATCGACGGCGCCGGCGCGCCGCTGGGGCCGCCGGCGATTTGGGTCGCCGGCCGCTGGCTCGCGGTGACGAGCCTGCGTCGCGAACAACGCCTTGACGTAATGGAAACCTACCAGCTCGCCTCCGATCGCGACCTCGGTTTCCGCCTCATCGCCATGGGCGAGGCGTCCTCGTCGCTGGCCGGCGCCGCCTTCAGCCGCTCGCTGCGCGCCAGCCTGGCCAAGATCCGCAGCCCGGCGCAGTCTACGCCGAAGCTCGAATTCAAGATCGGCGAAATCGAATGCGGTCTCCCGGCCGCACCTGGCTGGCGCGGCTATATCGACCGCGCCAGTTGGCAGCGGGCGGCGAAAGTCGCCTTGCCCGCCGCTGGCGACCAGGCGCCGATCATCGAGGTTGAGACCAGCGTGGCCGCCGACCCCGTAATCATTTGGGGCGACGGCGTTTTCGATTGGGGTAAGAAGATGACCGCCTCCCGCACGCGCTTCACGCGCCAGGGAGAGGGGGAGGCGCAAGACATCACCGTGATCGCCCCGAGCCACGTCAGGGTGCATGTGCTGGTGAGCTGAGGACTCGGCCCTGCTTCGAGTCCACGTACACGGTTGACGTCTTGCGACAAGATGAATTTCCTTTATTACGGCAAATGGAGGTTGCCCATGGTTTTAGATCACCGCGACGAGTTCATACGCGAGGTCGTTGACGGAAAATCATTTCTTGAAGTCGGCGGACTGTGGGGCGCCGTCAATGAAAAGGCGACTGTCGCGCATCGAGCAAACGCTAAAGCCATTGGTGCTCTCGATATCTGGCCCGCCGACAGCGAATGGTGGTTGAAATTCCGCGAACGATGCATCGAACACGGACTCACTAACGTCGCTGAAATCATTGGAAACACTGACAACCCTAAAACATTGACACAAGTTGGCACTTACGACGTTGTTCATTGTGCGGGAGTTTTGTATCATTGTCCAAATCCATTCTTAACATTAAGTAACCTTCGCCATATGTCTAACGGTATTGTGCTTTTGACATCCGCCGTTATGCCGCCTCTGGTTGAGAACAAGTTCGGCCAAGTCGTATTTCCAGACGATATGGCGATTTCCGTTCCTGCGATCGACGAACAAAACCGTAAAGTCATTGATCATTATATTAAAGACGCCTACGGCGGAGGCGCTTATGGTGTCAATGACGCAATCGACTCTTGGTTCTTTTCGGATGGAGCTCCGAACTATGGCCCATGGTGGTGGTTGTGGACCGCGGAATATTTAAATAGAATAGTTCCAGCCTGTGGCTTCGAGATAATCAGGACAGCATCTCAGTTCAATGGCACAGGACATTTAATGATGCTTCGGAAAGTCGCAATAACGACACAAAATTATGGTGTATTTTGAAATCTTAGAGTCAAGATGCGGTGGATAAATTGTCACGCTGGTACCCAAAACCCGCAGACACGGGAGTCGACCCTAACTCGACTCAGTGTTACTTGGAAAGATAGTAATTTTCCGTAAGCGCCACTTGCATCTTGTCCGTAACGGCCAGATTATGACTAGACAGAGGTCGATGATATAAAGGTGACCATGTTTAGCGATCCGTGCGTCGCATCTTAACTGTAGGTCCGATATGCCCGTTCCACCTGATGAGTCCCGCGCTTTCTTCGAGGCCTCTAGCGCACTGTCCAAGCACAATCTCGGCGATGGTTCCGATGGCGATGGCGCCAACCCCTGGATTGGGCCCATGCCCGCTATCGTGGAGCAAGCCCGGGCTCAACTGTCCATGAGCGATCGGCAAGCTTATTTTTTTGCGGCCAAGCAATTCATCAAAAACGGCGGCGTCCTTATCGATGCCGGCACACTGGCTGGCGGCACAAGCGTAGCGCTGGCAGCCGGCGCCTTGTCGTCGGGAATACGACTGCCCGAGCGCCCATTTCTGCACGCTTTCGATCAGTTTCTGTGCGACTGGGCGACACCCGAGTTCTTCATGGGAAATTTTGGCGGCAAGTGGAAGAGTGGTGATAATTTCCGTCATATCTACGAAGATGTCGTGAAGCCATTTGCTCAACATATTGTTATTCACGAAGTAGATCTTACCTCTCCCATTAAATGGGAATGGGGAGAAATTGGTGTCCTAGGAATAGACGTGTGGAAGACACCCGAAATCGCGTTTTCGACATCATGCATGTTCTTCCCACATCTGAAACCAGGCGCCGTCGTGCTGCATCAGGATTATCAACACATTTGGCTTCCGTGGATCCACACGATGATGGAGGCGCTTTCGGATTACTTCGATCCGATCTATTATACCCGTCAAGGCGGGACGGCAGTATTTTCCGTCAAGAAGCGTGTTAGCATGGAAGCCATACAGCAAGCAATCCGCATTCACGATAATCCAAAAGACGTTGAGGTTCTTGCCGAACGGCTTTTGTGTAAAATTTCAAACAAGGAGACTTCTGCCTTTGTTAAACTTGCCCGCGTTATCTATAGATTGAAGCATTTTGGTCCAGAAGCAGCCAGCACCATGCTGAACGAGTTAACATTACCTGAATTCGGTGACGAAATGGATGATTTCTTTGCCGGTCAACGTCAAACTGTTGCGGACACGATTGCTTATTCGCAGGGCCGATAAATAGAAGTTGCAAGACTTCTCCGGCCCGACGCTGTCGATCATGTGGCGGCGATCGGCGTATAGCCGGGCGTCCGACAGGTGATCGCGCCCGATGGCGAGAATTTCGCGTCTCCCGGCGCTCCGTCTTTCTTCAAGCTCATGCGAACCTTTCCACGACCGGCGCTTGGCCGCCGCACAGAGCCAAGCGAGGTCGCCCATCCCTAACGCCGCCGCCATGTTCTCGCAAATGCCTCGCGTACATCGTAAACTACGGCGTTTCCCGACCGGCGCAAGGGCGAAATTCCGCTTCGGCGCCGGCCGCCGCCCTAACCTGACGAGTTCCTCTTGTCCCTGCGCATCTGCCTTGTCACCGCGGAATTTCACGGCCTGTTCAAGAACGGCGGCATTGGCACCGCCAATACCGGCCTGGCGATGACGCTCGCGGCGGCGGGACACGAGGTAAGCGTCGCCTATGTCGATCCCGGCGCCTGGCCGGCGCTGGCGCAGAGCGAGGCCTTTCTCGCCCAGCGCGCGCGCTGGCGCGAAAAGGGGATCTTTCTCGATTTCGTTCCCCGCTGGTCGCGTCTCAAGGCGAGCGTCGACGATTTCTGCTGGGCTGTTTCGGTCCTCGCCTATCTGCGGGCGCGCCGCTTCGACGTCGTGCTGTTCAACGAATGCGGCGGCCAGGCCTATTACGCGCTGCTCGCCAAGCGCTCCGGCGTCTTCCCCGACGCGCCGCGGATGATCGTCGTCACCCACGGGGCCAGCGACTGGGCACGTGAACTCAATGGGCAGCTTCCGACGAACTATCGCGTCGCCGCGCTTTCCTTCTTCGAGCGGCGCAGCGTCGAGCTCGCCGACCTCGTCGTGTCGCCGAGCCGCTATCTCGTCGACTGGATGCGCACGCACGGCTGGCGTCTGCCGGCGCAGGTCGAGACGCTGCAAAACATCGTGCCCGCCGCCGCCGCCGAGGGTCCGACGGCGACGGCTGAGATCGACGAGATCGTATTCTTCGGCCGGCTCGAATCGCGCAAGGGCGTCGAAATCTTCTGCGACGCGATCGACGAACTCGATCGCGCCGGCAGGCTCGGCGAGACCCGCGTCACCTTCCTGGGCAAGTTCTCGCGCATCGGCAGCGTCCATTCCGGCGTGTTTCTGATCGAGCGCTCGAAGGCCTGGAGCGTCGCGCCGCGTTTCCTCGTCGATCTCGACCAGGGCCAGGCGCTGGATTATCTGCGCCGGCCCGGCACGCTCGCCGTCATGCCTTCGCTGGCGGAGAATTCGCCCTGCGTCGTCGTGGAATGCCTGCTGGCCGGCGTGCCGTTCCTGGCCACCGACAGCGGCGGCACGGCCGAGCTTATCGCCGAGCCCGATCGCGGCCTCTGCCTCGTGGCGCCGCAAGCCAAGGCGCTCGCCGCCAAGATCGCCGAAACGCTCGAACGCCGCCCGTCCCTGGCGCATCTGGCCGCATCGCAAAGCGACGCCCAATCGCGCTGGCGCGCGCTTCTCGAACGCGTGCAGACGCCGAGGGCGCGCCCGGCGGTCGCCGCCCGCGTCTCGATCTGCCTTTGCGTTGCGGCGGGCGACGAGGTCGCGGCGGCGACGCTCGAGTCGTTGCGGCGCCAAACGCACCCCGAAGTCGAAATCGTCATCGTCGCCTATGGCGCCGAGGTCGACCGCGCCCCGGCGGCGAGCCGCCTTGCCGACATTTACATCGAGCGCCATTCTCCCGACCGGGCGGCGGCGCGCAACGCCGCCGCCGCCGCCGCCAGCGGCGAATGGCTGATGTTCGCGCACGAGCGTCAGTCGGTGCTCGAACCGGAGGCGGTCGCCACCCTGCTCGGCGCCGCCGGGCGGCTCGACGCCGAGGCGATCTCAGGCTTCGCCTACGAACACCGGCGCCCTGGCCGTCCCTCGCCCGACTGGGACGGCGAGATCGCCGCCTTGCCGTTCGGGCCCTGCGCGGCGCTGGCGCCGTTCGAGAATTGCCTCGGCGATGACGTGTTCCTGATCTCGCGGCGCGCCTTCGAGACGTTGGGCGGCTACGAGAACGGCGTCGGCGAGGCGATCGAGGACCGCCTGTTGCTGACCCGCGCGCTCGCCGCCGGCGTGACCCTCGATCTCGCCCCCGCGCCGCTCGCCTGGCGGCGCGTCGCCGAACGCGCGCCGGGCGGAGACGAGATCGCCGACATGCGGCGCGTGCTCGCCGTGTTCGGCGACGTCCGGCTCGCCGCATTTCCGCACGTCATGGAGAGCATGTTCTCCCAGGGGCCTCAGCAGACGCGCGCCCGCGCCGCCGCCTGGCTCGCCCCGCTCGACGAGGCGGCGCGCCAGCTCGCGCTCAAGCTCACGTTCCAGCAACCCATGGCGCCGGCCGACTCGCTCGCGTCGTTTCTGCATTACTGTCTGGCGCGCGGTCGGCTGATCGAGGCCTTCGACTTCGCCCGCCTGCACGACCCCATCGCGCTGACGCCGATCGCCGAAGCCGCGGCGGCGCGCGAAGCCGAACGCAGCGCCCGCCGCTCGCTTCGCGCCGCGGCGACGAAGCGCGCGGTTTCGATGTCGCTGAACCCCGAAATCAGCGAGCGTCTCCGCCTCGTCTCCGCCCCGGCCGGCGCGGTCATCGGTCGCGATGCGTATTGCGCCGCCTCCCTGCGCCTGCTCTCGGGGCTGACGGTCGCCAAAGCCCCGCTCGCTTGCCCGCCGGGCGCCGAACGGCTGGAGAGTTGGGTCGATTTCGGCGCGCTGCAAGACCTGAACTGCGAAGTCGCTCTGGCGGCCGCCGAGCCCACGGCGCAGGCCGTCCTCACCGACGACGACGTCAGCGCGCACGGCGGTTTCTGGTGGAGCGGCTGGCGGTCGGCGGCCGCCGCCGGCCTGCGCCTCGCGGTCGAGGATCTGCCGGCCTCGTCCGCGCCGCTCGACCTGTTCCTGATGTGCCGGGCGCCCTCGCCGGCGCCCGACGCGGCCTGGGCAGTGTGGCGCCATGTGACGGCGCAGGGGTCGTTGTCGGCGCTGGCGACGCCGAGCGGCGTTTATGCGCGGGAGGCACACTACAGACTGCCGCTGCATGTGCTGGAGAGCGCCGAACTGCTGACCGACGCCTCGGATTTTCCCTATCCGGTGTTCATTCCCGGCGAGGCTTGCCTGCATCATCCGCTGCCAGGGCGGATCTCGCTGGTGCGCCTTAGCGGCGCCGTTCCCCGGGGTGCGACGGGGATCAGCGCGACGTTTTTGCTCGCCAACGAACGCGCCCATCCGATCGCCTTCGCGTTCTGGATAAGGGCGCCGGACGCGCCGGCGCATGACGAGGCGAGCCTCGCCGATTCCCCCGCCGCGAGCGGCTGGACGCTATGTTCGCACCCCCTTCAGCCGGATTCAGCGCAAGCGCGGCTGCGCGCACCGGCCCCGGCGGCGCTCGATCTCTATCTCGCCACCCAGGTCGTCGGCTTCGATGACGTGGCCTGGTGCCATGCGCAATGGCGCGAGATCGCGGCGATCGAATCGCTGACCGGCTAGGACGGCTTTGCGAAAGCGCGCCGTCCCTATAAAATAATCGCCTGAAGACTGGACCGGCGGCCGAAGATCAAGGAGACGGCGATGCCCTTCAACCGACGCGCTTTCGCGCGGCTTGCGCAAGCCCCGAGCGGATGGCGATGATCGAGCTGTCCAACGTCTATAAGTATTATCGCACCCACGGGCACACCAAAGTCGTTCTCGACCACATCACCTTCAATTTCGTGGGCGGCCGCAGCTACGGCATTCTCGGCGTCAACGGCGCCGGAAAATCCACGCTCATGCGCCTTCTCGCCGGCACTGAGCTGCCCAACAGCGGCCGCGTGCGCCGCCGCGCCCGCATCTCCTGGCCGCTCGGCTTCACCGGCGGCCTGCACCCCCTGCTTACCGGGCGGGAGAACGTGCAGTTCGTGGCGCGCATCTATGGCGCCGACATACGCCGGGTGACCAATTTCGTCGAGGACTTCGCCGAAATCGGCGCCTACATCGACGTTCCGATCATGGCCTATTCCTCGGGCATGGTCGCCCGCCTCGCCTTCGGCCTGTCGATCGCCATCGACTTCGACTGCTATCTAATCGACGAAGTCACGTCTGTAGGCGATGCCCGCTTTGCCCAACGTTGCAAAACGGAATTTGAGCGACGCAAGAGGACGTCTGACATCATCATGATTTCTCACAGTATGAACACAATCCAAGACTACTGTAACTATGGCATGGTGTTGGCGGGCGGCCGAATACATATTTTCTCGAATGTGAATGACGCTATCGAGCTTTATAAGAAACTCAATTCGTAACCCCGGCCGGGGCGGCTAGGTTTACATAACTGGGGAATGTGGCTTGACCGACCTGTCGCCCTTCGACGGCACGACCGAACTGGACGTGGAGCGGTCGAAAGAGATGGCCGCCGCCATCTCGCGCGCGTTGCGGCGCGCGGCGCGGCAGGCGCGCCAGCCGACGTCGCTCATCATCGGCGGCGGGGTGCCGGCGCGCCGCGGCGACCGCGCCTTTCGCATCGGCGTTGTCGCCAGCTTCATCGCCTTCGTGTTCGCGCCGACGCTCCTGGCCGGCGTCTACTGGGGTTGGATCGCCAGCCCGCAATACGACTCGGAGGCGAAATTCATCCTCCGTTCGAGCGATTCCTCGGCCCTGGATTCGTTCGGCGGCCTGATGGGCCTGCCGACGTCGCGCCAGACCCACGATTCCGAAATCGTCGTCAGCTACATCGAAAGTCCAGCCCTTTTGCGCGATCTCAGCAAGACGATCGATCTCGTCAAGGCTTACAGCAATCCCTCGATCGATTATCTCTCCCGTCTTTCGCCTTCGCCGCCGATCGAAAAGTTCGACAAATATTTCCAGCGCCATATCGATGTGGGTTACGAATCCGGCGCCGGCATTTTGACCGTGAACGTGCGCGCATTCACGCCGCAAGACTCCGAAAAGATCGCCAACGAGGTCGTCCGCCTGTCGGAAAACATGGTCAACGATCTCGCCGACCGGCCGCGGCGCGACGCACTGGCGCAGGCCAAGCTCGAATTGACGCGCGCCGAGGAGGGATTGCGCGACACCACCCTGGCGATGCGCGACGCGCGCAATTCCGAGGGTGTGCTCGACGCCAACGCCACGGCCGAGGCGATCGGCAACGTGGTCACGACGCTGCGGCTGAAACTGGTCGAGATGCAGAGCGCGCTGGCGACGCTGGAATCGCAGGCGCAGGACGCGCCGCAGGCGCGCGTCTACAAGGCGCGGATCGACAATCTGAAGCAGGCGATCGACGGCTTCAACGGCCAGATCGCCGAAAATAACAACTCACAGAGCCTGGCCGACCGTCTCAGCACGCTGTCGGTGGTGCAGACCGAGCTCGACGTGGCGCGCCAGCGCTATGCCGGCGCGGCCGCGGTCTATCAGGCCGCGCGGCTCGACATGGAGACGCAACGCACCTACATCGTCGCCTTCCTGCAACCGATCCTGGCGCAGAAGGCGACATATCCGCACCGATGGACGCAATGGCTGATCGTCGCCGTTCCGAGCCTGCTGTTGTGGAGCTTCGCTGTCGGGCTCTTCATGGTGGCGCGAAACAACATGGCCAAATGAACTCCCGCGCAGGTTCCGACGCAGCCCGACCATGTATTTCAATATAGACGCCGACGAGGGACGGGTGATCCGCGGCTGGATCGTCCTGGACAATCCGGCCGCCGCGCCGCGACTGAGGCTCGTCATTCCGGACCGGCCGGAGATCGCCATCGAGGCCCATCATCACCGTCCCGACATCCAGGAGATGGGGATCCACCTGACCGGCCATGTCGGATTTTACATCGACGAGGCCGTTGTCCCGGATCTCGCCGCCCTCGACGACGTCTCGCTGCTGGAGTCGGAAAGCCGGCTGCTGATCTTCCGCCGCTCGCGCCCGCATCATCTCAACAAGAAAGTATATATTTTCGACGCCAGCGTCATGCCGCAAAGCGGCCTATTGCATGAATTGACCCATTTCTTCACCAATTACTATTTCCACTCCGAGCGGCTGTCGCTGGAAACCATGATCGTGGTGATAAACAATCACTTTTGCTCATCCAGCGTCCTCTATGGACGGTCGAACTTCAACCGATATATCTCCTATCTAAACAACGCCGGGTTCCTGCGCGCGGCCTTGCTGCACGAGCCGTTCACCGAGCTTGCCGAGCGTCTGCTGACGCTGAAGCTGATCGCCAACCGCCGTCTGGCGCACACCGAGTCGATCTCCGGCCTGGACCGCGGCCTGAGCTTCGCGCAGGAGCTGGCGCTGAACGACGAGAGGGCGATGTTGCAGGCTTTCCGCCGGCTCGACCCGGATCAGCGCGACCTGTTCTCCAATCCCATGACCCGGCTTTTCGGCTGCGACGCCGGCGATCCGCCGCAACGCCGCCACGTCAGCGTCGCCTTGGAGAATCTCGCCACCATGGACGTCGTCGGCCTGCGCTCGGAATTCCTGCTGTTCCGGCGGATGCTGGCGGGGGCTCTCGGCGCCGACGTCGGCGGCGGCGACCCTCCGGCCGCCTTGACCGTGGTCACCGAGCTCGCACACAAGCTGTCGCGCATGGGGGTGGTCGAGGACATGCTCGACGGCGATCGCCAACTCTACGAATTCGCCCGCAATGCGATGCGCTCGGCGGAAGAAAACAACCGCACCGGCGCGCAACGCGACACTCAGTCCATCTGATCGCGGGCGCTGGCGATGACGAGCGCGCCGATCGACCACAAGATCGACAGACAGACGCCCAGGAGGACCGTGCTCGCCAGCACCTTGGGATAGGTCGCCTCTTCGGCGCGGATGGGCTTGACGACGGTGATGAGATAGAGTTGCCGGCCCTGCAACTCCTGCTGGGCGTGCAAATAGGCGTCCTGGGCGATGATGTAGACCCGCGACGCGAATTCCTCTTGCAGCTTGAGCCCCTCGTAGCCGGCGATCTGCGCGGATACGGCGTCCTTGCTTGCCGGCGCAGTCAGCTTGACCTTCAACTTGTCGATCTGCTGGTCGAGCGTCGCAAGCTTCGTCTTGAGCACGTTCACGGACGGCGCGGCCGTCGCATTCGACTGCATGAGGACGCTGAGCGCGGTTTCCGCGTCGACTTTTTCGAGCGTCAGCGTGGCGATCGTCTCCCCCACGCTCTTGGCGCGCGCAATGGGATCGATCAGTTCGTTGGCGTTGCGGAACGTCAGCAGCGCGGCGCGGCACCGACCGAGTTCGCGCCCCGCCCGCGTCACTTCGAACTTGGCCTTGACGAGCGCGTCCTCGCGCACGCGCAGGCTGATATTGTTGATCAGCGTCTCGCTCAGCGCGTTGACCGATTTCGTCAGTTCCAACGCGTCTTCCGGCGAATAGGCGGTGATCTTGATCGTCAGCAGTCCCGAGACGGTGTCGACATCGGCGCTGACGCGCGAGCGCCAGTATCGCAACACGTCTTCGATCGACTCGCCCCGCGGCAGGCGCGAAAAGTAATCGATCCCCGGCTTCGAGAATACGCGCTCAAGCGCTGGCCGGCCGCCGAGATCGGCGACCATGGCGGCGCTCTTCACGTAATTGAGCACAATATACGAATCCTGCTCCGTATCGGGCGCAACCGCGCCGATCAGCCGCGCGATCGCCGAAGCGGAAGCCCCCGACAGCGCAACGTGTTTCTTGGGGGCCGATTGCACCGTAATGCGTGTTTCCGATACGTAGCCGCGCGACTCGATCAGCGCCGCATAGAGAAAATAGACAAGCATCGGCGCAATAACGAGAAAGATATAGGTGACGCCGGCCTTCCTCCAGCCGCTGCTCGGCCGCTCCTCTTCCATCGCCGATGGAATACGAATACGTTCCGGCAACAATTGGCGCGCGCGTTGCACCAGCGTCAGCGAAAGAGATCTTGCCCCGGGCGGTTTGAGTTTTAGGCCCGTATTATCCATTCCACCGCCTGCGCCCGAAATACGACAAGAACTTCCCGCACATTGTTTGCGTCCCGCATATCAGGAAATTGGGTCTTTAGTAAGCATGCGCCGCGGCTTGCGCCTTTCCTGCGCCGGGCCAACCCAGCCGCCGCCGAAACGCGGGCGCGCGAACTTTGCTATAAGGGCGCCGCTGCGCCGCAACTGGGGATGACATGACTCATTCGTATATCCGGGGCGCATCGTTTCCTGACCTCCTGCTCGCCTCGCTGTTGCGCGACATGCGAACGCGGTTCGGCCGATCCTATGTCTCCTCTGTTCTCGCCGTGGGCTGGCCGCTGGTGCACCTTACGATCATGTTCACGATGTATGTGGTCACCCACAAGGTCGCGCCGATCGGCGACGCGCCCAGCGTCTTCGCCTTCACCGGCCTTGTGCCTTACGTCATGTGCCTGTACCCTGCGCGTTTTACTTCGTGGACCATCTTGCAGAACAAGCCACTGCTTAATTTTCCGGTGGTGAAGCCGATACATTTGATAGTGGCCCGCGCCATACTTGAATTCCTGACAGCGTTACTTTCCCTTGGGGTATTCGTCGCCGTACTTTCGGTTCTCAATATGGCGACGCCGCCGGAAAATATTTATCTTGTTGCAGAAACTATCGGCGCGGTCGTCTTCTTTTCCGTATGCTACGGATTTTTCGGTATTCTGCTCGTAGCCGCGCAAGCCAACTTCGGCACCATGTTCATCATCTTTTCGATCATCGGCCTGTATCTGTCGTCGGGAGCGATCGTGCCGCTGACGCTGACGCCGCCCGCCATCCAGCACGTCCTTTCCTTCAACCCGCTGTTCGAGGCGGTCGGCCTGATGCGGAGCGCCTATTTTTCGGCCTACGACGCCTCGGACTATTCGCTGTCCTATATCTATTTTCTCGGCTTCGTGTTCTTGCTGCTAGGCCTCATTTCGGAGCGGCTGTTCCGCGGCGTTATCATGTGACGGCGGCCGACAAGCGCCTCATCGAGGCCGCTTTCGCCAGCGACGGGCAATGGCGGCTTCGCTCTCTCCGCCGTCTTGATCGCCAACAACGCCTGTCTCGCTCCCAGCGCGAGTCGCAGGGATCGGCTCCTTGGCAAGCGAGCAGGCGTCCCAGACGGCCTCAGGCGGCTCCAGACGCCCTTGGACGCCCTCAAGCGGCCTCCCCACGCCCAGAACCCCCAGACGCCACCAGGCGCCCTCTCAGACGCCCCCAGATGCCTTTTGTCTTGCCTACCTGGCTGATCGCGTTCTTGCCCCCCCCGCGCCGTAGCCGGCGTGTGCTGGTCGCCGCCAGATAGGCCGCCGGCGATCGAGGCGTTGGCCCGCTGCGGGCGCCGCGGCCCGTTCGCATTGCGCCATCGCCGATGGCTGTGGGGCGAGCCCGCAGCCGGTTTGGGACGTGCGTCTTCGGCAGATCGACCCCCTCGTTGCAGAGAAATGCTAGCGCTTGGCGGAGCTTGCGAGGAGCTCTGGGCTATCCGGGATGATGGCACGACCTGCGCCGGCGCTGCATTTGTCGATCGGTCTTGCGGGCGATGCCGAATTAGGCGCGCACGCCGCTTTCTTCGTACTATCGGGAACGCTCGCCGGTTAAGAAGTTAAGATTCTATAGAGTTAAGAAGTTAGGTAAAAAAGATTGACAGAATTTGTAAGCGAAATCAATCGCTTATGAAAACGCGGCGTTCCCGATAGTACGATAGTTTGTTCCCGATAGTACGAAGGGGGCGTTCCCGATAGTACGATAGTTTGTTCCCGATAGTACGAAGGGGGCGTTCCCGATAGTACGAAGGCTGTGGATAACTTTCGGCCGTTTGCGGCGGCTGCCGAAGGCAGGATGGAGCCTGCGTCGGGCGTTCCCGATAGTACGAAGCTTCTGAGCCCCACCCGCACCGGGATTCAATGTTTTCAACGGTTTGAATTAATTCCTGTTTCTCAAATGCGCGGAAATAGGCCATTTGTCGTCCTATCAGGAACGCTTCAGCGTGTGCTTGTGCGAGGCATGATGGCGTTTGACGAAGCCATAGAAGGCGGAAGCGTAGTTGGAAGGCTCGCGCTCGGGCTTGTTGGCCACCCAGGCGTCGAACTGCGCCTGAAGGGCATGGACATCCCATCCGGGGAAGTCCTGGCGGATTTTGGCGAGCATCTGGTCGGGCAGGCGCGAGGCCAGCAGCGGGAGTTGCGGCGGCGCCTCCTTCTTGGCTGTGCGGCGGTGTGGCGATTGGCGCGGCGGTCGCGAGCCGGCCAGAAGGTTGGCCTCGCCAGCCATGTCGCGGCGGATCATCCGCAACATCGGCGCGTCGCCTTCCGGTTCCTCCAGGGCGAGCGCGAAACCGGGCAGCGCGTTCTCGCGCACGACTTTGCTGATTTCGAACTTGAAGCGCCGGAAGGTGCCTTCGGCCCCTGACTTCTCGTAGAGCGTCTTGATGGAGATCGCGAAGCCCTCGGAGCCGTTGCCGCCCGCGTGCTTGCGCGCGACGCGGTAGAGCCAGCGTTCCCGGCCGCCGGAGATTTTGAAATAGTCGGGGTCGATGGAGAGCGCGCCGCCCTCCTGGATGATGCCTTCATAGAACCAGTCCGACAGCGTCAGGTTCATGCCCCGGCTTTCGCCGGTCTCGCGGTCCACCTCGTCGGTCCATTCCGATATCCAGCCGAAATGCGCTTCCTTCTTGCCGCGCGGCGCGCGGATGTTGGTGCGGATGTCGGTCGATTTCAGGCGCTCAAGCCCCTCTCGCAGGCGGCTATACTGTGCGCCGCTGGTGCCGCGCTCGATGGCCTTGAGAAGGTCGTAGGGCTGGAAGTTGAGCTTGCGCGGGATGTCGTTGACGCCGCGGTTGCGCTGGTCGCAGATGACGGAGGCCGCCCAAATCAGGATATCGGCGTCCCATATCGTCGCCATGCCGTATTGAGGATGCGGGCGCACGGTCACGAACACGCCGTCGCGGGCGCTCTTGTACTCGATGGGCTTCGTGCGCTTGTTCTTCGACAGCGAGAAGAACGGGCGCTCCATCGTGTCCTTCTGGTCGCGCCATTTCAGGTCGACGATGGCCGGGATGAAAAAATCAAACTGCGGGTCGACGGCATGGCGGCTTTTCATCGGGCGCGCGGCCGGCTCTTGGAGCCTTCGCCATAAACGCGCGCGACGGCCGACTGGTTATATTTCACGAACAGGTCGTTGAGCGCCTCGGCGAGCAGGTCGAGCTGCGTGCGCGACTGCTGGGCGCTGATGAGGGCGAGTTGCTGGCGCACCCCCGGCTCGAAATGCCCGGCGATCTGCACCAGGCCCTGACGGGCAGCGCTCACGGTCCTGGCGGCGGCGCTTTCGGCAGGCGGCGGCGGCGGTTCGTGGCCGCTCGCCTCCTTAAGCCGACGCAGCCCGCTTGCCAGTTGCGGTTTGGACATTCGCTTCCTTCCCCTCTTCCGACGCGTCGACACGTCGACGCGTCGATATGTCTAACTGTCGGCACACCCACACGTACAGCCGCCGGACTTCCTCGGCGGCCTTGCCGCTCGGTTCGGCTTCCTGGGCGGTCTGTCCTTCGATAAGGCTGCGCTTGTAGATGAGGCGGGTCCCCAGGCGGACGGGCGCGACGGCGAGGCCGAACTGCCCGGGGATGGCGTCCGCCGCGCTGTCGGCGTCGCCGGCCTGGGCGGCGACGCTGTTCAGGACGGCAAACGCCTTTTGCGCCTTGGCGAGCTTCAAGAGGTCGACGGTCTTGCCCAGGGCGCGCAGGTCGAGAATGGAGGGCTGCGTCGGGACCAGCACGAGGTCGGATTGCTTGGCGGCTTCAAGGGCCGTGCCTTCGGAATGGGGGGCGGTGTCGAGGATGACGATATCCGCGCCGATGTCGCGCGCCTCGGCAAGCACCCGTTGCAAGCGGGCGGGTTGGATGGACTGCACGGCCGGAAACTCGGCGGCGCGGTAGTCCTTCCATTCCGTGGCCGACGCCTGCGGGTCGAGGTCGAGGACGACGACGCCGTAATCATGCTGGGTGAAGGCGGTGGCCAGGTGCAGGGCGATGGTCGTTTTGCCGACGCCGCCCTTCTGGCACACCAGGGCGATGGTTTTCATG
>Ga0134126_10002603_pt1 | contig 22713 bp, 23 predicted proteins | sample KB31752_FD_96881 | JGI IMG/M metagenome (GOLD analysis project Ga0134126, IMG submission 96881) | Terrestrial soil microbial communities with excess Nitrogen fertilizer from Kellogg Biological Station, Michigan, USA - KB3-175-2 | ecosystem: Environmental > Terrestrial > Soil > Unclassified ... | reverse complement strand
TGCTGGTACGCTTTTATGAATGACGCTTGAAGGATGTCTTCGGCGACATCCGGACTTCCCGTCATCCCGAGTGCGTGCCGGTACAACGGATCGCTGTAGCGTCTGATCAGCATTCCGAACGCATTGCGATCACCTGCCAGCACCCGCCCGATCACTTCATGATCCGCTTCCTGCGAATCCGCGGCGCGAGGCTCAACCATCACTGAGGTCGTTTTCACGCCGCTAGTGTAACGCTTCATGCGCCCTCTGGACAGTCCTGACGAACTCGAGAGCGGTCGCACGAGGGTGGCCATGCTGGTGGGACGAGCAGAATGGCCGAACGTAACGTCCCGAATGACTACCGAAGTTTCGCGTGATACAGGAGCTCCCGTAAGGCATCCGCTCGGTAACGTCGCTTCGCGTGATCGCTGTCCGCGCGATAGCGACGGTATTCGCGAACGAATCGGCGACTCTGCCCGTCGACGGACGCGTCGCACAGCACGCCTTGCAACACGGTTTCACTCAGCAGGCCCTCCGAGTTGTAGCTCACCAGCACATGTCGGGCCCCGGTGGCAGCGAGCAACTCGCGCAGGGAGCGCTCCGCTCCTTTCGATGAGCACCATGCGCTGTGCGTCGTCCCGGTCGTATCGCGTACGAGGCCGGTCTTACCGCGAATGGACGGCGTTGTTTCGAACCACCCGCGAGCGATGATCTCGGGAATATGGTAGTACCCCGCGTACTGCCGGCTGTTGTAGGGCGGATCGACATACAGGAGCTCGAGCGCTCCGAGCTGGCTCGCTACCTTCTGCGCGTCGGCTAAGTGCGCAGTGGATCCGCGCGCTCCGCGGAGCGGCGGGCGCGGATCGAGATCGAGCGCGCGCTTGGCGTTGGGCTGCCAGGACTTGATGTAGGCGGCATACACACCTGCGGTGTTGGCGACACGATCGGCCGCTTCGATCAGGGCGGCCAGCAACAAGTAGAACGCGTCGTCGCCGATCAACCCTTCGCTGTGCCACTCGTGCAATCGCGCGCGAATCGTATCGATGCGCATCGCGTTCTCGTTGGTGAAATACATCCGGCCGCCGGCAGGGCCGTAGTGCGTCGCGATGAATCCGCGCTCAAGCTCGAGCCATCGCGCGAGGTATTCGCAGACGAGCGATAGCGCGCTCGGCCCACGGCGCGTTACCGCCTCGCGAAAACGCACGGAATGCATTGCCCGACGGAGATCCGGATCGCCTGCGCGCAGATCGGCGAAGCTGGGTACGCGTTGTGATACGACATAGGCGCGCTGGAACACGTACGAGTACGCCATGATGTCGCTCGACGCCACGCGCCAGCCGGCCGCTTTGAGCTCGCGCCCAACGACCGCGGTGCCGGCGCACGCGTCGTGCGCCGCGCCCGGACCGATGCCGAGTGCGGTGACCGTCTCGAGGATGAAAGAAAGGAGGCGGGTCTTGTTACCGATGTAGCGCACGGCGTTCCGGATGGGACAGGCGCAACCGGCGCCTTCCGTTAGTCACTCGAACACCGCCCATCCGCGGGCACGAATGTCGGCACCGTGCTCGTCCAGGCGCGGCGGGGGATGGCGCACCGTGCCAGGTACCGATGGTGCGACTCCGGTGAGCGCGGACCCACCCGCCTCGCGCAACGCCTCGAGCACGGTGCGCACGGCGCCACACGGCACGCCGGCACGATCGAGTGCGGCGGCCACATCGTCCGCCGTGCGCTCGCGCACCTGCGCCGCCACGGCCCGCACCACCCGCTCGCGATGCGCGACGCGGCCGGCGTTCGTGGCGAGAGCGTGATCCTCCGCCAGGCGATCCAAGCCTAACGCACGGGCACAGGCGCGCCATTGGACATCGTTGCCGACTGCGATGACGATCGGTCGGTCGCGCGCCTCGAAGAGCTCGTAGGGAACGAGATTCGGATGCGCGTTGCCCCACCGCGCGGCGTCGCGGCCGGTGACCAGCGCGTTCTGCGCGACGTTCACCAGCGCCGCCGTGGCGCTCTGCGCGAGAGACGTCACTACATGGCTGCCCGCACCGGTATGGGCGCTCGAGACAAGTGCCGCCAAGATCGCGATCGCGGCATCCTTGCCCGCGATGACGTCGGCTAACGCAACGCCGACTTTCATCGGCCGTCCGTCGCGCTCGCCCGTGATCGCCATCCAGCCGCGCTCGGCTTGCACCACGTAGTCGTAACCGGGACGGTCGCTGTCGGCGCCGAAACCCGTGATGGTACACCACACGAGCCGCGGGAGGCGCTCGAGAGTCAGGCGGGGATCGAGTCCGTACCGCTCGAGTGTGCCTCGCCGGAAGTTGTCGACCACGACGTCGGCCTTGTCGATAAGCGCTTCAATGAGTTCGCGGTCGCGTTCGGTCCCGAGGTCCGCGGCAACGCTTTTCTTGTTGCGGTTGATGCTGAGGTAGTAGGCGCTTTCGCCGCGGCTATCGAACGGAGGCCCCCAGGAACGGGTATCATCGCCTGCCCCGGGCCGCTCGACTTTGATGACGTTCGCCCCGAGGTCGCCGAGCATCATTGTGCAGAGCGGGCCAGCCAAGACCCTGCTCAGGTCGAGGACGTTAACGCCTTCGAGCAGTTGACGCGTTGCTGTCGCCATGTACGCGCTATAATGACTAAGGAAACTGCGATGGACGGCCTATACGGACTGCGGATGCCGACCATTGTCGCTGGGCGCTTCGCACGGTCGACGACTTGCGTAGCTGCCGTGAAATCATATACTTACCGGCGCCTAACCCAGCGGCTCGGACAGGAGGGGTGCTGCGCACCCATGCGCCGGCGCTCCGACCCTCGTTTGCCCGCGACGTCACAGACGCTGCGTCACCTCACTGCCCGATAGGGAGCGCACCATACTTATGGTGGAGAAGCCTCAAGCCGCAGAGACCAAGGCCACCGAGCAGCCACCGGTCGCACCGCCGGCTCCGCCGGTTGTCCCGCGACGCGCCCCAGGGCACCGAAGCACGGACGCGCGCGACACTGTCGCCGAAATGGCGCTCAGAGCGCAAGAAATCAGTCAAGAAGCTGGCAGCAAAATCGCGCAAGCGATCAAGGATGTCATCAACGCCGCCGCCGGTCTCGCTGGCTTCGCCATCGAAAGCGCGCGCGACATCGTGCAATACATGGTACGGCGCGGCCAGATGACGCAGGAAGAAGCCGACCGGATCATTCGCGAGGCAGAAGAGGCGCACGGGAAACGCAAACCGGCGGGAAAGCAGGCAGCCAGCCTGCCTCCTGCGCCGTCGGTCATCGCGCCACCGGTTAAGAAGCCCGCGCCGCCGGCCTCACCAGAGAAGCCGGCCCCGACGCGCGCCGCCGCTCCCGCCAAGCCCGCGGCCAAAGCCGCGAAGACCGCGCATCCAACGCACGCGGCGAGCCGACCCGCCGCCAAGAAACACTCGGCTGCGTCGCGTCCCAAGTCGAGCGCGAAGAAAGGGGCCAAGAAAAAGCGCTGACTCACGGCGTGCCGGGCGCGCGCATACCGCGTTCGGCGGCCAGCCAACCCAGAAACTCGGCGACGGCGCTCGTATCATCGAGCGCAAACTCGGCGGCGGTGCGTGCCGCATCGTCGTGCGTGACGCGAGCCGTGACCGCGGCCGGCATCGCCATGCGTAGACTGGCGAAGGCATCTTCGTCCGTCGCATCGTCGCCAACATAGAGCACGGACCCGTGCTGCCCGGCGAGAACCTCTCGCGTGAGCTGCAGCGCGGCGGTTCCCTTGTTCACGTCCCGGTTAGGCCGGATCTCGAGCACTTTCTTGCCTTCCATTACGCGTAGCCCGTGGCGATCCGCCGCGCGCTCCACGGCTTCGCGCAGCGCCGGCGCGGCCGACGGTGCCGCAAGCCGAAAGTGCACGCTCGCCGTCCAGTGCTTGTCTTCGATCAGCACGCCCGGCATCGAGGCGGCACCGTCCGCGATCTCGCGCAGCGCGGCGGCGATCGCGTCGCGCGCCGTGCCTAACGACGCGCCGGTCAGTGGAGTCCCATCCGGGCGCAGGATCTCGAAGCCGTGGTTGCCGACGATCCAGGCGCCGCGCACGCCGGCGAGACGCTCGACGTCGGCCGCCGCGCGGCCGGAGACGAATGCGATCGTCACGCCGGGATGTGTAGCCAGTGCAGCGAGGAGGCGTCTCGTGTCCGGCGGCACGGACGCGTCGTCCGGGCGGGGTGCAATCGGAGCCAGCGTGCCATCCACGTCGAGCATCGACACGAGCGGCGTCCCGGCGAGCCGCGCGGCGACGTCCGCGGCGACGGGAAGCAGCGCACGCGTCACGCCGCGCCTGTCTCCTGCGACCGCTCCGCGATGATCGCCTCGGTCCGGCTGAGTATCGCCGCGAGCCAGTCGAAGATCGTCCGGCTCCGGAGGTGCGTGCGCATGCGGTGCATCCGCACGCGCCGCTCGCCGTCGCCCATACTCACGGCGCGGCGAATGCCTTCGACGAAGCCGTCGATGTTGAACGGATTGATGAGCACCGCGCCATCGATCTCTTCCGCGGCGCCGGTGAACCGGCTCAGCACCAGCACGCCGCGCTCCTCGATCTGACAGGCGAGAAATTCCTTGGCCACGAGGTTCATGCCGTCTTGCAGCGATGACACGAGACACAGGTCGGCGGCGCGATAGACGCCGGCCAACAACTCGGCGCTCACGTTCTCGTGGACGAGAACAATCGGCGTCCACGTGCGCGTGCGGAATCGCGCGTTGATCTCGAGCACGCCCCGCACCATTTCCTCTTCCAGCGAGCGGTAGGCAGAGATCTCGGAGCGCGACGGTGTGGCGACGAGCAAGAACGTGAACCGCTCGCGCATCTCGGGATGCTGCTCCCAGAGCAAGCGCAGCGCGCGCAGTCGCTCCGGGATGCCTTTGGTGTAATCCACGCGGTCCACGCCTACGCCTAACCGACAATCGTTTTTCGCATAGCGCGAGCGCAGTCGTTCCGCGAGCGCCGTGTTCACAGAAGTGGCCGCCATCCGCTCGTATCGATCGACGTCGATGCTGATCGGGTACACGCCGATCTCGACGTCGCGACCGTCGAACCGAATGGTGAACGTCTCCGCGTCGATCTCGGCTTCGGGGATGAATTCGGCGACGCAGCCGAGGAAGTTGAGTGCGTAGCGCTCGGTATGAAACTCGATGAGATCGTTGCCGAGGAGTCCGCGGAGCAGCGCTTCGTCGACGTCCACCGGGAGCAGGCGAAGAATGTCGGCGGGCGGAAACGGGATATGCCAGAACTGGTGCAGCAGTTGCGGTTCGACAATCTCGCGGATCATTGCAGCGGCGAGACCGAAGTGGTAGTCCTGAATCCACACGACGGGCGTCTTGTCCGCGCGGTGAATCTCATCGGCCACGGCGCGCGCGAACTTCGCGTTCACGCTCTGGTATCGCTCCCAAAACTCGTCGCGGTAGGAAAAGTGTTGGACGAGCAGATGGCAGAGCGGCCAGAGCGAGCTGTTGGCGAAACCGAGGTAGAAGCCATCGACTTCGGTGGCATCGAGGAAGACGCGCCGTAACGTGTAGGCGCTGGTTTGCAGCGGCACGCGCAAGCGTCCTTGCGCGTCGGCGGTGCTGGTGTCGGCGCTGCCCGAGCCCCACGCGACCCACACGCCGTGGGTGGCTTGCATTGTTGGGTCGAGCGCGGAGACCAGTCCGCCGGGTGGTTGTCTTACCTCGATCGCGCGCTCGCCGCCCGCTCCCTCGACGAACCGGTGCTCGTAGGGCTCACGGTTCGATAGCATAATGAGTGTGCGGTCAACGAGGTATCGCGAGAGATCTGGCATCGGTCACCTGGTGTACGCACGAAGGGACTGGAAGCTCTATCATGGCCGGCACTCAACCGTCTGGCAATCGAGCGGGCACGGACTAGCTTTCGATTTCCCTCCGCCGCGAACCCCGCTTCCTATTGATGAATATGCACTCGCTCCGACGGTTTGGCTGTCGTCGTTGCATGACACGGCACCTCGCGTGCCGCCGTTCGAGCTGAACCGTGCGTGAAGTCACGGCGCGTGCGCCGGTGCGCATCGATTTCGGCGGCGGTTGGACAGACGTACCGCCTTACCCGGAAGAGGAGGGCGGGTGCGTGTGCAATCTCGCGATCGCGCGGTACGCGACGGCGCGGCTCGCGGAGCGCGGCGTTGGGCTGTACGTGGATGCGCACGACGAAGACCAGGCCTTGCCGCGCGCGGCGCTCGAGCGTGCAGGTATCTCGAACGTGTCTCTGCACTTGCGCAACGACTTTCCTCGCGGTGCCGGGCTGGGCGGATCGTCCGCGGCGGGCGTTGCGATTCAAGCCGCGCTCTCGGCGTGGCGCGGGGAGACAGCCGGCGCGACGGCACTCGCCGAGCGCAGTCGCGCGGTCGAGACCGAAGGGCTGCATGTGCCGGGGGGCAGCCAGGATCACTACGCGGCTGCGTTAGGCGGAGCGCTCGAGCTCCGGTTCAGCGCCGTCGTCGAGGCGCGGCGCATCCCACTCTCGCCCGCGCGCCGCGCGGAGCTCGAACGACGCTGCATTGTGGGCTTCACCGGCGAGTCGCGGATCTCGGGTCACACGATCACCGCGGTGATCGACGCGTACCGGGCTCGCGAGCCGCGCGTGACCGCCGCGCTGCGCCGCATGAAAGCGCTCGCGGCGCGCATGGCCGTGGTGTTGGAGCGCGGGTCGCTCGACGAGCTGGCTGCGTTAGTCCACGAGCACTGGCAGTTTCAGCGCAGTTTGCACGAGCGCATTTCGACGCCCGGCATCGAGCGCCTGCTCGACGTCGCACGGCGCGCCGGCGCGACGGGCGGCAAGGCGTTAGGCGCGTCGGGCGGCGGCAGCGTGCTCATGATCGCGCCCGATGCCGCCGTCGATGCCGTGCGCGCGGCGGTCGCGGCAGCGGCGGTGCCGCTGGCCTTCACGATCGAGACGGACGGGGCTCGACTCGTCGACGCCGCGGTGCCGGCATGACGGTCGCACGCGGCGATGCGGTCGGGCTCGCGCGCACTCTCGTGCACATCGACTCGCGCAATCCGTCGCTCGTTCCCGGTGCGCCGGGCGAAGGCCCCGTTGCGCACGCCCTCGCCGACATGTTGCGCGCCTGGGGCTTCGCGGTCGAGGTGCACGACGCGGCGCCTAACCGGCCCAACGTCGTCGCCCGCGTGGGACCGGCCGGGGGCCGCACGCTCATGTTCAACGGCCACCTCGATGTCGTCGGCACCGACGGTATGACGCACCCGCCGTTTGCAGCCGACGAACGTGACGGCTCGCTCTGGGGACGCGGCTCGTCCGACATGAAAGGCGGGGTGGCGGCGATGTGCGCGGCTGCTGCTCGCGCCGCCGAGGGCGGCCTCGACTGCGAAGTGATCATCGCGGCAGTGGCCGATGAGGAGTGGGACAGCATCGGCACGCGCGCGTTGATCGCGCGTGGCGTCCGCGCGGATGCCGCGATCGTGACAGAGCCAACGCGTTTGGCCATAGCGCCGGCACACCGAGGTTTCGTGTGGAGCACCGTCACGGTCCACGGACGCGCGGCGCACGGCAGCCGCTATGACGTGGGAGTCGACGCGATCCGCCACGCGGGCCTCCTGTTGGCGGAGCTGGACACGCTCGAGTCGCGCGAGCTCTCGCAGCGCACGCATCCGTTGCTCGGCCACGCGTCGTGGCACGCGTCGACGATCGATGGTGGGTTAGGCATGTCGACTTACCCCGACCGATGTACCGTGCGCATCGAGCGTCGCACCCTGCCTGGCGAAACGCCGACACAGGCGGTGGAGGAGGTGAGAGCGGCGTGCGCGCGCGTGCGAGCCCGTCGCCCGTCGTTCGACGCCGAGGTCACGTTGGATCTTTCGCAGAACCCGAGCGACGTCGCGACGGATGCGCCGGTGGTGCAGCGCTTGTCGCGCGCGCTCACAGCCGCCGGCGAGCCATCGCATGTCGAAGGACTCAGCGCGTGGACGGACGCGGCGTTGCTCAACGAAGCGGGCATCCCCGCGATCTGCTATGGTCCGGGCGACATCGCGCGCGCGCACGCGGCGGCGGAATGGATCGAGGTGGCCGAGATCGAGCGCGCGACGCGCGTGCTCACGCTGCTTGCACAGTCGTGGGCACGTGACGAGGAGTCGGCATGGCGCGGCTGACGCCGGCACAGTACGATGCGCTGGAGCACGCGATCGCGAACGCCACGCGCGTCGTCGTCATGCGGCGCGGCACCGAGTACGTGATCGTTCCGCTCCGCCTGCGAACCGAAGGCCGACACGAGATCATCGAGGCCCGCAACCCGACCACGGGCGACTCGCTCGCGTTCGCGCTCGATGACATCGACACCGTTCACGTCGTCCGTTAGGACGCCACGATTCTGCGCGCACGAATGCCCCACGTCGACGTCACGCCCGAGCTGATTGCGATCTACGCCGACGAATCATGCCTCGGGAACGGACGCGAAGGCGCCAATCCTGGCGGCGCCGGCGGACTCATCGAGATCCCGCGTGGAGCGGGGCACGAGCCGATTCGTCGCGACTACTGGATTGCCGAGGCCGCTACGACCAACAATCGCATGGCGCTGCGCTCGGCGATCGAGGGGCTGCGTCTGATGGGACTCGACGGGTCTGCGCACCAGATAGTTTTCACGAGCGACTCACGATATCTGGTCGACGGCATGACATCGTGGGTCTACGATTGGGCGCGGCGTGGGTGGCGTCGAAAAACCGGAGCGATCGAGAACGTCGCGCTGTGGCGTGAGCTCGTGGAAACCGCACGGCGGCATCGCATCGGTTGGCGATGGGTGCGCGGTCACGCCGGGCATCCACAGAACGAATATGCGAACGTGCTGGCGACGCGCGCGGCCGCCCGGCAGCTTGGTTCGAATGGCATGATCGAGTCGGACTTCGATGTGTGGCTCGCCTCGGAACGTGCACGAGGCCGGGTGACGATCGCGCCCGACCCGATGCCGGATCTCGCGAGCTTCAGGCCGGCACGAGAGTTACCGGCTGTTCCGACGGAGAGTCTTTTCTGAGGTCAGTCTCTCGGGAGAGCTCCGATGCGGAAGGTCGTGATATTATTGGCGTTTGGTGTCGCGTTGGGCTATTGGTGGGGGTGGACGGACGCCCAGGTGAACCAGGATGACGTGGTGACACGCCTGGTGACCCGTGCGGGCGGGAAGACGCGCTCATCCATCAAGTCGAACGCGGACCAAACGATGGATAGTCTCGAACGACATTGACGCGTCCCACACCGCTTCCGGCGCCCGATGCCCGCACCGCGCTTCTCGATTCTCAGCGTCTTGATTCCCTGCTACAACGAAGAAGCCACCATCGAGCGCACGCTGGACGCGGTGTTCGCCCAACGGAGCCGGCTCCAATCGTTGGGGCTGGGCCTGCAAATCGTCACCGTCGACGACGCGTCTAACGACGCAACGCACGACCGGCTCCAGCGCCGAGCCGAAGCGGGAGAGGACGGGTTGATCGTGGCTCGTCACCCGGAAAACCGCGGCAAAGGCGCGGCGATCCGCACCGCGCGGGAGCACGCGACGGGCGACATCGCCATCATTCAAGATGCCGATCTCGAGTACGATCCCAGCGACATACCGGCGATGATCAAGCCGATGCTCGCCGGCCAGGCCGACGCGGTCGTCGGCACGCGGTTCGGCGGCGCCGGCGCGCACCGCGTGCTGTACTTCTGGCACCGCGTCGGCAACCTCGGGCTGACTCTGTTGTCCAACATGTTCACCAATCTGAACCTGACGGACATGGAAGTCGGCTACAAAGCGTTCACGATGGATGCCTTCCGCCGGATGCATCTCACGAACTCACGCTTCGGCATCGAACCCGAGATCGTCGCGCGGCTGTCGCAGATGGGAGCGCGCGTGTACGAGGTGCCGATCAGCTACTACGGTCGTACCTATGCGGAGGGAAAGAAGATCACGTGGCGGGACGGCGTGGCCGCACTCAACCACATTGCGCGCGCGCATTTGTCGTGGCGCACGCAGGAGCGACTGCCGAGCATGCACGCATGAACATCGCGCGCACGATTCCCCTGCGTTAGTAACGCACGAATGGACCGCTCGTATCCGCGGCCGACTGGCGCGGACGATAGCGGTACCAGGTGCGATCGCCGAACCGGGCGCGCAGCTCTTCGTTGCGCGATCCCAGGTCCCGCACGTAGACGACGTCGCCGCCCACGCGGCCCTCGGGCCCGACGTGATTCAGGGTGAGAAACGGCGGATAGAGACTCATGCCGACCAAGTCGGCCTGCGCCTCATCCACGCATCGCGATGGAAGCGCCGCCGCGCTGGCGAAGCGCAGCGTGATGTCCGGCGTGACGTCGCCGCGCAGATGGAGCTCGCGGCGCTTTGCGTTAGGCGTGGCGGCAGCGAGGCGCGCAGCCAGTCCTACCGTGTCCGCCGGCCGGTGCTTTTCCTCGGCTTCCGTGGCCAGCTCCAGCGCGCACGCATCGGATGTAGTGAGCAGATGTTCGGCATCGGCGCGCGACACACCGATCGCCCACATGCGGGCCATGAGTCGCGCGCCCCAGCCTTCGTGCACGAACACCAGAGCGCGACCGAGGTGCGCATCGCGCGCTTGCGCGGCGATGTCTGCCTTGAGCTCCCACTGACCGCCGCGATATTCGGCGAGGCGCGCCGGCACGCCGATCGGTCCGGCCAATCCGGTGACCGCGCCCGCGACCGCGAGCGGCATCAGGCCGTACGCCATCGTTCGCGCAACGGAACCAACGCGTTCGGCGATCGCTCTCGGCGCGCGTGCAGCCAACAGCACGAAGGCGGGCACCGCCGTGTACAGAAAGCGTGGCCCGAGAAAATGGCCGTTGTGCCAGTAGAGCGCATACGAGCCCAACACCGCAACGATCATCGTGGCGAGCAGCGCATCCCACGTCGACGGCCGGCGCAGACATGCGAGCGCGACGATCGGCGCGACGAGTGCCGGTATCGGCCACTCGAACAGATACATGTCGAGCTTCATGAGGTAGAGCGACGCGAGCACGATCGCGCGCCGCGGCGTGTGCGCATCGCCGAACGGACTCGGATGGAATCCGAGTCCGTGATTTGCGCCCCACATCACCTCGTATCCGAACCGGAACGGCGCACCGGTGGTGCGCGCGTTCGCCCACATGAGCAGCGCCACCGGCACGGCGCCGGCGACGCACTGCACTGCGATCTCCGCCCATCGCCGCTCGTCGCGGGCAAGGACGCCCAGTTGATACAGCCCGATCGCGGCCGCGACAGCGAGCGCATCCAGCGGACGGACCGCCGCGGCCGCGCCTAACGCAAAACCGATGATCGCAGCGTGACGGTATGCACCGGTCCGCGACACTGCCCCGCTCCACGCCGGCAGCGCCGCCAGCGCGAGCGTGGCGAACGCCAGCGCCGGCACGTGGTTCTGCTCGCTCGCGCCCATGAAAATGAAAAAGGGCGCCATCAGCAGAAGCAGCGTGGCGCCCCGCGCGAACGCCTCGCCGTACGCGCGCTGCGCGAATCGATAGACGTTGCGGGTGGTGAACGCGATCAACACCGGATTGACGAGCCACACCGCGCCTAACGCAAGGCCGGCCGCCAGCACCGCCGGTCCGCCAACCGGAAACTGCGAGTACCATCGGCCACCCGCATCCACCACGTTCATCGCCGAGAAAAACGCGGGATCCGGCTCGGTTGGAATCGAGAGGTGACCGGCCAGCAGCATGCGCGCGTGCCACAGCTGCGCCATCTCGTCGATCGATTGTGGCTGGCGATTGAAGCAGTACCACGCAGCGCCGGCAGCGAAGAGAAATCCCGCGATTGACACGACCCAGAGGAACGTGCGCGACGACGGCGCCATCACCAGCCCGCACACTCGGGTGCCGATGGGCGCTGCGCGGTCGCCCAACGCGCGCGCCGCGAGATACGCGATCACGAGCACGCATGCGCCGCCGAACAGCCACAACGATACGACGTCCGACCACCACGGCAACGAGCCGGGAGCGAGCAGGTTCGCCACCGGCACCAGGCCGAGCAACGCGAGGATCAACGCCGTGACGCGTGTGACCAGCCGCGGGACAGACGATGTGAGATGCAGTGCACTGACTCCGGCGTCGAACGCACGCCCTTGCGCGAGCGCGGGCCGTGGCGCCTATAATTGGCAGGACAGCGCGTCCCACCTCTTCGTGGAATCGGACATGGATGATCTCGACCGGCTCTTTCGACGTCTCGTGGAGAACATACGTAACGGCTATCCGGCCTACCTGTCGCACCACTTCGAGGTGTCGGAGCTCTACCAGAACCTGATCCCGTACCGCCACAACCGGCGCGAAACAGGCATCGAGACCAACCAGGACTACGAGGTAGCGCTCTGTCGATTGCTCGCGGGAGAGCGCGGCTACCTGGCAGTTGACGACGCCATGGCGGGCGCGATACGGGCCGAGCTCGCAACGCCCAATCCGAACACGGCGATCTTCCGCGAGTTCGCCGCGTCGCGCATCGCCCTGCTGTCCGGTGCCGAACAGCGTGCGGATGAGATGATGGTAGACTCGAGCGCTGTACCGAGGGGGGCTTCGAGCAGCCCCGCGCCGCGCGCATCAGCGTCGCCGGCGCCGGCGGCGCCGCGTCCTGCCTGGGCCGAGCGTGCGTCGAGCACAAGCGTTGCCACGACGATTCAGCCGACAGCCAGTGCGGCATCGTCGACATCCACTTCGTCGCGAGGCGACAGCAGCTGCCGGTACTGCGGCGGGAATTTGCCGGACGACCGGCGTGTCGCCTTCTGTCCCCACTGCGGGCAGAATCTGACCATCCAGCGGTGCCCTGCGTGTGGAACGGAGCTCGAGATCAGTTGGAAATTCTGCATCACGTGCGGTCGCGGTATCGCCACGTCGTAATGCGGCACGTCGCGGTGTGGGTGGTGCCGCTGTCCGTGGCGGTCGCAGCGTGTCACGGAGAGAAGCAAGGCGGCCGAGTGCCCGTCGACACCGCAGCGGCGATGCCACTCGGCGGTACAGCGAGCACTGAAAGCATCGCAACCACGCCTGCACCGGTTCCGCTCGAGAGCGCGACCGTGGCACCTGCCGCGCCCGTCGTCATCCACCCGGCCGACTCGGCCGCCGGCTACGCGCTCTATCACGGCCGCGGACGATGCTTCACGTGCCACGGCGGACTGGGCCGCGGCACGGCAAAGTTAGGCCCGGACCTCACGGATACCACGTGGCTCAACGGTGACAGCTCGTTTGCCGGTATTCGCGGCGTCATCGCGAGCGGCGTCGCCACACCCCGCCAATTCTCGGTCGCCATGCCCGCCTACGCCGGAATGCTCGACGACTCCGACATGACGCGGCTCGCCGCGTACGTGTACACGCTGTCACACCCAGCCGCCGTGAGCCACAGTCCCACTCCGCCCGACACGACGGCGCCACGCGCCGACACCGGCCGGTTAGGCACGGCCTCCGGAGACACGACACACGCGGCGGTCCCGTGAGGCGCCGTCTCGCAGTCATCGCCGGCGACGGCATCGGACCCGAAGTCGTCGCGGAAGCACTGAAAACCCTTGCCGCCGTCGAAGCCGTGTTCGCGCCAGGCATCGAGATCGAACACCTGCCGCACGGGGCCAACCACTACCTCGAGACCGGTGTGACGATCGCGCCGGCAGACATGACGCGCCTCGGCACCGACTTCGATGCCATTCTGTTAGGCGCGCTCGGCGATCCGCGCATCCCCGGTAACCAGCACGCGCGCGACATCCTGCTCGGCATGCGGTTCCAGCTCGATCTGTACGTCAACGAGCGTCCCGCGCGTTTGATCGACGAGCGGCTCACGCCGCTCAAAGGCAAGACGCCTCGCGACCTCGACCTCGTCGTGTTCCGCGAAAACACCGAAGGCCTCTACGTATCGGTCGGGGGAACGTTCAAGCAGGGAACGCCGGACGAGATCGCAATCGCAGAAGAGCTGAACACGCGCAAAGGCGTCGAGCGCATCGTGCGACACGCGTTCAAGTGGGCCGTCGATCACGGCAAGACGCGCGTCACCATGGCCGACAAAGCGAACGCGATTCAGGCGCATCACCTGTGGCGACGCGTCTTCGAGGAAGTCGGCCGCGAGTATCCGGACATTCAGCGGGACACACGCTACATAGATGCGATGGCGATGGATCTCGTTCGCTCACCCGAGACGTTTCAGGTGATCGTCACCGGAAACCTGTTCGGCGACATTCTCTCCGATCTCGCATCGATGTTGGTCGGCGGCCTCGGCCTCGCGCCAAGCGCCAATCGCCACCCCGGCGGCGTCACCATGTACGAGCCGGTGCACGGCAGCGCGCCGCCGCTCGCCGGCAAAAACGTAGCGAATCCCATGGCCGCCATTCTCACCCTTGCAATGATGCTCACTGACCTCGGCGCGGAAGACGCGGCGCGAGCGGTCGAGCAGGCGGTGCACGCGGCGATCGGCCAGGGAGTCGGTACGGCTGACGTCGGCGGTAAAATGGGAACACGCGAGGTAGGCGACTGGATTGCCAGTCACGTGCGCGAGACCGGGACCAAATAGCGGTCCGTCCGGACGCCGGGCGAAGCAGTTCCCACCGTCTCGGTGACGGGCCATCTTTCAGCCACAGATATTCGCCATTGGAGATCCCGTGAAGACCCAGGGCCAAGCCCGTGATGTGGTATTCCTGTCCGCGGTGCGGACACCGTTCGGCACCTTCGGCGGTACCCTCAAAGACTTCAGCGCCATCGACCTCACCGTTCACGCCGCCACTGCGGCCATGCAACGGGCCGGTGTCGAGCCTGATGCCATTCAGCATTCGATCTTCGGCAACGTGATGCAAACGACGTCGGATACGATCTACTTCGCCCGTCACGTCGCCCTACGGTCTGGCTGCCCCAACGAGACGCCGGGCCTAACGGTAAACCGCCTGTGCGGATCCGGATTTCAAGCGATCGTCAACGGCGCGGAGGAAATTTTGTTAGGCGAGGCCGAAGTGTGCCTGGTAGGAGGCGGCGAATCGATGTCGCAGGCGCCTCACATTGCGCGTGGCCTGCGCTGGGGACTGCCGCTCGGCAAAATGCCGCCGCTCGAGGACTCGCTGTGGGAGGGGCTCAAGGATCCTGTCGCCGGATTGGCCATGGCGGAGACGGCCGAGAAACTCGCGGAGCAGTATCATCTCGATCGTGGCTGTGTAGATGAGTACGCGTTGCGCTCGCAGCAAACGGCGCGCGCAGCGTGGGAGTCCGGCGTGTTCGAGGAAGAAGTGATCGCCATTCCTGTGAAGAATCCAAAGACCCGTCAGGTCGAGCAGTTCCGTCGCGATGAGCACATGCGCCCTGACACGACGCTCGAGGGACTCGCCAAGCTGAAGCCGGTGTTCAAGGCGGACGGTGTGGTAACGGCCGGCAATGCGTCCGGCATCGGTGACGGCGCGGGCGCGCTCGTGGTTAGCAGCGCGGATTGGGCGTCGAAGAATGGCAAGAAGCCGCTCGCCCGCCTCGTATCGTGGGGTGTGGCGGGTGTCGATCCGACCATCATGGGCATTGGACCGGTTCCCGCGACGCGCATCGCGCTCCGTAAGGCGGGAATGTCGCTCGACGACATGGACTTGATCGAAGTGAACGAAGCGTTCGCGCCACAGGTGTGCGCCGTCGAGCGCGAACTGGAGATTCCGCGCGAGAAGTTCAACGTGCACGGCGGCGCCATTGCGATGAGCCATCCGTTGGCCGCGTCCGGCGCGCGGATCACGGCGCACCTGATTCACGCCCTGCGGGCTGGCGGCAAGCGCTACGGACTCGGCTCCGCGTGCATCGGCGGTGGACAGGGAATCGCTGTGGTCATCGAGGCATTTGTGTGATGCGCGCTCCAATGGCGCGTCATGCCACTCTAGCACCGGATCTAATCCCGTGAGCCGAATCTCAGCGTCTTCCGCCCGTGTTGTTGCGCTGTGGTTGTTGACGTCCGCCGCTGTCGCGTGTGCGTCATCCCAGAACAATCCGGCGACGACCGCCGAGCCACTCGCGGTACGTCCCGATCTGACATGGCGCATCAGCACCCGCTACCAAGTCGACCTCTGGTTGCACGGCTACGCGCTACTGCAGCAAGACACCACGCTCATTCCGTACTTCAAGCCGGGCTACCGGGATTCACTCGTCGCGTTCAAGAAGCGCGGAAACATCACGACACTGCTCGACACTGATCAGGACTCGCTCCGCACGCAGCTCAACTCCGACTCGCGATTGGTGGGCGGACAGTTCCTCGGCCTGTACTTCCGCTCGTGGGAGACGACACAGAAAGCGATCGACCAGTACCTGAAGAGCTCGGCCGGGCCGGAGGAGTCGGCACGCCGCGTCAACTCGCCGCGGCAGCTCATGGACCCCGATTCGCGGGCCGTGTTCGGCATCATTCAAGCGTCGTACTCGACGCCGGCCGAGCGGCAGTGGCTGCGCAAGTTCACCGCGGCGATGCAGGACGAGAACGCCAAGTACTACGCGAACTGGTGGAAGTCGCAGCAGTCGCAGCGGGCCGCCGTGTTCGCCGCGGTCGATTCGCTGTGGACGCAAACATACTTCGCCAAATTTCGGCAGTTCCTGGCGAAATCGGGGCAGTCACGCGGCGAGATCCTGCTGTCGCTGGTGCTCGCCGGGGAGGGCCGTACGTTAGGCGAGCCGGGCCGCGGACCCACGATCACGATCACGTTCCCCGACAGCGTGAGCCGCGCGGTGGACGCGATGTACGTGCTCGCGCACGAGGCGGTGTCGCCGGTGTCTAACGCAGCGGTGAACGACAACACGACGCCGGCCGAGAAGAAGGAGGGCGTCGCGGACCGGTACACGAGCCCAGCGGCGGTCCGAGGCGGCCTGCAACTCCTGCAGAAGATCGCACCGGAGCTGGCCATCGGGTATGCGCGCTACTATCTGGATGCGGCACACATCTCCTACACGCCGGGCGCCGAGGTCGCGGCGATCGAGAAGGCCTTTCCGCTTCGGCAAACGATTGCCGATCAACTCACGAGCCAGCTCAACTCGGATGTGAGCGGCAGCTGAGTGATGCATGGCCGATGAGAGCGGGCTGCCCGCACGACAACAGCCGCTCGATCGCGCGGCGATGGAGCGAGTGTTGGCGCGCGCGGCCGAGTTGCAGACGGCCGACGCCGATCCCGCCGATGCGGCGCTCAACGAAGACCAACTGATCGAGGTGGCGCGCGAAGTCGGTCTGTCGCCGGAGCATCTCAAACAGGCGCTGGCCGAGGAGCGAAGTCGCGCGCAGGTACCGGACGAAAGCGGCTTGGCGGCGCGGGTGTTCGGGCCGGCGCACGTCCATGCGTCGCGGACGATCAAGGGAACTGCCGCAGCGATGCTCGAGCGTCTGGACCTGTGGCTGCAGCGCGAAGAGTCGATGCAGGTCAAGCGTCGCTTGTCCGACCGCATGCTGTGGGAGCCGCGTCCCGGTTTGTTCAGCGAGATGCGACGTTTGCTGAACGTGAGTGGTCGCGGCTACTACCTGCGCCCAACACGGGAGGTCGGCGCGACGGTCGTGCCCGTCGACGCAGAGCGCGTGTTGGTGCGTCTCGAGGCGGATCTTTCCAACGTTCGGTTCGAGCGCGCGACGTCGGGCGCGATAGTCGCCGGCGCCGGCGTGTTGGGCGCGGGCGCGCTCGCCGTCCTTGGGTTCTTTCTTCCGGTGGCCATCGTTCCCGCGGCCGTGACGGTCGTCGGCGGCTACTTCATCGCGCGGAGTCACGCGCCCATGGTCACCCGCGCGCAGCTGGCGTTGGAGCAGTTGCTCGACCGGTTGGAGCGCGGCGACCCGCCGCGTCCGAATGTTCTGTCTGCGCTCGACGTATGGCGCTGACCTTGCGCACGCGCGCACGCCGCCCGGCCTAACGGCCTCGATCTTCACCTCAATCGATCGTCCTCATGACAAACATCAAGACCGTCGGCGTGCTCGGCGCCGGACTCATGGGCTCCGGCATTGCGCAGGTGTGCGCCCAGAGCGGATTCACGACCAAAGTGCGGGAAGTGTCCGATGCGCTGTGCCAACGCGGGAAGGCAAGCATCGAAAAGAGCTTCGCCCGCGCTATAGAAAAGAGCAAAGGCAAGGTGACCGCGGCCGACCGCGATGCCGCGATGTCGCGGCTGTCTTTCACGACGAATCTGCGCGACCTCGCCGACTGTGACATCGTGATCGAAGCCGTGGTCGAAGACATCGAGGTGAAGAACGCGATGTGGAAGGAGTTGGACGGCCTGTGCCCGTCGCACACGATCTTCGCCTCGAATACATCGAGCCTGACGATCGCTGCTATGGCCGCCGCCACCACGCGACCGGGACAGATGGTGGGGCTGCACTTCTTCAATCCGGTACCTGTGATGAAGCTCGTCGAGGTGGTGCGGACCGTCACCACCAGCGACGCCACCTTCGATGCCGCGTACGCGTTCGCGCGTCAGTTAGGCAAAGAGCCCATTGCCGCCAAGGACAATTCCGGGTTCGTCGTCAACCTGCTGCTCGTGCCGTATCTCGTGGATGCGATCAACCAGCTCGAGCACGGCATCGCATCGGTCGAGGACATCGACAAGGGCATGATGCTCGGCACCGGCTATCCGATGGGGCCTTTCACGCTGCTCGACTTCGTGGGCCTCGACACCACGTACAAGATTGCGGAGATCATGTTCGACGAATACCGAGAGAAGCGGTACGCGCCGCCGCCGCTGCTCAAGCGCATGGTCCTCGCCGGCATGTACGGTCGAAAGTCCGGCAAGGGCTTCTATGACTACACGGTCGATCCGCCGCGCGTGAACGAGCTCGGCCTCTAGGCCGCCCGGTCGCCTCGATCGAGACACGCGATGCCGCAGCTCATAAAGGATTTGATATCCCGCGCCGCGTACAGCGAGGGCGCAGGCATTGCGCGCGCCGTGCCGGAGGCAGTCGCCATGCCTCGCACGCCGGACGATGTCGTCGCGCTCGTCCGTTGGGCAGCCGGCACGCGCGCCGCGCTGGTTCCGCGCGGCTCGGGCAGCGGCATGGCCGGCGGCGCCGTAGGCGATGAGATCATCGTCGACCTCAGCCGGCAGCGCGACATCCACACGGTGAACACTCCGGCGCGATCGGTTGCCGTTGGGCCTGGTGCGATTCGCGAGACCGTGGACGCCGCTGCCCAACGCACCGGGCTGCGTCTCCCGGTGGACCCGTCGAGCAGCGCGTTCTGCACCATCGGCGGCATGGTCGCGACTAACGCAGCCGGTGCGCACACGCTGCGCTACGGATCGATGCGCCGCTGGGTCCGGGCGCTGGACTGCGTATTCGCCGACGGCCGGCGCGCCGTCGTCCGCCGCGGCGCGCCGCCGCCCAGAGACGTCGCAGCCGTGAACCGGTTTTTCGACGACGTGCAGCCGTCGATCGCTGCACAGTCGCGCGACGTCGCGTCCGCTCATGCAGGCGTGCTCAAGGATTCATCCGGCTACGCACTGCACGATTTCGCGCACAGCGGTGAGCTCATCGACCTGCTCGTTGGGAGCGAAGGGACGCTCGCGCTGTTCGTCGGCGTCGAGTTGGCTCTCGCACCGGTGCCGGGCGCCACGTCCAGTCTGCTCGCTTGTTTCACCAATCTCGAGCGCGCTGCAGCCGCGGCCGTCCGCGCCAGAGACGCGGGCGCTTCAGCGTGCGAGCTGCTCGATCGAACATTTCTCGACGTCGTCGCCGAGGGTGGCACGATTCGTTTCGACGATGACGTCGAGGCCGTACTGCTCGCCGAAGTCGAAGGCGACAGCGCGGAAGCCGCGAACGCGAGCGCGGGATCGCTCCAGCAGTCGTTCGAGGAATCGGGCGCGTCGTCCGTGCGACTGGCGTTCGACAGCGCGACCGAACACGACCTATGGTCGCTGCGCCACGCAGCCAGTCCGATTCTCAATCGTCTCGATCCCGCGCTCAAGTCGATGCAGTTCATTGAAGACGGCGCTGTGCCGCCCGAGCGATTGCCCGAGTACATACGCGGCGTCCGTCACGCGCTCGACGCCGCCGGTATTCGCGGAGTCATTTTCGGTCACGCAGGCGACGCTCACGTGCACGTAAATCCGCTCGTCGACGTGAGACGAGCCGACTGGCGTGCGCGCGTCGAGCGTCTCCTCGACGATGTCGTGACGCTCACCGCATCGCTCGGCGGCACGCTGAGCGGCGAGCACGGCGACGGACGTCTTCGCACGCCGCTACTCTCGCGCGTGTGGCCCGCCTCCCTGCTCGAGCTATTCGCGCAAGTCAAGAACGCGTTCGACCCGGACGGCATCTTGAATCCCGGCGTGAAAGTGCCCGTCGCGGGTCAGCGCGCGTTCGGCGAGATCAAGTACGATCCGTCGCTCACCCCGCTTCCTCTGCCGGCGCGCGCCGCGCTCGATGCGGTCGAGCGCGAAAGAGCGTACGCGACATCGCGCATCGACATGGTTTCGGCGACTCACATGCCTGACTAAGTTTCCTCCGCTCGCGTTCCCGTCCTCCGGCAACACTCCAGTCGCATCACGATGCCCGTCTACATCCACGAGCCGACCATCACGCTGCTCGCGCGTCCCGCGTTCGCCGAGCCGTCGCACTTGCCCGTGAATTGGATCGGCGAGTCGACGGACGGGGAGCGACTCTCGGAATTCGCCGGACGTCTCTGCTACATGAGTCAGCGCAACCCGGCCAGCCGGTCGACGCGCGATTACATCGAGAACATCAAGCGTCAGGGACACGGCAGCGTTCTCGAGCATGCGACGTACTCGCTGCTCCTCGAGGGCGTGAGCCGATCGCTCACGCACGAGCTGGTGCGCCACCGTGCGGGCTTCGCTTACTCCCAGCTCTCGCAACGCTACGTGGACGAGTCGGAGGCAAACTTCGTCGTGCCGCCGGCCATCATCGGCGACGAGCGGCTCGAGACCGCATGGCGCGAGCAGATCGAATCCGCGCAGCGGACCTACGTGACGCTGGTCGAGGAGCTCATGAAGCGTTACGCGTGGGTCGCTGACAAAGTCCACCGCCGGAAGATGGCGCGAGAGGGTGCACGCGGCGTCCTTCCAAACTCGACAGAGACCAAAATCGTCGTCACGGCCAACGCGCGCGCCTGGCGCACGATGCTGGAGCTGCGCTCGAGCGAAGGCGCCGAGTTAGAAATCCGTCGCGCCGCGGTGGCCGTGCTACGCGTGCTCTCTGCCGAAGCGCCGGCACTCTTTTCCGATTTCGAGCTCTACGAAGCCGCCGATCGTCGTGAGGCGGCGCGCGTCGCCTACCACAAGGTGTGAGTCGCGCGCGTCACGATGACGCGCAGATGAAAGAAACGCATTGCGCAAGGATTTCGTGTTTCTTATTTTGCGCGCACACGTGATGCGATTCTCCGTCGACGTGAGTGGATCGAATGGTGCGGATCGGATTCGCCTACAATCAGAAACCGGACGACGAGGAAGCGCGGACAGGCGATGATGAGCCCCGCGCCGACGAAGAGCCTCCCAGTTCGTCTCGGATTCTGCAGACGCGAAACGATTCTACCTCGCGCGTCGCGGGGGCCTTTCAACCGCAGCACACGTCCAATCGGAGCAGCACCGACGACGAGTTTGCCGAGTGGGACAGCAGCGAGACGGTCAGCGCCGTCGAGCACGCGCTCTCTGGCTTAGGCGAAGTCGTACGGCTCAAAGCGAACGCGGACTTCCCCGAGCGGCTCCGAGCTGAGCGGCCGGACATCGTCTTCAACATGGCGGAAGGTCTTCGCGGTGTGAACCGCGAATCGCACGTGCCGGCCATGTGTGAGTTTTTCGGGATTCCGTACTCGGGATCCGACCCGTTCACGCTGTCGTTGTGCCTGGACAAAGCACGCACGAAAGAATGTCTCGCGTATCACGGCATTCCAAATGCGCCATTCCAGGTGGTGCACGACGCAAGCAGTTACTCGGGAGCACTCCGCTTTCCGGTGTTCGTCAAACCGGTGCACGAGGGCTCGTCGAAGGGAATTACCGAACGGAACTACTGCCGCACGCCGAGCGAAATGCGCGAGCAGGTCGCATTTTTGCTCGATCGTTATCGGCAGCCCGTGTTGATCGAGGAATTTTTAACCGGCGCGGAGTTCACCTGCGCTGTGTTGGGCAACGGCGGCGACGCGCACGTGTTGCCGATCGTCGGAATGAACTTTGAGGTATTACCAAGCGGATCTCTCCCGGTCTACGGATTTGAAGCGAAGTGGCTGTGGGACCGGCCGGAGCAACCGCTCGAGATTTTTGAATGCCCTGCACGGATTGATGAAGCGTTGCGATGCACGATCGAACGGGTCGTGCTCGCCGCCTACCGCGTGCTCGGCTGTCGCGATTGGTCGCGCATCGATGTGCGACTCGACGCGGCAGGCGTGCCCAACGTGGTCGAGGTGAACCCGCTTCCCGGGATTCTTCCTGATCCGGCAGACAACTCGTGTTTTCCCAAGGCTGCGCGCGCCGCCGGATTGAGCTACGACGAGCTCATTCAGACATGCGTGCGATATGCCGCGGACCGGCAGGGCGTTTCCCTGCCGAGCAACGCTGCACGTCGACGCCGGATGGGGGTCGCGCGTGCGGCGGCCTCGAGCTGAGGTCGCATGCGAGACCGCGTCGATTGCGGAAGCTGCGCGTCATCCCGACGCGCCCCAACCGGCGCATCTCGGCGACTGACGCTCATCACGAGTTGGAGGAGCGCATGAAGATAGCCCTGTTATTCGATGGACCATCGGCGCTCGGCAAGTCGGCAGACCTCGCGATCCTCGAGACGCTCGAAGCGATCGAGGCCGTGCTCGTTGCCGACAACC
>Ga0134126_10002602_pt1 | contig 22719 bp, 19 predicted proteins | sample KB31752_FD_96881 | JGI IMG/M metagenome (GOLD analysis project Ga0134126, IMG submission 96881) | Terrestrial soil microbial communities with excess Nitrogen fertilizer from Kellogg Biological Station, Michigan, USA - KB3-175-2 | ecosystem: Environmental > Terrestrial > Soil > Unclassified ... | reverse complement strand
CCCGAGGAGACGCAGCGCAGCGGGCGGTCCTCGTGCTCGAGGCGCAGGCGCGAGAGCGTGTTCATCCCGACGGCGACGCCGTGACGCTCGAGCCGGCGGGGCGCGCGCGGCCGCGATCCGTGTGCGTGGGCGCTGGTGTCGTGGCGATGGCTCATGTCGTTCTTTCCGGGCAGTCCGGCTGCCCTTTTCGGGCAACCTGTGTCGTACCTTTCGGACGACAGGTCAGCAGACGTACAGGAACGCAGCCGAACTTGGACGCCTGTTGGACGCCCCCGCGCGCGCGTGGAACGGGTTTTCAGAGGAGGGGGTGCCGCGGCTTGGGTGTGGGGGCGCTGGTGGCGCCCACGGCGACCACGGCCGAGTGGGACGTCGAAAAGGACGCCCCCGGGGTGTCTCCGGACGGGGCGCTAGGCCTTGCCGGCGGTGGCGGCGCGGGTGCCCGCGCGGCGCTCTGAGCTCTGCCCGATGCGGCGGAGCACCTCGCGCTCGCGTTCGGCGGCGCTGCGGGTCATCGCGCCGGCGAGCTGAACGCTGCCGCGCTGCACCGTCCAGTAACCGGTCGGCGTCTTCTTGATCGTGAGCTGGGGGGGTTGCATCAACGGACGTCCTTGTTCGTTGCGGGGGGTGAGACGTTGGACGCAGTTTCGGGCGTACCCACTTCGGACTGAAGCCAAGCGTCGATTACTAAGCGATAACGCGATCAGCCGATGCGCCCGCCGCTGGCGCCGCGGGCGAGCGCCTTGCCGATCGTCAGCGGGTGGCTGAGCGCCGTCGTGAGACGGCCGGAGATGGAGGCCGGATCGTGCGCCACGCCGAGCTGGCGCATCAGCGTGACCTGGTCGAAGTAGACGCGCTCGTTGACGATGAGATCGCCCTCGAAGATGAAGAACGCCATCATCCGCGCGCGGAACGAGCGCCCGGTCGGAGGCAGCGAGCGCAGCGGCCCGAGGTGCGTGCCGAGCAGGTCGAACTCGACGATCACGGCGTCGTCGGCGTGCCGCAACGAGACCAGCTCGTTGCGCTGGTCGGGGAACGCGCGTCGCGTCTCCTCGTAGTAGGTGCGCACCGCCGCCTCGCCGTCGTAGACGTCGCCCGTCGGCACGATCTCATAGCGCGGGTGCGAGAAGGTGCCGATCGTCGTGTCGAAGTCGTGCACGTTCTCCGACTCCATGTGCTCGCGCACGATCGCCTCGCGTCGCGCCCGCAGCTCCGTGTCACCGCTCACGCAGGACTTCTACCACGGGGCGGCGATCAGGCGCCGAGGCGCACGCCCCAGCTCGCCGTCGTGCTCTCGCCCGGCTCCAGGCGGATCAGCCCCTCGCCGCTGCGAAAGGCGTCGGGCGGGCAGGTCATCGGCTCGAGCCCAAGCCCCGTGCGGCGGCGATCGGGGGCGAGCGTGTCGCCCGTGAAGACCTCGAGCACCTCGTAGGCCTCGTCCACCCACAGCTCGACGGTCCTGCCGTCGACGCCGCTCAGGCGCGCCGTCGCCCGGCCCTGCCAGTCGCGGCGCAGGGCGGTGAACGGGCTGTCCACCTCGAGCGGGCCGATCTCGCGCGCGTCACGGAAGTCGAGCGGACCGCCATCGACATCCGCGCGGCCGCATGGCAGCTGCCGCTCGGGGTCGGTGAGGATCACGACGTCGGCCGGCAGCTCGAGCGCGCAGCCGTCGATCGTGCCCGGGCCGGGGGAGAGGTAGGGGTGCTGGCCCGCGCCGTATGGGCACGCGGTGGCGCCGGCGTTCTGCGCGCTCGTGGTGACGGTGAGGCCCTCCTCGCCGAGCGCGTACTCGATCCTGATCTCGAGGTCGAAGGGGTAGCCGGAGCGGGGGTGGATCCGCGCGCCCAGGACCACGCGCTCGGGCTCGCGCTCGACAGCGCGCCACGGCACCCACCTCAGCAGCCCGTGGATCGCGTTGTGCTTGGCGGGCTCGCTCAGGTCGAGCTGGTGTCCGACCCCGTCGAACGCGTAGCTGCCGTCGCCCAGCCGGTTGGGCCAGGGAATCAGCACGGCGCCGTGCGCGCCGTCGCTCATCTTCTCCAGCGGATAGGACTCGAGCACCTCACGCGCGCCGTCGGTGTACGCGCGGATGCCGCCGCCCACCTCCACGATCGTCGCGCGCTGCTCGCCGTGGGCGATCTCGAACTGCTCGCCGGAGGGAGGTTGGGACATCGCCTCAGAGCGTACCCCCGCCGCCCCTGCCCCCAATCCCTCAGCGCCGGCGCCGGCGGCCGGTCCCGCGCCGCAGCCGGTGCACGCGGCGCAGCTCCTCGACGGCCTCGTCGTAGCCGCCGAGCGGGTCGCTCGCGCGGCTGCCGAGCAGCTCCGGCTGGATCCGCCGCCGCACGAGCTCGCCGGCGATCGCGTCCACGCGCATCGCCTCGGTGCCCGGGCGCGAGGTGACGACGCGGTCGAGCGCCAGCCCGTGGAAGAGCAGCCCGACGCCGTCGTCGAGCGCCCAGCCGCCCGGCAGCGTGCCGTCGCGCACGAGGCCGAGCCAGACCGGCAGGCGCTCGGGCTCGCCGTCGGCGTGCACCGTCAGCGAGCCCTCGAGCAGGCCGAGGCCCTCGAGCGGCTCGGCGGGACCGCTCGAGCGCGTGAGGCCCCATTGGAACCAGCACATCGCACCCGCGCTCAATCCCGCCAGCACCACGCCGCGCTCCCACGCCTCGATCAGCAGCTTGTCGATCTCGTGCGCGCGCCAGATCGCCAGCAGGTTGCGCATCGAACCGCCGCCGACGTAGAGGATGTCCTGCTCCGCGACGAGCTCGCGCAGCGGGCGGCGCGTCTCGCGCAGCCGGAACAGGGAGAGGTGGTCGGGGACGCAGTTGCGCCCGTGGAAGCGCGCTTTGAAGGCGTTGATCTGCGCCGTCGTGTCGCCCGAGGCGGTGGGCAGGAACAGGATCCGCGGTTCGCGCGCGCCCGCGAGCGAGAGCACGAAGTCGTCGAGCAGCGGGTTGGCCGGCTCCATCGTGAAGCCACCGCCACCCATCGCGAAGATCGCGCGCTCGGCGATCGCGACCGGCTCGCTTCTCACGCCGCGGCCCGCACGGCGCCCAGGTACTCGGCCGCGAGCGGCTCCTCGCGCACGCGCGCACGCCGGCGCTGCACGAAGAACGCGCGCCCGTCCGCGCGCGAGCTGACGACCCGCTCCAGGCGCGTACCGCGGAAGTGAAGCGCGACGCCGTCCTGCACCGCGAAGCCCGCGCGCATCCCCTCGCTGACCGCACGGTGGTACTCGTCGCGGCGTGCGGGCTCGGCGTCGTAGTGGACGCAGTTGGAGTACGGCAGCAGCCCCAGGCCCCTGACCGCGCGGGGAGCGCCGTGGAAGGCGCTCAGGGCCTGCTCGAACCAGCACAGGGAACCGGCCGAGGGCCCGCACATCAATATCCCTCTCCTCCAACACCGCTTCAGGATCGAGTCCAGTCCGTGGGCTCGCCACGCGCCGAGCATGCTGAGCATGTTGCCACCCCCGACGTAGATCAGATCCTGCGAGAGCAGGTGCGCGGCCAGATCCTCCTCGACGCCGCCCGTGCCCTGGTCGCGGCGGAACAGCGACACGTGGCTGGCCTCGCACCCGGGCGAGAAGCGCCGGTAGAAGCGCACGACGTAGTGGTCGGCGTCGCCCGATGCCGTGGGAAGGAAGCAGACGCGCGGGCGGGGAGCCTCGATCACGGACAGGATGTAGTCGTCGAGCAGCGAGCTTTCCCGCTCCATCGAGAAGCCACCGCCGCCGAGGGCGACGATCTGGGGCACGCGCGAGGACATCGCCACAGCCTGGACGGCCCGCCGCCGCGGCGAAATGGACCGGGGTCGGAGATTTGCCCCGCCCGCTCCGACAAGCGAGGAGCCTGTCCCTAGAGTGGGCGGTCGTGAGCGGGGCTGCGACACAGGATCCACAGGGCGAGATCTCCACGGCGCCGGCGGCGATCGCGCTGCGCGGCGTCCACAAGCGCTTCGGCGAGATCCTCGCCGTCGACGGCCTGGATCTCGAGGTGCCGAACGGCGTCTGCTTCGGTCTGCTCGGGCCCAACGGCGCCGGCAAGTCGACGACGATGCGGATGCTGACCGCACAGGCGCTCGCGGACGAAGGCTCGATCGAGGTGCTGGGCTACGAGCTGCCGCGCGAATCCAAGCAGGCGCGCCTCGAGATGGGCGTCGTCCCGCAGCTCGACAACCTCGACGTCGAGCTCACCTGCCGCCAGATCCTGACGGTGTTCGCGCGCCTGTATCGCGTCCCGCGGGGCGCCCGCGACGAAGCGGTCGAGCGCGCCCTGCAGATCGCCAATTTGCGCCCCCGCGCCGACACGATCGTGCGCGAGCTCTCCGGCGGCATGCGCCGGCGGCTGCTCGTCGCGCGCGGGCTGATCCACCGCCCGCGCCTGGTGCTGCTCGACGAGCCGACGGTCGGCCTCGACCCGCAGATCCGCCAGGAGCTGTGGTCGCTGATCGACGGTCTGCGCGCCGACGGCGTGACGGTGCTGATGAGCACCCACTACATCGAGGAGGCCGAGCGCCTGGCCGACACCGTGGCGGTGATGTCGGCGGGCAAGGTGATCGCGGAAGGAACGCCGGCCGAGCTCGTCGCGGGACACGCCGGCGAGCGCGTGCTGGAAGTCTACGGTCCGCCCGCGCGCCTGGCCGAGGTGAGCTCGCTGGCGGCCGAGCGCGGCTGGGAGAGCCGGCGCAGCGGCCCCGCGGTGGCGATCCTGCGCGCGGAGTCGCTCGACGGCGAGGCGCCCGAGGGCGTGCTGCGTCCCGCCAACCTCGAAGACGCCTTCGTGGCGCTGACCGGAGAGGAGATCGAATGAGCGCTGTGGATGCCGGCCGCGCCGGACCGCGGGCCACGAGCGTCGGGCGCCTGGAACCGGCGGCGCTCGCGGGCGTGATGAGCCGCGACGTCTCGATCTTCGGCCGCTACTGGAAGGCGACGACCTTCTCCTCGATCGTGCAGCCGACGATCTACCTGCTCGCGTTCGGGCTCGGCATCCGCGCGTTCATCCCGCAGATCGCCGGGGTCAGCTACGTCGCCTACGTCTCGACGGGAGTCGTCGCGACCGCTGTCCTGTTCTCCTCGGCCTTCCCGGGCATGTTCAACACATTCGTGCGCTGGCAGTTCCAGCGCACCTACGACGCGATGCTGGCGGCGCCGGTCGACGTCGAAGAGCTGATCACCGCGGAGGTGCTGTGGGTCTCGATCCGGGCGGGTGTCTACGGCGTCGCGCCGCTGATCGTCGGCTTCTTCTTCGGCCTGGAACCCGAGTGGGGGATGCTGCTCGTGCCGCTGATCGGCTTCGTGACCGGGTTCGGCTTCTGCTCCTTCGGCGTCGCGATCGCCGCCGTCGCCAAGACGATCGACAACTTCAACTACGTGACGAGCGCGGTGCTGACGCCGATGTTCCTCGTGGCGGGGACGTTCTTCCCCGTCGAAACGCTGCCGGACGGCGTCCGCCAGGTCGCCTACATCAACCCGCTCTACCACTGCGTGGAGCTGATCCGCAACGCGTGCTTCGCGGAACTGGGCCCGGCCGACCTCGGCCACGCGGCGGTCCTGATCGCCTTCGCGCTGTTGATGTGGCGCCTGGCGGTCTCGCAGCTGGGCAAGCGGCTGATCGACTAGGCCTCTCAGGAACCTCTGAGATACGGCCAAGGGGCCTCACACGGCCGGGCGTGAACCTGCCTGGCCATGAGCTCCCCCCAAGCCGCCACGTTGACCGGCCTGCGAGGCGAACGCGCCCGCCGGCTCTCCCTGCGCGCCCCGCGCCCTGAGCTGATCGGCCTCGTCGTCCTCGCCGCCGTGCTCAACCTGTGGGCGCTCAGCCGCAACGGCTGGGCGAACGGCTACTACAGCGCCGCCGTGCGCTCGATGAGCGCGAGCTGGCACAACTTCCTGTTCGCCTCGCTGGACCCGAGCGGGGTCATGACGGTGGACAAGCCGCCGCTGGCGCTGTGGGTCGAGGCGCTGTCGGTGCGCGCCTTCGGCTACCACCCGCTCAGCATGCTGATCCCCCAGGCGCTGATGGGGATCGCCGCGGTCGCGCTCGTCTACGACCTCGTGCGCCGTCGCTTCGGGCGCCTCGGCGGCTTCATCGGCGGCCTGGCGCTCGCGCTCACCCCGATCACGGTCGCGATCTTCCGCTACAACCAGCCGGACGCGCTGCTCGTGCTCTGCTCGGTCGCGGCGCTCTGGTTCACGGTCCGCGGGCTCGAGGACGGCCGCACGCGCTGGCTCGTCCTGGCCGGCGTCTGCGTGGGGCTCGGCTTCGAGACCAAGATGCTCGTCGCGCTGGTCGTGGTGCCCGGGATCGCCGTCGCGTGGCTGTGGAGCTCGCGCTCGCGGCTGCGCGCGGCGTGGCAGCTGCTCGCCGCCGGCGCCGCGACGACCGTGGTCGGCGGCGCCTGGCCGCTGCTGGTCGAACTCACACCGGCCGCTGACCGTCCCTGGATCTCCGGCACGAACGACAACCGCGTCCTGTCGCTGATCTTCGAATACAACGGCGTCGGGCGCGTCGACGGGCAGGCCGGTGGGCCGGGCGGCTTCGGCGGCAACCAGTTCGGCGGCGCCACGGGTCCGTTGCGGCTGCTCAACGCCGCGCTCGGCGGCCAGGCCGGCTGGCTGCTCGGCTTCGCCGCGGTCAGCGCGCTCGCCCTCCTGGCCGCGACACGGCTGCGCCGCTCGGACGCCCGCACCGGCTGGCTGCTCCCGGTCGGCGGCGCCTTCGTGACCACGGCGCTCCTGTTCTCCTTCGCGAGCGGGATCTTCCACCCCTACTACGTCTCCCTGCTCGCCCCGTTCCTCGCGGCGCTCGTCGGCGCCGGCGCAGCGCACTTCATCCGGGGCGGCGAGGGCGCCCGCGTGTTCGGCCCGCTCGCGATCGCCGCGGGCATCGCCACCGAGCTCGTCGTGCTCGGCGACTACTCGGGCCAGCTGCCGTGGCTCGTGCCGGTGCTGGTCGCCGTCGGCGGGCTCGCGGCCGTCGCGCTCGCCGCCGCGAGCGCGCGGCGCGCGCGCCTGGTTGCGGTCGTGACGGCGCTCGGTGTGCTGCTGCTCGCGCCCGCCGTGTGGGCGGTCGACACCCTCGGGCACTCGCTCAGCGGCACGTTCCCCGAAGGGGGCCCGGGCGCCTCGCTCTCGGCCGGGCGCTTCGGCGCCCCCGGTGGTTTCTCGCGCGGCGGAATGCCGGGCTTCGCGGGCGCGATGCCCCCCGGCGCGGGAGCGGGCGCCGGAGGCTTCGCTCCGCCCGGCGCCGGGTCGGCTCCCGGCTTCGCCGCGCGGGCGGGCGGCCCCGGCTTGCGCACCGGCGGCTTCGGCGGCGGCGCCCCTGGCGGCTTCGGGCGCTCGGTCAGCTCCCGGGTGCTCGCCTACGTCAAGGCGCACGGGGGCGGCGCGATCGGCGTCTCGAGCCAGTCGAGCGCCGCGAGCGCGATCATCGCGAGCCACGCCGACGTGGCAGGCATCGGCGGTTTCTCGGGCCGCGAGAGCGACGTGTCGGTGAGCTGGCTGGCGCAGGAGATCCGCGACGGCAAGATCCGCTGGGTGCTGGGCGAAGAAGGCTCGGGCTCGGCCTCGTCGGCGGGCTCGCCCAGCTCGGGCTCGGCACGCGGCTTCGGCGGCCGTCCCGGCGACTCGCGCGCCGGCTCGCGCCAGGCGATCGCGGCGGCGGCGAAAGCGTGCACGGCGGTCAGCCTCGGAGAAGCGTCCTCCTCGGAAGGCTCCGGCTCCGGCGGCGCGACGCTCTACGACTGCCAGGGCCGCGCGTCAGCGCTCGAACAGACGACGGCCTAGCCGCTCTTTGCGGCTTCGCCGCATCCAACTGTTCGTATCCGGACCATCTTCGGGTGTAGCGTGGCGTCCGAGGGCGCGAATAGCGTCCTCGAAACGCCTGGATGCGGGGTGGGGGCGCCGGGGCCACGGAAGGACATTTCCGGCTCTCGTCTAATACGGCCGTCTAGGTCCGCAACTTTTGCGGGCCTCTGTGAGTCAATAGGGGTAGAGCATGTCTGTCCGGTTCAGGAGGAGGTTGGCATGAAGCTGCGTGCACGGGGTTGGTTCTTGATGGTTGTCTGCGGCCTTGTGCTTGCGGCGATCGTGCCAGCGACGGCGTCGGCGGTCGGGATCTCGGAATTCGCCGCCGTCAACTGCAACGAAGCGCATGAAGAATGCGCGTCCACCGGGCCGCCGTTCTTCTTCCCGAAAGAACCGACCAAAGCCACGGCCGAAATCGAAGGCTTCACGCAGGCGGGCGGACGCGTGCCGTTCGGCGTCACGACCTTCAAGGTCGCGACGGAAGGCGGTCCGGGCCAGGAATACCCCGCGGGCACCACCGTCGCCGGTGAAATCGTCAATCCTCTGAAGATCCCGGCGCACATCCGCACCGACGTCGCTCCGGGGCTCGCCACGAACCCCTTCGCGCCCGAACAGTGCTCGATGGAAGAATTCGACAGCACCGAAGTCGAACCCGGCGTCTTCCTCGAACCGGAATGCGAAGAAGGCTCGGAAATCGGCATCAACCACGTCACGGTCTTCCTCCCCGAAAGCGTCAGCAAAGTGCCCGGCGGCGCCGACGTGCCGCTCACGGGGAAGGTCTACAACCTCACCCCGGGTGCCGGCTGGGCATCGAAATTCGGCGTCGCGGTGAGCCTTGCGCCGATCTTCAAAGCGCCGGTCTTCGCCCACACGATCATCAACGGAAACGTCGAATGGGGCAAACAGGCGGTCGGCACCGACAAGGGCGACTTCCACGACTACTTCGAAATCGAAGTCAGCCCCACGCTTCCGCTCGTGAGCTCGCGGCTCGTCTTCTTCGGCAACATCGGCGAAGGCGGCCCGTCCAGCAAAGGCGAAGGCGACTTCATCACCCAGGCCACCAACTGCACCAACCCTGAAAACCTCACCACGCGGCTGGCGATCACGGACCTCGGCGGCGAAACGGCGACGAAGCCGTTCACCTCGCCGATCGGCATCACCGGCTGCAAGGGGCTCGAATTCCCGATCAGCTTCGGCTTCCACCCGGCGACCACCACGACGGATCAGCCGAACGAATTCACCGCCGAAGCGACCGAGGAACACGAACCTGAAGAACAGATCGACGGCTCGCAGGTGAAGAAGGCCACGTTCGTGCTCCCGCCGGGGATGACGCTCAACCCGTCCGCGGCGCATGGTCTGGAAGCCTGTAAACCCAGCCAGGCGCACGAAGAACCGGGCACCGAACGGTTCACCTCGGCCTTCGGCGTGGCGTGTCCGGCGGGATCCAAGATCGGCACCGTGACGCTCGACGTGCCGACGCTGCCGAACGGCTCCCTCACAGGTGCGGCCTACCTCGGCGGACCCGAGACAGGTTCCATCGGCGGACCGCCGTTCACGATGTACGTGGTGGCGAACAACGAAAACTTCAACGTTTCCGTGCGTCTCGTCGCGAAGGTGTTCGCCAACGAAAACACCGGACAGGTGACGACGATCTTCGCCAGTCCGCCCGAACAGCCGTTCAGCAACCTGAAGATCAAATTCGAACGAGGTGTGCTCGCGCCGGTCGCGAACCCGCTGCTCTGCGGTGAAGCGAAGGGCATCGCATCGTTCGAACCTACGTCTGTCGAAAGTCCGCAGGAAACCGTGAAAACGGACGTGTTCGGGCAGACGATCACCGGCTGCGCATCGAACCCGCCGCCGTTCAAACCGGGCCAGAGCACGGCGAACAGCAACGGCAACGGCGGCGCGAGCACCAGCTTCACGCTGAACCTCGCCCGCAACGACGGCGAACAGTACATCTCGTCCGTCAAGACGGAGCTGCCTCCGGGCCTCGTCGGCAAGATCGCGCTCGCCGAACGCTGCCAGGAAGCGGCCGCGAACAGCGAAACGACGTCATGCCCGGCGAACAGCCAGATCGGCACGGCGACGGTGCTCGCGGGCTCCGGCAGCCAGCCGTTCTCGTTCACCGGACCGGTGTACCTGACAGGTCCCTACCAGGGCTTCCCGTATGGGCTGTCGATCAAGGTGCCGGCGGTCGCCGGACCCTTCAACTTCGGCACGGTCGTGACCCGCGCCGGGATCACGGTCGACGAGTTCACCTCGCAGGTGATCGTGGAAAGCGCACTGCCGAAGATCCGCCGGGGCGTGCCGCTGCGCATCCGCAACATCAGCGTTGCGGTGAACAAGCCGGGCTTCATGTTGAACCCGACGAACTGCAGCGCGTTCACGACCGTCTCGACGCTCGGCAGCTTCACGACACTCGAGGCCGGTGGGGTGACGGGTAGCGCGATCGCCTCCTCGCCGTTCCAGGTCGCGAACTGCAACAAGCTGAACTTCAAGCCGAAGTTCAAAGCGAGCTCCAAAGCGAAGACCTCACGGGTCAACGGTGCGGAACTCACCACCGAAGTCAGCCAGGCCGCGGGCCAGGCGAACATCAAGTCCGTCAAGGTCCAGCTGCCGCGTCAGCTGCCCTCGAGGCTGACGACGCTGCAGAAAGCCTGCACCGAACAGGTATTCGGAGTCAACCCGCTCCGTTGCCCGAGCGGCGCGTTCGTGGGTGGCGCCGTCGTGCACACGCCGACGCTCCCGCAGCCGCTGCGCGGCCCGGCGATCCTGGTCTCGCACGCAGGCGCTGCGTTCCCGGACCTCGACCTCGTGGTCGAAGACCCGAACCACCTGCGGGTGATCCTGGTCGGGAACACGAACATCAAGAACAGCATCACGACGACGACGTTCGCCTCGACGCCCGACGTTCCGATCTCGAGCGTCAGGGTCGAACTGCCGATCGGCTCGCACAGCGCGCTGGCGGCCTTCGGCAACATCTGTGCCAAGTCGCTCGTGATGCCGACGACGATGACCGCTCAGAACGGCAAGACGTTCAAACAGAACACGGTCATCAACGTCGCCGGCTGCCCCGTGCAGATCGTCGGCCGCAAGGTCGTCGGCAACCAGGTGTGGGTCACCGTCAGGGTGCCGGCCGCCGGGCGGGTCACCGCAAGCGGCACGTACCTGCACAGGACCACCAGGCACGCGAAGAAGGCGCACCAGCGGCTCACGCTGAAGGTGCCGCTGACGAGCGCGGGCAAGAGCAAAAAGCCGCTGAAGGTGACCGTGCGCATCGGTTTCGTCCCGAAGAAGGGCAAGCACTCGACCGCTCACGCGAAGGTCACCTTCCACTGAGACGGTGGGGAGGCGCGGGGTCGGACAGCCCGCGCCTCCCGCCCCGGCCGGTGAGGTCTGCGTAGGTATGCGCAGGAACGCGCACGCCGCTGTCACAGTCGCTTGACGATGCCGTAAATTGGAAGCATGGATGTCGTCTCAGGTACGGATACCTCGGCGTCCGGGGGCGTGGAGCGGGTTCTCAGCGGGATCCGCCGGCTGACGGCGCTCGCCGACGGGGTCGCCCACACGGACACGATCTACCGCGCGCTGGCGCGGGAGCTCCTCGAGGTGCCCGGTGCCGAGGAGGTCCACATCCACCACCTCGCCCGTGAGGGCGCCGCCGACGACCTCGTCGACGTCTACCTGTTCGGGGCCGAGGGGCGGCTGAGCTACCTCTCGCCGCGCGCCGAGCGCCCGCCGGGCGTGACCTGGGTGACGCGCACCCGGCGCAGCTTCCTGGCTGCCGACGCGGAGGAATTCGCCGCCAGCGTGCCCCGGCTCACCGCCACCGGCGAGATGAGCTGCGTGCTGCTGCTGCCGGTGGTCGAGCGGGCCGAGGTCGAGGCCGTCGTGATGCTGGTGCGCCGCGTGGCGGCGATCTACGAGCCCGGCGCCGTGGATCTCGCGCGCACGCTCGTCGAGCAGGGCGCCACGGCGCTGGCGCTCGTGCGGGCGCGCTCGGAGGCGGGGACCGACGCCGTCACCGGATGCATGAACCACCGCGCGATGCGCCGCCGCCTGGACGAGGAGATCGGCCGCGCGATGCGCACCGGCGGACCGCTGTCGTGCCTGCTGATAGACCTTGACGACTTCAAGCTCGTCAACGACCAGCACGGCCACCCGGCCGGCGACGCGATGCTGCGCGAGGTCGTGCGCGCGCTGGTCGGCGAGTTCAGAGCCTTCGACCGCGTCGCGCGCTACGGCGGCGACGAGTTCGTCGTGATCCTTCCCAACGCCGACCTCGAAAGCGCGGCGGCGGCGGGCACCCGGGCGCTCGAACGACTGCGCGAGCTGCCCTCCTACGCCGGCGGCGAAGGCGTCTCGGCCTCGATCGGCGCCGCGCAGTGGCAGCCGCCGATGAGCACCGACGAGCTGCTGGCGGCCTGCGACGAGGCGCTCCTGCGCTCCAAGCGCCAGGGCAAGGGCCGCGTCACGCGCGCGACCGACCCCCGGCGCTGAGCCGCCGAGCCCGTTCCGCCCCGGACGGCGGCCCGGGATCGCGGCGACGACTCTGCGAGACTGCGAACCGTCCCTGCACACAGCGAAGTCGGGAGTCCAGATGCCGCAGAACAGCTTCCAGGCCAAAGACTCGCTGCGTGTCGGCGACCGCGAGTACGAGATCTTCCGGCTCGACGCGCTGCAGCAGCGCTTCGACGTCGCGCGCCTGCCGTTCTCGCTGAAGGTCCTGCTGGAGAACCTGCTGCGCACGGAGGGCAACGGCTCCGTCGAGGCGGCTGATGTCGAAGCGCTCGCAACCTGGGACGCGAAGGCCGAGCCGAGCAAGGAGATCGCCTTCACCCCGGCGCGCGTGCTGATGCAGGACTTCACGGGCGTGCCCGCGGTGGTCGACCTCGCGGCGATGCGCGACGCGATGGCCGAGATGGGTGGCGACCCGGAGCGGATCAGCCCGCTCGCCCCCGCCGAGCTGGTGATCGACCACTCGGTGCAGGTCGACGCGTTCGGGACGCGGGACGCCTTCCGCGTCAACGCCGAGCGGGAGTTCGAGCGCAACCAGGAGCGCTACGCCTTCCTGCGCTGGGGCCAGGGCGCCTTCGACGACTTCTCCGTCGTGCCGCCGGACACCGGCATCGTGCACCAGGTCAACATCGAGTACCTCGCACGCGTCGTGTTCCCCCGGGAGGGCAGCCCCCCGCAGGCCTACCCGGACACGCTCGTCGGCACCGACTCGCACACGACGATGGTCAACGGCCTCGGCGTGCTCGGATGGGGAGTCGGCGGCATCGAGGCCGAGGCCGCGATGCTCGGCCAGCCGATGTCGATGCTGATCCCGCAGGTGCTCGGCGTGCAGCTGAACGGCGAGCTGCCGGAGGGAGCGACGGCCACCGACCTCGTGCTGACGGTGACCGAGCTGCTGCGCTCCCGCGGCGTCGTCGGGATGTTCGTCGAGTTCTACGGCCCCGGCGTCGGCGCGCTGCCGATCGCCGATCGCGCCACGATCGGCAACATGTCCCCCGAGTTCGGCTCCACCTGCGCGATCTTCCCGATCGACGCCGAGACGATCCACTACCTCGAGCTGACCGGGCGTCCCGCCGAGCAGATCGCGCTGGTCGAGGCCTACGCCCGGGAGCAGGGCCTGTGGCACGACGAGAACGCGGAGGAGCCGACTTTCAGCGACACGCTGGAGCTCGATCTCGCGACCGTCGAACCCAGCCTGGCGGGCCCCAAGCGCCCTCAGGACCGCGTCGCGCTCAGCGAGGCCAAGCAGGCCTTCGAACGCTCGCTCGAGGACTACATGCCCGACGACGGCGACCTTCCCGACCCCGAGGACGAGGCCGTCGCCGAGTCCTACCCGGCCTCGGACCCGCCGGCCCAGAGCACCCCGGGCCACCGGCCGGTGCTGGGGGTGGACGCGCCGCAGCTGCCGCCCGCGGACACGGCGACGCTGCCCCACAACGGGACCGCGCAGACCGTCCAGCTCGACGGCGAGAGCTTCGAGGTCGACCACGGGCACGTCGTGATCGCCGCGATCACGAGCTGCACGAACACCTCGAACCCCTCTGTGATGGTCGGCGCCGGGATCCTCGCCCGCAACGCCGTGGAGCGCGGGCTGCGCTCGAAGCCATGGGTCAAGACCTCGCTCGCCCCCGGTTCGAAGGTGGTGACCGAATACCTCGACCGCGCCGGGCTGACCGAGCCGCTGGAAGCACTCGGCTTCAACCTCGTCGGCTATGGCTGCACGACCTGCATCGGGAACTCCGGCCCGCTGCCGGAGGAGATCTCAGAGGCCGTCGCCGAGGGCGATCTCGCCGTCGTCTCGGTGCTCTCCGGCAACCGCAACTTCGAGGGGCGCATCAACCCGGACGTGAAGATGAACTACCTGGCGTCGCCGCCGCTGTGCGTCGCGTATGCGCTCGCGGGCACGATGGACATCGACATCGTCCACGACCCGATCGGGACAGACGTCGAGGGCAACGACGTCCACCTCGCCGACATCTGGCCCTCGGAGAAGGAGGTCGCGGAGACGGTTGGCCAGGCGGTGCAGTCCGACATGTTCCGCCGCAGCTACGGCGAGGTGTTCGAAGGCGACGAGCGCTGGAACGGGCTGGAGGTGCCGGGCGGGGAGCGCTTCGCCTGGGACGAGAGCTCGACCTACGTGCGCCTGCCGCCCTACTTCGAGGGCATGCCCGCCGAGCCCGAGGCCGTCACCGACGTGAGCGGCGCTCGCGTGCTCGCGCTGCTCGGCGACAGCGTCACGACCGACCACATCTCGCCGGCAGGGTCGATCAAGCGCGACAGCCCGGCGGGCACCTACCTGCAGGAGCAGGGCGTCGAGGTGCGCGACTTCAACTCATACGGGTCGCGCCGCGGCAACCACGAAGTGATGATGCGCGGCACCTTCGCGAACATCCGCCTGCGCAACCTGATCGGAGGCGGCGAGAAGCTCCCCGAAGGCGGCTGGACGCGGTACTTCGGGGACGGCTCTGCCGAGCAGATGCCGATCTACGACGCGGCGATGCGCTACATCGCCGACGGCACCGACCTCGTCGTGCTCGCCGGGCGCGAGTACGGCTCGGGCTCCTCGCGCGACTGGGCGGCGAAGGGCACGCGCCTGCTCGGCGTGCGCGCTGTGATCGCACAGAGCTTCGAGCGCATCCACCGCTCGAACCTCGTCGGCATGGGCGTGCTGCCGCTGCAGTTCGCCGAGGGCGACAGCGCCGAGTCGCTGGGGCTGAGCGGTGAGGAGACGATCTCGATCTCCGGGCTCGCCGAGGCGATGGGCGGCGGCGGCGGACCGCCGCGGGAGGTTCACGTGCGAGCCGAGCGCGAGGGCGCCGAGCCGGTCGAGTTCTCCGCGCGCGTGCGCATCGACACGCCACAGGAGGCCGACTACTTCCGCCACGGCGGCATCCTGCAGTACGTGCTCCGCGGTCTGCTCGCGGCATGAGCCCCCAGCCACGCAAGACACGGCGCCGCGGCGCCAAGGCCGGCATGCCGCCGGTGCTGCGCGAGCTGCTGACGGTGGCCGGGCCGTCCGGCTACGAGCAGGCGGCCGCGGGCGCGTGGCGGGATGCCGCCGCGCCGTTCGCCGACGTCGAGATCGACGCGGTCGGCACTCCGTTCGCCCGCGTTGCGCCCCGCAAAGGGACACGCGGCAAGCCGCGGCGACTCGTTTTCATGGGGCACATCGACGAGATCGGGCTGATCGTCACCCACATCGACAGCGACGGCTTCCTCTGGTTCGGCGAAGTCGGCGGCTGGGACCCGCAGATCTTGATCGGGCAGCGCGTCGTGCTCCAGACCCGCGACGGCCAGGTGCGCGGCGTCGTGGGCAAGAAGCCGATCCATCTGCTGCGCGGCGAGGAGCGCAAGAAGGTCCCCGAGCTCCGCGAGCTGCACATCGACATCGGGGCGAAGGACGGCGATCAGGCGCAGGAGATGGTGCGGATCGGCGACGTTGCCGTGATCGAGGCGGACCCCGTCGAGCTGCCCAACGGGCGCCTCGCCTCGCGCGCGCTCGACAACCGCATCGGCTCCTACGTGGCGCTCGAGGCGGCGCGGCTCGTCGCCGAGCAGGGAGGCGGCGCGTGGGAGGTGGTCGCGGTCGCGGCCGCCCAGGAGGAGACGACGTTCGGCGGCTCACGCACGAGCGCGTTCTCACTCGAGCCGGACGCCGCGATCGTGCTCGACGTGACCCATGCGACCGACGCCCCCGGCATCGACGTGAAGTCGGAGGGCTCGCACTCGCTCGGCTCCGGCGCGACGATCGGCCGCGGCTCGTTCCTGAACCCGGCGGTCTTCGAGCTGCTGCACGAAACCGCCGAGGCCGAGAAGATCCCGTTCACCGTCGAGGCCTCCGGACGCCAGACGGGCACCGACGCGGACGCCGTGCACCTCAGCCGCGGCGGCGTCGCGACCGGGCTGGTCAGCGTGCCGGTGCGCTACATGCACTCACCGGTCGAACTGGTCGACCTCGCGGACATCGACGCAGCTGCGCGGCTGCTCGCAGGCTTCGCCGCGCGTCTGACCGCGCGCACGAGCTTCGAGCGCTAGCTAGCCCTCGATCGCTTCGAGCTCGGTGCCTTCGGCGATCTTGTAGGCCTCGCCCGGCGCGCAGCCGACGACGAGCATCCTGATCCCCTGCGGACCGGCGTGGACCTTGCGCTTGGTCTCGGGAGCGACACGGATCAGCGTGTCGCCGTCCATCTCGACGCGCTCGCCCTCGATGTCCATCCAGCCCGACCCGGACAGGACGGCGAAGACCTCCTCCTGGCCGCTGTCGGCATGGTCGTGATCCGGATAGCCGTCGTATCCGGGCGGCATCTGGATCACCTGCATCCCGAACGCCGTCACCCCGAGCTCGGCGCGCGCCTTCACGAAGCCGCCTCCGAAACCCGCCTGCATGTCACTGATCTGCTTCGCGGTGTAGTCAGCCATGCGCCGGACCTTAGACGATCGATTCGCGGCGCACCGCCCCGGGATCGATCATCTAGCCGACCGGCATCAGCAGCGCGAGCTGGCGTGACTGCGCCAGCACGGTGCCGTCGGCGGCCCAGATCACGCCGTCCTCCTCGAAGAAGCCCTCAGCCAGCAGCTTGGAGGACATCCGCGCGTAGCAGAGCTGGCTCGGCGCCCGGTCCTGCCGGCGGGGCAGGGCCTGGCGGAAGTGGATCGTGAGGTCGATCGTCGGGGCGGCGGCCGGCGCGCCCGTCGCCATGAACGGGGTCGGGATCAGCGCGTCGGTGTAGAACGCGACCGACAGCGCGTCGAGCGGGCGCGACTCGGCGAGGCCGACCCACGCGCCGAGCTCCATCGGGCGCCGTTCGCCGGTGAGCGGACGGCCCTGGAAGCGCGGCTGCATGACGAGGTGCTCGGTGAACGGCGGCGCGCCGAACTGGCGCGCGGTGCCCGCGCGGCGTTCCACGTCCGGCCCCTCGACATCCGGCATCGGCAGGTCGTTGATCTCCGGCGCCTCCCACGGCACCGAGAACGCGCCGAGGACGAGCGCCATCAGCTGCCCGTCCTGCTCCATCCGTGCCGAGAGCGTGCTGAGCGAGCGGCCGGCCCGCTCGAGCACGGTGCGGATCACGACCGGGCCCGGCTCGGGCGCGCGGGCGTAGTGGATCGTCAGCGAGCGCGGCGAGCGCTGCTCGTCATCGACAGTCTCGATCAGCGCGCGCAGCAGCATCGCCGCCAGGTAGCCGCCGTGCGGCCCGCGCCCGGCGACCCAGCCGTCGGCCACCGCCGCGTCGAACACGGCCAGCTCGCCGTCGCGTTCGCGCAGCGACACCGCGGTGTCGCGCTCGAACGGGCCGGCCGTGGCGGCCTCCCCGGCGGGTTCAGCCACGCACGAGCCGCTTGTAGGTGATGCGGTGGGGGCGGTCGGCGGCGTCCCCGAGCACCTCGCGCCGGTGCTCCTCGTAGGCCTCGAAGTTGCCCTCGAACCAGCTGACTTGCGAGTCGCCCTCGAAGGCGAGCACGTGCGTCGCGATCCGGTCCAGGAACCAGCGGTCGTGCGAGATCACGACCGCGCAGCCCGGGAATTCGAGCAGCGCGTTCTCGAGCGCGCGCAATGTGTCGACGTCGAGGTCGTTCGTGGGCTCGTCGAGCAGCAGCAGGTTGCCGCCGCTGCGCAGGAGCTTGGCGAGGTGCACGCGGTTGCGCTCACCGCCCGAGAGCGAGCCGATCTTGGCCTGCTGGTCGGAGCCTTTGAAGTTGAAGCCGGCCGTGTACTGGCGGGAGTTGACCTCGCGGTCGCCGACCTTGATGTGCTCGAAGCCCTCGGAGATCTCCTCCCAGACCGTCTTGTTCGCGTCGAGCGCGTCGCGTGACTGGTCCACGTAGGCGAGCTGCACCGTGTCGCCGAGCTGGATCGTGCCGGCGTCGGGCGCTTCCTCGCCCGTGATCATGCGGAAGAGCGTGGTCTTGCCGGCGCCGTTGGCGCCGATCACGCCAACGATGCCGGCGCGCGGCAGATCGAAGGACAGCGACTCGATCAGCAGCCGCTCGCCGAAGCCCTTGGAGAGGTCGGTGGCCGTCAGCACCTTCTCGCCGAGACGCGGCCCGGGCGGGATGTGGATCTGGACGTCCTCGAGCTTGACGTTGCGCTCCTCGGCGATCAGCTCCTCGTAGCGGGCGAGGCGGGCCTTGGACTTGGCACGTTTGCCCTTGGGGTTCGTCCTCACCCATTCGAGCTCTGCGGCGATCGTGCGCTGGCGCGCTTTCTCCGAGCGCTCTTCCTGCGCGAGGCGCGCCTGCTTCTGCTCGAGCCAGCTCGAGTAGTTGCCCTCGTAGGGGATGCCGCGCCCGCGGTCGAGCTCGAGGATCCAGCCGGCGACGTTGTCGAGGAAGTAGCGGTCGTGGGTGACCGCCACGATCGTGCCCTTGTACTCGGCCAGGTGCTGCTCGAGCCACGCCACCGACTCGGCGTCGAGGTGGTTGGTGGGCTCGTCGAGCAGCAGCAGGTCCGGCGCGCGCAGCAGCAGCCTGCACAGCGCGACGCGGCGCCGCTCGCCGCCGGAGAGCTTGCTCACGTCGGCGTCGCCGGGCGGCAGGCGCAGCGCATCCATCGCGTAGTCGAGCTGGGTGTCGAGGTTCCAGGCGTCGGCGGCTTCGATCTGCGCCTGGATGCGCCCGAACTCCTCGGCGTTCTCCTCCGAGTAGTCGGCAGCCAGCTCGTTGAAGCGGTCGAGCAGCGCCTTCGTCTCGGCGACCCCGTCCTCGACGTTGCCGCGGACGTCCTTGCTCTCGTCCAGATGCGGCTCCTGCTCGAGCATCCCGACGGTCGCGCCGGGCGCGAGCTGCGCCTCGCCGCGGTACTCCTGATCGACCCCGGCCATGATCCGCAGCAGCGTGGACTTGCCCGCGCCGTTGTATCCCAGGACCCCGATCTTCGCGCCGGGGTAGAACGCGAGCGTGATGTTCTCGAGGACCGTCTTGTCGGGGGGGTGCACCTTCGAGAGGCGGTGCATCGTGAAGATGTACTGAGAGGACATCGGCACGCAGGATAGGAGGTCGCGTTCGTCGCTAACGTTGTCGGGTCATGCCCACCACGGTCCTCGACATCGAGCAGCACCTGCTCCTGCTGGAGCTCGAGGCGCCGTTCGACAAGCGCGACGTGCAGCTCGCCCGGCGCCGGATGGCCAAGCGCTGGCACCCCGACGTGGCACCGGCGGGGCGGCAGTTCGAGCACGAGCGCCACCTGAAGGCGATCAACGAGGCCGCGGACCAGCTCGAGCGGATCGCGGAAAGCTCGCGCGGCGGCAAAGTCTCGAAAAACGCCGTCCGGGCGAGTGCGGCCGCCGCCCGCCGCGAGCGCGAAGAGGCCGGCCGGCGCGCCTACGAAGCCGAGCAGCGGGCTCGTGCCGCCGCCAAGGACAGAGCCGAAAATGACCCCTTCGGCGCGCGCGTTCCCGACCACTCGGTGGTCCACCGCTACGCGCGCTGTGTCTCCTATCCGGAGTGGGGCGTCGGCACGGTGGCGGGGATCTACTTCACCAACGACGAGGAGAACGGGGACGAGGTCCAGCAGTGGGCGCGCGTGAAATTCGCGCACGGCATCCGCACGGTGCCGGCCGGCAGCCTCAAATTCGTCGACTTCTCCAAGCCCGACCCGGCCGAGGAGCGAGTCGAACGCTTCCTGATCGCCGCGCAGCGGGCGATGGCCGAAGGCGAGTACGACCTGGCGGCGCAGCGGCTGATCTACGCGCGCGACGCCGAGCCGCGCAACGTCGCCGTGCTGCGCCTGATGACGCTCGCGTTCTGGCAGGCGGGCAAGCTCGACGCGGCCGCGCGCGCGGTCCGCGACTGGGCCCGCGTGGACGGCTCGCGCCCGGCGGCGCACCGCTTCGCCGCTCGCATCTACGAAGACATGGGCGCCGTCGACCTCGCCGAGGAGGCCGCCGATCGCGCCGCCCAGAGAGGGCCGCGCGACGCGAGCGCCTGGGAGCGGCTCGGCCGCCTGCGGCTGGCGCTGCTGGACCGCGAGGGGGCGCTCGAGGCGCTGCGCCGTGCGAGCAAGCTGGGCGCCGGGGGAGAGGTGCCGGATCTGATCGCACGGGCGCTCGCGCTCGAGCCGCGCCCGGCCCCGACCGTCTAGGTCAGGATGTTCACAGCGCGCGAGACGATCAGCCCGATCGTCACGAGCGAGACGATCGACTGCAGGCCCATGATCGACTTCGAGATCGGGCTCAGCGGCATCGTGTCCGTCGGCGAGAAGGCGGTCGCGTTGGTCAGCGACACGTAGAGGTAGTCGATGAATTTGGGCCGCCAGTCGCGCGGCTCGATCGTGTCGTCGGCCATCTGAGGGAACAGGAAATCGGGCGCCAGGTCGTGGCCCGCGGCGCGCTTGCCCGGGCCGCCCCGATCGAGCTCCCAGTACCACAGGCCGAAGATCAGGAAGTTCGTCAGCCAGATCAGCGTGCCCGACACGATCAGCTCGCGGCCCTTGTCGACGTTGTGGTGCAGCAGGAAGTGCGTGAGCGCGGCGAGCGAGTAGATGTTCGCCGCCGTGACGAACGCGGTCAGCCCGATCGCCAGGCGCCGGCGGCGGGGGTGCTCGTACTCGAGCTCGTTCGGCGTCGCGAAGAACATCCCGATCAGCAGCAGCGCCTCGAGGCCCGGCACGAGCCATCCCGGCCCCACGGCGAGCCGGCTCGGGAGCGCGAACTGCAGGAGGATCGCCCCGAGGATCGCGGCCTGAGCGGGCCAGAAGGGCTCTGAGGCGCCGGGCGGTGGATACGGACGCCGGCCCTGCGCGATCGGCGGTGGCGGAGACGCTTCTGCGGCCACAGCCAGAGCGTAAGCGGCGGGTCGGCGGGAGCCTCGTGCGCGCGTGGCGCCCGGCGGACGCCGGGGGCGGTAGCCTGGACGCGATGGGTATCGAGAACCCGATCCATCTTCTCTTCCTGGGGGCGATCGCGCTGCTCGTGCTCGGCCCCAAGCGCCTGCCGGAACTCGCGAAAGCGCTGGGCAAAGGCGTCAGGGAGTTCAAAGACGCGATCGACCTCGGCGAAAACCGGGAGACGCCGCCCTCGACCAACGGCACGCCACCCGCTGCGCCCGTGACGCAGCAGGCGCAGTTGCCGGCGCCGCCGGCCGCGCCGCCGTCCTCCGAGGACTGAGCGATCCGGCGCGCGCGCTAGGTTCGCGCGGTGCGTCTGATCGTCGCCCGCTGCCGTGTCTCCTACGCCGGACGCCTCTCGACCACGCTGCCCGAGGCGGTGCGCCTGATGATGGTCGGACCGGACGGGACGTTCATGGTCTGGTCCGACGGCGGCGGGGTCAAACCGCTCAACTGGATGACGCCGCCGAACGTGCTCGAGGAGCAGCGCGGCGAGGACGGCGAGCTGACGGGTCTCGTGGTGCGCAGGCTGAAGGGCGAGGACCGTCTGGAGATCGAGATCGCGGAGATCCTCTCCGACGTCGATCATGCGCTCGACGCCGAGCTGGGCCTCGAGAAGGAGGGGATCGAGCGCGAACTCCAGGAGCTGCTCGCCGACGCGCCCGAGTGGTGCGGCGAGGGCCTGCGGCTCGTGCGCCGCGAGTGGCCGACGGACATCGGCCCGGTCGATCTGATGTGCCGGGACGTCGAGGACGAGTGGATCGCCGTGGAGATCAAGCGCGTCGGCACGATCGACGCGGTCGAGCAGCTGACGCGCTACCTCGAGCGCATCCGCCTGGACCCGGCGATGGGCAGCTGCCGCGGGGTGCTCGCCGCGCAGACGATCAAGCCCCAGGCGGCCGTGCTTGCTGCCTCGCGCGGGATCGACTGCGTCGAGGTCGATCTCGCGCTGGTGCGCGGCGAACGCGAGCCCGACCTGACGCTCTTCGCTGCCTGAGCCTGGATAGGCTCCGCGCGGCAACCAGACCGAAGGAGCCGCGATGAGCACCGACGTAGACGCCCCCGCCGAGACCGCCGTCCTGACCGAGAAGCGCGGCAACGTCCTTCTGATCACCCTCAACCGCCCCGAGGTGCGCAACGCGGTCAACGCGGCGCTGGCCGAAGGGGTCGGCAAGGCGCTCGACGAGCTCGACGCGGACCCCGAGCTGTCGGTCGGTGTGCTCACCGGCGCCGGCGGCTTCTTCTGCGCGGGGATGGACCTCGGAGCGTTCGTGAAGGGCGAGTCGCCCTGGTACGGCGACCGCGGCTTCGCGGGCATCGCGCAGCGGGCCTCGGACAAGCCGCTGATCGCGGCGATCGAGGGCTTCGCCGTGGCCGGGGGGATGGAGATCGCGCTCGCCTGCGATCTGATCGTCGCCGCCCAGGGCGCGAAGATGGGCATCCCGGAGGTGAAGCGCTCGCTCGTCGCCGCGGGCGGGGCGCTCCTGCGGCTGCCGCGGCGGATGCCCTACCACGTGGTCATGGAGCTGGCCCTGACCGGGGACCCGTTCCCGGCCGAGCGCTTCCACGAGCT
>Ga0134126_10002599_pt1 | contig 22749 bp, 19 predicted proteins | sample KB31752_FD_96881 | JGI IMG/M metagenome (GOLD analysis project Ga0134126, IMG submission 96881) | Terrestrial soil microbial communities with excess Nitrogen fertilizer from Kellogg Biological Station, Michigan, USA - KB3-175-2 | ecosystem: Environmental > Terrestrial > Soil > Unclassified ... | reverse complement strand
CTCGACCAGGCTGCTGTCGCAGCTCGGCGGCGTGACGATGATGGGGCCGCTGCTGGTCGGGCTCGAGAAGTCGGTGCAGATCGCGCCGCTCGGCGCCAAGATGAGCGAGATCTACAACGCCGCAGTGATCGCGGCGCTGTAGCGCGAGACCGTGGCGGTTCGTCGACCTGGATGCCGAAACCGCCCCGCGGGGCGAGCTTGCGCCGCGCCTGCCGGCGGACGCCAGCAATAGTCCGGCGCGCGCCGACCGCCCAGGCGTGCCGCCCTGCCGCGTCAAGACGCTGGTGACGCTCCGGCAGAAATCCGGCATGGTGCGCGCGCTTCCAACGAGCCCTGCCCCATGACCACGTCCACCTTCATCGATCGCATCTGGGAAGACGACATCCTTCCGACCCTGACCGAATACATCCGCATCCCCAACAAGTCGCCGCACTTCGATCCCGACTGGGAGGCGCATGGCCATATGGAGCGCGCGGTCGCGATGTTCGAGGCGTGGGCACGCAAGAAGATCGCGGCGCTCGAGGGCGCGACGCTGGACGTCGTGCGGCTCAGGGACCGCACGCCGCTGATCTTCATCGAGATTCCGGGCACGGCCAAAGGCACGGTGCTGCTCTACGGCCATCTCGACAAGCAGCCGGAGATGAAGGGCTGGGCCGAGGGCACCGGTCCGTGGACGCCGGTGCTCAAGGGCGACAGGCTGTATGGCCGCGGCGGCGCCGATGACGGCTATGCGATGTTCGCGTCGCTGGCCGCGATCCTGAAACTGCGCGAGGACAAGAAGGGCCATGCGCGCTGCGTGATCTGCATCGAGGCGTGCGAGGAATCCGGTTCCTACGACCTGCCCTTCTATATCGAGCATCTGAGCAGCCGCATCGGCACGCCCGACCTTGTCGTGTGCCTCGATTCCGGCTGCGGCAATTACGAGCAACTCTGGCTGACCACAAGCCTGCGCGGCATCGCCATGGGCAACCTGACAGTCCGTGTCCTGACGGAAGGCGTGCACTCCGGCGATGCCAGCGGCATCGTGCCGTCGTCCTTCCGCGTTGCGCGTTCGCTTCTGAGCCGCATCGAAGACGAAACGACCGGCCAGATGAAGCTCGACGAGCTCTATGTGCAGGTGCCGCCGGACCGGCTGGAGCAGGCGCGCGCCTCTGCGGCGATCCTGGGCGACGAGGTCTATACCAAGATGCCGTTCGCCGGCGCGACCAAACCGATGGCGTCCGATCGCACCGAGATGATCCTGAACCGCACCTGGCGGCCGCAGCTCGCCGTTACCGCGATGGACGGCTATCCACTGCCCAAGGACGGCGGCAACGTGCTGCTGCCCTATTCCACTGCCAAGCTTTCGATCCGTCTGCCGCCCACCTGCGATGCCGACAAGGCGACCAAGGCGATCAAGGCAAAGCTCGAAGCCGACGCCCCCTATGGCGCGGAAATCGAGTTCGACGCCGAGGCGGGCCAGACCGGCTGGAACGCGCCGGCACTGGCGCCCTGGCTGGCGGCATCGCTCAAGAAGGCGAGCGAGGCCCATTTCGGCCGGCCCGTGGCCTTCATGGGCGAAGGCGGCTCGATTCCCTTCATGGCGATGCTGGGCGAGAAATATCCCAAGACCCAGTTCGTGGTGACCGGCGTGCTCGGCCCGCAATCCAACGCCCATGGCCCCAACGAATTCCTGCACATCCCGACGGCGAAGAAGCTCACCGCCTGCATCGCCGACGTGCTGGCGGATCACGCGGGGCGCTGATCCGATCGCGGGTCCAAGACGTTTATGACTGGCAACGAAGACGCCATGACGTCCGTCGATCGTCAGCCTGGCCCCGCACGGGGCCGCTACGGCGCGCTCGTTGTGTTCTTGGGCCTGACCTTGGGCGTCGGGACACTCGGCAGCATCGCCACGGCGAGCAATGTCGCGACCTGGTATGCGGCGCTGACGCAGCCCAGTTTCGCACCGCCCAATTGGATTTTTGCGCCGGTCTGGACCACGCTTTATATTTTCATGGCGGTCGCGGCTTGGCGGGTCTGGCGCATCTCCGGCACGCGGTCGCGCCCGTTGGCGCTGTTCGCGGCCCAGCTCGTTCTGAATTGCGCCTGGAGCTTCATCTTCTTTGCCGCGCACCGGATCGGCGCGGCGCTGGCCGAACTCGTCGTCCTGCTCGCGCTCGTGGCATGGACCACGCTTTCCTTCGGGCGGATCGACCGGATGGCAGGCTGGTTGTTCGTCCCCTATCTCGCCTGGTCGATCTTTGCGGCGGTCCTCAACGCCGAGATCTGGCGGCTGAACTAACCCGCGGCCATCTTGCGCGCGCAGGCCAGTCCGGGATCACGCAGTGCCAACAAGAGTTTACAGTGGCCGCGTGCGGCGAGATTTCGCGAATCAGTTGGTCCGGCGCCCTTGCCGAGCCGGTATGCCGTCCCTATATAGCCCCTGACTCGGTAAGGGCCTTTTTCGGGGCTTTTGCCTTGGTTTTTCGTGCTAGGGGACGGCCCGGAAGGCGCTTCGTTGAAGGCCAGGAACCCGTCCGCCAGAGAAGGAAACAGACATGGCTAAAGTCATCGGTATCGACCTCGGCACCACAAATTCCTGCGTCGCGGTCATGGAGGGCTCCACCCCCAAAGTCATCGAGAATGCGGAAGGCGCCCGTACCACGCCCTCCATCGTGGCCTTCGCCCAGGACGGCGAACGTCTCGTCGGCCAGCCGGCCAAGCGCCAGGCGGTCACCAACCCCGAATTCACCTTCTTCGCGATCAAGCGCCTGATCGGGCGCCGGTTCGACGATCCGATGACCCAGAAGGACATCGGCATGGTTCCGTACAAGATCGTGAAGGCCGACAACGGCGATGCCTGGACGCTCGGCCGCGAGAACAAGAAGTTCAGCCCGTCCGAAATCTCCGCTTTCATCCTGCAGAAGATGAAGGAGACGGCCGAGGCCCATCTCGGCGAGAAAGTCAGCCAGGCGGTTATCACCGTTCCCGCCTATTTCAACGATGCCCAGCGCCAGGCGACCAAGGACGCCGGCAAGATCGCGGGCCTCGAAGTCCTGCGCATTATCAACGAGCCGACGGCGGCGGCGCTCGCCTACGGTCTGGACAAGAAGCAGTCCGGCACCATCGCGGTCTATGACCTGGGCGGCGGCACGTTCGACGTCTCGGTGCTCGAGATCGGCGACGGCGTGTTCGAAGTGAAGTCGACCAATGGCGACACCTTCCTGGGCGGCGAGGATTTCGACCTGCGCCTGGTCGGCTATCTGGCCGACGAGTTCAAGAAGGAGAACGGCATCGACCTGCGCTCCGACCGTCTCGCGCTGCAGCGCCTGAAGGATGCGGCCGAGAAGGCCAAGATCGAGCTCAGCTCCGCGCAGCAGACCGAGGTGAACCTGCCGTTCATCACGGCCGATGCGTCGGGCCCCAAGCACCTCACCATCAAGATCACGCGCGCCAAGCTGGAAGCCCTCGTCGACGACCTGATCCAGAAGACGGTCGGGCCGGTGAAGGCGGCGCTGAAAGATGCCGGCGTCACCGCGAACCAGATCGACGAAGTGATCCTGGTCGGCGGCATGACCCGCATGCCCAAGGTCCAGGAAGTCGTGAAGCAGCTGTTCGGCAAGGAGCCGCACAAGGGCGTCAACCCGGATGAAGTCGTCGCCATCGGCGCCGCGATCCAGGGCGGCGTTCTGAAAGGCGAGGTCAAGGACGTCCTACTGCTCGACGTGACGCCGCTGTCGCTCGGCATCGAGACGCTGGGCGGCGTGTTCACCCGGCTGATCGACCGCAACACCACGATCCCGACCAAGAAGTCGCAGATCTTCTCGACCGCGGAGGACAACCAGACCGCGGTGACGATCCGCGTCTTCCAGGGCGAGCGCGAGATGGCGGCGGACAACAAGATCCTCGGCCAGTTCGACCTGATGGGCATTCCGCCGGCGCCGCGCGGCGTGCCGCAGGTCGAGGTCACGTTCGACATCGACGCCAACGGCATCGTGTCGGTGACCGCCAAGGACAAGGCCACCAACAAGGAGCAGCAGATCCGCATCCAGGCGAGCGGCGGTCTCTCGGAAGCCGACATCAAAAAGATGGTGCAGGAAGCCGAGGCGCATGCCGCCGAGGACAAGAAGCGCCGCGAGGGCGTGGAGGCCAAGAACCAGGCCGACGCGCTGGTCCATTCGACGGAGAAGGCACTCGGCGAGCACGGCGACAAGGTCGATGCCAATGAGCGCACCGCGATCGAGAACGCCCTCGCTTCTCTCAAGGAAGCGATCAAGGGCGACGACGCCGAGGACATCAAGGCGAAGACCCAGTCGCTGAAGCAGGCTTCGATGAAGCTGGGCGAGGCAATGTACAAGGCGCAACAGGCAGGCGCAGCCGCGGCGGATGCCGCGGCCGACGGCGCCGGCAACAAGCCGGACGACAATGTCGTGGACGCGGAGTTCTCCGAGGTCGACGACAAGAAGGACGGTTCGGCTTAAGGCCGGGCAATAAACCAAGGGCCCGGCGTGACGAGCGCCGGGCTTCTTCTTGAAGGGGCGTGCGTGCACAAAGGGCCATGAGCAAGCGCTGCTATTACGAGGTTCTCGGCTGCCAGAAGGGCGCCGGCGTCGCCGAGCTGAAGGCGAGCTATCGCAAGATGGCGATGGAATGCCATCCCGACCGCAATCCCGGCGACCACACCGCCGAAGTCCGCTTCAAGGAAATCAACGAAGCCTATGACGTCCTGAAGGACGATCAGAAGCGCGCGGCGTACGACCGCTTCGGCCATGCGGCGTTCGAGAACGGCATGGGCGGCCGCGGACCGTCCGGCTTCGACTTCGCCTCCTCCTTCACCGACGTGTTCGACGATCTGTTCGGCGAATTCATGGGCGGGCGCCGGTCGCGGCGACAGAATCGCGGCGGCGATCTGCGTTACAATCTCGAAATCAGCCTCGAAGAATCCTTCAAGGGCCGCAGCGCCCAGATCAAGGTGCCTAGCGCGGTGGCCTGCGAGGCCTGCGGCGGTTCGGGCGCCGAGGCCGGCCACAAGGCCGAGCAGTGCCCGACCTGCTCCGGCATCGGAAAGGTGCGCGCCCAGCAAGGCTTCTTCACCATCGAGCGCACCTGTTCGACCTGCCGCGGCACCGGCCGGGTGATTAAGAATCCCTGCAAGGGCTGCAAGGGCAGCGGCCATGTGCAGAAGGAGCGCACGCTCAACGTCGATATTCCGCCGGGCGTCGAGGAAGGCACGCGCATCCGGCTCTCCGGCGAGGGCCAGGCCGGCCTCAATGGCGGGCCGGCGGGCGATCTCTACATCTTCGTCTCGGTCAAGGCGCATGAGATGTTCCAGCGCGAAGGCCACGATCTCTACTGCCGCGCGCCGGTCTCCTTCGTCGCCGCGGCGCTCGGCGGCACCATCGACGTGCCGACGCTGGACGGCGGACGCACGCGCGTGACGCTGCCCGAAGGCACGCAGACGGGCCGCCAGTTCCGCATGCGCGGCAAGGGCATGCCGGTCTTGCGCGGCGGCGGCATGCACGGCGATCTCTATGTCGAGGTCGCGGTCGAGACGCCGGCCAAGCTCTCGAAGAAGCAGAAAGAACTGCTCAAGGAATTCGAGAAGCTCAGCGACACCGGCACCAATCCCGAAAGCGAAGGCTGGCTGGCCAAAGCCAAGAGCTTCCTCGGCGGCGACGCGAAGAATTAGAGCCGTATGCGATCTATCCGAAACGCGAGGATGAGGTCCAGAGCAAAGTCCTCACGCTGAGCTCGTCGAAGCGTCGATGGCGAGCACGGATGGTCGCCTCGTCTCAGTTACCGCAACTTGCTTTCACATCCGACTGATAGCCGTTCTCCAAGACGCAGATCATGAGATTGCCGTCGGCGGCACCGTAGGTCGCGATCAGGCGGCCCCGCAGATACGCCCATTGGCGGCGCGTGTCGGCTGTCGCGGCGTCGACGGCACGCTCGAAATTGCCGGACTGGATGCCGCGATCCGTCCGGGCGGGGCCGGGCGGTCCCTGTAGCGGGATCGTGCCCAGATCCTTGTTCAGCGTGTAATGGGTGACGCGGCCGGCGCATTTGGCGCGGCCCTGATCGCCGCCGGCGTAGCAGCCGGTGATCACGCCAAACGGCAGCTCCGCGTCGCGGCTCAGATCCAGCCAGTCCGTCGGCTGGCTGTTGCCCAGGCCGGGCGGGTTGTCGAGCGCGATCGAGACGTTCTGCGGCTGGTCGACCCAGTTGCTGTGGGAATAGAAGTCCTGGATCGCGTGCAGCGCCGCGCCGAAATCCTCGAGAACATTGCAGAGCGCGTCGCCCCGGATGCCGTTGAAATTGCAGAAGCTGTGCGGGATCTTGCCGTAAGCGGGCTTCCCGTTCCTGACGAGACCGCGTGCGTCGCTCACCGCGGCGTCCATATAGCGGATCATGAGAGCGCGGCACGCCTGCAGCGCCGCGGTCGCATCCTGTTGCGAGCGTGGATAACCGTCGACCGGCAGATAATCGCCGTTGTCGCAGTGATAGGCGTGGTCGTCGAAGTGCACGACATCCGTCCAGCCGATCGCGCCGAGCGTGTCCTTCCTGCCGGCCAGCATGTCGAGCGCGTCGCCGTCAAAGCACTGGCCCGCCGGAAGCGGGTCGTCCACGCCGCTGCAGGCCAGCGCCCGGCGGGTGATCCCTTCGTGTTCGCGGCTCTGCATGGGTCCGCCCGGGGCCGCGCCGTCGATCGTGCCGAACGCCAGCGCCGCACTGCTGCTGAGAACAAAAGCCAAGGCGAGCAAGTTTCGCATGATTTTTCCCTCCGAACCCGTCGCACAATATCACATGGGCCAATTCTCGTGGCGTCCAGAAGATCGCCCCTTTTCGCATGGGCGCGTCTATAGTACGGCGATGCTCGATTCCCTGCGTTTCCTTGCGCGCATTATCGCCCGGCCGAAGATGGTGGGCGCCATCGCGCCGTCGAGCCGGGCGCTGGCGCGCGCCGTGGCGGCGCAGATCGATCCCGCCGTGGAGGGCCCAATCCTCGAATTGGGGCCGGGCACCGGCGTGGCGACTGGGGCGCTGATCGCGCGCGGCATCGCGCCGGAGCGTCTTTGGGCCGTGGAATATGACAGCGATTTTACCAAGCTGATCGCGGCGCGCTTCTCCGGCGTGCACGTGATCTGCGGCGACGCGTTCGATCTCAAAGAGACGCTGGGCGATCGCGTGAAGGGGCCCTTTGCCGGCGCGATTTCCGGCGTACCGCTGCTCAACTTCACGAACGCAGAGCGGCAGACATTCCTGGAGGGCGTGCTGGCGCGCCTGAGGCCCGGCGCGCCGTATGTTCAGTTCTCCTACGGCGTGCAGCCGCCCGTCGTGCCGCCGAAGGGCGTGACAGTGACGCGGGCCGCCTTCATTCTCTTCAACCTGCCGCCGGCGCGGGTCTGGGTGTACCGGCGGGCATGAAAAAGCCCGCGACGCGCGCGGGCTTCGTCACACCATATTGGAACAAATCTACTCCGCCGCTTCGGCCAGCACCGGCGCGGCCGCGAGGACGTCGGGGCCGACATGGGCCTCGAACTTCTTGAAGTTGGCGCGGAACATACCGGCCAGCTTGATCGCCTGCGCATCGTAGGCCGCCTTGTCCGCCCAGGTGTCGCGCGGATTGAGGATTTTCGTATCGACGCCCGTCACAGCCACCGGCACGCGGAAGCGGAAATGCGGATCGACGCGCATCTCGACGGCGGCCAGGCTGCCATCGAGGGCCGCATTGAGCAGGGCGCGCGTCGCCTTGATCGGCATGCGCGAGCCGGTGCCGAAGGCGCCGCCCGTCCAGCCGGTGTTGACCAGCCAGCAATCGGCCTGGTGCTGGCCGATGAGGTCGCGCAGCAGATTGCCGTATTCGGAAGGGTGGCGCGGCATGAACGGCGCGCCGAAGCAGGTTGAGAAGGTCGGTTCCGGCTCCTTGCCCAGGCCCTTTTCGGTGCCGGCGACCTTGGCGGTGAAGCCGGAGAGGAAGTGGTACATCGCCTGGGACGGCGTCAGTTTGGCGATCGGGGGCAGCACGCCGAAGGCGTCCGCCGTCAGCAAAATGACGTTCTTCGGGTGTCCGGCGCGGCCGGTCTCGCTCGCGTTCGGAATAAAGTCGATCGGATAGGCGGCGCGGGTGTTTTCTGCATAGCGCGCGCTGGCGAGATCGAGCAGGCGCGTCGTCTCGTCCATCTCGACATTCTCAAGCACGGTGCCGAAGCGTTCGGTGGTTGCGAAGATCTCCGGCTCGTTCTCTCTGGAGAGCCGGATCACCTTGGCGTAGCAGCCGCCCTCGAAATTGAACACGCCGTGCTCGCTCCAGCCATGCTCGTCGTCGCCGATCAGCGTGCGACTGGCGTCGGCGGAGAGCGTGGTCTTGCCGGTGCCGGAAAGGCCGAAGAAGATCGCGGAATTGCCGTCCTTGCCGACATTGGCGGAGCAGTGCATCGGCATGACGCGCTTGGGCGGCAGAAGGTAGTTCAGGATCGTGAACACCGACTTTTTCATCTCGCCGGCATAGGACGTGCCGCAGATCAGGACGATCTTCTTGGTGAAGTTGACCGCGATGACGGTCTTGCTGGCGCAGCCATGTCGGGCCGGCGTCGCCTCGAAGCCCGGTAGGTCGATGATCGTGAACTCCGGCGCAAAGCCCTTGAGCTGCTCGTCCGTCGGGCGGATCAGGAGCTGGTGCACGAAGAGCGAATGCCAGGCGTATTCGGTGACGATGCGGACGGGGAGGCGGTGGGCGAGATCGGCGCCGCCGAACAGATCCTTGGCGAAGAGCTCTTTGCCTTCGGCCCAGGCCAGCATGTCGGCATGGAGCGCATCGAAATCCGCCGGCGACATCGCCTTGTTGTTGTCCCACCAGATGTGCTTTTCGCTGTTGGCGTCGCGCACCACGAATTTGTCGGAGGCCGACCGACCCGTGTGTTCGCCGGTGAGCACGACCAGCGGGCCGTGCTTGGCAAGCCGGCCCTCGTCCCGCGCGATCGCGACCTCGTAGAGCCGGGCGGGCGTCACATTCCAGTTGACGGCTTTGGGATTGCGAAAACCGTGCTGCTCAAGGCCGTGAGCGTGCGGCCCGTTCTTGGACATTGCCTACCTCTGAACTCGAAAAAAGCGTGCGGGCCGTCACTTGTTCCGGGACGGTCTCGTTTGACGGCAAATTAGAGGCTTCTCCCCTTGGGCGGCAACGCCATCGTCCGGCAGGGCTCCTCAAGAAATATTACTGAATTCAGAAGGTTAGCAATGACACCGGTGGCAATCACGGGCGGCACACAGCCGCGCCCGGTGGTTTTTGCACAGGCGCCAATAGGTTATGACCGGCCATGGCTTTGACCGACGACGAAGTCGACCGTTATGCCCGGCACATCGTCCTGCGCGAGGTCGGCGGCGTCGGCCAGCGCAGGCTGAAGGAGGCCAGCGTTCTGGTGGTGGGCGCGGGCGGGCTGGGCAGCCCGGCGATCCTCTATCTCGCCGCGGCCGGCGTCGGCACCATCGGCATCGCCGATTTCGACACCGTCAGCCTCTCGAACCTGCAGCGCCAGGTGGCGCACCGAACGGCCGATGTGGGACGGCCCAAGACCCAGTCGGCGCGCGACGCGGCACTTGCGATCAATCCGAATATTCGCGTCGACATGCATCCCGTGCGCCTCGATGCCGGCAATGCAACGGCGCTCATCGCGCAATACGACATCGTGGCCGACGGTTCCGACAATTTCGCCACGCGCTTCCTGATCAACGACGCCTGCTATTTCGCGAAGAGGACGCTGGTCTCCGCCGCGGTGACCGAGTTCGACGGCCAGCTCGCGACCTTCAAGGCACATCTCGAAGGCTGCCCGTGCTATCGCTGCCTGTTCCCGGAAGCTCCGCCGCCGGGGACCGCGCCATCCTGCTCGGAGACCGGCGTGCTGGGTGCCGCGGCCGGCGTGATGGGGACGCTGCAGGCGCTGGAGGTCATCAAGGAGATTACCGGCGCTGGCGAATCCATGGCCGGCAAGCTGCTGATTTACGAAGCGCTAACGACGCGCTTCCGCACCGTGCGCTTCAAGCCCGATCCGGCCTGCGCGCTGTGCGGGCAGACGCCGACAATTCGCGCACCCGGCGAAACTCCCGCTTAACCGCGATTTAATCGGCGAAATCCCATAGTGCGACACCGCACTCCCGGAATCGCGATGACGCAGTCGATTCACTACGAGGTCTTCTCCCGCCAGGGCTCCAAGGGCGTCTGGAAGATGCTCGACATCCGCACCGAGCGCGAAGCGGCGATCCAGTTGGCCCAAAGCCTGATGGCCGAAGAGAGAGCGACCGGCGTAAAGGTCGTCAAGGAAACCTACAACGAGGACACCGGCGACTACCTGTCGCTCAAGATCTTCGAAGATGGCCACAACCAGATGAAGACGCAGCCGGCGCAGGAGGATGTGCCGCACGCGCTGCCCTGCTTCAAGCCGGACGATCTTTATTCCTACCATGCCCGCGCCACCATGATGCGGCTGATCCCGGAATTCCTGGCACGCAACAAGATCACGATCACCGAACTCAGCCATCGCGCCGACATGCTGGAAAAGCTGGAGGCGACCGGCACGATGCTGCAGCACGCGATCCAGAAGATCGCGGTGGCGCAGGCGGCTTCGACCACCACGCCGGTGGCCCAGATCATGAAGACGCTGAACGAGCTGACCACCAAGGCGTTCAACCGGGTCTATCGCGACGCCCGCAACAGGTATTTCCCCGAAGTGGAGCCGGGCGCGTTCGGTGCGCTGGCGACTAGGCTCGCGACGCAGGGCGACGGTCTCTATGTGCTGAACGGCGCCATCGCGCACCGGCTGAGGGACACGAGCGGCTGGGACGAAAAGGTGCTGCGGCTCCTGCAATTGATGGCGGAAGCGCCGGCCGAAGGGCCGGGCCGCACCCTGCTGCTGACCGCGATCGACTCGCTGCTCGCCGAAGTCCTTGCCGGCTCCGCGGCGCTGCACGAGCTGATCGGCAATAGCGAGAATCTGGGCGGCGCGCTGACCAGTCTGATGCGCCTTTTCCTCGGCCAGGAACCGCTGGACGCCGGCGAGCGCGCCGGTTTCATCGCACTGACGCAGCACTTTGCCGCCGACGACCTGCCCGAGGCGCGCACGGCGGTGGCGAGCCGCATCATGGCGGAGTTCAAGAGTCCCAAGCGGATGGTGCCCAATGCGCTGGACGAGGAATTCAAGATGCTGCGCCAGATCGCCAACCGCGTGGTGCTCGGCGTCGGAAAATACATGAGCCACGAGGATCTGATCGGCGCCTTCACGCTTCGCTCCAAGCGGCTTGTCACGCACGAGACGCTGGGCGAGTACATGGCCGGCGCCGCAACGCCGGACGAGAAGGTCGAACGCCTCCTGTTTGTCGAAGAGAACATCATCGGGGCGGAGAACAAGCGCCAGCTCGCGACCTTCGTGCAGCCCATCCTGACGGCGGCGAGTTTCGAGACGCATTTCACCGCCGCCAAGACGCCGGTGCTCCAGCGCATCCAGCGCCTGGCGCAGCTCCAGGCGCGGGTGCGGCGTTCCGGCTTCCAGGAAAACCAGCGCCAGGAAATGGCGGACACGATCGACAAGCTTGCCTGCGCGATCGAAGCGCGCGCCAAGGTGTTCGAGGCGATCGACGCCAAGACGACCGGCCCCGTCGACAAGGCTAACACGGTATTGCGGCTCTGCACAGGCGGCGTGCTGACGGAGGGGCGGCTATCGCGCCGGGCGCGCGACATGATTCTGTCCTATCTCGGACGGCCGGGCTTCCTGACCGGCTATATCGCGCAAGGCACCGCGCCGGATGCCGACGCGGCGATGGCCGAGCTGATGGCCACGCTCGGCAAGGCCGGCATCACGGCCGAAACGGGTCTGAAGAACATCGCGGCCTGACGCAGCCCTGCTCAAAAATTCAAGCTCGTCATCGCCCACGGATGCGGCGACCCATTTGGGACGGCGATAGGAAATTGGGTCGCCCGGACAAGCCGGGCAATGACGATTATAATAGCAGCGGAAAGCGGCCTGGGAACTCTGCCCACCCCATGATGTTCACGAAGAAGCTGCGCGAACCCGTCATGCGCGGCGAAGTCACTGTCAGCGTGCTCATCTGGCAGCGGCCGCATGTGAAGGCCGGGGGCACCTATCCGCTCGGCGCCGGCCATATCCGGGTGACGTCGATCCGCGAGATCGGCTTCAAGGACATCACGCCCGAGCTGGCGCGCAAGTCCGGCTTCGCCGGCGTTGTCGATCTGCTCAAGACCGCCAAGCACGGCCCCGGCGAGCGGGTCTATCTGGTCGAATTCGTCTACGAAGACGCGCTTAGTGCGCCGCGTCCCAGTTCTGGGCGGCGCGCGCGTCGACGGTGAGCGGCACCGAAAGCTGAATCGCCGGCAGCGCCGCTTTTTCCATCACCGTCTTCACCGCGGCCTGAGTCTTTTCCACCTCGGCATCGACCGCCTCGAAGATCAGCTCGTCATGCACCTGAAGCAGCATCCTGGCCTTGAGCTTCTTCTTCGCCAGCGCTTCGGGCACGCGCACCATGGCGCGGCGGATGACGTCGGCGGCCGTACCCTGGATCGGCGCGTTGATCGCGGCCCGCTCCGCCCCGCCGCGATGGGCGGGGACCGGCGACTTAATCTCGCGGATATGGACGCGGCGGCCGAACAGCGTCTCGACATAGCCGTGCGCGCGGGCGAACGCCTTGGTCGCCTCCATGTAGTCGCGAATGCCGGGGAAGCGCTGGAAGTATTTCTTGATGTAGTCGTCGGCCTCGCCGCGGCCGATGCCGAGCTGGTTGGCCAGTCCGAAGCCCGAGATGCCGTAGACGATGCCGAAATTGATCGCCTTGGCGCGCCGCCGCGTCTCGGCCGGCATGCCCTTGACCGGCACGCCGAAGATTTCCGACGCGGTCATGGCGTGGATATCCTGTTCCTCCGCGAAGGCCTTCTTGAGCTGCGGGATATCGGCGATGTGGGCGAGCAGGCGCAGCTCGATCTGGCTGTAGTCGGCACTGATCAGCTTGGAGCCCTTGGGCGCGACGAAGGCCTGGCGGATGCGCCGCCCCTCTTCGGTGCGCACCGGGATGTTCTGCAGATTGGGATCGGTCGAGGCGAGGCGGCCCGTCGACGTCGCGGCCATGGCGTAGGAGGTGTGGACGCGGCCGGTTTTCGCATTGATGTAGGTCGGCAGCGCATCGGTATAGGTGCCGCGCAGCTTGGCGAGGCCGCGCCATTCCAGCACTTTCTTGGCGATGGGATGGCCCTGGGCCGCGACGTCTTCCAGGACGTCGACATCGGTCGACCAGGCGCCCGTCTTGGTCTTGCGACCGCCTTCGAGCTTGAACTTGCCGAACAGGATGTCGCCGAGCTGCTTAGGCGAGCCGATGTTGAACGCTTCGCCGGCGAGCTTGTGGATCTGGGTTTCCATCTTCGCCTGCTCTTTGGCGAAGTCGTTGGAAAGGCGGCGCAGCAGATCGGGATCGATCATCACGCCTTCGCGCTCCATGTCGGCGAGCACGCAGACCAGGGGGCGCTCCAGCGTCTCGTAGACCGTGGTCTTGCCCTCCGCCGGCAGGCGCGCCTTCAACAGGTGATAGAGCCTGAGCGTGACGTCGGCATCCTCGGCCGAATAGCGCGTCGCCGTCTTGATCGGAACGCAATCGAAGGTGATCTTGTCCTTGCCCTTGCCGGCCACGTCGGTGAAGGAAACGGGCTTGTGGCTCAGGTGAAGCTCCGACAGTTCGTCCATGCCGTGGCCGTGCAGCCCGCCGTCGAGCACATAGGAGATCAACATCGTGTCGTCGTAGGGCGCGATGCGAATGCCGCGTTGCTGGAAGATCAGGAAATCGTATTTTAGGTTCTGCGCGATCTTCAGGATCGAGGGATCCTCGAGAAGCGGCTTGAGGCGCGCCAGCACCTCGGCCTCCTTCATCTGCTCGAGATCGTCGGCGGCGCCGAAATCCAGCCCCTCGCCCTTGCGGTGGCCGCAAGGGATGTAACACGCCTCGCCCGGCGTCACCGCCAGCGACACGCCGCAGAGGCCGGCCGTCATCGGATCGAGACCGGTGGTCTCGGTGTCGACGCAGACCCGGCCCTCCTCGCGCGCGCGCACGATCCAGCCGTCGAGCTCCCTGAGCGTAATCACGGTCTTGTAGGCATCGAGATCGATTGGTCTGACGATGGCGTCGCGACCGGCAACGGCGCCGACCCTGGCTTCGCCGGCGACCGGCGTCTCGCGTTCCGCCTGCTTGACGACGCGGTTGCCGGCGGTGGCGGAGGGCTCGACCGCCGGTGCGATGGCCTCGACATCCTCGATGCCGAAATGCGCCGCGACGCGGCGCGTGATGGTGTTGAATTCCATGCCGCGCAGATAGGCGATCAGCGCCTTCGGGTCGGGTTCGTGCACCGCGAAATGTTCCGGACCTTCCGGAATTCTCGCATGATGGTCGAGCGTGACGAGCTTCTTCGAGACGCGGGCATTCTCCGCGTTCTCGATCAGCGTTTCGCGGCGCTTCGGCTGCTTGATCTCACCCGCCCTGGCGAGCAGCGTTTCGAGATCTCCGTACAGATTGATCAGCTCGGCTGCGGTCTTGATCCCGATGCCGCGCACGCCGGGCACATTGTCGACGCTGTCGCCGGCAAGCGCCTGCACCTCGATCACCTTGGACGGCGGCACGCCGAACTTCTCCATCACCTCGGCGGAGGCGATGCGCTTGTTCTTCATCGTGTCGTAGAGTTCGACCTTGCCGTCTTCGACAAGCTGCATCAAATCCTTGTCCGACGAGATGATGGTGCAGCGTGCACCCCCCTCGCGCGCCAGCCGCGCATAGGTCGCGATCAGGTCGTCGGCCTCGAAGCCCTCCATCTCGACGCAGGAAACGCCGAAGGCGCGCGTCGCGTCGCGCACCAGCGGGAATTGCGGGATCAGGTCTTCCGGCGGCGGCGGACGGTTCGCCTTGTACTTGTCGTAGATCGTGTTGCGGAACGTGACCGCACCGGCGTCGAACACCACCGCCAGATGGGTCGGCTGGTCGGAACCCTTCATGTCCTCGAGCAGCTTCCACATCATGTTGCAGTAGCCCGACACCGCGCCGACCGGCAGCCCGTCGGACTTGCGCGTCAGCGGCGGCAGGGCATGGTAGGCGCGGAACAGATAGCCGGAGCCGTCGACCAGGTAGAGATGATCGCCCTTCTTCAGCGCGCCTTTTGCGGAAGCGGCCGCGGGTTTGCTCAATGCCGGTGTGCCCCCGCCTTGAGGACGAATTTGCGATCGCAATAGGGGCATTCGACAAAGCTCTCGTCGCCCATTTCGAGATAGACGCGCGGATGACCGAGCGCACCGCCCGAGCCGTCGCATTTGACGCGGGTATCGTCGACTTCGATGATTTCTGCGGCTTCGATGGGCATGTGCGGCACGCTTTTTGACGGGGCGGCGGGATAATAGTCGCTGGACCGGGAGGGGCAAGCACCTTTGCCGCGGCTCCTGACACGCGGTAGTTTCGCCCCATGGTCACGCTGAACCGCATCTATACGAAGACCGGGGACAGGGGCGACACGGCCCTGGGCGACGGTTCGCGCCGGCCCAAGAACGATTTGCGCATCGCTGCCTATGGCACGGTGGACGAGACCAATTGCGCGGTCGGCCTGGCCCGGCTGCACACCGATGGCGAACTCGACGCGATGCTGTCGCGCATCCAGAACGACCTGTTCGATCTGGGCGCCGATCTCTGCGCGCCGGAGGATGGGCGGCGCGGCGGCGAGCGCTTGCGCATTGCCGATTCCCAGGTCGAGCGGCTGGAGCGCGAGATCGACGCGATGAACGAGGGCCTGAAGCCGCTCACCTCGTTCGTGCTACCGGGCGGCACCCCCAGCGCGGCGCAGCTGCACCTCGCCCGCGCCATCGCGCGCCGCGCCGAGCGACTGATCGTGGAGCTTTCGCAGAAGGAGACGGTGAGCGCGATCGCGATCCGCTACATCAACCGTCTGTCCGACCACCTGTTCGTGGCGAGCCGGCTTGCCAATGACCGCGGCGCGAAAGACGTGCTCTGGATCCCCGGCGCCAACCGCTAGCGGTCAGCCGGCGTCGGCGGTGCGGCGGCCGAAGATGAAGGCGAGCACGATGCCGGGAACGCCGGTGACGCCCCAGCCCGGCAGGCCGAAGATCGACGCGACGCCATGGGCAAGGAACGCCGGCAGGTGAACGTCGCACCATGCGTGGAAGGCGAGCATCGCGGACTTGTCGAACAGCGCCCACACGGAGTCGAGCGAGCGCACGATGATCTTGCCGCCATTCTCCAGCGAGGTGACGACATCGGCACCCAGCAGCATCAGGGCCGCCACGACGAGAATGAGACTGATCAAGCGCAACACGACGACCATGAGGAAACCTCGGCACACCCAACGCGATTCACGCTAACGACCCGATTCCGCGCGCACAAGCGCGCTTAACGCAGGTTAACCAACATTTCGCCGCGATGGTTTCCCGCTGTCACTATCCTGCCGCGGACTTTGTCCAATTGCGCGCCAGCCCCGCCCGGAACTTGAGCAGAGACATGCTTTCTCAGGCGGTGCGCGGCCATCGCCTCGCGCTTGCTGGGTGACAGCGGTTGGAGCGAGCGCCACACCAAAAGGCCGCCCGCGATTGCTCGCGGACGGCCCTGTTCAGTCGACGCGGAAGCGCTCACTGCGCCGCCGGCGCGCTCGCTTCCTTAGCCTTCTTCGACAGGTCTTCGCCGGTCGCCTGGTCGACCTGCTTCATCGACAGGCGGACCTTGCCGCGGTCGTCGAAGCCCAGGAGCTTCACCTTCACCGCCTGGCCTTCCTTGACCACATCGGAGGGCTTGTTGACGCGCTGCGCCGCCAGCTCGCTGACATGGACGAGGCCGTCCTTGGGTCCGAAGAAGTTCACGAAGGCGCCGAAGTCCATGACCTTGACGATCTTGCCGTCATAGATCTCGCCGACCTCGGGCTCCGCCACGATGCCCTTGATCCATTTGAGCGCCGCCTTGATCGACTCGCCGTCGGCAGAGGCGATCTTCACCGTGCCGTCGTCCTCGATGTTGATCTTGGCGCCCGTCTTCTCGACGATCTCGCGGATCACCTTGCCGCCCGAGCCGATCACTTCGCGGATCTTGTCGGTCGGGATCTTGATCTGCTCGATGCGCGGAGCGTGCTCGCTGAGCTCGCCGCGGGCATGGTCGAGCGCCTTGGACATCTCGCCCAGGATGTGGATGCGGCCGCCCTTGGCCTGATCCAGCGCCACGCGCATGATCTCTTCCGAGATACCCGCGACCTTGATGTCCATCTGCAGCGCGGTGATGCCGTCTTCAGTGCCGGCGACCTTGAAGTCCATGTCGCCGAGGTGATCTTCGTCACCCAGGATGTCCGACAGGACGGCGTAGCGCTGGCCTTCGAGGATGAGGCCCATCGCGATGCCCGCGACCGGCTTCTTCAGAGGCACGCTGGCGTCCATCAGCGAAAGGCTGGCGCCGCAGACCGAGGCCATCGACGAGGAGCCGTTGGATTCGGTGATTTCCGACACGACGCGCAGCGTGTAGGGGAACTCTTCCTTGGTCGGCAGCATCGGATGCACGGCGCGCCAGGCGAGCTTGCCATGGCCCACTTCGCGGCGGCCCGGTGCGCCCATACGGCCCACCTCGCCCACCGCATAGGGAGGCATGTTGTAGTGAAGCATGAAGTTCTGCTTCACGGTGCCTTCGAGCTGATCCATGAACTGCTCGTCCTCGGTGGTGCCGAGCGTGACGACGACCAGCGCCTGAGTCTCGCCGCGGGTGAACAGCGCCGAGCCATGGGTGCGCGGCAGCACGCCCACTTCCGCCACGATCGGACGTACGGTGACGAGGTCGCGTCCGTCGATGCGCCGCTTGGTGTCGAGCACCGCATTGCGCATGACATGGGCTTCGACGTCGTGCATCAGGTCGGAGAAGGTCGAGGCGGACACCTTGCCCTCGTCCTCGCCGACATATTTCTCCGCGTATTTCTTGCGGATCGCCGAGATGGCGTCGCGGCGCACATGCTTTTCCTTGATCTGGAAGGCCGGTGCGAGCTCACCCGAAAGCTGCGCCTTGAGCTTGTCGCGCAGCGCCGCATGGACGTCTTCGGGCAGCGGCCGCGGATCCTTGGCGGCCTTCTCCGCCAGGCGGATGATGCCGTCGATCACGGTCTGCATTTCGCGATGGCCGAACATCACGGCGCCGAGCATGACGGCTTCCGAAAGCTCCTTGGCTTCCGATTCCACCATCATCACGGCGTCGCGCGTGCCGGCGACGACGAGATCGAGCTTGGAATTCACCATGTCGTCGATCGGCGGGTTGAGGGCATACTGGTCGTCGATCCAGGCGACGCGCGCCGCGCCGAGCGGTCCCATGAAGGGCACGCCGGAGATGGTGAGCGCGGCGGAGGCCGCAACCATGCCGATGATGTCCGGATCGTTCTCCATGTCATGGGAGAGGACCTGGACGGCGACCAGCGTCTCGTTCTTGTAGCCTTCGGCGAACAGCGGGCGGATCGGACGGTCGGTGAGGCGGGAGATCAATGTCTCTCGCTCGGTCGGCGCGCGCTCGCGCTTGAAATATCCGCCCGGGATCTTGCCGGCGGCGTAATAGCGCTCCTGGTAGTTGACGGTGAGGGGGAAGAAGTCGCGACCCTCGCGCGGGCTATGCTCGCTGACCACGGTGGCCAGCACGACGGTCTCGCCATAGGTGGCGACGACGGCGCCGTCGGCCTGGCGGGCGACCTTGCCTGTTTCGAGCGTCAGCGTTCTGCCGCCCCATTCGAACGATTCCTTGTGTACGGTAAACATCTTCAGTCTTCTTTCTTCGTATGCCGTCGCCGGATTGCGGCGGCATTTTGCGCGGGCAGGGCCTCATTGCCGTCAGCCGCGCGGAAGCACCTCTTGGCCCATGCCTCGAGGTGCGCAATCGCGCGAGCCTGCGACCATCGCAAGCTCCCGCGAAACTTTTGTCTTGCTGGCGCCGTTCAGCGGCGAAGCCCCAGACGTTCGATCAGCGCCTCGTAGCGCTTGATGTCGGTCGCCTTGACGTAGTCGAGCAGCCGGCGGCGCGTGGAGACCATCTTGATCAGGCCGCGACGCGAATGATTGTCCTTCGCGTGCGTCTTGAAGTGATCGGTCAGGTTGTTGATGCGTTCGGAGAGCACCGCGACCTGGACCTCCGGCGAACCGGTGTCGCCTTCCTTGGTCGCGTATTGCGCAACGACTTCCTTCTTGCGTTCTGCGGTAATCATTTCGGCGTCGGGTCCTTCATAGGTTGAAAACACGGAACGGGCGGAATTCGCCGGATGCGAATTCAGCCAGTGCCACCGGCTCGCCCTCAGATGTCTGAAGAAAAACCGTGAGCCCCTGAAGATCGTCGCCGTCGTCCTGGCCTTCCACGATCCGCGCGAACTGCGCCGGGCGGATCAGGATCGGATTGCCGCTTCGAAGGCGAACCGCATCCGGGCCCGTGACGGCCAGCGCCGGGATGCCGTCCAGCGCGGTCGCAATGGGCCTCAAGTGCTCAAAAGCGGCGGGAATATGCACATTAGCCCCCTCCCGCGCTAGGGGGACCGCCATTTCTTCGGTAAATCCGCCGACCCGGGTGCGCCGAAGCGCCGAGACATGGCCCAGCGTGCCCAGTGCCAGCGCCAGGTCGCGGACCCAGGATCGGACGTAAGTCCCTTTGCCACAACGGATTTCGAACTCGGCATGATCGGGATCGGACTGCCCCAGGAGGCGCGATTCATGGACCTCCACGATGCGGGCCTCGAGCGTCACCTGCTCGCCCTGGCGGGCCAGGTCATAGGCCCGCTCGCCCTGGACCTTGATCGCCGAATAGGCCGGCGGCACCTGGGCGATGGCGCCGGTGAAGCGCGGCAGGGCGGCCTCGATCTCCTCGCGCGACGGACGCCGGGCGCTGGTCGCGGTGAGCTTGCCTTCGGCATCGTCGCTGTCGCGCGCCTCGCCCCAGCGTGCCGTGAAGCGATAAGTCTTTTCCGAATCCATGGCGTAGGGAACCGTCTTGGTCGCCTCGCCGAGCGCGACCGCGAGCACGCCGGTCGCCATCGGATCGAGCGTGCCGGCATGGCCCGCCTTCTGCGCATCGAAGATGCGCCGCACCGCACCGACCACCTGGGTCGAGGTCATGCCCTGCGGCTTGTCGACGATCACCCAGCCATGGACGGGCTGACCCTTCTTGCGCCTGCTCATGTGTCGGCGCTGTCGTCGCCATCGGACGCGAGATCGCGCTGCACGCGCGAAGATTTCAGCAGCGTCTCGATCTTCTGTGCTTCGGCGAAGGATACGTCCTCTGCGAAACGCAGCTCGGGCGTGAATTTCAGCGCGATCAGATGACCCAGTTCGCCGCGCAGGAAACCCTTGTGCTTGTTGAGCGCCGCGATCACCTGCTTGGCATTCTTGCCGCCCAGCGGTTCGCAATACACGGTGGCATGGCGCATGTCGGGCGAGGGCATGATCTGGGTGATCGTCACCGAGACGCCGGCGAGATCGGGATCGCGGATCTCGTCGCGGCGCAGGACATCCGCCAGCGCATGGCGCAGCATTTCGCCGACGCGCAGCTGGCGCTGGGTGGGCCCGGTGGTGCGGCCGGACGGAGCGTGACGGCGGGACATGGGCGCCTCCTAACCTTCGTATCCGAAGCGCGCCACCCAGGGCGCGAGCACGGGCAGCACGGGCGTCAGTTGGGCGGCGAAGCGGCGCCACTGCCCGGTGCCATCCGCATTGAGGCCGCGCACGACTTGTGACGCGCTGGGCGTCTTGATGTCGCGCCGCTTCGCGTCGTCGGCGAAGTTGCGCATCGATGGGCGCCACTCGAGCCCGAGAAATTCGCAGACGCGCCGAGTCTCGCCGTCGAAATCGGCGATCATGTCCTCGTGTCGCAGATCGAGGAACGGAAGGCCGAGGCGCCCGCGGTAGATTGCGGCAAGATTCATCACCGCCGCGTAGAACGATGCCGCGCCGTCCAGCGTCGCCAGTTCGTACATATGCGCGGTCATCACCAGGCGGCGGCGGAAGCAACTCAGGACCACATCGCGGGGATCGCGCAGCGCGAAAAGAATCTTCGCCCGCGGAAACAGCCGCGCCACCAGGCCGAGATGGACGGAATTGAGCGGCATCTTGTCGACGAAGACGGCGCGGTCGGCCGCGATGCCGGCCTCGGCGACTCGCCGCCAATAGATGTCGCGATAGCGAGCCAGCACGTCCTCGCCGAGCGCCGCGAAACGATCCATCCCGTCTTCGGCGTAGAAATATTCGCCGACCGCGTCGCCCAGACAGTCGACTTCTTCCATCGTGCGCACGTCGGGATGGCTGGCCAGCGCCTGTTCCAGCAGCGTCGTGCCGGAGCGCGGGAAGCCGACGAGGAAAGCATGCGTCGCGACCGGACCGGCTTGCGCGGACGCGCCGGCGATCCAGGGCGCGATGGATGCAGCACCGAAATAATCCGCCAGCCGGCGGACGCGCGCGACCGCGCTTTCCTGGCCCTTGAGCATCGCCTCCATCGGCCCGCGCAACGCCGCGCGCGCCGCGGTGTAGGCCGCGAAGGCCTCTGCCGGCCTGTCGAGACCGTCGAGCGCATCGCCCAACAGGCCGAGCGCGATCGACTGGTTGACGGGACCGATGCGCGGATCGCCGCCGAGCGGCGCCATGCGGGCGCGCGCCGCTTCGTAGTTGCGCTCGGAGAGATCGGCGGCGGCGAGCGCGATGGTCGCGGCGGGCAGCGGCGACACTACCTTCAGGGCCCGTGTCGCGTATTCGCGCGCGCCCGCCATGTCGCCGCGGCGCACGCAGAGGCTCGCCAGATGTTCCAGCGCGCGAGCCTCGTTCGGCGTGCGCGCGATCACCATTTCGAGCGCCGCCTGCGCCTCGCGCAAGCGGCCGACATTCTCCAGTGCCTGGGCGCGATGGACGAGGAGGAAGGGCGTGTCCGGCGCGAGCGCCAGTCCGCGATCGAATGCCTCCAGCGCTTCGCCGGGGCGGCCCATCATGGTCAGGCAGAGGCCCAGCGCATTCAGCGCCTCGAGATTGTCGGGAGCGAGCTCACGCGCCCGCACCAGCATCTTGTGGCTGCGTGCGACGTCGCCATTGCGCAGGTGGAATTGGCCGGCCAGCACCAGGAGGTGGGGCTCCTCGAAACCCTGGGACACCGCCTGGTCGGCATAGCCCATCGCGCCCGCGACGTCGCCGCGCCGGAGCGCGTCGCCGACGGCGAAGAGGAAACGCTGCAATCCGGGAGAGGGAGTCCCGCTCATCGGGGTTATCGAGCCGTCACAGCGCGCGCTGGATGGTCTCGACCTCGAAGCATTCGATGACGTCGCCCTTCTGCATGTCCTGGTAGTTTGCGAAGGCCATGCCGCATTCCTGGCCGGACTGGACCTCGCGCACCTCGTCCTTGAAGCGTTTGAGCGTGGAGAGTTCGCCTTCATGGATCACGACGTTGTCGCGGATGAGGCGGACCTTGGCGCCGCGTCGCACCACGCCGTCGCTGACGCGGCAGCCGGCGACCTTGCCAACCTTGGAGATCGCAAAGACCTCGAGGATTTCCGCATTGCCGAGGAACTTCTCGCGCACTTCCGGCGCCAACATGCCGGACAGCACCGCTTTGATGTCGTCCACCACGTTGTAGATGATGTTGTAGTAGCGAATGTCGACGCCGTCGCGTTTCGCGCGCTCGCGCGCCTGCTTGTCGGCACGGACATTGAAGCCGATGACGCCGGCGCCCGAGGCATGCGCCAGGATGATG
>Ga0134126_10002598_pt1 | contig 22751 bp, 20 predicted proteins | sample KB31752_FD_96881 | JGI IMG/M metagenome (GOLD analysis project Ga0134126, IMG submission 96881) | Terrestrial soil microbial communities with excess Nitrogen fertilizer from Kellogg Biological Station, Michigan, USA - KB3-175-2 | ecosystem: Environmental > Terrestrial > Soil > Unclassified ... | reverse complement strand
TCCCCGACTATTACATCAATTTCCCGGCGATGTACCGCAAGAGCATGTGGGACGAGATCGGGATGAAGCCGGACTCCTGGGATGACGTGCGCGTCGGCGGCGCCAAGCTCAAGGCGGAGGGACACCCCGTCGGCATTTTGCTCGGACACAGCAACGATCCGGAAACCACGTGGCGCGGCGTGCTGTGGAGCTATGGCGGCGCCGCTCAGGATGAGACCGGCAAGAAGGTCACGCTCAACAGCAAGGAAACGATCGAAGCCGTCAAGTTCGTCACCGCACTCTACAAGGAGGCGATGACCACGGACGTGCTGTCCTGGACCGATTTCAGCAACAACCAATACATCGTTTCCGGGGTGGCCTCGATGATCGTCAATCCGATCTCCGCCTACCGCACCGCGCAGAAAACCAACAAGACGATGTCCGACGACATCTTCGTGGCGCTGCCGCCGAAGGGGCCGGTGCGCAGGCTGATGGACGGCGGTCCGAATTTTTACGGCATCTGGAAATTCTCGAAGAACCAGGACACGGCGATGGAGTTTCTCAAGTATTACGCCGACCACTGGACTGACGCCTTCAAGGCGGCCGAGGGTTACAACATGCCCATCTTTGCCAACATCGTCCCCAAGCCGATGCCGCTTCTGTCCAACGATCCGACGTCGACGCCGCACGACAAGCTGTCGCTGCTGCAGAATTCGGACGAGTGGACGGCGGCCACCGGCTATCCGGGACCATCCTGGCCGGCGACCGATGAAATCTACAACAGCTTCATCATCACCGACATGATGGCCAAGGCGGCAACCGGAACGATGAGCGCCGAGGAGTCGGTGAAGTGGGCCCACCAGCAATGCGAGAACGTCTTCAACAAATGGCTGCATAAGGCCTGATGGCCAGCGCCCGGACCGCCGTAACGGTGGCCCGGGCCATTTCTCGCCGGGGGCGCAGACAAGAAAAATAAGTCGGCGGGCGGGGCAAATGCGTCTAGCGCCCGCGCACGCCGGGCGGGTACGATCGACGCTTTCCACCGCGGGCAGGCGGCGGCGCGTGTGGGGTACGTTTGAAAGCTGGAGGATCAATGTCTGCCGTACTGACCAGGAATATCATCAAGACATTTGGGGAGAATAACGCTGTCGACGGCATCACGCTCACGGTGGCGGACGGCGAGTTCATGGTGCTGCTGGGGCCATCGGGGTGCGGCAAGACTACGTTTCTGCGCATCATTTGCGGGCTTGAGCAGCAGACCAGCGGCGATCTCATGATCGGCGGCCGGGTCGTCAACGAGATGCCGCCCCGTGCGCGCGGCGTCGCCATGATGTTCCAGAGCTATGGTCTCTATCCGCACTACACTGTCCGCAAGAACATCGCCTTTCCGTTGCGCACGCTGCGCGTGCCGAGTGCGGTGATCGACAAGAAGGTCAAATGGGCCTCGGAGCTGCTCGGAATCGCTCATCTGCTGGACCGGCGTCCGCGCCAGCTTTCCGGCGGCGAGCGCCAGCGGGTAGCGCTCGCGCGCGCGCTCGTGCGGGAGCCGAGCGCACTTCTCCTCGATGAGCCGCTCTCCAACCTCGACGCCAAGTTGCGCGCCACGGCCCGCACGGAGATCAAGCAGTTCCAGCAACGCGTCGGCGTCACCACGATCTACGTCACCCACGATCAGGTCGAAGCCATGGGCATGGGCGACCGCATCGCGGTCATCGACCATGGACGGATCCGTCAGCTCGGGACGCCGTCCGAGATCTACGACGATCCCGCCGATATGTTCGTGGCGACCTTTGTCGGTGCACCACCGATGAATCTCATCACCCATAACGGCGGCCATCTCGGCTTCCGTCCCGAGAACTTCCTGCCCAAGGAAATGATGGACGACGGCGAGTTCACCGAATTCTCGTTCCGTGTCGAGCGCTCCGAATATCTCGGCGCCGAGCGGATCGTGTACGGCACGATCGACGGCGTCGAATCCAAGCAACTCATCACCGCGAAGCTGCCGCCGGCCCATGTCCCTGAGGAGAGCATCCGGCCCGGCGAGTGGCACCCCTATGCCGTGCGCAACCGCGCGCTTCGCCAATTCGACAAGGATGGCAAGCGGGTGAGCCGTCACTGACGCGAGGTTTACGCTAATGGTCTCGATTGCTGAACCTGTCGCCAAGCCAGTCTCGCGCTTCCACTTCCTGCTGGACCGGCGCGACGTGCTTGGCTCCGTTCTGGTCGCGCCGGCGGTTCTCTATGTCCTGCTGCTGGTCGGTGTGCCCTTCCTGCTCGCGGTCTACTATTCGGTCAGCGCTTATACGATCTACGATCCCTCATGGCGCTTCGTGGGACTGACGAATTTCGAACAGATCTTGCAGAACCCGGTCTTCCTTGACACGCTCGGCAACACCTTCCTGTTCACCTTCGGATCGCAGCTCCTCGGCCTCATCCTCGGCAAGTTCGGCGCGCTTCTGCTGCTGAGGCCCTTCCCGGGACGCAGGATCGTCCGGGCGCTGATCGTGCTGCCCTGGGTGGTGCCGATCGCGCTGGCGACGGTGTGCTGGCAGTGGATGTTCGATTCGCTCTACAGCGTCATCAACTGGACGCTGATCGCGCTCGGAATCATCACCCGCGCCGAGGCGCCGAACTGGCTCGGTACGCCTCACCTTGCGATGCTCTGCGTGATCCTGGTCAACGCCTGGCGGTTCTTTCCGTTCGCCATCGTCATTTTCCTCGCCGGTATTACCTCGGTGCCGCAGGACGTCATCGATGCCGCAATCGTCGACGGCGCCGGTTTCTGGCGGCGCAACTATCAGATCATTCTGCCGATGGTTCTTCCAGTCCTGACGATCGGGTTGATCTTCGGCATCGTGTTCACCTTTACCGATCTTTCGGTCGTCCTTCTGCTGACGAATGGCGGCCCGGTCGGCGCGACGTCGGTGCTCGGGTATGAAGGCTACAAGGTCGGCATCGTCTCCGGCGACGTATCGCATGGCGCGGCGATCTCGCTGTTCATGCTGCCCGTGCTGTTCGTGCTGGTGATCGGCATGCTGCGGTTCATCCGCCGAAGGGAGATCTGACATGAACGTCGCCAAGGTCGGGAAGAAGGCGGGGAAGGAGGTCGCGTTCTTCGGCGCGGTCGCGTTCTTCGTGATCCTGACCACATTTCCGTTCTACTGGATGGTGATCACCTCGCTGAAGTCCAACAGCGACATCTACAACGTCAGCAACTTTCCCTTCTGGTTCAACGAGGCGCCGACGCTGGAGCACTTCAAATATCTGTTCGAGCAGACGCTGTTCACCACCTGGCTCCTGAACTCGCTGATCATCGGCGTCTGCGTGGTCGCGATCACGCTCGTCACCGCGCTGCCGGCCGGCTACAGCCTCGCGCGCATGAGCGGCCGCACCGGCGAGGCGATGGGTATCGGGATTTTCCTGACCTATCTGGTGCCTCCGACGCTGTTGTTCCTGCCGCTGTCGCGCCTCGTCGCCGATCTCGGCATGCAGAATTCGATGTGGTCGCTGGTGCTGGTTTATCCCACCTTCACCATCCCCTTCTGCACGTGGCTGATGATGGGCTTCTTCAAGGCGATCCCGGTAGAGATCGAGGAGGCGGCGATCGTCGATGGCTGCAGTCTGTTCGGGGCCTTCCTCAAGATGGCGATTCCGCTGTCGGTTCCGGCCATCCTGACCGTCATCATCTTCACCTTCACGCTGACCCTGCAGGAGTTCGTCTATGCGCTGACCTTCGTGTCGGCGTCGGACCAGAAGCCGATCACGCTCGGCGTGACCACCGATCTCATCCGCGGCGACGTCTTTTACTGGGGTGAACTCATGGCCGGGGCGCTGATCGCCAGCATTCCGGTGGCGGTCGCCTATAACCTGTTCCTCGACCGCTTCATCTCCGGCATCACCGGCGGCGCCGTGAAATAGGCCGATCGAGGCGGCACGGGCGAGCCTTATCCGGTCGTCATGCCCGGGCTTGACCCGCCTGCGGGGCCGAAGCCCCTTCGGCGCGGCGAAGGCTCGGGCATCCATCCAGTTCGAAGGAATCTTTCTTGATGGATTGCCGGGTCAAGGCCCGGCAATGACGAGAGCCGGTAGGCCGGCCTCGGAAAAGCTTACAGCGTCGAGCACGTCCTACGCCTCGAGCGACGGCGCCGGTGGTGCCGTCTCGGCGCTGTGCACCAACCGAAGGTGGCTGATGGTGCAGAGCAGGCCGTGCTCGGCTTCCTCGGCAAGCCGATCAAGCAGGTTGGCTCTGGCCTGATCCTTCTCGGTCAGCGCCAGCGCGCGATAGCGTGCGGCGCGGATGTGGTTCTTCGCGATCATCGTCCTTCTCCGGCATATCAAGGCAGTTGACCCTGGCAGACGAGCCTGTTGTCGATCAGCTCGTTCGAGGCCGCTGCGCAGGTCTTCAAGTCTGTGTCGGCGCCAACGGAGCCAACGTTCGATCCGGCGAACTGCTTCGCACGCAACGTGGCGTACGACCGTGACCTTTGTCACGTAAAGCGGGCCATTGTGCCGGGGATTGGGTAAAAAAGCCTTTCAGAACAGTCCTTTGTCTCAGGTGATTTGCCCGTCGGCTGATTTTCCGAAATCGTGTCAAGCCTTCGGTACAAAAATATTTCGCTTTTCCGGAAGCGCAAATCAGGTGTATGGTCCCCGCCGTCCCGCACCCTCAAGAGGGGCGCTTCGCGATCGTCACAAGTGTTGGCGCGGGATGCGATGGACGCGTTGGCATCAACTGACGAGTGATGTGCGACGCGGACGGCGAAATCGCGTGGTCCTGATGCCCCGACGCTGGCATCAAGCCCTGGGCGATGATCCCAGGGCGACGGAGGCTATCAAGCCCGGCACTCCGGGGAGATCGCGTATAAGCCGTAAACCATCGCGCAGGGAATGTCGGTTGCTCCGGCTGCCCTGTTTTGCCTGCGTGCGCAAGTGCACTTTCTTTGCACGCAAGGCGCGCGGGTGCAGCCTGCACCCGGCATTCCCTGCGCCCTTTGGATTCGGAGGGCGGAGTTGATTTTCAAAACTCGGGCAAATTCATGCCGCGAGAACGCGGACTCACACCTCAAAAATTGGACGCCGTCATTGCGAGCGAAGCGAAGCAATCCATGGACCAACGAGAACTGTAGGGTGGGCAAAGCCAACGGGTCCGCGCGAACGCGCGGCCCGATGACGGGCTCCGCGTGCCCACCACAGACCATGAGGCCTTTGAAAGACGGTGGGCACGGCGCATGCGCGCCTTTGCCCACCCTACAGCTTGTCCGGGACGATGGAGATCAGCTCGCCGCTTCCAGCCGCTCCTCGGTCAAAAGCCGCATCGCGGCATCCGCGTCCATCGGCTCGCCGAAGGCAAAGCCTTGCGCGTATTCGCATCCCAACTGGTAGAGCTCGACCGCATCCGAATCCGTCTCCGCGCCCTCGGCGACGACGTCCATGCCGAGATCATGCGCGAGCGCGATGATCGATTTCAAGATCACCGGGCGCGTGCCGCGGCTCGTGGTGCGGACAAAGGACTGGTCGATCTTCAGCGTATCGAACGGGAAGCGCTGCAGGTAGGACAGCGACGAATGGCCGGTGCCGAAATCGTCGATCGAGAGTCCGACGCCGAGCTCGCGGATGCGGGTGAGCATCTGCGCGGCATGCTCGGGGTTTTCCATCACCAGCGATTCCGTGAGCTCGAGCTTGAGCGTGCCGCGCGCCACCGACGAGCGCGACAGCACGGTGCGGATGTCGTGCAGCAGGTCGTGGCGCAGGAGTTGCCGCGAGGAGACGTTGACGGAGGCAAAGATCGGCTCGCGCGCGCGCATCGCGCGCTGCCATACCGCAAGCTGTCGCGCGGTCTGGTCCATCACGAAGGTGCCGAGATCGACGATCAGCCCGATCTCTTCGGCGATGTTGATGAACTCCGACGGCGACATGCGGCCGAGCTTGGGATGATCCCAGCGCGCCAGCGCCTCGAAGCCGGCGATCGAGCGGTCTTCCAGCCGCACGATCGGCTGATACAGGATCGCGATCTCCTCACGTCCGAGGGAGCGCCGCAGCTCGCTCTCGAGCGTCAGGCGATCGGTCTTGCGCGCCCGCATCGCAGGCTTGTAGACGTCGATGCGGTCGCCGCCGATGCGCTTGGAGTGATACATCGCAAGCTCCGCGTCCTTGATGATCTCGTCGGACAGCTGCGTCTGCGGATCCGACAGCGCAAGCCCGATGGACGCGGTCAGGAAGATCTCGCGGTCGTTGAAGGCGATCGGCGCCCGGATGGTCTTGCGGATGGTCTCGGCGAAATTGGTGATGCGCGCGGGATCCTGCTCGGACAACAGGATCAGGCCGAACTGGTCGCCGGCGAGCCGCGCCAGCGTGTCCTGCGGCTTGAGGATACGCGTCAGCCGCCGCGCCAGCGTCAGCAGAATGGAATCGCCCACCGCGATGCCGACGGAATCGTTGACCTGCTTGAAGCGGTCGAGGTCGATCACCATCAGCGTCGGCCGCAGGCTCGGCATGGTCTTGGCGAAATTCGACACCGCGCCGAGCCGGTCCATGAACAGTTTCCGGTTCGGCAACCCGGTGAGGTTGTCGTGCACGGAATCGTGGAGCAGGCGCTCCTCGGAATTCTTGATGTCAGTGACGTCGGTCAGCGTGCCGATCACGCGCGCGACCTCGCCGTCGGAGCCGACCACGGGCCGCGCTTTCAGCGCGAACCACATGAAATGGCCGTCGGGCGTGCGGAGGCGGAAATCCTGCACCAGGCGGCCGCGGCGCTGGTCCAGCACACTGTCCAGTGCCGCGCGAAAACGGTCTTGATCGAGCGGATGCAGCACTTCCAGCCATTTCGCGGCGGGGCCTTCCAGCGCGCCGCGTTTCAGGCCAAGCAGGCTTTCGGTCTCGGGGCTGGTAAAGACCTTGTCGGCGGAAACGTCCCAGTCCCAGATCAGATCGCCGGAACCTGCGAGCGCCAGCGCACGCCGCTCGACGTCGGAGACGATCCCGGTCGAGGCGCCGCCGGCAAAGGCATGCTGCATGACCGTGAAGCCGATCAGCATCACGATCAGCACCAGGCCGCCGAGCAGGGCGGGGCCGACGATGTCGTTGGTGACGTAACCGCCGACCGTCATGCCGGCCGCGATCACCCAGACCACGAGCAGGAACCAGGTCGGAATCAACAGCACCGCGCGGTCGAAGCCGTGGGTGGAGAGATAGACGATCAGCGCAAAGCCGGCGAAGGCGATCAAGACCAACGACATGCGCGCGATGCCGGAGGCGACCGCGGGATCGAACATTGCGAGCGCGACCAGCGAGCCCAGGAAGAACAGCCAGCCGGCGGTGATGTGGGAATAGCGCACATGCCAGCGGGAGAGATTGAGATAGGCGAACAGGAACACAAGCAGCGTTGCGGCGAGGATCGCTTCGCCGGAGGCGCGCCAGACGCGCTCGGCGTTGTTCGACATGTCGAGGACCTTGCCCCAGAAGCCGAAGTCGACGCCGATATAGACCAGCACCGCCCAGGCCAGCGCCGCGGCCGCGGGGAACATGATGCTGCCCTTCACCACGAACAGGATGGTCAGCACCAGCGCGAGCAGTCCCGAAATGCCGATCACGATCCCCTGGTACAGCGTGAACGAGTTGACCTTGTCCTTGTAGGCATCGGGCTCCCACAGATAGAGCTGCGGCAGCTTGTCGGTGCGCAGCTCCGCGACATAGGTGACGACGGAGCCGGGATCGAGCGTGATGCGGAATACGTCCGCTGTCGGACTCTCGATGCGATCGGGGCGGTCGCCGGTCGAGGGCGTAATGGTGGCGATACGCGAGAGTCCGAGATCCGGCCAGAGCAGGCCCGAGCTGACGATACGGTAATGCGGGGCGACGATCAGGCGATCGAGCTGGTCGTCGGTGTTGTTGGCGAGCGCGAACACGACCCAGTTCTGCCCGCCCTCGCGGGCGCGCACCTCGATGCGGCGGACGATGCCGTCGGTTCCCGGCGCGGTCGAAACCTGGATGCGGTCGGTATCGCTGTGCTGGTGTTCCAGCACGCCGGTGAGGTCGATGGCAGGCGCGTCACTGCGGACGCTGACGGCGTCAAGCGCATGTGCCGACGAAGCAGCGAAAAGAATCACGAGGCCCAGCGCAAGCTGCGCGAGGCACCTGATCGAGCGCAATGTCAGTTCTCCGCAAGCGACCGCAACCGCATTCGGTCGTCAAGCGATCATTGCCACGAATATGAGGGAAATCAAAGGGTTTCCGGTTGCCCTTTGGTTGCGAGCGTTAAAGCGATAACACAATTTTGCCAATATGTTCGGAGGTTTCCATTCGCCGATGTGCTTCGGAGGCTTTTTCCAGCGGAAACGAGCTGTCCATCAATGGTTTTATGCGCCCCTGCCGCAGCAGCGGCATCAACTTGGTTTCGATGGCGGCCACCATCGCCGCCTTGTCCGCATGACTACGGGGACGCAGGGTCGAGCCGGTATGGGTAAGGCGCTTGACCATCAGCTTGGTGAAATTTGCGGTCGCTTTCGGCGAACCCGACAGGAATGCGATCTGGACGATTCGGCCGTCAACGGCGGCCGCGTCATAGTTGCGGTCGATATAGTCGCCGCCGACCATGTCGAGGATGACGTTGGCGCCGGCGCCGCCGGTCGCCCTTTTCGTCGCCTCGACAAAGTCCTCGGCCTTGTAATTGATGGCGTGATCGGCGCCGAGCCTGAGGCAGGCATCGGCCTTGTCCTTCGAGCCGACGGTGACGATCACCTTTGCGCCGAACGCCTTCGCCATCTGGATCGCGAGCGTGCCGATGCCGGACGAGCCGCCATGGACGAGCAGTGTTTCTCCGCTGATCAGCGCGCCGCGCTCGAACACATTGTGCCAGACCGTCATCAGCGTTTCCGGCAGTGCACCGGCTTCCTGGATGGTGAGCGAAGGCGGCACCGCCATCGCCTGCGCATCCTGGGCGATGCAGTATTGGGCGTAGCCGCCGCCCGCGACCAGCGACATCACCTGGTCGCCGAGCTTGTGCCGGTTCGCATTCCTGCCGACGGCAACAACCTCACCGGCGACCTCGAGCCCGGGCAGGTCGCTCGCTCCGGGCGGGGGCGGGTAGAGGCCCTGGCGCTGGGCGACATCGGGACGGTTGACGCCGGCCGCCATCACCTTGATCAGGATCTCGTCGGGACCGGGCGCGGGCACCGCGCGCTTTTCCGGCTGCAAGACGTCCGGACCGCCGGGCTTGCTGATGCCGATGACGGTCATTTGCGAAGGGACCTGTTCCATGATTTGTCCTTGCGGCAGGCTGGTTCGAGGAGGCATCTGATTAGCCAGCCGGGACAGGGCTGGCAACTGGGCCGGAGGCCGAGCACAGGGAGGACAAGCATGCCGATGGAGGAGGACGACCGGCCGAAGAGAAAAGTCGCGCACGAGATCGGGCAGGATCTGTCGCTGCTCTCGGTCGAAGAGCTGACGGAGCGCATTACGCTTCTGAAATCCGAAATTGCGCGGCTCGAGGAAGCGGCGGCGAAGAAGCGAGTATCCAGGGACGCGGCGAATACGTTCTTCAAATCATAATGCACGATACTGTGCGTGCAAAAAAAAGCCGCCGGAAACCGGCGGCTTTGAAAGTTGATAACAGGGAGGCGTCAAACAGAGTGGACAGGAGCCACTCGGTGTCCAAACGAGGACGGTGATAGTCATAAACCCGAAAGCTTAATCGATCGTAAACAAGCGATTCTTTTTAGGGCTCGTTATCCATGTCGGTCATTGGCCGAGGCCCGTTGCTTTATGTAATTCGTCGCGGCGGCCGGAAACCATATTGACGGAAGGCGCTGGACTCTTCGAGCGGCCCGGGCAATGATTTGTTCATCATAAGCCGGCGCGCGAAGCCGGGCCGCGTAACCGTTGCGTAAGAGGCGTTTACCATGACGGACCGTTTGCATAACGATGGCGCGTTGGTCCAGTTCAGTGAACGACTCACCAATTCGCAGGCGTTTGGCAATCTGTTCCGTGAAGGCATGGATCTGGTCGAGGAGACCGCAGCCTATCTCGACGGCGTCGGCCGCACCGAGGCCAGGGCGCTCGAGCGCGCCGTCAGCCTGACATACGCCACCGAGAGCATGCGGCTGACCACCCGCTTGATGCAGCTCGCCTCCTGGCTGCTGCTGCACCGCGCCGTCAAGGAAGGCGAGATGACGCTGACCCAGGCCAACCGCGAAAAGACCAAGGTGAAGCTTTCGGCCGCCGATCCCGGCCCCGTCGAGATGATCGAGAAGCTGCCGACGCAGCTGCAGGACCTGATCGAGCGCTCGATGAGCCTGCAATCGCGCGTCCGCCGCCTCGACACCACCATCCACGCGCCGCAAGCCGAGCGTGCCGCGATCGGCAATCCGCTGGTGCCGCAGCTCAACCGCCTCAAGGCGGCATTCGAGCAGTAATCGCCAGGGCAAGCAAACGGCCAGGCCGTCGGGCGATGCTTCAATTGCCACCTGACATGCATTAGATACGTGCCTGTAGCGAAAGGGCACGACATGTACATTCCGCCGCTTTTCAAGCTCGCCGAGCTCGGCTCGATCCACGCCGCAATCCGTGCCGCGCGCCTGGCGAGCCTGGTGACCGCAACATCCGAGGGGTTGATCGCAACGCCACTGCCGATGATCCTCGCCGAGTGCGAGGGCGAATACGGCACGCTCTATGGCCATGTCGCAAAAGCCAACCCGCAGTGGAAGATGCTTCCGGCGGGCGAGGCAATGGCGGTCTTCATGGGGCCTGACGCGTATGTGACGCCGTCCTGGTATATGACCAAGCAGGAGAACGGCAAGGTCGTGCCGACCTGGAACTACGTCGCCGTGCACGCCTACGGGCCGGTGGAGTTCTTCGAAGATGCGGACCGGCTGCTTGCCATCGTGACCCGGCTCACCAACCTGCATGAAGGCAAGCGCGAGGAAGCCTGGAAGGTGTCGGACGCGCCGCCGGACTTCATCGCGTCGCAGCTGCGCGCCATCGTCGGCTTGCGGATGCCGATCACGCGGCTCGATGCCAAGAGCAAGATGAGCCAGAACCGGCGCGCGGATGATCGCGCCGCTGTCGTGGCCGGCCTGTCGGCCAGCGCGGACCCGATCGACCGCCACGTTGCAACCATGGTTCGCGATCAAATGCGGCGCGAGCCTGCGAAATAAAAACGCCCCCGCTGGATGCAGGGGCGTTCTTCGTCCGGCCCGAGGCCAAGGCGGCGGAACGCTAGTCCTTCTTGAGGAAGCCCGAGAATTTCTTCTGGAAGCGCGAGACCCGGCCGCCGCGGTCCATGATCTGCTGGGTGCCGCCGGTCCACGCCGGGTGCGACTTCGGGTCGATGTCGAGGTGCAGCTTGTCGCCTTGCTTGCCCCAGGTCGAGCGCGTCTGGTATTCGGTGCCGTCGGTCATCACGACCGTAATCGTATGATAATTCGGGTGAATTTCGGCTTTCATGGCATATCCCTGGAGCCGGCGCCGCCGGTTTGATGTAACGCTGCGATGACGGATTTGGGCGGCTCTATAGCCGATCCTACCCCCCAAAACAACCCACCGATCCTTCGTATTTGGCCGGATTTGCCAGCCCCCTCGACGGCGCCTATCTGGGGGTGGACCATGGATGGGCAGATCGCATGAGCGCAGTCGAACGGCTTGATGATGAGCAAGGCAGGACAGCCTCGCCGCCCGGCCCGCTCGGCGTCACCGAGGCCCCGGCGCCGGTGAGAGGCCGCGCCCGGCTGCGCCCGCTGCTCGCGCTCTCCCCCTACATCGCGCGCTATCGCGGCCGCGCCATTCTCGCCCTGATCGCGCTGATTATCGCCGCGCTGACGACGCTCATCGTGCCGGTCGCGGTTCGGCGGATGATCGATTTCGGCCTCACGCCGAAGGGCATCGCGATGATCAACAGCTATTTCAGCGTGATGATCGCGGTCGTCGCCGTGCTCGCGCTTGCGAGCGCCTCCCGTTATTACCTCGTCATGACCATCGGCGAACGCATTGTCGCGGATCTGCGTCGTGACGTGTTTGAGCATCTGATCTCGCTGTCGCCATCGTTCTATGACGCCGCGCGCTCCGGTGAATTGATTTCGCGGCTCACCGCCGACACCACGCAGATCAAATCCGCGGTCGGGGCCTCCGTCTCGATTGCGCTGCGCAATCTGATGCTGTTCTTCGGCGCCGCAGCGATGATGGTGGTGACGAGCCCCCGGCTGTCAGGCTTCGTGCTGCTCGCCATTCCTCTGGTGGTGATCCCGCTCGTCGCGTTCGGGCGCTGGGTGCGGCGATTGTCGCGCAACGCGCAGGATACGCTCGCTAACGCCAGCGCCTACGCCTCCGAGCTGGTCGGCGCGATCAGGACGGTACAGGCCTATACCGGCGAGAGGCTGGCGAATGTCCGCTTCGGAAGCGAGGTGGAGCAGGCTTATGAGGCGGCACGCACCTCGACCCAGGCGCGCGCGATCCTGACCGCGATCATCATCTTTATCGTATTCACGAGCGTGGTCGGAATCCTCTGGGTCGGCTCGCATGATGTCTTGACTGGCGCGATCACGCCGGGGCGGCTTGGCCAGTTCGTGCTCTATGCCGTGTTCGCCGCCGCTGGCCTTGGCCAGCTCAGCGAGGTCTGGGGCGAGGTTTCAGCGGCGTCAGGCGCGGCCGAACGGCTGCTCGAGATCTTGCACGTCAGGCCCGAGATCTCGGCGCCGGCATCACCACGCGCGCTGCCGCAGCCTTCGCGCGGCGACGTCGCGTTCGAGGAGGTCAGCTTCGCCTATCCGACCCGCCCCGATATTCCCGCGATCCACCGCGTGTCGATCACGGTCAAGGCGGGCGAGAAGGTCGCGATCGTCGGCCCCTCGGGCGCGGGAAAAAGCACGCTGTTCCATCTCCTGCTGCGCTTCTACGATCCGACGTCCGGCACGATTTCCTTCGACGGCGTGAGTATCCGCGAGGCCGATCCGCAAGCGGTGCGCAGCCACATCGCGCTGGTGCCGCAGGACTCCGTGGTGTTTGCCGCCAGCGCGCAGGAAAACATCCGCTTCGGCCGGCCGGATGCGACCGACGCCGAAGTCGAGCGCGCCGCTGATCTCGCCCACGCCAGCGAGTTTATTCGCCGCCTGCCGGATGGTTTTGCCACCCAGCTTGGCGAGCGCGGGGTCACGCTATCGGGCGGCCAGCGCCAGCGCATCGCGATCGCGCGTGCGATCCTGCGCGACGCGCCGCTCCTGCTGCTGGACGAAGCGACCTCGTCGCTCGATGCGGAATCCGAGACGCTGGTGCAGACCGCGCTCGAGGAATTGATGCGCCATCGCACCACGCTCGTGATCGCACATCGCCTCGCGACGGTCCTGTCGTGCGACCGGATTCTCGTGCTGGACCAGGGCTGCATCGTCGAGCAGGGCACGCATGCGTCTCTGGTCGCCCAGAACGGTCTCTACGCCCGCCTGGCGCGGCTGCAGTTCGAGGGCGCTTAACGCTCCGTCAGCTTCAGCTCGATGCGGCGGTTACGCCGATAGGCGTCTTCGGTGTTGCCGGGGGCGAGCGGCTGATATTCCGCGAAGCCGGCCGCGACCAGCCGCTGCGCCGGCACACCCTTCGAGATCAGGTACTGCACCACCGAGATAGCGCGGGCCGACGACAATTCCCAGTTCGATTTGAAGATAGGGCTGTTGATCGGACGCACGTCGGTGTGACCGTCGACCCTGAGCACCCACGGGATCTCCTTCGGAATCTGCTTGTCGAGGTCCAAGAGCGCGCTGGCAACGGTGTCGAGCTCGGAGATGCCTTCGGGCAGCAGCGTTGCCTGTCCAGTATCGAAGAAGATTTCGGATTGGAATACGAAGCGGTCGCCGACAATGCGGATGTCGGGCCGGTTGCCGAGAATGGCGCGCAGCCGGCCGAAGAATTCCGAGCGGTAGCGTGACAGTTCCTGCACGCGCTGCGCCAGCGCGACGTTCAGCCGCTGGCCGAGATCGGCGATCCGGCTCTGCGATTCCTTGTCGCGCTTCTCGGAGGCGTCCAGCGCCTCTTCCAGCGCCGCCAATTGCCGGCGCAGCGCGCTGATCTGCTGGTTCAGCACCTCGATCTGCGCCAGCGCGCGGGACGAGACACCCTTCTCGGATTCCAACGCCTTGCTGAGCTCGGCGTTGCGCCCGGCTGCGTCATTGCCGGCATTGGCCAGCCCCTGATAGAGGTCCTTGACGCGGTCGCGCTCGGATTCGGCCGAAGCCAGTCCCGCCTTGAGCTGCGTGACTTCGTCCTCGATATTGACCTTGCCGAGCTTTTCGAGGGACAACAGATCATTAAGCTGCGCGATCTTGGCCTTCAATTCGTCGAGCACCTTGTCCTTGCCGGTCACTTGCTGCGACAGGAAGAACTGCACGACCAGGAAGATCGAAAGCAGGAATACGACCGACAGGACCAGCGTCGACAGCGCGTCGACAAAGCCGGGCCAGTAGTTGAAACCGGATTCTGAGCGGCGGGCACGGGCAAGGGCCATTCAGGTCTCGCTATCTTTCGGCAGGAACCGGATTATCCCTGCGGTGAGTGGCAGACGGCCTCGACGTTGTGGCCATCGGGATCGAGGACGAACGCGCCGTAGTAATTTGGGTGGTAGTGCGGCCGGATTCCAGGTTTTCCGTTGTCCCTGCCACCGGCCGCGATCGCGGCATCGTGAAATCGTTCGACGGTCGCCCGATCGCGCGCCGCGAATGCGATGTGGGCGCCGGTTTGGGGCGTGTCCCGTACTCCGATCCAGAAGAACGCTTTGGGCGCGACGCCGTAGCCTGCGAACCGCTCGCCTTCCGCATATAATCGCGTGATCCCGAGCGGAGCCAGGGCGCGGTCATAGAATTGCTTCGACCGCTCGACATCGCGCACGCCGATGGTCACATGATCAAGCATATCGGCTCCTCGGCCAAGGCGCGATGATTCATCGCGGTCAGCTTTTTGCTCGCGCATGATCTCCGTGCAAACGCTGCGCGTTTGTCGCGAGGGAAAACCGCTGCACAGTTTTCCGGATCATGCGTTAGCTCTTTTCGGGTTGCTTCGCGAGCCGCTCCAGGAAGCGCTTGATCTCGCGGTTCTGCTCACCCTGGCCGTCGGCCCATTCCCGGATCATCTGCTGCTCGGTGCGCATATGCGCTACCAGCCCCTGGATCGCCTCGGCGAGGTTCGCCATCGCTGCAGTGGTGCCCCGGCCACCGCCAGCTTCCTCGACAGCCGTCCGCAGCCGCTCGAGCGCGACCGAAACCTCGCCGGTCGGGCCGCCCTCATCGCCATAATGGCGCACGGTGGTGGCAAGCCAGTCCTCGAGATCGGTGTAGAAGCGGTTTTGCGCCTGGCTCGATTGCAGATCGAGGAAGCCGAGGATCAGGGAGCCAGCGAGGCCGAACAGCGAGGACGAGAACGAGATGCCCATGCCGCCGAGCGGCGCGGCAAGGCCCTCTTTCAGCGTGTCGAACAGCGCACCAGCGTCACCGCCGACTTTGAGTCCATTGATGATATCGCGGACCGAGCCCACGGTCTCGATCAGACCCCAAAAGGTGCCGAGCAGGCCGAGGAAGACCAGGAGCCCGGTCATGTAGCGGGAAATGTCGCGAGCCTCGTCGAGGCGGGTAGCGATGGAATCCAACAGATGCCGCATGGTCTGCTGCGAGATCGTCATCCGGCCGGTGCGCTCGCCGCCGAGGATGGCGGCCATCGGCGCCAGCAAGGTCGGGTGACGGTCGAGCGCCAATCCGGGATCGGCGATGCGGAAGTTATTGACCCAGGATACTTCCGGATAGAGCCGGATCACCTGCCGGAAGGCCAGGATAATGCCGATGGCCAGCACCACGCCGATCAGTGTGTTAAGGCCGGGATTGGCGAAGTAGGCGGCGGTGATCTGCTTATAGAGCACCACGGCCACGAGGCCGCAGGCGACCAGAAAAACCAGCATCCGCACCAGGAAGATGCGGGGCGTGGATAGCTTGGTCAGTTCGATCTCTATCGCGGAGCGGGAAGCGGGGCCGGCGGGCATTCTTTGATCCGTTGCAGGGAGCCGATCTTGAGCCTCACTATGGCACAGCGGCGGCGGGAAAAAAGCTTGTGTCCAGCCAAAATGCGGCGTTGCCGCGGAACCTAAGTAAGAAACCGGATGTTGGCTTGCCAGTCGTTGCGAGAAGCCAGCCGGCATCGCCGGAAGTCCATATGACTGTCCTTAATCTTGAAGCCGCTGCGGCAATTGCCATTTCGCTTTCGGTTCTGACGGCCATTGCCTGGGCGGTGCAGCAGAAGACAGGTCATTCCGGCCGGGATGGCGCCGTCTTGGGCATTGCGGTTGGCCGGGTCGGCGCCGGCGGTGTGCTTCGGCTGGCCGGGGGCGTCGTTTCCGGTGCGGCTGCATTTCGCGGCATCGCCCCCTGGTCGCCCCGGCCTGGCCCCAAATCGCGATCCGCACCTCTTCCATCCGACCACCCGCGCTATGCAGCATTGGCCGAAAGGTTGGGCCCGGTTCGGCTCGGCGGATGTTCGTCCTCCTGACGAACCGGGCCTTCGGTTCGGTCCCGCCTTGCGAGAATGGTCGAGCGTATCAATTGCGTACCGGCAAGTTCCTTTCCACTCTTTAGATCAGGACGTGGCAACGTGAGCTTCATCTCCACCATCATCGGCACTGCCGAGCGCGTGCCGCTGCCGGATGTCATCATCCGCGCCGCGATCCATCGCCTTTGCTCGCGCACCGCCACGCGGTTGGCCAGCGGCAGTGGCGATCGCGACGCCGCCTTTGCCCGCGAGATGGCCGGCCGCGCCATCGCCGAGCATGCGGAAGTCGCCCACAGCCGGCACGACGAGGTGCCGGCGGCTTTCTTTGCGCATATGCTCGGCCCGAACCTCAAATACTCGTCCTGCTACTACAAGAACGCGGCATCGACTTTGCAGGAGGCCGAGGAGGAGGCGCTGCGCCAGACCGTGGAGCACGCCGGCCTCGGCGATGGCCAATCGATCCTCGAGCTCGGCTGCGGCTGGGGCTCGCTGTCGCTGTTCATGGCGCGGCAATATCCGCGCGCGAGGATCGTCGCGGTGTCCGATTCCACTTTGCAGCGCGACCATATCGAGGGCGAGGGGAAAAAGCGCGGCCTGGCAAACCTTCGCGTCGTGAGCGCGGACATGAACACGTTCGATCCGGCCGACGGCTTTGACCGCGTCCTGTCGGTCGAGATGTTCGAGCACATGATGAATTGGCGGCAATTGCTGACACGGGTGCGATCCTGGCTGAAGCCGGATGGCCGCTTCTTCATGCACATTTTCACCCATCGCGCCGGCACCTACCTGTTCGATCGCGCCGACCGCGAGGACTGGGTCGCGCAGCACTTCTTCACCGGCGGCATGATGCCGAGCCATCAATTGATCCGGCAATATGCCGACCTCCTTGCGGTCGAGAAGGATTGGCGCTGGAGCGGCACGCACTATCAACGCACTGCGCTGGACTGGCTCGCCAATTTCGATTCACACTCAGACGAGATCGAAGCCGTGCTGCGCACGGTCTATGGCCACGACACGCACCTCTGGATGCGGCGCTGGCGCCGGTTCTTGCTCACGACGTCGGGCCTGTTCGGCTACGCTGACGGCGATGAGTGGGGCGTCAGCCATTACCGGATGAGAGCGAGCTGACATGCGCATAGAATCTGCCATCATCGGGAGACCGCCAGCGAACGTCAAAATTCAATCGAGCGCACTTTCTTCACGGCTCCCAGCCTCACTCAGATCCAGTTCTCGGCTCTGACTCCCGGCATACGGGCGAACTCTCGCATATTGTTGGTAACGATGACCAACCCCTCGCTGCGGGCATGACCGCCGATTTGCATGTCGTGCGGGCCGCATGGTGTCCCTGCGCGCTCCAGTTCGGCTCGGACCTGACCGTAGTGGACCGCTGCCTTCTGTGCAAAGGGCAGCACGTCGAGACGCGCTACGAAATGCGCTATCGCCATTAGATTTTCGGCACGGCGCACCGATTTCTCCGCGCCATAGTGCAACTCGCCAAGCGTGATGGTCGAGATGCAGAGTTGCTCGGCCAAAGCATTGAACTTTTCGCGCAATTTGGGCGGATAGTTCTTCAGCACATAGATGCAGATATTGGTGTCGAGCATGTAGGTCAGCATCAGAGCGGCTCGCGCTCTTCGCCTGCGGGTTGCTTGCGTTCAACCATGAAATCGTCGCTGACGCGCGGTCCGTTCTGAAACAGATCGTCCCACCGCTTGCCCTGCGGCACGATCACACGGCTGCGGCCGATCTTGAGAATGTCGACATGATGCACGTCCTCCGGAAAGGCGACGGCCTTGGGCAGGCGGACGGCTTGGCTTCGATTGCTGGTGAATATCGTGGAGCTGGTCATGGCGTCCTATGTATATCCAATTGGGATATACATAGGACTCCGAGGATCGATTTGCAACCGATTTTCCCGCGCCCGGGCTGGCCGATGCGATTCGCCGAGATGGAGCGCTGGCCGGAAGCTGCCGTGCGGCTTCAACGTGGGAGCTGGCCCCTTTATGACTGGGGATCGTCGACGAAATCCACAGGCGTACCCCTGGAGACGAGGCTCGCAACCTGCTCGGCGTCCCAATTGGTGAGCCGCACGCATCCATGCGATGCGGCCTTGGACACTTTGCCGGGGTCAGGTGTGCCGTGGATGCCATAGCCTTCGGCGGAAAGGTTGATCCACACCGTGCCCACCGGATTGTTCGGACCGGGCCTGATCTCGAAGGGCTTTTTGGCATGCACGCCCTTGAAGTGGTATTTGGGATTATATCGATAGGTCGGGTTATGGCTGATCGCGGTCACCTTGAAGGTGCCCGTTGGGGAGGGATTCTCCTCGCTTCCAACGGTTGCGGGGTAGAAGCCGATCAGCGTGTTGGAGCGATCGAACAGTTTGACCACCTGCCGGTTCTTGTTGACTTCCACGCGTGCAGCCTTCGCCGTCTCCGCTTTGCCGGTGTCACTTGTATCCACCACAACGATCGAAGCGCCGGCACGATCGAAATGCTGACCCGGATTGAGTGCGGCGAGCAGCGCCTCGCTCATGTGGAATTTTTCGGCCAATTCCTGCTGCGGGCTCGTGTAGCTCAGCCTTGGAATCCCCTTCATGTTCTCCATCTTGCCGGGCAGGTGGTGCAGAAAGGGGCCGGCAACGTCCTTGTCGGTGATGGTGTAGTTCGAAAGCACGGGCCGCGTGTCGGCTCTCAGCCTTTGCCAGACATCTTCGCTCAGCTTGTCGAAGCTCGGCAATTGCTGCGCGTCGGCATAGCCGCGCAGCGCCTTCTTTGCATTCTCCCCGAATTTTCCGTCGATCTCGCCCGGCGAGAAGCGGGCGCGAGCAAGCAGCACCTGAAGGCGAACGCCGAGCGGCGTGGGCTTTGCGGCCGAAAGCGCCTTTGGCGAAAATTCGGCAGAGTTGATCGCATCCGGCTTCAGCTCCGCTGCGTGCACGGGCGTTGCCAGCGCGATGATCAGGACGAGACACGGGCCGCACAAGGACAGTGCACGGTGTTCGAAACACGCGGCTTGCAGGGGCGCCATAGACCTACCCTTCCTCCAAGCCTTAACGAAATTCGCTGTCCGGTGTTCCCTTCCCCGTCATTCCGAGGCGCCCGCGAATAGCGAGCGAACCCGGAAATCCATCGGGCCGCGGTGCAGGTGGGGGAATGGATTTTTCGGGTTCGCGCGGACGCGCGTCCCGGAATGGCGAGGAGGCACTTACCTGTCGCCCGCTACTCGTTCGCGCCCTGAATCGCCGCGATCAGCCCTGCCGTGACCTCCTTCGTCGTTGCTTTGCCGCCGAGATCGGGCGTGTGCAGGCGCGGGTCCGCCGTCACCCGTTCGATCGCCTTCATCAGGTGACCGGCGGCCGCTCCCTCGCCGAGATGATCGAGCATCATCACCGCGGACCAGAAGGTGCCGACCGGATTGGCGATGCCCTTGCCCATGATGTCGAAGGCGGAGCCGTGGATCGGCTCGAACATGGACGGAAACGTCCGCTCGGGGTTGAGATTGGCCGTCGGCGCGATGCCGAGCGATCCGGCGAGGGCAGCGGCAAGGTCGGACAGGATGTCAGCGTGGAGGTTGGTGGCGACGATCGTGTCAAGCGACTGCGGCTTTGTCACCATGCGCATGGTCATGGCGTCGACCAGCATCTTGTCCCAGGTGACGTCGGGGAATTCGCGCGACACCTGGAGTGCGATCTCGTCCCACATCACCATGGCGTGGCGCTGTGCATTCGACTTGGTGACGACAGTCAGGAATTTTCGTGGGCGCGATCGGGCGAGCGCAAACGCAAAACGCATGATGCGCTCGACGCCGGCGCGGGTGAACATCGAGACGTCGGTGGCGGCTTCCAGCGGAGAGCCCTGGTGAACGCGGCCGCCGACCCCCGCATACTCGCCTTCCGAGTTCTCGCGTACGATTACCCAGTCCAGCTCCTTGTCCGTCACGCTCCGCAAGGGCGAGATGATGCCGGGCAGCACGCGTGTCGGCCGCACGTTGGCGTACTGATCGAACGGCTGGCAGATCGCGAGCCGCAATCCCCACAGCGTGATGTGGTCGGGGATATCCGGATGGCCGGCAGAGCCGAACAGGATGGCATCGTGACGTCGGATTAGCTCGCGGCCGTTCTCCGGCATCATCCGGCCGTGCTTCTTGTAGTAGTCGCCGCCCCAGTCGAAATGGTCGAACTCGAACTTGAATTGGCCCTCGCGGGCAGCGACGGCGTTCAAGGCCTCGACCCCGGCGCTTACGACCTCGGCGCCGATGCCATCGCCGGGAATGGCGGCGATTTTGTAGGACTTCATGGCGGGACTCCGTATCGGGCGGCGGCTTTTTGGCAATGATGCCGGTTAGAGGACAGCGCGGCTCGCGGCGACGCTGCAGGAGAATTTGCAGCGGTATGCGGCACAGGCATGAGAATGGCGCGGCAGAATGGAATGCGTCAGTGGCGGAGGCCGGTCGGCGAGGCGCCCGGCAACAGGAGCGAATTGATGTCGCCGGGCTGCTCGGTGTAGCTGGCCCCGAGCGACAGGCTGAGATTCGAGGTGGGGCGGATTTCGACGCCGACATGCGCGCTATAGCCGGACAAATTGCCCGAATTGGAGTCGAAGGGGGCAAACGGGTTGCCGATGCCGAAATTGTATTTCAACGTATCGACGCCGCCAAAAAGGGTGACGGGCGAGTTCTGGAGCTTGTAGCCAAACTGCGTCCCTTCGACATGAAGCGAGCCGAAATCGTCAAAGGCTGCATCCTGGCTGATGCCGTTCAAGCCGAGGCTCGCGCGTTCGCTGCCGATGAACCAGCCATTGCCGAAATTGTACCGCGCATAGGCAAAACCGCCGCTGCCTGCATCGCTACCGTCAAACCCCGGAACGTTGCCATAGGTGATCGGGCCCTGGCTGGCGGAGAAGCTGCCAAAGCCGAAGGGCAAGCCTGGAACCCAATAGGATACGGGGTTGGCCTGGGCGTGGGCCGTTGGCGCGCCAAGGCAAAGCGCCGCCAATACGAGTGCGAAAGCTAGTCTGCCTATCGACATGAACATCCGAGTGACCGCCAAGTGCCCTCAAACAAGTGTTCTCAAAACTATACGCGGCTCATATCGAGAACGCCAGTGCCGCGCTCCCGTCGCATCATGCGCCTGCGATGGGCTCTTCCGGAGGTTCCGCCGTCGTTCGCCGCCAGCGTGCTGCCGCGGGCGCGAGGCAGACTTTGATACGAGCGAGAATCTGCCATAGTCAATCAACTTCCTCACCTAAGGGGCAAGAGGGCGAATCAAGAGGGCAAAGACAGGACGTGACGCAAGACGCATTGACCCCGCTCACGCCACCGCCGATTGCGACCGAGGCGTTCGCTGACGCCGCTTTGGCGGTGGCCCGCCTCGAAGCGATCTATGAGCGCAACACCAAATTCCTGCGCGATCAATTTGAGGCGTACGTCAACGGTGCGCCGCTCGCCTCGCGGGTGCGTGCGAACTATCCGTTTGTGCGCATGACGACCTCGACCTATGTGCGGCTCGATTCGCGCCTCGCTTACGGCTTCGTCTCGGGGCCCGGGGTCTACGAGACCACGGTGACAAGGCCTGACCTGTTCCGGGGCTATCTCGCCCACCAGGTCCGGCGGATGATCGAAAACCACGGCGTGCCGGTGGAAATCGGCGAGTCGAAGGAGCCGATCCCGATCCATTTTGCCTACCGCCGGGACATCAACGTCGAAGCCGCGCTCTCTCCCGGCGACAAATCGGGCATTGTGCGGTCGCTGCGCGATCATTTCGATGTGCCCGACCTTGCCACAATGGACGACGCGATTGCTAACGGCACGCTGCCGCCTGTCCACGGCGTGGCAGAACCGCTCGCCCTGTTCCGCGCGGCCCGCATCGATTATTCGTTGCGCCGGCTGTATCACTATACGGGGACCGATCCGGAGCACTTCCAGAATTTCGTGATCTTCACCAACTACCAGTTCTATATCGATGCGTTCGCGCAGATTTGCCGCACGCGCCTGGCGGCCGGCGAGGCCGGCCCGGAGGCCTTTGTCGGCCCGGGTAACGTCATCACGAAAAACGCTCGGCTTGGCGGCAGCGTCACAGGGGTCGCTCCCGAGCGCATGCCGCAGATGCCGGCCTATCATCTGGTTGAGCCCGGCTATCGCGGCATCAGCCTGATCAATGTCGGGATCGGCCCATCCAATGCGCGCAACATCACCGACCATGTCGCAGTGCTGCGGCCGCACGCCTGGCTGATGCTCGGGCATTGCGCCGGCTTGCGCAACTCGCAGCG
>Ga0134126_10002597_pt1 | contig 22751 bp, 21 predicted proteins | sample KB31752_FD_96881 | JGI IMG/M metagenome (GOLD analysis project Ga0134126, IMG submission 96881) | Terrestrial soil microbial communities with excess Nitrogen fertilizer from Kellogg Biological Station, Michigan, USA - KB3-175-2 | ecosystem: Environmental > Terrestrial > Soil > Unclassified ... | reverse complement strand
GGGGGTAGGCATGCCATACATCGAATCGCTTCAGCCATTCGGGCTGCATGTTCAATCCGCCCTGGGCATTGTCGCGATTCTGTTCGTCGCCTGGCTGTTCTCGGAGAATCGCCGCGCCTTTCCCTGGCGAATCGCGATCCTGGGCATTGCGCTGCAGGCGGGCATCGCGATCCTGTTGCTCAAGGTCCAGGTCGCGCGCGACGCACTGTTCGGGCTCAACGGCGTGGTCACTGTGCTGACCGAGGCGACGCGTGCCGGCACCGGTTTCGTCTACGGTTTCATCGGCGGCGGACCGTCCCCCTTTCCGCCGAGCGTCGCCGACCCGGCCCGGCTTACCAATTTTGCCTTCGCCATTCTGCCGCTGGTGATCATCATCTCGGCCCTGTCGGCAATCCTGTGGTATTGGCGCATTCTTCCCTTGATCGTCGGCGCCATGGCCTTCGTGCTCCGGCGTACGCTCGGCATCGGCGGCGCGGTGGGTCTTGGCGCGGCGGCGACGGTATTTCTCGGCAATATCGAGGGCTCGCTGGTGGTGCGGCCCTATCTTGCGAGGATCACCCGCACCGAGCTTTTCATCCTGATGACGACGGGCCTCGCCGTCGTCGCCGGCACCGTGTTCGTCGTCTACGCGAACATGCTCTCGCACGTGCTGCCGGGCGCGCTCGGCCACATCCTGGTGGCTTCCATGATGTCGCTGCCGGCGGCGATCGTTGTCGCCTGCATCATGGTGCCGGGCGATGCGGTGACCGACATGTCGGAGACCGATCCGAGCCACAAATATCATTCCACCATGGATGCCATGGCGCGCGGGACCCAGGACGGCCTGAACATCTATCTCCAGATCATCGCCATGCTGATCGTGAGCGTTGCCCTTGTGGCGATCATCAATTCGATCCTGGGCCACATCCCGCCGGTCTATGGCGCACCATTGACCTTGCAACGCATCCTCGGCTGGTTGTTCGCACCCGTGGTCTGGCTCTACGGCGTTCCGTGGCGCGAGGCGGTGCAGGCAGGAAGCCTGCTCGGCGTCAAGACCATCCTCAACGAGTTCATCGCCTATTCGAATCTCGCCGCCCTGCCGGCCGGCACATTCGATCGGCGCACCACCCAGATCATGGTCTATTGCCTGTGCGGCTTCGCCAATTTCGCCAGCGTCGGCATCCTGATTGCCGGATTTGGCACTTTGATCCCGGGGCGGCGCGACGAGATCGTGCCGCTGGCCCTGCGCGCCATCGTCTCGGGCACGATGGCCAGCGGGCTCTCTGGCGCAATGATTGGGTTTTTGCCGGTAACGTAGGACGGCACGAATGAAGTTTGCTTCGGTCGCAAGCGGTTGCGAGAGGTGGATGGCGGGTGCGACGGTGCCGCGCCATCGCCACGCCGCAGCCTATGCTGCGATCGTTCTTGCGGGCGGCTACGAGGAGAGCGGAAATCGCGGCCGATTCAGGGTAGGCCCCGGCGACGTGTTGTTTCACGGCGCCTTCGATTGCCATCTCGACCGGTTTGGCGCGGTCGGAGCCAGGATCTTCAATCTGGTCATGCCCAACGTGATTGAGCCTCGCCTGACGGTGGCGCATCTGCCGGATGCCGATCGGATTGTGAGAACCGCCGAACGCGATCCCTGCGTTGCTGCCGAAACCCTGCTGGCGGAAGCGGCATCGATTCACAACGCGAGCCTCGATTGGCAGGATGTGCTTGCCGCGGAGCTGGCCGAGGCGAAAACCGTGTTGCTCGGTGCCTGGGCCAGTCGCTATGGTCTCGCCGCCGAAACCGTCTCGCGTGGATTCGAGAAGCTGTTCGGCGTCCCGCCGCGCGTCTATCGCGCGGAGCTTCGTGCCAGGCGGGCCCTCGCGCGCGTCGCGGGTGGCGTCGAAAGCCTCGCGGAAATCGCCGCGGACACTGGGTTCGCCGATCAGGCGCACATGACCCGCGCGATTGTCGCTCTCACCGGTGCTCCGCCGACGACGTGGCGCAGGTCAAATGGGTTCAAGACCGCAGACCGTTGATCTGGCATTTCGTGGCCATGAGCGCCATCGACGACGCACCACGCTTCCGTTTCCGGGTTGTACCGCTGATCGTAACGGCTGCGCTCGCCTTTGCGGTGCCGTATCTCGGCGTGTTCGCGGCGATATATGCGAGTCGCATTTTTCATACGCCATCGCCGACCGGTCCTACTCTGGGTTGGCTCTACAGCCAGCACGCATTTCAGCTCATCTTCGCGCTGGTCTTCATCGTCGTCCTCAAGCGATTTCAGGCCTTCGACGCCGGCCTGCGGCTCCCGCCCGAGAGGACCTACGTTCCTTCCGCGATCCTGTGGGGCCTTTTCTTCGGTGTGCTGATGACGATCGTCGACTACGCACCCGACCTTCTGGCAAGGCGGCCGATGGATCTGGGCTTTCCTGTCACCCGTGACAACATTGTCGGCTGGTCGATCTTCGAGGGCATCTATGTCGGCCCGACCGAGGAGATTCCTTTCCGCTCGCTTCTGGTCGGTTATCTGATCTCCGCGATGCCGGGAAAGATTCGACTGGGTCGCTTCTCCATGAGCTGGGCCGGCATCATCGTGGCGGTCCTATTCGCGCTCCTTCACTTCACGAGCTTTTTCACGCGTCCATCGCTGGCCGCGGCCGGACAACAAGTCTACGCGTTCGCGCTCGGCGTGCTCTATGCCTATTGGTTCGAGAAATCGAAAAGTATTGTTGCGCCGATTGTCGGTCACAACGTCAGCGATCTCACCGAATATGCGATCTGTTTCGTTCTCATCGCGCTGTGGCGCTGAGCCCGAACGCTTCTGCAAGCAACTCGTAGGACCGGAGCCGGGATTGGAAGTCGTACGTGATAGTCACGACGACGAGTTCGTCGGCGCCATGCACCTCGGCGAGCGCGGTGAGGTTACTGCGGACTTGCTCCTTCGTGCCGACGATGGAGCGCCGGGCGACGCTGGCCAGCAGTTTCTCCTCCTGCGGCGACAGCGGCTGGGCCGCTGCCTCATCGGGCGACGGGAACGGGATCGGCTTGCCGCTCAACAGCCGCACCACCCACAGATTTCGCGAGGCGGCCAGCCGTCGCGCTTCTTCCTCTGTGTCACCGACCAGTGCCGCGACGCCGAGTGAGACGCGCGGCTTGGGACAGGCCAAACTCGGATGGAAGCGTTCGCGGTATTCGCGCACCGCGTCTTGGCTGCCTTCGGCCGAGATGAAATAGGCATGGCTGAAAGGAAGGCCGAGCTCCGCCGCGTAAACGGCGCCGTGGATACCGGAGCCCAGCATCCACAGTTCCGGCCCCGGCGTGTCGCTGCGTGGCATGGCATGGATGCCGCGATAGGGATGATCGACGGGCAACTCGTCGCGTCCCGCCGCATCGTCCAGGAATTGACGCAGCAGAAAGACCTGGCTCGGGAAGGCGTCGAGTGGAAATCCTTGCGGTCCCGATTGCAGAGCGCGCGCCGTCAGCTGGTCCGACCCTGGCGCGCGGCCGAGACCGAGATCGATCCGCCCGGGATAGAGTACTTCGAGCATGCGGAACTGCTCGGCGACCTTCAGCGGGCTGTAGTGGGTGAGCATGACGCCGCCCGAGCCGACCCGTATCCGCTTGGTCTCCTGGGCTACGCGGCCGATGAGGATCTCGGGACAGGACCCGGCGAAGGAATTGCTGTTGTGGTGTTCCGCCAGCCAATAGCGGTGATAGCCAAGCCGGTCGCAGGCCTTGGCCAGCGCAATGGTCTCGGACACAGCGTCCGAAGCCGTACCGTTCTTGCGAATCGGCGACTGGTCGAGAACCGACACGAGCATGGAACCGCCGTTTTTACGGCTGCCGTTCGTATTCCGTTAACCCTCGGAGTGCAGCCTACGACCACACTAATCAAGAAATTGGCCGTGTCGAGTTCACCCAGTGTCGTATCCCTTCCCAAGAGCGTTCCAGAGGGCGCCTCGGGCATCATTCAGCTCGAGGCGATCGAGAGTCCGATCGTTCGGCAGGGCGTCGACTATTGGCGCGACCTCAAGGGTTCGCGCAGCTATCCGGCCCGCAGCGACATCCGTCCCCGTGACCTCGCGCCACTGCTGCGCAACGTCGTGCTGCTTCGGCTGATCGACGGCGGCCAGGACTACGAATACCGCATTGTCGGCGATGCCCATGTCATCAGCCACGGCTACTCGATGCAGGGCCAGCGCGTGAGCGATATCGACAAGTTCTCACCCGGCTACGGGACCGTCCTGAAGAGCCTCTACGACCGCGCCGTGCGCCGCCGCGACGTCTACGCGTTTCGCGGCTGGCTGGAACGCAGCGACCGGGACAAGCCCTATATGTACAGTGAAAGCGTCTTCATGCCGATGGGGCCGGATGAGGCGACCATCGATCACGTGCTCAACATCTCGGTTTACACGCCGCGCGACAGCTTTGACCCCTGAAATGTAGGCTCCGCAATTGCCCTCCTGGACCAGGGTGTCAAACCAATTGCAACTTGTAGGCGACGTTGAATCGTCCGCACACGGTGGTTTCCGCGCCGGTCCGCCTCGAAATCCATGAATTGTTAGGGGTTTGCGACGACGCTGCTGGTGTCGCGGGGACTGCATGACCTCCATTTCGTCGATCGAGCCGCAAATCGCGCCGGACACGTCGTCTACCACCGTCGTCTCCCTGGACGATCTAGACGATCCTTTGGTGCGCACCGGCGCCAATTACTGGCGAGCGCTCAAAGCGGGACAAAAGCTTCCTGCGCGCTCGCAGCTGAGCCCGCGCGACATTTCAGGCATCCTGCGTCATATCGTGCTTCTGAAGGTTGTCGACGGCGGCAGGGACTACGAGTACCGCATCGCCGGCGATGCCCATGTCGAAGCTTACGGCCTACCCTTCAAAGGGCTGCGCATCAGCCAAGTGATAGCTGCATCGCCCGAATTTGGTCGCATGTTGTATGGGGTCTATGAACACGTTCGCGTCACAGCCGAACCGTTCGCGGTCCGTGGCTGGGTGGGGCGAGAAATTTCCGAGTCGCGCTTCGTTTATTACGAAAGCGTCTTTCTTCCGCTGGCCGAGGATGGCGAAAGCGTCGACCACGTCCTGATCTTCAGCGTCTACGTGCCGCGCCTCGGCGCCTGAACCCTCGCCACATCGAACCTGCATCGCTAGTCTCCGGCTGACCAGGGAGACCGCGATGCCGCTCGATATCGAAACCCGAAACCAGTTGCTCGACACCGTGCGGCGCTTCGTGCGCGAGAGCTGCGTGCCGATCGAAGCCAAGGTGGCGGACGAGGACCGCGTGCCGGACGGCGTGATCGCCCAGATGCGCGCGCTCGGCCTGTTCGGCCTTTCCATTCCTGTCGAGTATGGCGGCCTTGGCCTCACTATGGAGGAGGAAGTCCTCGTCGCCATGGAGCTCGGCCATACGTCGCCCGCTTTCCGTTCGGTCATCGGCACCAATGTCGGTATCGGCAGCCAGGGCGTGGTCATGTTCGGCAGCGAAGCACAGAAGGCGGAATGGCTTCCGAAGCTGGCGAGCGGCGAAGTGGTCGCGAGCTTCGCACTGACCGAGCCAGGTGCCGGCTCCGATGCCGCCTCGGTGCGCACCAGCGCGATCCGCGATGGCGACCACTATGTCGTCAACGGCACCAAGCGGTTCATCACCAACGCAAACCGCGCCGGCATGTTCACCCTGATGGCCCGGAGCGATCCGCAGCGCAAAGGTGCGGGCGGAATCTCGGCCTTCATCGTGCCCGCCGATACACCGGGCGTTTCGGTTGGAAAGCCCGAGAAGAAGATGGGCCAGCAGGGTGCCCATATCTGCGATGTGAATTTCGACAATGCGCGGGTGCCGGCCTCCTTGCGGCTGGGTGCGGAAGGCGAGGGTTTCAAGGTGGCGATGCAGGTGCTCGATCGCGGGCGGCTGCATATCTCCGGTGTGTGCGTCGGCGTCGCGGAGCGGCTGATCGACGAGAGCGTGACCTATGCGCGAGAACGCGAGCAGTTCGGCCAGAAGATCGCCGAATTCCAGCTGATCCAGGGCATGCTGGCCGACTGCAAGACCGAAGCCTACGCCGCGAAATGCATGGTGCTCGATGCCGCGCGAAAGCGCGATGCGGGACAGAGCGTCACGATGGAAGCCGCCTGCGCCAAGTATTTTGCGTCGGAGATGGTTGGGCGCGTCGCCGACAAGGCCGTGCAGATTTTCGGCGGTGCCGGGTATGTCGCCGACTACGGCATCGAGCGATTCTACCGCGACGTTCGCATCTTTCGACTTTATGAGGGCACCAGCCAGATCCAACAGATCGTCATTGCGCGAGGGCTGCTGCGAGGGGACGCTTGAGCGCCACGCCGAAGGAACTCGCTCGTCTCGTTGCCGACATCCGCACCTGCCGGATTTGCGCCGATATCCTCGAACCGCATCCAGTCGTCCATGTCAGCCACACGGCGCGCCTGCTGATCGCGAGCCAGGCGCCCGGCCTGCGCGTGCACCGGACCGGGCTGTCGTTCAACGACGCCTCGGGTGACCGACTGCGTGACTGGATGGGCATCGACCGCGCCACCTTCTATGACGGCAAGCGGATCGCAATTGCGGCGATGGCCTTCTGCTTTCCCGGCTATGACGCCGCGGGTGGCGACCGGCCGCCGCCGAAGATCTGCGCCCAGCATTGGCGCCACGCATTGATGGAGGCACTCCCGCCGATGCGTCTGGTTTTGCTGGTCGGCAGTTATGCCCAGACCTGGCATTTGGGAGATGCGGCAAAATCCAATATGACGGAAACAGTCAAGGCTTGGCGCGACTACGCGCCCCGCCACATTCCACTGCCGCATCCGTCGTGGCGCAACAACGGCTGGCTGAAGAAGAATCCATGGTTCGAGCGCGAACTCGTGCCCTATCTGCGAAAGCGTGTGCGGCAGGTCTTGTCCTCCTGATTGCCGCCTGCGCGCCGGTGCTGGCGCCGCGCGGAATCGGGAATGACACGCCTGCGATCGCCGGGGATGTGCTGCGCGTGCGCGATGGCGAACGCCTGCCGTTACGCTCCTGGGGGCCGGAGCATCCGCGCGCGGTGATCGTGGCGCTGCACGGCATGGGCGACTACTCCAATGCCTTCTCCCTGCCGGCGGAGTTCTGGGCCAAGCAGGGAATTGCGACCATCGCATACGACCAGCGCGGCTTCGGCGCCGCGGATCGTCCCGGCCTTTGGGCGGGCGGCGAGGCGCTGCGCGACGATCTCGACGACGCACTGACCGCGGCTCGCGCGAAATTTCCCGGCACGCGGCTCTACGCGCTGGGCGAAAGCATGGGCGGTGCGGTGCTCCTGACCGATCTTGCCTCCGGCGCGCCGCCGAAAGTCGACGGGGCCATACTTGTCGCGCCCGCGGTTTGGTCGCGCCAGGACATGCCGCTCTCCTATCGCGTGGCACTGTGGCTGACGGCGCACACGCTGCCGGGACTGACCGTATCGGGCCGCGGCGTCGTGCAGATATGGCCGTCCGACAACATCCCCATGCTGCGCGCCTATGGGCGCGATCCGCTGGTGCAGAAGGAAACGCGCGCCGACGCCGTCTGGGGTCTCGTGAATCTGATGGACGAGGCACGCCACGCGCCCGAACATCTGGGAGCCACGCCGCCGCTGCTTGTCCTCTATGGCAAGAACGATCAGGTAATACCTGCGGCTGCCACGGAAGCCGTGCTGAACGAACTGGGCGCAAAGGCCGAGAGCCACCGCTACGATCGTGGCTACCATATGCTTTTGCGGGATCTCGATGGCCCGACCGTGTGGCAGGACGTCGTGACCTGGATCGATTCCCGCAACGCGGCGGCGCGAAACTGAGTGGCAACGTTACCGCTCCGTGACCGTTATCTCCTGTGGAACCCAGAAGAGACCGGTCATGGCGAAAAGCAAACAGAAGCCGCACGATCTGCGCGACGACATGTACAAGCCGCGCACGACGGTCACCGACACCGATGAGCGCATGGCCGGCGCGAAGCCGCCTTCTGTCGATCCCGAGAAGGGCAATTTTCGTCTCGTGACGCCGGAGCCCGGCAAGAACCTGCCCGAAGGCCAGACGACGAAGGGTTGATCGAGCCGCGTCCAAAAAATAAGGCGGGCCGCAGCCGCCGGCGGAACGTCGTTCCCAATCAGCACGGCCAAAACCCGCCCCGGTCCCTAGCTCGAAAGCGGCCTGCCAAAGCGCACCATCGCGCGCCTTCGCTAAGCACCTTCGCTTCACCACCCTGGTTTGCCCGTCCAAGGGAGTGACGAAGGTGCGCACCGTTCGCCGATCCCTCTTCCGCTCGGATTCGCACGAGCGCGAATCCTGACCTGTATGACGTCCCGCGCATCGCATCGGCCCACGCCGGCCCGGCGTCCCGGCGTGTAACACCGCCGGGAATGGCTTCCCCTTTTTGTTGGAAGGGGGATGTGGGAAGTGAAAAAGGCATTTCAAGGGGTGCGGCAATAATTATTTTTGCGAATACTTCGCAATTACTGCTTCGTGCAACTCCGAATTCGCTGCGTGAAATTCAACCCCTCCTTCAACCGGGAGGGGGAGACGTTGCCCGGATCTGGTGCGCTTGCCGCCACGCGACCTGCAGCGTCGGGTGAACAGAATGCTGTATTCCGTTCACACCTACTTTGCCGCGTCAATCGCGATCGCTGGATTTTTTATCCCGCAAATCCATTCTCTCTCGAGATGAGCGCGTTCCTATTCGATCGTCGAGGCGTAAGGAAATACATCGTAGCCTCAGAGCGTTCAGCGTTTGTCGGAAGAGCGCTCAACGATGAGACTCCCGTCGGCAGCTTCTGTCTAACGCTCGCAATCACCGGCGCCCGACTCTCAGAGACTCTAGCCCTCACTCGCGACAGCTTGGATATTTCGAACGAGGCGATTGTCTTTGAAACTTTGAAGCGCCGGAAGCGAGGAATCTTTCGTGCAGTTCCCGTGCCTGCTTTCCTGCTAAAGCAATTGATTGAGCACAGTCCCGAGCATGGCAGGATTTGGCCTTGGGGACGCACAACTGCATGGAAGGTTGTGAAGGTTTTTATGGCGGATGCGGGGATACCGCCGACAGTCCAAACGCCAAGAGCAATCCGTCACGGTTTCGCTATTCACGCAGGGCAAAATGGTGTGCCCCTCAATATCGTTCAGCGGTGGATGGGGCATGCACGTATAGAAACGACTGCTATTTACGCGGCAGCCTTAGGAGACGAGGAGAGGAATCTAGCAAAAAGATGTTGGGGAAATCTTCGATTACAGCGGCGCGACAACTAGCTGAGGGAATTTCTACCGCTTTGTCATCCATGCTGGCCACTGCGGAACGCCGCCTCGTCCACCCGCCTGCAATTCAAGTCTGAATCCAATATCTCTGGTGAGCATTTCCTGCATCGCCATGATCGTTATTCCAACTTCGCGGTCTTTCGGAGCGCGCATCTCGTGCGCCCACTTGTTTCGCGCCTTACGCGCGACTTCCAGACGACGGTACAGTTCGTGGTCAATTCTTCCTGTGAGTTCGAGATTTTCGACCATGACCGACGCTGTGTAATCACGGCCAATTAGTTTCTTTTTGCGATCCTTCGGCATGTAAGTGGGGTCTTGCTTTTCGCGGGCTGCGATATGTTCGTTCCAACTCTTCGAGATCAACTGCTCACATACACCCCATGCAAGGACAAGGGCTTCACCGAAGCGTCGTTCACCACTTCGGCATGCCGACATATATGCCGCCTCCACCAGCTGGATATGCTCGGCACTCTTCTTCAATAGAATCTGATCTAGAAGCACCAGAGATTTCTCGATAACTTCGAGTTCGATAACGCGCCTACCGCGCGGTTTCTCTACGCCATATTTGTTGTTCAATACATTCATGCCAAGCGCATGCAGATTCTCTACGTCGTCATGGTAGGCGGGAGCGGTGTTCAAAGTCAGGGCTTTGTGAGTGCTCCATGAAGTGATTGGAAACCCCATCATCGCCGAACGGCGCTTCACCTGGGATTCCGCCGTCGTAAAACAAGCTTGATGCACATTCATTATCTGAGCGCGAAGAATGGCGTGGTCTTCTGCGATCCGTTCCGCTTCCCCGGTCGCTGCCGGCCACCGATACGGCCCGTTAGCGTTTGGTTTGCGAAAGCCAGGTATCACAACTTGCGGCGCCAAAGGGTACTTTGCGAAGTCAAAAAGAAACATCCCGCATCGAAGCACCCAAGCTTCGATGCCTGACGCAAGCTGCTTCTTAAGAACGACTTGATGGTGCACAGCTGGATTAAGTCGCCCAATCTGTGAGTCGTCCGGCTGGCTACCGATCCAGATTGCAGGGATTCTGAAGTAGCCCTCAACGGCGGGCGCGACTAGGTCCACTTGGATCAAAGAGTCGTTCGTCGCGGACCTGTATAGATGCTCTTCTTCGGCGAGACGTACTGCCTGCGGCGCTTCTTCGGTCACTGTTTTCCCAACCGGATGATCTTGCGTGAACAGAATACCGCATTCTGTTCACCCGGCGCTGCAAATCGCGTGGTCGTTAAGCGCGCCAATTCTTCCGGACGTCGTCACCACGCCCTCGAAGCGAGAGAGGCAAAGTGGCGCGTCACGGTGCGATACCCCCGTAAGTGGGAGAAGATGAGAGCGGTGCTGGCCCTCACCCGAAAAATGCTTCGCATTTTTCGACCTCTCCCGCTCCGCGGGCGAGGTTAGCCACTGTTACCTCTCCCGCGCAGCGGGAGAGGTCGAACGCCGCGAAGCGGCGTTCGGGTGAGGGCCAAGCCGCGCCTATCCCTCGCCATACTCCACACTCGCGCCGGCGGCGCCGAGGAAGGCGGTGTCTTCGCTCAGGATGAGGCGGGTCGGGATCGCTTTCACATAGGCCGACATCCGGCCCTTGCTTTCGAAGCGTGCCCGGAAGGCGCTTGCGTCGAGAATGTGCTCGATCTTCTGCGCGATGCCGCCCGCAAGATAGACGCCGCCGCGCGCACCATGCGCCAGCGCGAAATCGCCGGCCACCGAACCGTAAATCGCGCAGAACATGTCGACGGTCTCGCCGCAATCCTTGTCGCTCGTCCGCTGCGCCACGATGTCGGCGGCGCCGAGCGCCGGCGCCTTGCGGCCGTCAAGCTCGGCCAGCGCCGAATGGAGGTTCTCGATGCCGGGGCCCGACAGCACGCGCTCGATGGAGACATGATCAAAACGGCGCGCCAGGACCTTGAACACATCGGCCTCGCGATCGTTGCCGGGCGCGAAGCCGGCATGCCCGCCCTCGGTTGCCACCGGAACGGAGCGGCCGCGGAAACGCGCCAGGCAGGAGGCACCAAAGCCGGTGCCGGCGCCGAGGATTGTGATCGGCTGGCCGTCCATGCCGGGAAGCTCCGGTCCGATCGTGTGCAGGCTTCCAGGCGGCAGCGCGGCGATCGCGAAGGCGAGCGCGGCGAAATCGTTGATGAGGAGGGCGTCGGCGAAACCGAAGCCGCGAAGGTCCGCTTCGGAAACGGTCCATTCGCGGTTGGTGAAGGTGACCTTGCCCGCGCTTACCGGGCCCGCCACGGCGATCGATGCGGCAGGGGGCAGGCTGGCGAGCCGGGCGCTGTCGAGATAGCGGCGCAGGGCCGATGCGAAATCGGAGAAACCGGTATCGAGGTCGAGACGGCTGGCGACGGTCCACGGCGTCGTCGCCGTGTCGACCACGGCAAAGCGTGCATGGGTTCCGCCGACATCGCCGACCAGGACTTTCCGTTCGCCGCTCACGGCTTCATCGTTCCTCCGGTCACGTCCACGAAGGTGCTCGCTATGACGTCGGTCGCCGATCTGCGCAGGCTCACAGCATAGGGCCCTCTGGGAACGCGCCAGAGCTGTACCTGTGCCTCGAACCGCGCCAGAAGCCGGGGTTCGGCCGCGATCTGCACCGTCCGGCTCTCGCCGGGCGCCAGCTCGATCTTGCTCCAGCCGACAAGCCGCGCCGGTTCGCCCGGCGGCGTTACATAGAGCTGCACGACCTCGCTGCCGGCGCGGTCGCCGGTGTTCGTCACGGTCGCCGTCGCGGCGATATTGTCGCCGCCGGTCGCGGTGAAGCCGGCGATGCCGAAGCTGGTGTAGCTCAGTCCGAATCCGAACGGGAACAGCGGCGTGAGCTTGCGGGTGTCGAACCAGCGATAGCCGACGTCCGATCCCTCGGAGTAGGCGATGCGGAAAGTTCCCGCAGGACCGCCCATCGGATTGCGTTGCGGCAATTGCGCCTCGCTTTGCGGAAAGGTGATCGGCAACCGCCCGCTCGGATCGACCTGGCCGAACAGGATGCGCGCCAGCGCGGCCGCGCCCCCGCTTCCGCCGTACCATGTCTCGAGCACCGCAGGGACCTTGTCCAGCCACGGCATCAGCACCGGACCGCCGGTTTCCAATACCACGATGGTGTGCGGGTTGGCGGCGGCGACAGCCGCGATCAGGTCGTCCTGTCTGCCGGGCAGTTTCAGATTCGGGACGTCGGCCCCTTCGGTCATCCATTGCTGTGCAAAAACGATGGCGATGTCGGATTGCGCCGCCAGGGCGGCCGCCGCGACCGGATCGGTGCCGTCGGCGTATGTCACCCGTGCCTGAGGCGCGATGGCGGCAATCGCGGAGACCGGAGAGGGCGGATCGAATATCTCCCGCCCCATCGGCATGATCTTCGCGCCGTTGGGCAGAACGATCACGCCACCGCCGCGAAGAATCGCGTGGTCGTCGTCGAAGCCGATCGGCGAGACCTGCGAGGATCCGCCGCCGGAGATCATCCCGAGATTCGCGTGCCCACCGATCAGTGCAATTTTGCGCGCGCCGGAAGCGAGCGGCAGCACCTGGCCGTCGTTCTTGAGAAGAACGATGGCTTCCTCCGCGATCGCCTGAGCGACGTCGGCATGAGTCGGCGCCGTCTGCGGCACCGCGGGAAAGTCCATCAGCCCGTTGGCGAACATCGCGCGCAGGATGCGGTGCACCATGTCGTGCAGCCGCGCCGGCGCCACCGTTCCGGCCGCCAGCGCCTGTTTGAGCGGCGCCCCGAAATACTCCTGGCGGTCGAAGCCGGAGGCCGACTCCTGGTCGAGCCCGCCATTGGCGGCGGCGACCGTCGAATGCACGGCGCCCCAGTCGGACAGAACGAATCCCGCATAGCCCCAATCGTGCTTCAGGATGCGGTTGAGCAGAAGATCGTTTTCGCAGGCATAGATGCCGCCGACCAGATTGTAGGAGCACATCACCGCGCCGGGACTGCCGCGTTCGATCGCGATCTCGAAGGCGAGCAGATCGGATTCGCGCGCCGCCGCCTCGTCGATCTCGACACTGACCTGGGTGCGGCCGCCCTCCTGATCGTTCAGCGCATAATGCTTGATCGTCGAGATGACGTGCTGGCTCTCGATGCCCCTGATCTGCGCGCCCACCATGATGCCGGCCAGCAGCGGGTCTTCGCCCGCATATTCGAAGGTGCGGCCGTTGCGCGGCTCGCGTGCCAGATCGATTCCGCCGTCGAGCATGACGTTGAAGCCGCGGTCGTGCGCTTCCGTGCCGATGCCGACGCCGGTGTTGTATGCGATCTGGGGATTCCAGGTGGCGGCGTTCGCAATGCCCGACGGATAGGCGGTCGCGGTGTCGCCGGGTCGAAGCCAGGGACTGTTCGCGATCCCGACGCCCGCGTCGCTTTCGTGCAGCGCCGGGATGCCCAGACGGGGAATGCCGGGCACGAAGCCGGCGGTGCCCGGCAGCAGGGAGCGGTATTCCGCTGGCGGCGGCTTGATCCAGGATTGCCTGGTATCTGCGCCAAAATAGCCCTTCACCAGCAGCAATTCGTCGTCCTGGTTCATCTGCGCCTGGACGAGATCGGCGCGGGCGTCCGCCGACAGGGTCTGGTCCATCCAGGCGGGTGCCGGCTGGGCCGCCGCGCCCGAGACCGCAATTGCCATCGCAAGGCCGGCCACCCAGCTGCTTTTCATGCCATCCCCCCGAACGTTGAAGTCACTCTATTCAATTTAGCGCCCAAAGGAGGGCGCAATTTGACACCCGTCAAAGGGCGCAGCGCCATCGGCGCTATGTTGGCAGTATTGATTCCGGGATCCCATGGTTAAAGCCGTCACCTTCACGCCCAATCCCGCGGTGGATATCGCGACCGCGGTCGAGGCATTCGTGCCGTCGCACAAGCTGCGCTGCGGTCCGGTCCGGCGCGATCCCGGCGGCGGCGGCATCATTGTCGCGCGCGTCGTTCATCGCCTCGGCGGCGAAGCGGTCGCGGTCTATGCGGCAGGCGGCGGGTCGGGCAGCGAGTTGCAGGATCTGCTCGACCGCGAAGGCGTCCGCCATCGCCCTGTCCGCACCGCGGCGCACACGCGCGAGAGCTTCAACATCACCGAGACGTCCAGCGGCAACCAGTTCCGCTTCGTGCTGCCGGGCGAGCCGCTGAGCGAAGGCGAATGCAACGCCTGTCTTGCGGCAGCACTGTCTTTCGTGGCGAAGGACGACTGGTTCGTCGCCAGCGGGAGCCTGCCGCCCGGCGTGCCGGAAAACTTCTATGCGCGGGTGCTGCGTTTCGCGCGGGCGAACGGCGCGCGGACGGCGATCGACACGCAGGGCGCGCCGTTGCGGCTTGCGCTCGAGGAAGGCGTCCACATCGTCAAGGCGAGCGCCGGCGAGCTGGCCGGCTATCTCGGCGAACGCCCCGGCGATCGGGGCGCCTGGCATGCCGCGGCGCTCAAGCTGATCGAGGCCAGGAAGGCGCGCTGCGTGGTGGTGACGTTTGGCGCGGACGGCGCGCTCCTGGTGGGGCCGTCGGGCGCCTGGCATGCCGCGGTGCCGCGTGTCGAAGCGGCGACCACGGTCGGCGCCGGCGACAGTTTCCTCGGCGGGTTGCTCGTCAAGCTGATCTCCGGAGCGCCCGATGACATCGCGCTGCGCTACGCTGCGGCGGCCGGAACCGCTGCGCTGCTGACCTCGGGCACCGGGTTGTGCGAACCGGCCGAGGTTGAGCGGCTGAACGGAAAGGTCGAAATTACGGCGCTTTGAAAGCCGATCTGCAGGCAACGCCATGCGCGCCATGATCCTGGACAAGGCTAGGCTTCGCCTCGCGCGCGAGGCCGCGCCGCGCGCGCCCGGCCCGCGCGAAGTCCTTATCCGCGTCCGCGCCTGCGGCGTGTGCCGCACCGACCTCCACATCGTCGACGGCGAGTTGACGGAACCGAAAGCCTGCCTTGTTCCGGGGCATGAGATCGTCGGCACCATCGAGTCGGTCGGGATCGAGGTGACGCAACTGGCCGTTGGCGACCGTGTCGGCGTGCCATGGCTCGGCTGGACCTGCGGGGCGTGCGTCTACTGCCGCAGCGGGCGCGAAAACCTCTGCGACCGTGCGCGCTTCACCGGTTACACGATCGACGGCGGCTACGCCGAATACACGACCGCGGACGCGCGCTATTGCTTCAGGCTGCCGGGCAATTATTCCGACATCGAAGCGGCGCCGCTGCTGTGCGCCGGACTGATCGGCTACCGTGCTCTCACGATGGCCGGCACGGGCAAGCGGCTGGGGCTCTATGGCTTCGGCGCCGCGGCCCACATTGCGGTGCAAATCGCGCGACACCGCGGACAGGACGTCTTTGCGTTCACCAAACCCGGCGACGTTGCGGGTCAGGCCTTCGCCAGGTCGCTGGGCGCGGCGTGGGCAGGCGGCTCCGACGAAAGGCCGCCCGAACCGCTCGACGCGGCGCTGCTGTTCGCACCGGTCGGGGCGCTGGTGCCTCTGGCGCTTGCGGCGACCTCGAAGGGCGGCTCGGTCGTATGCGCCGGCATCCATATGAGCGACATTCCGGCCTTTCCCTATCGCCTGCTGTGGGGCGAGCGCGCGGTGCGTTCCGTCGCCAATCTGACGCGGCGCGACGGCGAGGAATTCTTCGCCATCGCGGCAGCGACCAGGATTCGCACCACCGTGCAACGCTTCGCGCTCGAAGAGGCGAACGAGGCGCTGTCGCGCCTGCGCGACGGCCGTATCGAAGGGGCCGCGGTGCTGGTTCCCTGATCGGGTCAGCGTTGGGGCGTGGTGCGATCCTTGGCATCGAAGAATTTGCGCGCGAAGGCCAGCAATTCGCCCTCGCTGGGCTGGTCGACCGCCTCGACGCCCATGATATGCCTGGCGAGGTCGGGCTTGTGATCGCGCGCGTAGTGCGCGAAGGCGGTTTTGGCCGGTCCGTGGCCCACCACGAGAATTTCGTGATTGGGTTTCAGGGTGGCTGCAACCGCGTCGAAGAACTTCTTGTCCTCGTGCTCATGGCCGGGGCCGGGCGTCCCCGCCTTGTGATGGATGTGGCCGGGCCGGTCCTCGGCGCGGACGTGATGCTTCTCGATGCCGCCCGTGCCGAATTCGAAGATGCGCGCCTCCGCGTGATCGATCCAGACGACGGCGTGAAAATGATGGGTCATGAGTTCCTCTATTGTTGAGGCATCGGCGGAGGGAAGTTGATTTGGGTCAGAAAGTAACCGTCAGCGGCTGGTATTCTAATACTAACATGCGAACCAAGAGAAAGTTTCTCGCGCTCGTCGCGACGATAGCCGTTGGCAGCAGTCTTGCGCTGGTGCCCGGTCATGGCGGCGCGCAGCCGGCGGCGACGCCTGTCGAGGCTGCACTCCAATCCGTGGCGGACAAATCCACTCTCGCCACGCTCAAGCGCTTCTACGCGGCGCGCGGCAACCAGCCTGCCTGGTACGATCCGCGCGGCCTGACGGCGGACGGCCGCGCTGCGATCGCGGTTCTGTCCAGGGTATCGGAAGAGGGGCTCGACCCGTCGCGCTACCGCCTCGCCGACCTGACACGGCCTCCCGCGACGACGAACCCCGCGGAGCTCGCCGATCGCGACCTCGCGTTCAGCATTGCCCTGTTTCGCTTCGCCAACGACATGCTCGACGGGCGGCCGGATCTGAGGACGATCGATCGGGACATCGACCTGCCCGTGAGCGGGTTCGACATCCCCGGTGGCGCCGACCGGGCCCTTCGCGAGCACCGCATCGGCGAATTCCTTGCGGGCCTCGAGCCGCGCGTGCCCCAGTATGCCCCGCTCAAAACGGCGTTGGCGGCCTATCGTGCGATCGCCGAAAAGGGCGGCTGGCCCGCCATTGCCGCGCGCAAAAAGTTCACTGCGGCGAGCGCCGATCCGGCAACCTATGCCGAATTGCAAGCGCGTCTCGGCGCCGAGGATCCGGCCCTGGCCGGCGCCGCGCCGGTCGCCGTGGAGGAAATGGACGCCGCGATCAGGCGTTTCCAGGCGCGCACGGGTCTCGACCCGGACGGCGCGGTGGGACCGGGAACGGTGGCGGCACTCAATATCTCGGCATCGGACCGCGCGTCCCAGATCGCCGCGAATCTGGAGCGGCTGCGCTGGCTGCCGCATGCCTTCGAGAAATCCTATGTGACTGTGAATGTGCCGGACGCGACGCTCGCGGTGGTGGACAATGGCGGCACTATCCTGACGTCGCGCGTGATCGTCGGCCGGCCCCACGATCGCACGCCGATCTTCCGCGCGGAGATCACCGGCATTGTCGCCAACCCGCCCTGGATTGTGCCGGCGGTCATTGCACAAAGGGAGATCGCACCCAAGGCGGCCGCCGACCCCGGCTATCTCGCCCGCCACCATATGATCGTCGGCAACGGCCAGTACCGGCAGCTCCCCGGCAAGGACAATGCGCTCGGCTATCTGAAGCTCGATGTCTCGGACCGCTTCTCGGTCTATCTGCACGACACGCCGTCGCGCGGATTGTTCGCGCGCCATGAGCGCTTCCTCAGCCATGGCTGCATTCGCGTTCAGCAGATTCGGCCGCTGGCCTCCTATGCGCTGTCCGGCGACCTCGATGCGGGCGCCGATAGGTTGAACGCCGCCATAGCGACGAACGTAACGACGCGACTGGCGGTGAAAGTTCCGCTTCCGGTCTATGTCGTCTACTTCACCGCATTCGCTGCAGCCGACGGACTGCAATTCCGGCCCGACGTGTACGGCCGCGACCGGCGACTGATTGCCGCGATGTCCGGTTCGACCTCGTTTGCCCAGGCATTTCCGACAGTGGGCGGTTGCAAGCACACGGCCTGACCCCGGTTTACAATGTCAGCATCCTCAGGTTACGTTGGCGGTCTCCAAACAGGGACGTTCCAATGACGCGAAGCAATTCGCGCCGGCAGTTTTTGACGGGTTTGGGGGGGATAGTAGCGGCAGGACTTGCGGAGCCGGCGACGGCAAGCCTGATCGCACCGACATCGTCACTGTCGAAATCGGCGCCCAGGGCGCTGCGTTTCGACAACCTCCACACGGGCGAGAAGGCCAGCGTGGCATATTGGGCGCAAGGCAAGTACCTGCCGGATGCGCTGCACGAGGTGAACTTCATCCTGCGCGATTATCGCAACGGAGAGGTCTATCCGATCCACCCCGCGCTGCTCGACCTGCTGCATCAGCTGCAGGCAAATCTCGGAAGCGAGCAGCCCTTCGAGGTGATCTCCGGCTACCGTTCGCCGCAGACCAACGCGATGTTGCGTGCGACGGGGCACGGTGCGGCGTCGAAGAGCTATCACATGAAGGGCATGGCGATCGACATCCGGCTGGGCGACAAGCCGCTCAAGGACATCCACGAAGCAGCGCTCATCATGCGCGCCGGCGGCGTGGGGTATTATCCGGAGTCCGATTTCGTGCATGTGGACGTCGGACCCGTCCGACTCTGGTAGTCACTGCGCCGCAATTGCGGCCGGTGGCTTGACGAGCTGGGCGGCGAATTTCGCGAGATCGGACGGGCCGAGAGTCTCGTGCGCGAGCAGATCGGCCGCGCCGGACTCGAGGAGCTTGCGATTGCGCGCGAGGACGGCCGTGGCGGTGTCGAAAGCCTGCGCCACGAGCAATTTCAGCGCGCGGTCGATCGCGGCCGCAGTTTCGTCGCCATAGCCGCGCGGCCGCCACGAACCCTGCACCCCAAGCATCGGCGCGGCTTCGGTCTCGTAGGAGACTTGCCCAAGCTCATCCACCATGCCGAAGCGCGCGATCATGCTGCGGGCGATATCGGTGGCGCGAACGAGGTCGTCTGCCGCGCCGGTCGAGGCCTCATGGAACATCAGCATTTCGGCCGCGCGTCCACCGAGCAGCACGGCAATGCGGTTGAACAGCTCCGAACGCGACAGGATGAACCGATCCTCCACCGGGCGCTGCATGGTGTAGCCAAGCCCCGCAATGCCGCGCGGAATGATGGAGACCTTCTGGACCGGATCGGTGCCCGGTAGCGCCATCGCCACCAGCGCGTGGCCCATTTCGTGATGGGCGACGATGTCACGCTCGCATTTCGTGAGGATTCGGCTCTTCTTCTCCAGACCGGCGACGATGCGCTCGATGGCCTGGGAGAAATCCTCCAGCGTCGTCGTTTCCGCGCCGCGCCGTGTCGCCACCAGCGCCGCCTCGTTCACCAGATTGGCGAGATCCGCCCCGGTAAAGCCCGGCGTAAGCCCCGCGACGGCATCGATGTCGAGGTCGACCGCGGTCCTGATCTTCCTGATGTGTACGCGCAGGATGTCGGCGCGGCCCTTCTTGTCGGGGCGATCGACCAGAACCTGGCGGTCGAAGCGACCGGCGCGCAGCAGCGCCGGATCGAGAATCTCCGGACGGTTGGTCGCGGCCAGTACGATGATGCCGGCGCTGGGATCGAAGCCGTCCATTTCGGCCAGCAGCTGGTTCAGCGTCTGCTCCTTCTCGTCATGTCCGCCGATGGGAATGTCGATGCCGCGGGCACGTCCCAGCGCGTCGAGCTCATCGATGAACACGATGGCGGGTGCGCTCTGGCGCGCCTGGGCGAAGAGATCGCGCACGCGCGCGGCGCCCACGCCGACGAACATCTCGACGAATTCCGAACCCGTGATGGAAAAGAACGGAACGCTGGCCTCGCCCGCGACGGCGCGCGCCAACAGCGTCTTTCCGGTGCCCGGCGGCCCGACCAGCAGCACGCCTTTGGGAATTCGGGCGCCGAGCCGGCCGTAGATTTGCGGATTCTTGAGAAAGCCGACGACTTCGGCGAGTTCGGCCTTCGCCTCGTCGACGCCGGCGACGTCGGCGAACGTCACCTTCAATTCGCGCTCGGCATAGACCTTGGCACGGCTGCGCCCGACGCCCAGCAAGCCGCCCATCCCGCCAATTCCGCCTTCTCCGGACATCGGCCTGAGCATCAGAATCCAAAGGAAGGCGAACCCGACCATCGGCAGGAGCCAGGAAAGAATGCTGCCAATCAGCCCGGCGCCGGGCTCACCGGTGAATTTGACATGGGCAGCATCCAGCTCCTTCGCCAGATTGTCGTCGACCCGCACGGTGGTGAATTGCGAAGTGCCGTTCGGCTTCGGCTTCTTGTAGTGGCCGGCAATCGTGGTGTCGCCGATCGTCAGATCGTCGATTGCGTGGCTCGCCAGCAAGACCCGAAACTCGCTGTAGGGGATCGCGGTGGTGTCGGTCCACAGACCTGCGAGGTCGCGAACAACCAGCACGGCCAGCACCGCTCCCAGCAGGAAGACGAGGTCGAATCGGAACGGCCGGGACTTTTTCTCCTTATCGGCCACGTCTATTCCCCACGATCATTTGCGACGCGGGTGGCAGGTCGTTATTCGCCCGAAATGGCATGGGTCGCCTTCCGCATATTTCCCAAAAGAATAGGCAGGTTGGCGATGGCTTCCCTTGACCTGGATCAGCCGTTCAGCCGGCCGTCGACCACCGTCAGGCGGCGGTCGGCCAGTGCGGCAAAGCCGGCGTCATGGGTGACGGCGACGACGGCGCGGCCCTGCTTGTGGGCGAGATCGCGGAGAATCCGCTGCACGACAGCGCTCGACCGGGTATCGAGATTTCCCGTCGGCTCGTCGGCCAGGACGATCTGCGGGTCGTTGGCGAGGGCGCGGGCGATCGCCACGCGCTGGCTCTGGCCGCCGGACATCTGATGGGGAAATTTCCGGGCCTGTTCGCCGAGACCCAGATCGTCGAGCAGTTTCTGCGCCCGCGCCACGATCTCGGAGGGCGTGAGCTTTCCCAGCCGCTGCATGGGCAGCATGACATTCTCGCGGGCCTCGAATTCCGGCAGTAGGAAATGCGCCTGGAAGACGAAGCCCAGATGCGCGAGGCGTATGTCGGCCAATTGTTCGTCGCCATAGGACGAGGTCTCCGTTCCGTTGAGCCAGATGCGCCCCGTCGTCGGGCGATCGAGCAGGCCCAGAAGGTAGAGCAGGGACGATTTTCCCGAACCCGACGGGCCGGTGATGGCCAGGAATTCGCCTTCGCGGACTTCGAGATCGATGTCGTCCACCAGCGTCGTGGGAACGTCGCCCGCAAGCCGCCGCGACAGGTGTTCGGTGCGCAGGACGGCCATCAGGCCGCTCCGCGGATGATATCGACCGGCTGGACATGCGCAGCTTTGCGCGCCGGCAACAGCGCGGCGAGCGTCGCCGAGCACAACGCAAATGCCGCGGCGATGGCGAACTGATACCAGCTCCAGTCGAGCGGGAGGCTGATCGGATCGCTGCTGCCCGGAATCCGGAATTTGAAGCTTTCGAGGATCAGCATCATCGCGATCCCCAGCGGAATGCCGACCAGGCAGCCCACCAGCCCGAGGATGGCCCCCTGCGTCACGAAGATCAGTTCGATGTCGCCGGCGTGAAAACCCATCGATTTCAGGATCGCGATGTCGCGCAGCTTCTCCATCACCACGGTCGAGATGATGTTGTAGATGCCGAAGGCGGCGACCACGAGCACGGCGCTCACCACCGAATACATGATGATGTTGCGGATCATCAGCGTGCTCATGATGTCCTCGGACGCTTCCTGCCAGGACACCGCCTTGTATCCGATATGCGCCTCGATCCGGGCGGCGATGTCGCGAGCGCTGTAGGGATCGGCGAGCTTGACGATGATGCTGTTGATGCGATTGCTGCGCTCGAGCAGCGACTGCACGCGCTTCAGGGCGACGAAAGTCTGGCTCTGGTCGTAGCTGGCGCGGCCGGTGTGGAACACGCCGAGGATCTTGAAGGTGTGGATCTGACCGGTCGCGGCGGCGACGGTAATGTTCTCGCCGACATGCAGCGACAGCACGCGCGCCAGCTCGCTGCCGACGACGATGCCGTCCGGATTGGCGATCAGGTCGTCGATCGAACCCTGGGTCATGTAGCTCTGGATCGTGGACACCGTGGCCAGCTCGGCGGGAAGGACGCCGTTCAGCGCGATCCCGACATCCTTGCCTGCGAAACTGACGACGGCCTGGCCGGTCAGGACCGGCGATGCCTTCAGGTTCGGGATCTTGTGCAGATAGTCGAGGATGGCGGCAAAGCCGCGGATGCCGCGCGTTTCGGTCTCCGGCTTTACGCTGCGCACTTCGACGGCGCCGGGTTCGAACGCAGTCTCGACCGGCTGGAGATGCGGATTGCGGTACTCGTCCGAGATGCCGATGTGCGGCGTGTTGTCGACCAGCCGGCGGATGAAATCCGCTTGCGAACCCAGCATCATGGTCGAGATCGCGAGGAAGAACGCGACTCCGAGCACGACGCCGAGGAGCGACACCACGCTCTGCCGCTTGCGCGCAAGCAGATGCTTGAGTGCGATGGAGATGAGCAGGGGGTTCACGGCGCGGTTCCAACGACGCGCGCGCCGTTCTCGAAAGACGGATCGGGATTGAGAACGACGCTGTCGGCCGTTGCCAGGCCGTCGACGTTCTCGGTCGCGTCCTTGCCCACGATGCCGGTGCTGACGGCCTGGCGCTTGAGGCGGCCGTCACGCACGAGCCACACGGCATTGCCGCTGACCGCCGTGGCCGGC
>Ga0134126_10002596_pt1 | contig 22755 bp, 15 predicted proteins | sample KB31752_FD_96881 | JGI IMG/M metagenome (GOLD analysis project Ga0134126, IMG submission 96881) | Terrestrial soil microbial communities with excess Nitrogen fertilizer from Kellogg Biological Station, Michigan, USA - KB3-175-2 | ecosystem: Environmental > Terrestrial > Soil > Unclassified ... | reverse complement strand
TAAGCCGGGGGTTGTGGGTTCGATTCCCGCCTCGCCTACCATCAAATCCCTTGGCGCCTGTTGACCAAACCGCGCGCGCAGCAAGCGGCATCGGCTGTACCTGCCAAGCCTGGACGCTCACCACCACGAGTGTTGTCCCTTATTCCGATCCTGCCGCCGTGCAGGTGGCCTACACCGCCCCGACACGAGCGGTACCGGCATTGACCATCCTTCGCTGCTCGAGACGGCGAGCGGGTATGCACACTTTCCACGCTAAGCCTCGGCATCAAAAAACTGAACTGGACGTCCGACGGCTGGCCTTACGTCGAGTGACCTTCCATGCCTGCTCTGCCGAACAACTTGCTGGAGTTCGGAACCGCAACCGTTGCACAACTGATCGATTTCTCAGCGGGGTCTTGCGGAACGACATCCGGTGCCGGGGTTCAGAGAATCGATTTGACTCAGCCAAGGTGCGCGCCTGCGTCGGCGCAGGACCTGCCGCTCGAACGACACGGGCAAATGCCCGCCACCTTCGAGCGGAGAAGGCCCTGGTATGGCACTCAACCAGATCTACGGGCTTTTCGCTAGAATCGGTGCAGCTTTTTCAGGAAAGTTCGTGCTCCTGAAATTCGAGAAGCATATGAGCCCAGACCCGGCCAGTATCCGTTCCCTGTTGAAGCACGCCCTGTTGTTACTCGTCCTGGTGAGCTGTCTCCGTTTTCCTTTGGGTGCATCGCGGGGCGGATCGGGATCATGGCCGATGGTGAACCTCGATCCCGGAGCCACGCGCTATTCTCCCCTGGCGCAAATTACGCCCGCAAATGTCAGCCATCTGAAGGTCGCATGGATCTATCACATGAGGCCCGCTCAGCCACCGGGCAGTGCGACCGATAACGCATGGCGTCCCTCTGAAGACCAGCCGCTGGTAGTTGGCGACACGATGTTTGTGGTGACGCCCTATAGCCGGGTGGTCGCTCTGGATGCGGCCACAGGCAGAGAGAAATGGGTTTTCATCATTCCCGGTTCGGACCAGGCATCGCTGCGCGGAGCCGAATATTGGGCTGGAGACGCGACCACCGGACCGTCGCTCTTCTTCGGAACCAACCAGGGATTCCTCTATTCGATCAGCGCGGCAACCGGGAAGCTCAACACCTCGTTCGGCCACGATGGCGCCGTGAACCTCCGCACGCCCGACGTCATGAGCACAGGTGCGGACCAACTCTACATCCTGCCCTCTCCTCCGGTCATCTACAAGGACCTGGTCATCACGGGCGCAGGCACAGGAGAAGGGCGCGGAGGCACGGGCGGAGGCCTCGGTCCCGCCGGCGATACGCGCGCATGGGACATACATACCGGCAAGCTCGTCTGGACGTTCCACTCGGTACCGCGCTTCGGAGAAACAGGCCACGACACCTGGGGCGGCGACAGTTGGAAACAGCGCTCCGGCGTCAATGTATGGGGCTACATGACGCTCGATCGGGAGCGAGGCATCGTCTACATGCCGTTTGGAGCTCCCAACTACGATCGCATCGGAACCGATCGCCCGGGCGACAACCTGTTCGGCTCATCCGTCGTCGCAGCGGATGCTGCGACAGGTAGACTGCTCTGGTACTTCCAGGCGGTCCATCACGATATATGGGACTATGATACCGAAGCGCCTCCTACTCTGGTCGAAGTCCATCGTCATGGTAAGACGATTCCCGCCGTGGTCATCGTCAACAAAACGGGGCTCCTGTTCGTGCTTGACCGGCTCACCGGAAAGCCGCTGTTTCCGGTGATCGAAAGGCCGGTGCCTCCCAGTGACGTTCCCGGCGAGCATGCCTCCCCCACCCAGCCCTTTCCTGTAAGTCCCCCGCCGCTTGCTCCGATGAATGTGCAGTTGTACCACGACATTCCGGAGCACGCAGCGTGGTGCAAGGCTTACGTGGACGACCACCAGATGTTGCTGGCGCAGATGCCTTACACGCCTCCTGCATTCAATCGCTATTCGGTCACATTGCCGGGAACCCACGGCGGCGTCAACTACCCGGGTGGAGCATTCGATCCCAGGCTTGGGCTGTTTATCGTAAACGTCAACAACCTGGGCCAGCCGATGCGCATCGTGCCCGACGAGACCGGAGGCTACACCAATTCCGGGCCGTTTGCGGGAACAGCGCGGTTCTGGAATCCCGAGAATCACTTGCCATGCACCGAACCTCCCTGGGGCGAACTCGTGGCGGTCAACGTGAATACGGGCCAGATCGCCTGGCGGTCGGTCCTTGGCGTATCCGACGGGTTTCCCGAAGGGAAGCGACACACTGGTAGACCGGGTCTTGGGGGCCCCATTGTTACAGCGGGCGGCCTTACATTCATTGGAGCGACTGACGATGCCCGCTTCCGGGCCTTCGATACGAAATCCGGACAGGAGCTCTGGACTTACCATCTCCCGGTATCCGCTGAATCCATTCCCATTACCTACACGGACTCGCATCGAAAGCAGTATGTCGCCATTGTCGCAACCGGCGGAGGTTTGCTACGCGCCCCGCTGCTCAGTGATGAACTGATTGCATTCGCGCTCGACGATGGAAGGGGTTCAGCTCCCACGGTGGTTCAGGCCAGCCCGAATCCTATGGCATCCGAGCCGGCAGCCGTACCACCCGTTCTCAATGCGGCACCCCGGAAACTCGATCCGACGACAAAGGCGATAATTGCCCGGCAAGCCGCTTTGCTGCCTCAAGGACCAGGGCGCGACCTCACGATTCGCGCGTGCTCCACCTGCCACGGGCTCGACGTCGTAACGAATCAGCGCCTGAATCCGCAGGAATGGACGAATGTGGTGCAAACCATGTCTGCAAAGGGCGCCGCAGGCAGTCCCGCCGAGTTGCAACAAATTCAGTCTTACCTGGCCCAGGCATTTCCCCGCGCGGGCAGTCAAGGCAAGAAGTGAGGTTCTCTCAATCGGTTGTTCGCTGGAGCCGTCGACGGTTTGTATACTGCGTTGCATCGGGTGATGCAGCGAATTCACACCTCGGCGTGCGCAACCGGCTTCATCAAGGCAGGGAACCGCATTTGAGAAGGCTTCCCGTTTTTGGGTCTTAGGGTTGGAATATCTAAAAGGGGAAACAGAGTGCGCTATTGGATTGGTGAGGTATTGCTCGTCGCCGGCATCGCAGGTGTCGCAGTGCTCCCTGGCCAGCAGAATCAAGCGCCCGCCCATGAAGGCGTCCAGCAGCATGGATATCAGAACATGACACCTGCGCAGCGGGCGGAAGCCACGCGCGAATTCTTAGGCCTTGGCGCTGTTCCGGATAAGGTTGCTGCTGCACGCGGGGAACCCCTGTTCGTTCGGAACTGCGCATTTTGCCATGGGCAAGAGGCTCGTGGCGCTACGGGACCGAGCTTGATTACATCGGATCTGGTGCTGGAGGATGATAACGGCGAACATCTCACGCCTTTTCTCAAAAGAGGCAGGCCTGAAAAGGGCATGCCGGCATTCGCAACCATGTCCGACCGGCAGTTGACCGACATTGCCGAGTATCTTCACCTGCAGGTGGAGGACGTCGCGAACCGGGGAGCCTACCGCGTGCTGAATATCCTGGTGGGGAATGCTGCCGAGGGGAGGGCATATGTGGAGAGCCACTGCATGGAGTGCCATTCAGAGGAGACATTTGCCCATATCGCCGGGAGATTTCGCTCTGCAGATCAACTGCAACGCTACTGGATATGGCCCGCACGAAACAGCGAAGTGACAGCAATCGTTAACATGCCCGGCGGCACCGTTACGGGCCGCCTTGTGCAAATCAGCGATTTTCGCATCACGCTTGTCAATGGATCGGGTGAAACGCTCATGTTGCACCGAGGACCTGGTGTAAAAGTGCGTATAAATGACACGCTGGCCGCGCATCAAAAGATGCTGATGTCCTTGCCAAATGTCGATATGCACAACGTCACCGCCTACCTTGGCATGCAGAAATGAAACTGGTCGCGGGATTGTGCATTTCGATAGCCGCCGTGGCGCTCACGGCTGGGCCGCCCCATCGTTCGGGTGTGTCCGTGGATCCGGGCGGCATCGGGAGTGCGCCAGTGAAGAGTTGGCCCACGTTCAACGGCGACTACACCGGCGAACGCTACAGCACGCTTATGCAGATCAACGCTTCCAGCCTGAATCGGCTCGAACCGGAATGGGTCTACAAAATTCGAGACGTGGGAGCGCAGCGGGGCGCGCCGGTCCCGATCATCAAATGCACGCCACTGATGGTGAAAGGCGTCCTTTACATTACGATTCCAGATCATCTTTGGGCACTCGATGCACGCGGCGGAAATGCGCTGTGGCATTATGACTGGATCGATCACGGCGGACATCTCGTGGGACAACGGGGCGTCGGGATATGGAAGAGCACAGTGTTCTTCCAGACTCCTGATAACTGGCTTGTCGCACTGGATGCGAATACAGGAAGAGAACTATGGAGGAAGAATTATGCCGATGCACGGAAGCAATACTTCTCGACTTCGGCGCCGCTGATCGCGAAAAATCATGTGATTGTGGGAGTCGGCGGAGATGCCATGGATATGCCGGGGTTCCTCGATTCGTTCGACCCACAGACCGGAGACCTGCAGTGGACGTGGTGGTCGACGCCCAGAAAAGGGGATCCCGCGCTGAAAACATGGCCGAACGAGGCAGCGTCAGACCATGGCGGCGGAATGACGTGGATGCCGGGGACTTACGATCCTGACCTCGGCCTCCTCTATTGGCCCACTGGAAATACCAACCCGGTTTTTGCCGGACAGGGACGTCCTGGGGCGAATCTGTGGACCGAGTCGATCGTCGCACTCGACGTGGACACCGGCAAGCTCAGGTGGTATTTCCAAGTGTCTCCGCACGACACGCACGATTTTGATAATACGACCGCTCCAATCCTGTTCAACCGCACAGTGGAAGGAAAGCCGAGGAAGCTGTTGGCGCAGGCAGCCCGCAACGGCTTCTTCGTGACGCTGGACCGCGTGACGGGCAAGTACCTGTTGGTGAAGCCTTATGTTCCACTCGATTATTCATCGAGGCTTTCGGCCGAAGGAGAGCCGATTCCGATTCCCGACAAGGACCCTTCCGTTGGCGGTTCGATCAACATCGTGAATGCTTCCAACTGGCCCTCCCCCGCGTATAGTCCCAGGACCGGGCTGGTGTACGTGAACTCAGTGGAAGGCAAAGCCATCTACTATCTCACCGATAACAGCGAAAAGCCATCAGGCTACGGCGGCACAGGCGTCGGTATCGGGCGCTCAATCAGGGTGTTGCAGGCAATTGATCCGCTCACTGGAAGTGCGGTATGGACGCACCCCTATCCGAACGTGAACGACGCGCCAACCACCCTGGGGCCTAGCATTCTGACCACGGCGAGTGATCTCCTGATTTCAGGCGATGACCAGAAGAACTTGATCATCTTCAGTTCGGACAAGGGACAGATTCTGTGGCATTACGAGTTGCAGGCCAATGAATCGGGCGGCATCATTTCGTATCTCCTCGATGGCAGGCAATACATCGTATTCGGCGCCGGAGACAGCCTTTACGCGTGGAGCCTGCGCAAATGAAGCCAACCCGCGCGCGCTATGGCGTCGTCGTACTGGCGATCGGGCTGGCGGTGCTGTCGTACGTGCAACGCGTTGCGATTGCAGGTGCAGCCCTGCCGATTGCCCATGACCTGCATCTCTCGAAGGAGCAGATGGGCCTGGTTTTCGGGGCCTTCGGGGTCGGCTATGCCCTGTTCGAGCTACCCACGGGCCTGGCTGGCGACCGGCTGGGCGTACGGCGCGTCCTAGCGCGGATTGTGCTGGCCTGGTCCGCGTTCACCGCTCTGACCGGCGCAGCCTGGAACGGGGCATCACTGGTCGCCATTCGTTTCCTGTTTGGCGCCGGCGAGGCGGGATGCTTTCCGAACCTTACGCGCATGTTAAGCGCGTGGTTGCCCCCGCGCGAGCGGGTAACGGCGCAGGCGCTCATGTGGGCATGCACGCGATGGGGCGGCGCCATTACGCCTCCACTTACTCTCCTCTGCATCACGTGGTTCGGTTGGCGCCTGGCATTTGTATGCTTTGCGGCGCTCGGGGTCCTCTGGTGCGCAGTCTTCCTGGTTTGGTTCAAGGATGACCCGGCAAAGCATTCGGGGGTGAATGCAGGAGAGCGGGAGTTGCTCGTCGCATCTGCAATCCTTACGACGCGCGGATCAGAGCAGAACTGAGTAAAGCTGCTTCTGACGCGGCAAGTGGCGGCGCTCGTTCTGCAATACTTCTGCTTCTCTTATGTGTGGTACTTCTACATCACATGGCTGCCGACATACCTTCGTGAAGGGCGAGGACAATCGGCCGAGCAAGCGGCGTTTTTTGCGGTGTTGCCGCTGCTGTTCGGTGGCTTTGGATCGCTGATATCGGGGATCATCGCGAGAGCCGTTCCCAGGCGGATAATTGCTTTCGGCGGCTTTCTTGCCACGGCGGTCCTGCTGTTCGCATTCACTCGGATTCAGTGGGTGACGGCAGCGATGTTGGTGATGAGCCTCGCCAGTTTTACGAGCGATTTGACGATGCCGATTTCGTGGGATATGTGCGTGGAGATCGGAGGAGCCTATACGGCCACCGTAGCCGCCACGATGAACATGCTCGGCAATCTCGCCGGGTTTGTCGCGCCAGTGGTCGGAGGCTTGATCTTACAGAGGCTTGGGTCCGGGCCGGACGGATGGAATCTGCTGATCAAGACGATGGTGGCGGCGGCAGGCGTTTCGGCGGCGTGTTGGCTTTATCTCGATCCTGACGCAGCGCGGCGCGAGCGCGAACGAAGGCTGAATGCAGATCCGGCCATTGGACCCGATCCGGTTTCTCTTTGAGATGTGGGACGGACAAGCACCACGAAAGCGAAAAAGGAGACCCATGGAGAATAATCTGAGCGGCCGGACTGCCGTGATCACGGGCGCCAATCGTGGCTTGGGCGAGGCGATGGCGAAAGCACTGGCGGGCGCGGGCGCGCAGATCGCGCTGGTGGCGCGCGACCGCGATCGCCTCGAACGGGTGCGGGATAACATTATCGCGACCGGAGCCGTTGCGGAGCTGTTTGTCTGTGACGTCACCCGGGAAAACGAAGTCGCGGAGCTCGTCGAAAAAATCAAGATCCGCTTCGGCAACCCGCAAATCCTCATCAACAACGCAGGCATTAATTTGAGGAAGAATCTGGTCGAGTTCACGCTCGAAGAATTTCGCAGTGTATTGGACGCGAGCCTGATCTCAACATTCTTGATGTGTCGCGCCTTCGTCCCGGGAATGCAGGGGACCGGCTATGGGCGTATTCTCAACATGACCTCAATCATGAGTCACGTATCGCTGGCCGGCCGCGCGGCATACAGTTCGGCCAAGGCCGCGTTGCTTGGGCTCACGCGAGCGTTGGCGCTGGAGTTGGCCGCCGATGGAATTACTGTCAACGGCATCAGCCCCGGCCCCATCGGAACCGACATGAATCTCCAACTCATGAGCAACCCCGAAGTGAGCGCGCAATTCCTGGCGAACATACCGGTAGGCCGATGGGGAAAGGTGGAGGAGATTGGCGCACTTGCCTCCTACCTGTGCTCCAGCGCTGCTGGTTACATCACTGGAACCGACATCGTCATCGACGGCGGATGGACCGCGAGATAGAAGCGGCCTATCGCGGCGCGCCGGATGACTGCGGATGCTTCGATGGCGGTGGCACGTAATCGACCAGTAAATTGACAGGCTTGTGAGCCGCCCACGCAATTCCGCGAAGCAGCATCTGCTCGATCTGGTAATTCGAAAAATTCACGTATTCATGTCCCTGCATCCATACGAACGCGCGCGCGAGCTTCCCGTCCGGTAGCGCATGCTCGTACGTCCAGATCTGCGGGACCACCTCGCCCGCGTGGGCGCCTGCGCTCGGCGTCCCGGGAATCGCCGTGGTCGCGAGCACATGGATACCGGGCTTCTGGGCCCAGGTCATGTTGTAGAACGCTTCATCGAAAATGGTGAAGTCTGACATGCCTTTCATAATGGGGTCGGAATGATCCGCAACGGTGTAGGCAATTGGCGCTCCCAGTGTGTAGTTGACCTCGCCATGCTTCTTTGCGCCGCCAACGAGCGTGGCGAAGTACGCTGGATCTGGGCCGCACAGCGAATCATGCAGGCTGACGAGCCCGCCGCCTTGTTTCACATACTCCTCGAGCGCCGATTTCTCCTCGTGACTGAGGTACGCAGCGTCGCCCTTATAGATTATGACTACGTCAGTTTGCTCGAGAGCGCTCACAGAAGGCGCGTGGAATGCGCCATCGACCACCGCGCCATGCTCCGTGAGAATCTTGCTCCAATCAGCCAGAAACTGCGGATAGTCATGCTGGCCGGCCTCGTGCGACTTGAGCCCGGCCCAGATGTAAATGTGCATGCCATTTGGATTCTGGTTCCACGGGAGCGGTGCCTGCAGTTGAGGCGAGGATATATTGGTAGCTTGCGCGGGGGGCGCGAGCAGGATGGCCGCGATAAGCAAGATGAGTCCATGCATGGTGAAAATCCTGTGCGTCAGCCGGCCATACCTGCCGGACTGCCTCTGGCGCTAATTGAAGGTGCAAAACGGTCATCTGAAACCACAGCGCAAATCCACGTGTCGGCCGGTGCTGTAAACCCCCTGTCAGCCATGTGCCGCTTCACCTGCAAGCCAATTTGCGTATTTCAATCAGGCGAACTGTTCGAGGCTGAATCCGAGTTCGTAGTTTTCGCCGTGCTGGAGGAGTTCTTCCCAGGTCACTTCCGATTTTCTGAGCCCCGCCATGCGTCCAAGCATGCAACTGAGCGCAGTCTGGACCCCTTCGGCGATCTGGTTGTGGGCGGGTCCGGACACGATGCTGGCGATGAACGTCCGTTCTTTTTCACGGTCGGCATGTGCCAGGTTGTCAGCGAAGTTGCCGTTGGCCGCGAACTGTCCAGAACCGGGAGCGGTCGATTCGGAGTCCTGCCAGGCCCATGCGTTTTGCCCCGTAATGCGGACCGGGCCGGAATAGGGAACTGCTGCCGAGCCGTTTTCGCCGAATAACTTCAGACCAGCGTCGAAGGTGCCGTCATTTCCGAACTGCGTAGAGGAAAACGCAAAGTGAACGTTGTCGGGGTAGGTGTAATCGACCTGGTAGTTGTCCCAGCAGTCGCCGTAGTGCTTCAGAATGTTGCGGCCCCCGGTCGCTGTGGCCTTGAGCGGGCGCGCGCCGAGCATCCAATTGCACAGGTCGATAATATGAATGTTCTGTTCGATGAGAATGTCGCCTGAGAGTGCCCGATCCCAGAGCCAGTTGCGCAGCCGGTATTCATCCTTCCCTTCGCCGGGGCGTGTTTTTTCGGTCGAAGCCGGTGCGTTGTAGTTGCCGCCTACCGCTGCGATCTTTCCGAGCGCTCCGGCCTTGACCCTCTGCGCGATGGCAGCGATAGGCGGCGCGTTGCGGCACTGAAAACCAACATCCACGCTCTGGTTCGGTCGAATTCGTTTCGCAATGGCCAGCGCCTGGTTGGCCTGATGTATATCGATACCGACCGGCTTCTCGCAGTACACGTGCTTGCCGCCTGCAACACCGGCCTCGAGATGCTGTACGTGAAAATATGGCGGCGTGGAGATCTGCATCAGGTCGATCTCCTTCGACTCTGCCAACTGATGGTAAGCGTGCGGGCCGCGAAAAAGGAGCTTGGGGTCAACCGCGGCGCGTCCCAGGTCGGCGTTGACTTTATCAAAGTGCTGCTTGCCGGCTTCCAACTTGTCGGCAAAGATGTCGCCCAACGCGACAACCTGGGCCGTCGTATTCTGCGAGAAGGACACCGCCACCTGCGTGCCGCGATTGCCGCACCCCAGCAAACCCAGTCGCACAGCCGAGTTAGCTTCGTATCCGAATGCGGTCCTGGTGTTCAAAAGAAGCATGGCGGAGGCAGCCTGGCCGCCCTTTTGTAAAAATTGTCTGCGGTCCATTTGTGTCGGTCCTTTGTTCGGTTTTTCGCTCATGTCTGCGGTCACACAGATCACCCGGCCAGTTCGCGCAGAGCGTTTTCCAGGTACAGCTTTTCTCGGCGCACATCTTCAATCTGTTGCGGCCCTGACGTCTCGCGTTCGATGGTGATTGCTCCTGTGTAGCCCAAGCGGCGAAGCTTGGTGAAGACAGTTCGGAAATCTACCAGGCCGGTGCCGATCAATACCTCTTCGCCGAGCTGGCTGGGATCGGTGGGCCAGCGGCCATCTTTAGCGTGCACGCTGTGAATGTGCGGTCCGAGAATGTCGACTGCGTCCACCGGGTTTGCTTTGCCATACAGGATCAGGTTTGCGGTATCGAGCCCAACTCCCAGGTTAGGCAAGTTGACGTCGCGAATCATGCGCGACATGGTCGTCGGCGTCTCCTGGCCTGTCTCCATGAGAAACTTCTGGCCGTTGGTGTGGCAGTGCTGTGCAACGGTGCGGATGGCCTCGACTGACCCTGGATATAACGCATCCCCGGGATCCTCAGGAATGAACCCGCAGTGTGTCTGCACCTGAGATACGCCAAGCAGCGTTGCGAAATCCGACGCCTGCCGCAGCGCGTCGATGCGCGCAGCGCGAGTTGCGGGAGGCACCAAGCCAATGGTCGCCGGCCCGCGCAGGAAATTCCACTCAAGCGGAGGGGGCCCCACGACTTCAACGGTCGTCGCCACCACGTTGTACTTGGCAAGCAGCCCCTTCAGTTCCTGTGCGGCATCATGCGTGAACCTTCCGATATAGCCGTCAAGCGAGAGAAAGCAATTCGAAAATCCGAGGTCGTGTACGCGCTTGATGGTCGGTTCCGGGGCGCCATAGGGGCTCACGAGCAAGCCGAGCGCCATCGGTTTGAGGGCGGCTGAATTCGCCTGGGACGCAGCAGGATGGGGAAGGACAGATTCGGCAAGGAGTGCGGAACTGGCAGCAAGAAATGTACGGCGGTCCATCAGGTCCTCTTGCGCTCGCGGCGTTTCGAGCGGTGAGTCAGCAGTTTTTACGCCGACAGCTAATCTAATGGACCCGGCTCCGAATGACAAGGATCGAGCTATTGTGTGGGTCGCGTGATTGCGAGATCGTCGTCAGCTTTGTTTAGACTGGGAAGGCAGTGCTCGCGTGCGTCCGATGGAAATACCTCCATCAACAAGCAGTGTCTGTCCGGTGATATAACGGCTCGCTTCCGATGCCAGGAACACAATCGCGCCATCGAGATCGTTGGGCAGCCCCGGACGGCCCGCAGGAATCCGCTCGCTCAGGTATTCCACCCACTGGGCATCGTCATACATTGCTTTGTTCTGCGCCGTCTTGAACCAGCCGGGAGCAAGACAGTTCACAGTGACTCCATGTTGGCTCCAGTCGTCGGCCAGGCTCATCGTCAACTGACGGATGCCTCCACGGCTCGCACCATACGGCGCCAACCCCGCATAACCGAACACACTGGTTACCGATCCGATGTTGATGATCCGACCATATCGGCGGCAGATCATTCCGCGTGCAACGGATTGCGCCACGAAAAAACTTCCCCGCAGATTGGTATCGAGCACCAGGTTCCAGTCATCCCAGGTCACGTCGAGAGCGGGCTTGCGCACATTACAGCCGGCGTTGTTCACCAGGATGTTTATCTGACCGAACGCGGCTTCGGCATCGGCTGCCATGCGACGAATACTATCCTCGCGCCGAACATCGAGTTCGAGTGAAACAGCGCGCCGGCCCAGCGCGCGAATCTCCGCTTCAAATTCGGCAAGGCTCTCGCGGCTCCGGCTGGTCAGCACCAGGTCTGCTCCGGCTCTGGCCAACGCTCGCGCCAGATACTGTCCCAGTCCACGGCTGGTCCCAGTGACAAGAGCCACCTGACCCGAAAGGTCGAACATCGGATGACTCATTGCAGGTCGGTTCCTCCCGGGGCAAGCACTACTTTCATCAGTCCCGGCTCGCCCGCGTACAGCCGCTTGAACCATTCCGGGCCGCTGGCGAGCGGTGCTACGGCAGATATTAACGGAGCGACGCGAAGGGCTCCTCGTGCTATGCCTTCGATGGCCTTGGGGTACTCTCCCGCGGAGGCGGCCGTCCCCTGCAGCCGAATCTGGCGGCTCACCACCTTCTGCAGCGGCAGCTTGACTGCCGGCGTGACGTTTCCAATCAGCAGGACGGTCCCGCCCTTGCGCGCAGCGTCGATGGCGGCGGACACTGTTTCATCTCGGCCGACGGCCTCGAAGACCACATCCACGCCTAGCCCGTCGGTGAATTCATGGATTTGCTGAACGAGGTCGCTTCCACCCGCGTGCAAAGCATCCGTTGCGCCGAGCGATTTGGCGAGTTCCAGCCGCGATGCGTCGATGTCTGCAATGAACACGCGTTCGAAGCCTGCGAAATGGGCAGCTTGCATGGTGAGCAGGCCAATCATTCCGGCTCCGATAACCATGGCGTTATCGCGCTTATCGGTCGGACTGAGCGAGACCGCGTGGAGCCCCACTGCGGCTGGTTCCAGCAGAGCTGCCTCCGGGAACGGCATGGAGTCGGGCAATCGAAACGCGATGCGCTCGGGAACGACGACGAATTCGGCGAACGCCCCGTTCCGACGGTATTCTCCGCACGAGACGCCCAGGACTTCTCGCTGGTCGCAGAGGTTCACTTCGCCAATGCGGCAGAAGCGGCATTGGCCGCAATAGATTGTGGAATCGAACGTGATGCGGTCGCCGTTGCGAAACCGGGTTACGCCGGGGCCGGCTTCTGTCACCACGCCCGCGGCTTCGTGTCCCATGATGAGCGGCGGGATGCGCCGCCCAGATGAGCCGTCATACCCGTGGACATCGCTGCCGCAGATTCCGCAAGCCGCGACAGACACGAGCAGTTCTCCCGGCCCGGCCACCGGCGTTTCGCGGTCCAGCACCTCAAGCACGTTGTTGGCAGTCAATACGAGCGCCTGCATAGCTGCATTCTGGCACACCGGGCTTCGGGAAGACTCATACCACTTTATTGAGGCAGCACCAGAATCGTGATGGACTGGCCTGGAAAGCTGGTCGAAAGAGTGCTTGTCGTCCCGCCTCCGCTGGGTGGCGTAATGCTGAGGGGCGCGAGGGCGGTGATCTTTGTCAGGTCTGCGTTGCTGTATTGATAGACCTGCGCACTGGTGCCGGAACTCGTGAAATTGTCGATGGCAAGCGTCGAGTTGAGTGAGCCGTATGTCTTATTGATCACCACGACCGTAACCGCACCGTCTGAAGTCCGCAAGCTGCCGTAGACTGAAAGTTCTTTCTGATCCGCGCTGGCAGACTCAAGCGACATGTCGCCGAACATCGAATTCTTGCCGTCGTAATTCCGGTAAATTTCAAACGCGATCAGGCCGGGCAATTGCGTGTTCGGGTCGGGCGCTCCCCACAACGTGGCAAGATCGAGCCCATAGCTTCCGAAGATGCCGAGGATATCCGCTTGCGCCACGGCGCCGTTGATACTGTCCTGACCACCCCAGTTGTATTCAGTGAATGCGATCTTGGTTCCAGGGTAGTCATCGGCAACCCACTTCTGCGCCATGGGAATGAGTTGCGGCGCCTGCAACGGAAGGTTGCAGCTTGTACTGTAGTTGGAGTCCGTGGAGTAGTTCGGCTGCGGGTAGTAGGGATCGGTGTATGTGGGATCCCAGAACACGCGCGTGGAATTCAAGCGCACAATCTGCTCCTGCGTGTCGCCGGTCGGCCCGAGCCCCACGCCGGATCCGTTATAAGTACCGGCGAAATACGTGTGCAGGTCAAGATAGTCCAGAAGGCGAGCGCCATAAGTGGTGCTCTGGGACTTGAACTGCTGCAGATAATACTCGATGAATGGAATTCCACCGTGCGCGTTTCGGTCGACTGGGTTGGCCCAGGGAGCATAGCATGGCCCGGTACCCCAGCCGTTCTCCATGTCCTTCTTCGAGTAAAAGTAATTCCACCAGTTATCGACCACGGGGCCGCTGACGGCGGCGGTGGGATCGGCCGTTTTGATTTCCTTAGCGGTGGCGATGCCGTTATTGGTTACCTCGTCATAGGTTGACGGATTCGGATGCACGTCGCGGTGTACCGCATCCCACCACGCAGGCTCATTGTCCAGGTCATAGATGGCGATTCCGCCGTCCGCAGCTTTTCCGAATTTGCTTACCAGGTAGCTGACCCAGGCGCCGGCCCACGTTGGGTCGACCGCCTGATCTGTGAGCGTGGGATCGTTCTTCGTGATGTTGCATCCGCTTGCATCGCTGCATCCGCTCACGCCTTGCGGGTACACACCATTGCCGCAATTCGCGTTGTACGGATCGTGTCCGGTCTGCTGCGGATAGGTGGAAGCAGGGAAGCTGCAGGCGCTGCCGTTCTTCGCCACCCAGCCGAGCACCGGCACAGTGCCCATCGTTTTTGCGCCGACGGCCTGATCCGCTTCTACCTGCTGATTGAATCCGCTGGTGTCCTGCGTGCCACCGCCCGATGTCCTGTTTTCGAAGTACCAGTCTGCAGCGGCGTTCGTGAAGTCCTGCTTGTAGTTGTAGCGCGACGTCGCATCGCCGCCCCAGCGGTCCACCGGAAGATTCACAGCTTTTTCAGCATCTGCGGCGAGAGAGAACGCGTTCATGCCATAAATGTACGGACTGATGGCGTGCGTCTTCTTCGCCGCGTCCACGGTGAGGGCCGGTCCAACTGCGGCGGCCGGAGCGTTGAGATTCACGGTTACGCTCCCGCTAATCGTCGCATCCGCCGTGCTGGTGGCGGTTACAGTAACCGAGGCAGGCGCAGGATAAGGTGTGTCATACAACCCAGTAGAACTGATGGTTCCGGCGCTTAGCCCGGAGCACGATAAACAAGCCACCGACCACGTGACGTCGCTGCTGAAGCTGCCTGTTCCCTGGACTGACGCGGTGAATTGCTGCTGCGTTCCGATCGTGGCCGAGTTGGGCGTCACCGTGATTGCGGTGATCCCGCTTGAGGCCTTGACCGTGACCGACCCCGAACCGGACGCGCTGTTATAGGTCGCCGATGCTGCTGCATCTGGACTATAACTTGCGCTCAGGGTGTCGGCGCCGGCTGTCAGAGATCCGGCCGCCACTTTAATGGTAGTGCTGCCGCCGCTCAACGGGGTCGCGCTTGAGGCATATGTGCCGCTGCTCAGTTTCACAGTCCCGGTAGGAGTCGGATTGCCTGCGCCGCCGCTCACTGCGACTGCCACATTCAGATCCTGTGCGGTGGTGACACTGCTGGATGCCGGGGTTACGGTCACGGTGGGTGTCACCGCTTGCTTCTGGCCGCCACCTCCCGAATTCAAAGTTCCACCGCCGCAGGCGGCCATGAAACCGAAAAACACACTGAGCAGGAATGCAGGAAAACGTGAAGAGCGCGACATGGTCTCCGCCTTGGCGATTGCACCGTCACACCGTCCTGGATGATTCGGACAAGCATTCGGGTTCCCTGAAATGAAAGCGATTACAATCGTACATCGAAATCCATAAAAGGGGCAGAAGGGGCCGTTCGGCTGGCGAGGTCGTCTCCGAACCGGCTTGGGCTGATTCGCCATGTCAATATGGATACAGCCGACGTCTTCCTCCGCGCCTGGACTGCGCGGCGATGGACAACTTTCGGCTCATTCGATCCTGAAGAGGGCTGTATTGCATGGCTGATCCGGCGTCCATCCTCGCCCCGTTCCTTATCGAGCCGCGGTTCGTTGGCCGCGTGTGGGGATACAACGATCTCCGTCCGTGGTTCGACAAAATCGCCGGCGGGACCGGTCACTCCGAACCGCTGGGCGAAGTCTGGCTGACAGGCGATGATTGCCGCGTCGTCACCGGGCCACTTACAGGCAAGGCGCTATCGGATGCGTTTGCCACTGCGCCCGAAGCGCTGCTCGGGACCACGGCTCCGACGCGGGAATCTCCTCTGCTCGTGAAGGTAATTTTTGCCCGCGAAAAGCTCAGCGTGCAGGTGCACCCTGATGACAACATGGCCCGGAAGTATGGAGAGCCGCGGGGCAAAACCGAGTGCTGGTATGCGCTCGCCGCTGAGGCAGGCGCGAAGGTCGCAGTGGGCCTGAGGCCGGGCGTCACCATGGATGAGGTTCGTAACGGCATTCATGACGGATCGCTTGAGCTCAGCCTGAATGTCGTATCCGTAGAACCTGGCGATATGATTTTTGTAGACGCGGGCACCGTGCATGCGATCTGGCCCGGGTCCATCCTGCTGGAAACGCAACAGAACTGCGATATTACCTACCGAATGTTCGATTACGGGCGGCCGCGCGAACTGCACATCGAAAAATCCCTCGAAGCCACGCGGCTGGCTACGCGCGCGGGCAAGGTTCCACCAGTTCAGCGCGACGATCGCACCATCCTGGTCGATGTGGAGTATTTCCGGGTGGAGCGGCTTCCCGTGAACGGATCGCGGGCGTCCTCGTCGCTGGCTGGATCGGATGAGCGCGGTGGGGGGCTGTCGTACCTGTTTGCCGCGGCGGGTTCTGGGCGAATTGAGGGATATGCTTTTGAGGCCATCGAACTGCCCTCGCGCGGCATTGCGTGCATTCCGGCTTCTTCGCCGGCTTTCAATGTGCAGGATCTCGGAGAACTTGATCTGATCCGGATTTCGCCGCGGTGGCCGTGAAATCCTTTCAGGGAAGGCGGACGGCTCGCGGGTGGATCCAGCCGCCGGAATCAGATTTCGGCAAGGCGGCTCGCGGCAAACAATGCAGGGATGAGGAAACGCTCGTCGTATAGGATCGCGTGACGTGAAGGCGGTCCATGACCACGTACCGGGCACGAATGCCTCCGAACGTCTGCGGAAGATTCGCAGGAAGCCGATTTCGGTCCACATAGATCACCAGCGCCGGATCGCGCGGATCGTCGAGACTCTGTCCTACTCCCACGCCGAAAAACGCGCTGTTAACACGCATCAGGTTCCGCGCGATCTGCTGCTTGACTCGTAACGCGCGGTTCAGCGGGCCAGGGGGCAGGGCGTCCAAGGCTTCGCTATTATCGAGGGGAGCGGTGCCGAGAGCGACCTGCTCTGGCGTGGCGGAGATGACCACGGTGCGCACCCCATCGATGGCCGCGGGAATGGGTTCCTTTTCCTCGTCGGCGATATAAACCAGAATGGCCGCCGTTCCGGGCTCGTCACTGCTCTTTCCCATGCCCACACCGAGGATCCCGTTCGCCGGACTGACCATGTTGCGGGCAGCAAAGAGCGCCTGCTGGCCTCGCTGAATTTCTGAGTCACTCAGCGCAAGCATCTGTGCCCGGCGCACCGTGCTATTGCCGTAATTCACGCAGCTCACAGGATGATCGGCGCCTCCCACGTAGCTGAAGGCGAGTCCGCCGCCTGCCGCGGCGCCCAACTCGTTCAGTACCTCCGGCGCAGGATTGGCGACGCCCTGTCCCACTCCTTGTGAATCCGTTCCGCCAGCGAAGAAAAGGCCAAGGGGTTCCGCGTCCGCTGTGTTTACAACGAGAGCTCCCGAGTCTCCGGCGTCGCTGAAGCGGTCACCGCTGATGGCGATTTGATTTGTGAACACCTTGGAGAGATAGGGCCGCGTCTCGGCGCAATCGGAGTAGTAATCCACTGCGACGTCGACGTCGATGGCAGAGATTCCGCCGCACGTAAGCCCGGTGGTGCGCCCGCTCTTGGCCACACGCATCTGCAGGGTCGCGGGCTCGCCGTGGCCCGCGCTCGAGGACACGCCGGGCGGTGCTGGGGCCAGCAGGCCATCGCGTTGCCGTGTTCCCAACTCCATAATGGCGCCGGTATCCGTTACCGTGTGGCTCGCAACTTGAGCAATCGCGGCGTCAACGTTGGTGGCATGTGACTTCAGCGAGGGCCACACGAAGAGAGAAGCCACCGGGACCGTACCCGGGCCGGCACCGTTGGGGGTGCAGTTGTTGTCGATAAGGCCGGGCTGCACGATGGCGTCGCCCACTGAAGCATGATCGCTGCGCGCCAGAACGTGGTTGTTGCTCAGGATGTACTGTCGGCCGGCGTTATCCGCGACCAGGGCGCCCAGCGTTCCGCTGCAGCAGTCGGCAATGGTGTTGCCGCGGGCATCGAAGTCCGCGTTATTGCCGCCTGAGCCGCCGAGCGGCATGGCCGCGGGCAGAAGTTCCTGGTGGGCGGCGGGATTACTGGTCACCCCGGCCGAGTTCAGCAGGATCGCCGTTTTCGTCTGCGAGGAACCGCCACCAGGTCCGGCGGCGCGGGCGGTCACATAAACCACTGAGTTGCCGGCAATTAATGGCGGAGCAGTATAGGTCACACTGCAGGTGGTGAAGGCCTTCTGGCTGTGTTCGCAAGAAGGAGTGCCTAGGGCACCAGCGCTGGTGGCAGGGGTTTCAGAACCTGCCTGAACGCTGAAGTGAATGGCTGTTTCCCCTCCGGCGACGGCGAGCTTTCCGCTCACCGTAACGGAGCTGCCAGCCCCGAGGGCTGCGTTTTCCGGGGTCAGCGGCTGGAGAAAGCCGGGTGTGACGGTCAGATGCGCGGTGGCGGACACTTGCGAATCGGATGCAAGCCTTGCAGTCACAAGGACATCGGCATGGTCGGATGTGAGATAGCCGGGAGGAGTGTAACTCCCCTCTGCGTCGATGGTGCCCGGACCCGCGACCCGGTCTCCCCCGGATGCGGACCATATAACGTCCGCCTTCGATCCATTGGCCAGAATGGCGGCAAGATGCTGGACCGGCTCACCGCGCGGATTTGTGGCGTTGCACCCGGTGCAGTTCGTGTCGACAATGGAGATGCCGGGAGTGATAGAGAGTGCCGAGCTGGCCTGAACGGCGGACCGGGCGGCGGCGCCGCACCCGGCCAGCAGCGGAATGGCCAAGCCTAGCAAAGCACCGGACAGCAGCCGCTTACGGCTGGAGCAGGAGCCCAGCGGCTTACGCCGAGAACGGGAGGCCTCGAGCGAACGGCCCGGAATGTGCGTCATAACCGGCACGAGTCAGTGCACCTTCGCCGGCGCAAGCAGGGCTCTCCCGGCGAGCAGAGCAGAACTCAGTCTACTCGCGTTAAGGCCGCGCGACCACTGCAGGTAAACAGGGCGTGGAGGCGAAGCTGAGATGCGATCCCTTTCCGAACGTGGTAAAAGGCAGGAGCAGGGAGCAAGATTCAGGGTTCAGGGACCAGGAAGGGCTCTGCAGCGCCGTGTGCAATCTTCTCTGCCTGCGTCATCGCGGGGATTGGAGCGCCGGCTGAACGGTTTCGATGGTGCGAGCGATTTCGGCTACGCAGCGGTAGGATTCGAGCCGGTCCTGCTGGTTGTAAGTGTCTGTGGCCACAATGACTTCGGCGGCTCCGGTCCGCTCGACGAGACGTTCGAGGCGGGCGCGAACCGTGGATTCGGAGCCGATAATCGCGGCGCTGAGCTTGCTCATGACGGTGGCGCGTTCGGGCTCAGACCAGAGCGAATCCATGGAATCGACCGGGGGCAGAAGCTCGACGGCCTGGTTGCGGATGAGGCGGAGAAAGCGCTGCTGGGGTGTTGTAAAGAGGCGGCGCGCTTCGCCATCGGTTTCCGCGGCAATGATCTGGACGCCAATCATTAGATAAGGGCTTTGCAGTGTGTCGCTTCGCTGGAAGTTTCTGTGGTATAAATCGGCCGCGGCGTAGAGGGAGTCGGGTGCAAAATGGGCGGCGAACCCGAAAGGGAGGCCGAGGCGGGCGGCGAGTTGCGCGCTGAACAAGCTGGAGCCGAGCAGGGTAACAGGGACTCCGCTGTTCTGGCCGGGGATGGCTTTGACGGCCTGTCCCGGCCGGGCGGGAGCGAGGTAAGTGGTAAGTTCCTCAAGGAGTTCTGGAAAGTCCTCTCCGGACTGCTGGAGGCTGCGGCGAAGGGCGCGCATCGTGTGGAAGTCGCCACCGGGGGCGCGGCCGAGTCCGAGATCGATGCGGCCGGGGTAAAGGGCTTCGAGTGTGCCGAACTGTTCGGCCACGACGAGCGGGGCGTGATTCGGTAGCATGACGCCGCCGCTGCCCACGCGTATGGTGCTGGTGGCGCCGGCGATGTGGCCGATGAGAACTGGAGTGGCAGAGCAGGCAAGTCCTTCAATCGAATGATGCTCGGCGAGCCAGAAGCGCTTATATCCCCACTGCTCGGCGTGGCGGGCAAGGTCGACGGAGCGTGCGATGGCTGGACCCGGGCCTTCGCCGGGCTTCATAGGTACGAGGTCGAGGACGGACACAGACAAGGGCGAAGGCATGGGTATTGGATGCTGGAGGCGGGGAACTTGGAGCAGCTACTAGCTACTAGCTTCTAGCCGCTACCTGCTAGCTTGCTTTGGCTCCGGGCTTCGCTCCTTGCTCTCGGTTCAAGTCTGGTTCCTGGGTGGGCTTGCGCGGAAGGCGAAACCACCCTGCGTTCCTGGCGCAGGCGAGGAATGCGGCATTCTGGAAATTTCCATAAAATGCCGGTCGATACCGATTTTCTATAACTTACTGAATCTGTGTCGCTTACCTGTCTTGCACCGAAAGTGGGTACTACATAGGGGAGGGGGGTAGGAAAAAATTTTTACCTGGCCCTTCACGGCAAACTCTCGGATCTCTCCGGGAGCAAAGCTACAGTAGCAGTCCCGCGGAAGGGTCGATGTGATGGCGGATACAGGTGGTGAGAGGCAGGGATAGGGAGAAGGGAACAGGGATCAGGGAACAGCGGACAGTGAGACAGAGAGGGACAAAGAGACTGAGGTACAGGGGTAGGGGGTGCCCATTTTCGCTGGGGCCGGAAGCTGGTTCGGTGGTGGATAGGGGGTGCGGGAATCGGAAGGACGAGATTGTGTGCCCGCTTGTGGGGCGAAGGTTCTGCGCCGTTCGGCTTCTGGATTGTTGGCGCGGGCCCCAATCTCGGCGATGCTCACCGGATCGGCTGACTTCCTGTCCTATACTTGCGAGTTCCTGCAAAAGAGGCATTCACACGTCATGAAGATAAGCATTCTTGCTGCGTTCCTTTTTGCTACCTGTGTGGCGGCGCCTGCCCAGCCTGCGGTTTCTCGGAGCACGATTCAGACAGTCCTGAGCTTTGAAGACCAAACCGGCACCGCGCTTAGCGGCTGGTATGCGAATCCGGCCGGCACCGTCTCAGTAGACGACAAAGTCTTCCACACCGGTCGGCGTTCTGTGCGGCTGGAGCGCGATGCTCATTCCGACGGCACGTTTTCGGTGATCACGCGCAGCCTTCCTGTCGATTTTGAGGGGGGCACGGTTGAGCTGCGCGGATACCTGCGATTGAACGAGATTTCCGGCAACGCCGGTCTGTGGCTCCGGGAGGACGCTGATGGCCGAATGCTCTCGCTGGAAAACATGGACTCGCAGCAGGTGAAGGGAACGCACGACTGGGCGCAATACCGCATCACGCTGCCGATCAATCCCCGTGCTCAGCAGCTTTTATTCGGCGTGCTGGCCTCAGGCACCGGGACGCTGTGGGCAGACGATCTCGAGTTGCTGGTGGATGGGAAGCCAATCGCGCAGGCCACGGGGCCCGCCTTGCCCGAAGATCACGATTTCGATTCCGGCTCCCGCATCGCGATCGATAGCCTCACTCCGGTGCAGGTTTCAAACCTGGTCACGCTGGGCCGCGTCTGGGGATTTCTCAAATACCACCACGAGGCGATTACCGCAGCACGGCGGCACTGGGATTACGACCTGTTTCGCATCCTGCCTGCGGTTCTGACGGCGCCCGACCGCACCCAGGCCAACGACGCGCTTCTCGCCTGGATCGACAAGCTTGGCGCCGTGCCACCGTGCAGTTCCTGTATCTCCGCGCCGTCCGGCAACCTCGACACCAAGCCTCAGCTCGAATGGATTCACGACCGTTCCATGCTGGGCCGGGCGCTCAGCGAACGTCTCGAGTCCATCTACGCCAACCGGACCGGGAAGCAGTTCTATGTCTCGATTGCCGGCACCGGCAACCCAAGCTTCGATCGCGAACTCGGCTATCCGCAAATCACTTTTCCTGATTCCGGCTACCAACTGCTTGCTCTCTTTCGGTGGTGGAACATTGTTCAATACTGGGCGCCGGACCGCGACGTTGCGAGGCAGGATTGGCCCGCCGTGCTTGCCGAATTCATTCCCAAACTGGCCCTCGCGAAAGACAAGACGGCGTATCAACTCGCTCTTTTCGAACTCATCGCGAAGGCCAACGACACGCACGCGAATCTATGGAGTTCGATGGCCGTTCGTCCGCCTGTTGGCGATTGCGCTCTCCCGGTTGTGCTCCGATTCATTGACAACAAGCCGGTCGTCTTTCGCGCCGAGCCGGCGAACAGCAGCTTACAGCAGGGCGACATTCTAGACAGTCTCGATGGGGTCCCGATTCCATCCCTGATTGAGAAATGGGCCAGGTATTACGCGGACTCGAATGAGGCCGCGCGCCAGCGGGATCTGGCAGCCAATCTCACCCGAGGCGCCTGCGGAGCGGTTGCGGTGGAAGTGACCCGCGGCGGGCATCCGGTGGAGATTCGCGGCACACGCACCGCATCGAAGCCGACCTTTGCCACGCACGATCAGCCGGGCGACACGTTTCGTCTGCTCTCACCGGAGGTTGCCTACATCAAGCTTTCGAGCATCAAGGCGGCTGACCTTCCCACTTATTTTGAAAAGGCGAAGAACACAAAAGGCCTGATTGTCGACATCCGCAACTACCCGTCGGATTTCATGCCCTTCGCCATGGGTGCTTACCTGGCTACCAAACCTACGCGCTTCGTGACTTTCAGCCACGCCGATCTGGCGAATCCCGGTGCGTTCCACTTTGGCGACGGCCCGCTGATCGAGCCCGGCCCCGTTCACTAC
>Ga0134126_10002595_pt1 | contig 22759 bp, 24 predicted proteins | sample KB31752_FD_96881 | JGI IMG/M metagenome (GOLD analysis project Ga0134126, IMG submission 96881) | Terrestrial soil microbial communities with excess Nitrogen fertilizer from Kellogg Biological Station, Michigan, USA - KB3-175-2 | ecosystem: Environmental > Terrestrial > Soil > Unclassified ... | reverse complement strand
GACGGAGTGGCTCGCCGAACACCTCGCCGATCCAGGGCTGCGCCTCTTCGACGTGACCGTGCACCTGCGGCCGGCGACCCCAGGTCCCTATACGATCGAGAGCGGGCGCGCGGACCACGAGGCCGGCCACGTGCCGGGCGCGGCCTTCCTCGACCTGGCGCGCGATCTCTCGGACCCCGATGCGCGGCTGCCCTTCACCAGGCCGTCGCCGGAGCGCCTGGCGGCGGCGCTCGGCGCGGCGGGCATCGGGCCGCGGAGCCTCGTGGTCGCCTATTCCGCGACGACGCCGATGTGGGCGACGCGGCTCTGGTGGCTGCTGCGCGGCGCCGGTTTCGACAAAGTCGCCGTGCTCGACGGCGGGCTGGCCAAGTGGAAGGCCGAGGCTCGTCCGCTGGAGACGGGCGAGCGGCGCTATTCGCCGGCGCAACTGACGCTCGCGCCGAAGCCGGACGCCTGGGCCGACAAGGAGGCCGTGTTGGCGGCGGTCGGCGACGGCGGCATCTGCACCATCAATGCGCTGTCGCCGAGCGTCCACAGCGGCGAGTCCGCCACCAACTACGGCCGCAAGGGCCACATCGCCGGCAGCCGCAACGTGCCCTACGCGGCCCTGCTGAAGCCCGACGGGACCTACCGCGACGACGCCGACCTCCGCGCGCTGTTCGATGGCGTCGGCGCCTTCGAGCGGGCGCGGGCGATCTGCTACTGCGGCGGCGGGATCTCGGCGACCATGGACGCTCTGGCGTTGACGCGCCTCGGCCACCCATCCGTCGCCGTCTATGACGGCTCGATGTCGGAATGGAGCCGCGATCCTTCGCTGCCGATGGAGCTGGGCGCATAAGTCGAGGCTGCCCTCCTGAGAGGAGCCGGTCGAACCGCCATCGCGTCAAGCTTAGCGGGATCGATTCCGCATCGTAGCGAGCAGTCGCTCGAATTGGTCGCGATAGTTGCGGCTTTTTCGGACAGTAGACACCAGCGTTATTGGACTCACATCAACGACAACAGCCCGGCTTGATTATCTGACATCCGCGTGATCTGGCGCGAAAACCAGACGTAAACTGACAGTTTGCCGCACCGGACGCAGGTCGCCTCGCTGGAACCGACCTGCTAACCACCGCATCGGCGCGCGGGTCTGCGGGAGGGCGGCGCGTCGGAACCGCTCCCTTAGTCCGGGAGCCCCGACAACCCGCAGCCCCAAGAGGCTCAATGAAGACGACACCGGCCGCCTCGGCCGCGTGGGGGCCCTCCCGCGCGTCCACCTACGCGATCACCCTTCCTCTCGCGCTGGCGGCCGCCGCCGTCGCCTTGACCCCCGCCTCGCAGCTGCAGAGCTTCGCGCTGGATCCGTTCAGCCCCCCTGCCATCGCGCCGGCCAGCACCGACACCAACCTCGCCGCCGCCCCACCGTTCTACCTGCACGCGGCAACTTCGGCCGAGGCCGCCCGCGCGGTCCGCTGCCTGACCGACGCCATCTACTACGAGGCCGCCAACCAGCCGGTGGAGGGACAGCGCGCCATCGCGCAGGTGGTGCTCAATCGCGTGCGCGATCCGCACTTCCCGAAGTCGGTCTGCGGCGTCGTCTACGAGGGCTGGGCGCGGCGCACCGGCTGCCAGTTCTCGTTCGTCTGCGACGGCTCGATCCGCCGCCGGCACGCTGACCCGGTCGCCTGGAACCAGCTGAAGCCACTCGCCGAGCAGGCGCTGAACGGCTACGTGGTCCCGGAGGTCGGCTCGGCGACGCACTACTATGCGCAGTACGTGCGCCCGAACTGGGAAGGCACGGTCGCCAAGATCACCCAGATCGGCGCCCACATCTTCTGCTCGTGGCAGGGCCGCGCCGGCTTCGTCAGCGCGCTGGACGAAGCCTATCAGGGCGGCGAATTCGCTATCTCCGACGCGGTGCTCGAAGGCGAGGGGCAGCCGGCTCCCAGGCAAGCGGTGCTGACGAAGGCAGTCTCCAGGAAGCTGGTCTCAGGCAAGACGCTCGCCCGACACCGACTCGGCCGCGTCACCGGCCGCTTGCGCGTGGCCTCGAGCGATCACGGCGACGCGAAAGCCTGATCCGGCCTCCCGGCGCCCCACCCAACTTTACCCCCCCGCGACGTTGGTTGCCCTCCGAAAATCGGCTAAGGGTCGCCCCGCATCGCCAGCGCCGCCGGTGGAAAGGGAAGACGCCATGACCTTGAGGATCAATTCGGTAGCCCCGGACTTCACCGCCGAGACCACGCAGGGAACGATCCACTTCCACGACTGGATCGGCGACGGCTGGGCGGTCCTCTTCTCGCACCCGAAGGACTTCACGCCGGTCTGCACCACCGAGCTCGGCTACATGGCCCAGCTGAAGCCGCAGTTCGACAAGCGCAACACCAAGATCATCGGCCTCTCGGTCGACCCGGTCGACAACCACGCGCGCTGGGCCAAGGACATCGAGGAGACGCAAGGCACGGCGGTCAACTACCCGATGATCGGCGATCCCGAGCTGAAGGTCGCCAAGCTCTACGACATGCTGCCGGACGACGCCGGGGCCACCTCGGAGGGCCGCACGCCGGCCGACAACGCCACGGTGCGCTCGGTGTTCGTCATCGGTCCGGACAAGAGGATCAAGGTGATGCTGATCTATCCGATGAGCACGGGCCGCAACTTCGACGAAGTGCTGCGCGCGCTAGACTCGGCGCAGCTGACCGCGCGCGAGCCAGTGGCGACGCCGGTGAACTGGAAGCCGGGCGACGACATCATCATCCCGACGTCGGTCACCGACGAGCAGGCCAGGGCCAAGTGGCCGGAAGGCTTCAAGACCCTGAAGCCCTACCTGCGCATCGCGCCGCAGCCGAAGGGGTGACGCTCTAGCCGCGAGCGCGCACGGCGGTTCTGCGGGGAGGCGGGCCATGATCTTCGAGACCTTCGCGGCGGGCGGCTGCAAGTCCTACCTGGTCGGCTGCGAGGCCACCTGCGCGGCGGTGCTGATCGACCCGGAGATCTCGCTCGACGACCACTATGCCGGGGCCGCCAGACGCTGCGGCCTGCACATCCGCTACGTGGTCGACACCCACACCCACGCCGACCACTTCTCGGCCAGCCGCGCCCTCGCCAGGCGGTTTGGCGCGCCGCTCGTCATGCACCGCCTCGCGGTCTCGCCGCATCCCGACCTGCGGCTCGACGACGGCGACATGCTGGCGGTGGGGAACCTGCGCCTCAAGGCGCTGCACACGCCCGGCCACACGCGCGATTCCATGTGCCTGGTGATGGACGACCGGGTCTTCACCGGTGACACGCTGCTGATCGGTGGCACAGGCCGCAGCGATCTGCCCACCGGCGATCCGCACGCGCTTTACGAGAGCCTGTTCGACAAGCTGCTGAAGCTGCCCCCGGAGACGCTGGTCTTCCCCGCGCACGACTACAAGAACCTCGGCCACACCACCATCGGCGCCGAGCTCGAGAGCAACCCGCGCCTGCAGAAGACGGGCCGCGCCGAGTTCGTCGAGATGATGGAGAAGCTCGACCTGGCCGCGCCGACGCACCTCACCGAGGCGCTACGGGTGAACCTCAGCGGCGGCAAGTCGGTGGCGCAGTTGCTGGCCGAGGCCGGCGAGAAGGTGCCGTTCATGTCGCTGGCCGAGCTCAATGACCGGCTGGGCAGCAACAGCCGCGACCTCGTGGTGCTCGACCTGCGCGAACGCGACGCCTTCCAGGCCGCCCATATCCCGGGCGCCCGCCACCTGCCACGCGGCCAGCTGGAGCTGCGCGTCAACACCGAGCTGCCCGACCCCACCGTGCGTATCGTCACGGCCTGCGAGTTCGGCAAGATCTCGACCCTGGCCGCCGCCACCTTGCGCGAGCTCGGCTTCCTCCGCGCCGCCGCGCTGGACGGTGGCATGCAGGCCTGGCGCGAAGCCGGGTACCCGCTGGAGAGCTAATCGCCCGACGCCGCCCCCGCCGCCAGCGCCTCGAACGCGGCGATCACGTCCTCGCGCCGCACGTCGTTGGGCGACAGGATGAACTGCCAGACGACGCCCATCGCCAGCGCCTGGATGGCGAGCGCCAGCGCGTGCGGGGCGATCGCCAGCCGCGCGCCGTACTGCGCCTCGAGGTCGGCGGCGATCTTGGCGAACATCCCGCCGTAGACGCCCGCGACCGCGGCGCGCTGCGCCGGGTCCTTCACCGCATAGAGCGCATAGCCGATCACCATCTCGCCGCCGCGCGCGCCGGCCGGCAGCTGGTCCAGCAGCCGCTCGGCGAACGCGCGCAGCTGCGCCTTCAACGGCATCAGGGCGCTGAAATCGCGACCAAGCTGCATGCCCTGCGAGCCGATTGCGGCCTGCATCAGCTCGTCGCGCCCGGCGAAATTCGAATAGATCGAGCCGCGCGTGACGCCGGCGAGGCGCGCGATCGCCTCCAGGCTGGCGCCGTCGAACCCCGTTTCCTCGATCACCGCCAGCGTCGCGGCGATCAGCTTCGCCCGCGTGCGCTCGCGCTTGTCCCCCCGCCGCTTCGGCGACTCAGCCATGGCCTTGATTGTACATCGTGCATAATATACGGATCGCATATTACGAGCGAGGGCGATCATGGGCGCGCCGCCAGCCAGTCCGCCGATCGGGGAAGCGGTTCGGGCCGCGCTCAGGGACGCCGCCCTTTCCGCCGTCCTGCTGCTCGCGCCCGCGGCGCCGCTGGGAACCTGGCTCTGGCCGGCGGGCCTCGTGTTCGTCGCCGCCAATGCCGCGTTTCAGCTGGCCAGCAACCTGGCGCTCGCGACCTGGCGGCCGGCGCATTTCCGCATCCGCCAGCAGAGCGTGGTCGCCGCCCGGGGCAGCGGCCAGCCGCGTGTCGATGCGATCGGCTCGGCGATCCTGGTCGGCGTCGCACTGGGCTGGACGGCGTTCATCCCGCTCGACGTCTTCCGCCTGCATCTGTTGCCGACGCTGCCGCCGTGGCTCAGTTGGGTCGGCGTCTGCGCCGCAGTGCTAGGTAATCTCGTGACGGTGCTGGCGGTGTGGGAGAACCGGTTCGCGACACCCAACCTGCAGGACCAGACGGCCAGCGGCCAGCAGGTGGTGCAGAGCGGGGTCTACGGCCTCGTCCGCCACCCGATCTATCTCGGCTACGCGCTGCAGATCGGCGGCCAGGCGCTCTGGCTCGGCAGCACCGCGGCCGCGCTGATCGGCGTCGGCATCTACCTCGCCGCCACGCTCGGGCGCATCCGCATGGAAGAGCGCGACCTCAACGCCCGCCTCCCCGCCTACGCCGCCTATGCGAGGCGCGTCCGTGGCCGGCTCATCCCGTTCCTGTTGTAGTTGCGCGCCAGCTAAGCTTGGTGCTTGGCGTCGTCGTGAGTAGAGAGGGCGGATGAACTGCCCGAACTGCGGAACCGCGCTCGAGCCGGCCAAACGTCATGGCGTCGAGGTCGAGGTCTGCCGGTCGTGCCGGGGACTCTGGCTCGACGCCAGGGAGCTCGACCAGCTCGAGGACGAGGCGTTCGACCTCGGCGACACGGAGAAGGGCACGCTGGTCTTCGCGCGCGAGCCGTCGACGCGGCTCTGCCCGCAATGCGGCGGCGTGCTGCAGGGCTTCCAGTACCGGCTCTACGACCTGCCGCTGGAGTTCTGCGAGCAGGGCCACGGCTATTTCCTCGACGCGGGCGAGGACGACCGGGTGCTGGCGCTGATGCGCGAGGAAGAGAAGCGGCTGAAGCGCTCCGACAAGGCCGAAACCCGCTGGGCCGCTCACCTGAAACACCTGCGCTCGGGCGCCTTCTTCGAGAAGCTGAAGAACCTGCTGAGCTAGGGGGCGCCTCGCGGCGCTCCCCTCCCCGTCGCTGGGAAGGGGCTTTTCATTTCGCCTCGTCCAGCCGCGCGAACGCGGCCTTCAGCGCACGCATCGCCTCGACGGCGCGCGGGATGCCGGAATAGAGCGCCAGGTGGTTGACGATCTCCTCCAGCTCGGCGCGGGTCAGGCCGTGGCGCAGGCCTCCCGGGAAGTGCACGTCGAGCTCGGCCGTCGCGCCCAGGGCGACCAGGATGGCGATCACCACGATCGAGCGGTCGCGGCGCGACAGCTCCGGCCGGCTCCAGATCTCGCCGAACGCCCATCGGTAGGCAGTGACGCCCAGCTCGCCGAGCAGCGCCTGCATTCGGGCGAGGCCCTCCTCCGCGGGGATCGGCTGCGCGGCGCCGGCGATCGTAGTGAGCACGGCCGCCCCGTCGCGGTCGCGCTCCGCGTCCGATTTGGCGGCCGACGGCTTGCGCTCCGGCAGTTGCTCGACCTTCAGCGCCTCGCGCAGGCCCGCGTCGACCTTCCGGCTCGCCGCCATCGCCGCGGGGAAGCCGGCGTAGGCCGCCACGTGCGGCAGGATCTCTTCGATCTCGATCTGGGTCAGACCGTTGCGCAGCCCGATCTGGGTGTGCAGCACCAGCTCGTCGTCGCGCGCCTGCGCGGCGAGCGTGGCGATCACCATCAGCGAGCGGTCGCGTCGGGGCAGCTGCGGCCGCGCCCACATCTCGCCGACCACGTCGTAGGCCATCGAGCCCAGCGGCCCCTGGCGGCGCCCCAGCGCCTCGGCCACCCGCTCAGGCTCGCCGGCCGGAAAGAAGATGCGGAAGCTCTCGGCCGCGGCCGCCCGCCGCTCCGCGTGGGTCCTGGACGCCGGCATGCTCGCCTCCCTCGTTGTTCACGGGCCGCGTGGGCCGCGGCTCACCTCAGCTTCAGGAACGCCGGGTCGCGGAACGGCTCGCCTGCCTTCATGCGCTTGTGGAAGCCGCTGACATTGGGCCCGGCGCCGCCGTCGCGCGGGTCGTAGACCGCGTCCTCGCCGAAGAAGCGCAGCGTCAGCGTGCGCCGCCGCGTCTGCGGATGCGTGGGCGCGCCACCGTGCAGCGTCTTCGGGTGGAAGAGCACCACGTCGCCGGGCTCCGTCGCAAACGAGACGATGTCCCAGCCGCTGCGATCGGCCTCGATGTCGGGCAGCCGCGGCAGCGGCGAGTTGGGGTGGGTGGGCAGCGTGTCGTCGTTCGGGTCGAAGCGCGAGCCGTTGTAGAGGATGCCCTTGTGCGAGCCGCGCACGAACTCCAGCGAGTCTTGCTCCGTGGTCGGATCGAAGGTGATCCAGGCCACCGCCAGGTCGTCGCCGGCGATGGCGAGGTAGGACGAATCCTGGTGCCAGGGCGTGCGGCGCGTCTCGCCGCCCTCCTTCAGGAACACCTGCTCGTAGAAGAACCAGACGTCGTCCGTGCCCCAGATCCCGGCGATCTGCGCCGGCAGCGGCGAGGCCTCAAGCATCCCGCGGTAGCCTTCGAGGCAGCGCGGATTGAAGAGGTCGTTCAGGAAGACGCCCTCGCCTTTCTGCGGCAGTCGGCTCGCGCCCGGACCCGGATTGGCGAGGCTCCACTCGTAGGCTTCCTGCGCGGAGGCGAGCGATGCGGGATCGAGCGCGTCTTTCAAGAGGACGACGCCATCCTCTTCGTACTGGCGTTGCAGCGACATGCCGGGGATAGTCGGCGTCTTCACGTGCAGTAAGGCAAGGGCGAGCGTTTCAGTGGCGGAGACGAGGCAACAGGCGGCGCAGCCAGCGTCGATCGTGCCAGGCGGCGACCAGGACTGGGCCGAGCTGGCGCCGCTCGCCAAGCTCGCCGCCTGGATGGACGACCGCGGCCTCGGCGACGGACCGATCGAGCACCCGCGCCTCCTGCCCGGCGGCACCCAGAACATCCTGCTGCGCTTCTCCCGCGCCGGCCGAGAGTACGTGCTGCGCCGGCCACCGAAGCACCTGCGCGCCAACTCCAACGAGACAATGCGGCGCGAGGCGCGCGTGCTGGCGGCGCTGGCCGGAACCGACGTGCGCCATCCGGCGCTGATCGCCGCTTCGCCAGAGGAGGATGTGATCGGCGCGGCCTTCTATCTGATGGCGCCGATCGACGGCTTCTGCCCCCGGGACGAGATGCCGGCGCTGCACGCCGGCGACCCGGCCATCCGCCACGAGATGGGCTTGCAGATGTTCGGCGCGATCGGCGCGCTGGCGAACGTCGACTGGCGCGCCAACGGGCTGGACGGGCTCGGCAAGCTCGACGGCTACCTCGAGCGCCAGGTCCCGCGTTGGCGCGCCCAGCTCGAAAGCTACCACGAGCACGCCGGCTGGCCGGGGCTCGCCGGCTTGCCGGGCGTCACCGAGATCGGCCGGTGGCTGGAGGAGCGCCGCCCGCCGTCGTTCAAGCCCGGCCTGATCCACGGCGACTTCCACTTCGGCAACGTGCTCTTCCGCCGCGACGGACCCGAGATCGCGGCGATGGTCGACTGGGAACTGACTACGCTCGGCGACCCGCTGGTGGACCTGGGCGGCGTGCTCTCCGGTTGGCCGCCCGACGGCGCGGACGCCGGCCCGGTGAAGCCCTGGAGCGGCTTTCCCACCCGCGCCGAGCTGATCGACCACTATGCGAAGATCACCGGCGCCGACGTTTCCCGCGCCGACTGGTACGAGGTGCTGGCCTGCTACAAGATCGGCTGCATCCTCGAAGGCACCTACGCCCGCGCCTGCGCCGGCAAGGCCCCCAAGGTCACCGGCGATTACCTCCACAACAACACGCTGGGGCTGTTCAAGCGGGCGCTGGAGAAGATCGGGGGGTAGCGCGACCTCGCGCCTCGGCCTGCTACGCCACGCGCGGCGCGGGCCTCCAGGGCATGACGACAATCACCACGCGGCGGTTGGCGGCGCGCCCCCCGGATGTCTCGTTCGAGGTGACCGGCATGCCCTCGCCGTAGGAGGCCGCGCTCATCCGCAGCAGCGAGACGCCCCCGCGTGCATGCAGATAGTGCAGCACGGCAGTCGCGCGGCGTTCGGCCAGCAGCAGGTTGTGCGGGTCGGTCCCTGTCGCATCGGCGTAGCCGACCGCCTCGATACGCACCTCGTGCGCGGCGGGCTTCAGCTGATGGGCGAAGCGATCCAGCGAGCGCATCGCCTCTGGCGTGAGCGTGAAGCTGTCGCTGTCGAACGAAACGGTCTCGTGGGTCGCCATGAGCGCACGCGCGGCCTCGCTGGCGACGTGGCGATGACGATGGCGGTTGTTCGCGGCGCGGGCGTGGGCGCTGGCGGTCACTGGCAGCGCGGCGGCCACGAGCGCAGCGACGAGCGGAAAGGCACGGGTTCGCATGTCCATCCCCGGGACTGGCCCCAGCCAATGCTCAGGCTGCGCGCCCAAGCAGGAGCCGTCGATAGGGCCGACCCACAAACATGCCGAGTGTGGCCGCTACCTCACAGCGCCCCACCCTCCTCCGCTCTTCTCCGCGGAAGCGCCGGTTTAGGGCCTCAGCCCATCTTGAAGACTTCCAGCGCGGTCTTGCCCACGATCTTCTGCGCGTTCTCGACGCTGGTGGCGTCGAACACCGCCTGGATGGCGCTGCGGGTGTAGCCGAACGTCGATTCCTGGTGCGGATAGTCGGACGACCACATCACGCGGTCGGGGCCGATGCGGTGCAGCAGCTCGAGGCCCGCCGGATCGGTCATGAAGGTCGCGTAGCAGTGGTTGAACCAGTACCAGCTCGGCGGGTGCGCCAGCTTCGGGTTCATCACTGTCGGGAACGAGTTGTAGATCATGTCGGCGTCGTGGAGCATCGACGCCACCCAGCAGATGCCGCCCTCGGCGAACACCACCTGCAGGTTCGGGAAGCGGTCGAACACGCCGCCAAAGGTGAGCTGCGCCCAGATGTGGCGGAAGCCCTGCATCTGGGTCAGCACGAAGGTGCCGGCCGCGCCGGGCGCCGCGGTGGGGATCGCCTCGCCGATGTGGAAGCAGAGCGGGATGCCGCTCTCGGCCACCGCCTCCCAGAAAGGATCGAGCTTGGGGTTGGAGTACTGGATCGGCTCGCCGTCGACGTCGTCGCCCGGCTTGATCGGGACCATCAGGCAGTGCGCGCCCAGCGCCTGGCAGCGCACCACGCTCTCCTTGGCCAGCGCCGGATCCCAGTAGTTGGGCACCATCACCGGGAAGAGCCTGCCCTTGCCGGCCGCGCAGGCCTCGGCGATCGCCTCGTTGTAGGCGCCGAAGGTCTCGGCGCGGTTCATCATCTTGCCGAACATGAAGAGGCCGAAAAGCCGCTGCGGGAAGATCAGCTCCTTCTCGACCCCCTCGATATCGAGGTCGGCGAGCCGCGCGTCGATGCTGGTCATGCCAGGCGTGCATTCGAGCGACGTGCAGAGCGCCGCGGCCAGCGCCGGCGGTGTCATCTCCCGGCCGGCGACGCTCAGGTGGTAGCCGCCGTCCTTGAACGCCATCCTGGGCGCCTGCTCGCGCAGGTCCTCGGGGAAGCGGTCATACCAGTAGTCGCCCTCCAGCATGTGGCTGTCGGCCGAGACGATGACCGTGCCCGCCGGCCACGGCCTGGTCGCGGCCTGCGGCTTGCGTTGCGGCGACAGCGCGATCCCCACCATCTCGGGGATCTCCAGCACGAACGAACCCTGCGGGGCGTCGTCGGCCATGGTCGTTCCTCCTGGCGGCCTTAGCGGCCGCTCACCTTAGTTCAGCGGGCAGATTACGCCTGACTTCGCGTCGGTGTAGCGGCCCGACTCCCAGGCCACTTCGCCGTTCACCACGACCGCGTCGACCCCGGCAGAGTCGCGGACGTAGCGCATGCCGTCGCCCGGCATGTCGAACGCGGGCTTCTCCGGCCCGCGGCCGATGCTGGCGGCGTCGAACACCACCACGTCGGCGGCGTAGCCCTCCTTGAGCTCGCCGCGGTCCTTCATCCCCCAGATCCTGGCGGTGTCGGAGGTGATCTTCTGCACCGCGTGCTCCAGCGAGAGCGCGCCGGCCTCGCGGACGAACTCGCTGAACAGGTAGCCGGTGTCGCCATAGGTGGCGAACGAGGCCAAGTGGGCGCCGCCGTCGCTGGCGCCGATGTGCACCAGCGGATTGGCCAGCATCGGGCCGATGCGGTCGGTGGCGTCGTGGCCGCGGCTGGCGGCGACGAAGGCCACGTCGAGGCCGTGCTCGAGCGAGACCTCGATCAGCGCGCGGGCGCAGCTCTCGCCGCGCTCGGCGGCGATCTCGCCCAGCTTGCGGCCGGCCAGGTGCGCCGGCGCCTCGTCGCCGCCGCGCACCACCAGGTCGGCCAGCATCGCCGCGCCGCCGTCGGGCCCGGCGTCCTCGACCATCTTGGCCGAGGTCTCGGGGTCCTTCAGCGCCGCGATGCGCTGATCGAGCGGCTGGCGCAGGATCCGCACCCAGCGCGGCAGCCGCGCGAAGAACAGGCTGGGCCGCAGCAGCGAGAACGAGATGTCGATCGGCCGGGTCTGCATCTGCGGCCAGACCTGCGCGCCGCGGGCGAACTGCTCGGCGACGCGGGCCAGCACGCGCGGCACGTTGTCGGGCGTGAAGCGGCTGTCGAACAGCGGCGAGAAGGTGGTCGGGATGCCGTGCTTGATCGACAGCTCCGCCAGTTGGTCGACGCGGGCGATGGTGATGTCGGTGGCGTAGAACTCCGGCACGATCTGCAGCATGCGGCCGCGCTCGCCGAGCACGGCGGAGAGCGCATCCAGCTCCTCGAAGGCGGCGAACCGCGAGGGCACGGGGCGGCCGTGCTCGTCCATGTCGACGAAGCTGGTCGACATGCCGACCGCGCCGGCGTCGAGGCTGGCGCGCAGCACCTCCTGCATCGCAGCGATCTCGTCAGGACGGGCGGCGCGCTGGTTCGCGTCAGGCCCCATCACCCAGAGCCGGATCACGCTGTGGCCGACCAGCGGCGCGACGTTGATCGACAACCCCGGCTCGATGGCGTTGCGGTAGCCGGCGAAGTCTTCCCAGGTCCAGTCGAACGCCTCGGTGAAGGCCTCGGGCGGCATTTCCTCGATCTGCTGGAACATGCCGACGAGCGCCTTGCGGTGCTCGGCCTTGAGCGGCGCCAGCGACAGCGAGCAGTTGCCAGGCACCACCGAGGTGATCCCGTGCGCCAGCGCCGGCTTGGCGGCGCCGTCCCACAGCAGCTGCACGTCGAAGTGGGTGTGCGGGTCGATGAAGCCGGGCGCGACGACGCGGCCGGAGGCGTCGATCGTGCGCGCCGCCTCGCCGTCGACGCGGCCGACCGCGGCGATGCGGCCGTCCTTGATGCCGACGTCGCCCACGGCGCCCGCGGCGCCCGTGCCATCGACGACGAAGCCGCCCTTGATGAGGAGATCGAGCATGGTCTTCAGAGGTCCTTGATGAGGGCGAGCCAGGACTGGCCGACCAGGTCGGCGAGGCTGGCCGCGGAACCGGCGCGCAGCAGGTCGAAGCCGGTCTCGGGGTCGAGGGTGACGGCGCTTTCGGCGCCGTTGGCGTGGCGAAGGCGGATCATCAGCTCGGCGGCGCCGTCGTGGCCGGCGACGATCTCGGCGCGCATCACCACTGCCGCGTCGAGCGCGGGTCGTGGTTCCAGCCTGGCCGCCGCGACGGTCATGCCAGCGGCGCCTCCACGAACACTACGTCGCTGCCCAGGATCAGGGCGCGCGGGCGGCGCATGGCGAAGATGTGCAGGTTCCAGCCACGAATCTGCTCCATGGCGGCCTCCAACGGCTCGCCCGGCAGGGCGCGCGCGGCGAGCGCCTCGAGGGTCTCGTCGGGCTCGGGCGTAACAAAGCGGCGCTGGCGGTTGAGGGTCATGGCGACATCGTTGGCTCGTCCCGCGCCGACGTCAACGTGGACGCAAGGGAAGCTTGCGCGCTTTTTTAGAGAGCATTCCAAAAGTGGAGCCGCGTTTGCGGCCCGACCAGCGGCCTCTACCTGCGCGACCCACAGCTGCGGGCGATGATCCCGATCCGACGGCCGGCCTGAGCGCCGCGGCGCTGGCCCTCGCCCAGCGGATCGCGCGGCGCAGCGACCTGGCGGCTGCGCCGATTGTGCGTGGGTGACTCGGGCGCCGCGCCCGCGTGGAGCCCCGCGTTTGCGGCGCCTGAACGACGCGGGCCGAGCGCCCTAAACGCCCGGGCGCCCTAAACGCCGGGCGCCTTCTCCAGCCAAGCGTCTTCCTTGCGCCAGGTGTGGACCTTGCCACAGCGCACGCATCGGAAGCTGTGTTCGCCGCGCAACGCGTCGAACGCCGTGGGCCGCAACCTGAACACTGTGCCCACCGTCTCACCGGTTTCCGGGCATTCGATCAGGACGCGGCTGATGACGTCGGTCATCTTCGCGGCCTGTACGGACGGCGAGGCGGCGCGCCCGGTGCGGACGCTGCCGGTTCCCGGTGCCGGAAGACGAGACGGCCGCGCGTCAAATCGTACGGCGTCATCTCCACGGTCACCCGATCGCCCACGGCGGTGCGGATGCGGTTCTTGCGCATCTTGCCCGCCGTGTAGACCAGGACCAGGAGGTCACCCTCGATCCTGACCCGAAACTGACCGCCGGGAAGGATTTCCTCCACGACGCCGTCGATCTCGAGGGCTTCTTCCTTTGCCAAACCGATCGGTCCTACGCCGACTTGAGGTCGACAGCGGACTCGCGGCCGGATCTGCGGTCGCGTTCCAACTCGAACGAAACGCGCTGGCCGTCGGACAAAGAGCCGAGGCCCGACCGCTCGACGGCCGAAATATGAACGAAGACGTCCTTGCCGCCGCCTTCAGGCTGGATGAAGCCGAAGCCCTTGGTTGCGTTGAACCATTTGACGGTTCCGATGGTCATGCTGTCAGTTCCAAAAAGTGAGTGCCAAGCCAGGCTGCCGCGTGGCCGATCAAATTGTCGGAGTGGAACGGTGGCAGTCCGGCGGATGGCTTGTACCACGCGCTGGACACCGGGCGAACCGCGGCGATATTCGACCGGTCGTATCTAATTCGTTTCGGTCCTGAGCACAAACGCGCCTTGGCCGGTCAGGTTTCCGGACGGAAGGTGTTCTCGATCGTCCCGACACCCTCGATTTCGATGCGCACCTTATCGCCGTCCTTGAGGAACTGCGGCGGGCGCAGCGCCGAGCCGACGCCGGACGGGGTGCCGGTGTAGATCAGGTCGCCGGGCTCCAGCGTCATTACCTGCGACAGCTCCTCGAGCTGCGCCCAGACGTCGAAAACCAGGTGCTTGGTGTTGGATTCCTGCCGCTTCTCGCCGTTGACGAAGGCGCGGATCGGCAACGCATGTGGGTTGGGAACCTCGTCCGAGGTAATGATCCAGGGCCCGAACGGCGCGTGCGTGTCGAACGACTTGCCGAGCACCCACTGGCTGGTGCGCATCTGCCAGTCGCGCACCGAGACGTCGTTGCCGGCGCACCAGCCGAACACCGCGCCAGGCGCGCCTTCGCGGCTGATGTGACGGCCGCCCGCGCCGATCACCGCGACCAGTTCGGCCTCGTAGTCGGTGCGGTCCGAGGCCTTCGGCAGTTGCGCGTCGGCGTAGGGGCCGTGCGCGGCGGTGGCGGCCTTGGAGAACCAGATCTGCCGTTCGGGCGTCGCCGCCCCTGTCTCGGCGATGTGGTCGGCATAATTGAGTCCGATCGCCATGATCTTGCCGGGGCGCGGGATCGGCGCGAGCCAGGTGACGCTGTCGGGGGCGATCAGCGTCTGCATGCGCCCGGCTGCCGCCTGCGCCTCGCCCTTCAGCTCGGGCCACCGCGCGATCAGCTCGATCATCGAGCCCGGCAGCCCGGCCCGCGTGAGCGGCGCGATCCGCCCATCCGGCGCCACCGCGCCCAACTCCGGCGCCCCGCCCGGGGCCTGGAAGGTGATTAGGCGCATGGGATCCCCGCGTCGGCTTCTGGGCGGGTTACGCCCCGCGGACGCGGCCACGTCAAGCGGCGCGCGACAAGGTGCGGTGCACCGTCCAGCGCGCGCCAGACCAGACCAGCGCGGTGACCGCCGCTTCGAGCAGCGTGACGCCGGCCTGCACGCTCGCCATGCCGAGCAGCCCGAAGCCGAGCCCGACGGCGACCCACCAGCTGAGCGGCAGCGTGATCAGCCACTGGCCGAGGAACGGGATGCCGGCGCCGATCCGGGTCGCGCCGGCCCCCCGCAGCGCGAACGACAGCACCGTCACGCCGGCCTGCGCGACGATCGAGAGCCCGGTGATCCGCAGCGGCCACACCGCCAGCGTCAGCGTCGCCGGGTCGTGCAGGAAGAGGCCGAGCACCGGGCCCGCGGCGAACATGGCGACGAGCGCGAACGGCGCAGCCGCGATGACGCCGAGCCGCGCCGAGCGCCAGCCCCAGCGCCGCGCTTCGTCCGGGTCTTCGCGGCCGAGCGTCTGCCCGACCAGCGTCGCGGCCGCCGCCGCCAGCCCCAGCGACAGCTGCGCGGGGACGCTCGCCAGCGAGACCAGCACGTTGCCCGCGGCCACCACCGCGACGCCGAGCCGCGCGAGGATCAGGTAGAGCACCACGAAGCCGAGCTGCAGCAGCGCCTGCTGCAGGCTGATCGGCCAGGCGATGCCCAGCGCCGCCAGCGCCCCACCGGCCCGCAGCCGGGCGCGCCGCAGGCCCGGCACGGCGCCGGGCCGCGCGACCAGCGCCAGCTGCAGGCCGAGGCCAACCAGCGCCGATATCGTCACGGCCAGACCTGCGCCGGCAGCGCCCAGCGCCGGGATCGGGCCGAAGCCGAACACCAGCGCGAACGCCGCGCCAATCTGCACCGGCGCCTGCAGCGCGCTGACCAGGAAGCTGAGCTTCGGGCGGCCCTGGCCGATCCAGCAGGCGTTGACCGGGATGGTCAGCGCCGAGAGCGCGATCGCGGGCGCCGCGGCGCGCAGGTTGGCTGCGCCCATCGCCGCCGCCGCGGCGCTGGGCGCCATGCCCGCCAGCAGCATCGGCGCGGCGAGCCAGAGCCCGATCGTCAGCACCAGCCCGAGCGGCGCGCTGACCGTCAGCCCGTCGACCAGCGCCTGGCCGATCTCGGCGTGCCGCGCCGCCCCGGTCCGTCGCGCGATCGTCGCCTGCACCGCGGTGTCGAAGCCGAACAGCAGCGCCAGCACCATGCCCGAGAGCGTGCTGGCCGCGCCGACCCCGGCCAGCGCCAGGTTGCCGACGCCGCCGATCGCCGCCGTGACCGCCAGGTTCACCACGCTCTGCAGCGCGAACCAGGCCGTCAGCGGCGCCGCGAGCGCCAGGATCGGCGCCAGCTGCGGCCCCGGCGTCCATCGCCCCAGCCACCCTTCGCCCCGCGGTTCCGCCGGTGCGTCGGCACTCGCCACGATGACCTCCTGCTTCGAACGACGCGGAAGCTAGACGGCGACCTGATTGCGACCTACTGAAATAGACTGATGGCTGAATTCGACACTTTGCAAATCAGGAAGGTCGACGGCGGTCTGCTGCTGATCTTCCGCGAGCTCTTGCTGCGCCGGCGCGCCAGCGCCGTCGCCAGCCAGCTTGGCCTCAGCCCCTCGGCCATCAGCCATGCGCTGACCCGCCTGCGCGACGCCTTCGGCGACCCGCTGTTCATCCGCCGCTCGCACGGGCTGGAGCCGACCCAGCGCGCGCTGGAGCTGGGGCCGAAGATCGAGCAGCTGATTGCGCTCCTGGGCACGGCGGTCGGCGGCGACGGCGGCTTCGATCCCGGCGAAAGCCATCGTCGGTTCCGCATCGTCTGTCCCTGCCACTACGCCAGCATGCTGGGCGCGCCGCTGGTCGAGGCGTTCCGCCGCGAGGCCCCGAGCGCCACCTTCTCGACCCGGCCGGCCTATCTGGAACATGCGCTGCGCGCCGTGCGCCGCGACGAGGCGGACGTGGCGATCGGCGTGTTCGACCAGCTGCCGCACGGCCTCGTCGGCCGGCCGCTGTTCGAGGACGACTACTGCGTGATCGCCCGCGTCGGCCATCCGAGCGTGGAGGGCGTCGTCGACGGCCGCACCTACCTCACCATCGGCCACGTGTTCTGCGGCAACCCGGACGGCATGCTGGCCGACGACGCCGCCTACGACCGCAAGGCGATGTCGGCCAGCTACGGCGAGAACCCCAACCCCGCGCTGATCCGCAGCCACGCCTACTTCGCCGAGTGGGAGAGCATCATGCTGCTGGTCGCCGAGACAGACGTGCTGGCCGACTGCCCGCGCCGCCTCGCCAACCGCTTCGCCGCCCGCCTCGGCCTGCAGGTGCTGGAGCCGCCCTACCCGCCGTTCAAGATGCCGGTGCAGGCGGTGCGGCGCGCCAACGCCCCCGACCCGGGCGTGGACTGGCTGCTGGAAAAGATCGCGACGGCTTTGGGGTAGCGGCGCCGCACATCCCTCCCCCTCGTGGGGAGGGTGGACGATGCGAAGCATCGGACGGGTGGGGGTGTCTCAAGCGTCAACGATCGCCAGCCGGCTGACGCTGCGGCGGCTCGAGACATCCCCACCCGACCGCTTCGCGGTCACCCTCCCCTTGAAGGGGAGGGATACAAGGAATCGCGCGCACGCTACGTCCGCACCTGCAGCCGCACCAGCCCGTGGAACGACGACCCCGTCGGCCGCCACTCGGCCGGCGCATTCGGGTCCGCCAGCGCCAGCGCGGGGAACCGCGCGACCAGCCCCCAGATCGCCTCGCGCGCCTCCAGCCGGGCCAGGGGCGCGCCAATGCAGATGTGGGCGCCGGCGCCGAAGCTGACGTGCGGGGCCTCGCGGCGGGCGACGTCGAAGCGGTGCGGGTCGGTGAACGCGGCCGGGTCGCGGTTGGCGGCCGGCGTCATCACCGCCGCCACCTGGTGCGCGCGGATCGGGCATCCGTGCATCGTCTGGTCATGCGACGCCACCCGCTGGGCGCCCTCGACCGGTGACTCGAAGCGCAGGATCTCCTCCACCGCCGCGCCGATCAGCGAAGGGTCGGCGCGCAGCTTCGCCATCTCGGCCGGGTGGCACAGCAGCAGGTTGATCCCGTTGGCGATCAGGTCGGCGGTGGTGACGTTGCCGCCCAGCAGCAGGTTCAGGCAGTTCACCCGGATCTCGGCGTCGCTGAGCGCGCCGGTCTTGGCCTGCACGTCGATCAGGTCGGTGATCAGGTCGTCGCGCGGGCGCGCCCGCCGCTCGGCGACGGCGTCGTCGAAGTAGTCGAGCATGGCGACGGCCGCGGCCTTGTTCTCGCGCTGTTGCGCCTCGGTGGGATTGGGCTCGAAGACGTTGAGCATGGCTTCCGATAGGGCGCGAAAGCGCGGCGCGTCGCTCGTGTCGACGCCGAGCACCCGCCCCATCACGACGGTGGGGATCGGCATCGCGTAGTCGGCGATCACGTCGAAGCCGCCGGCCGGCAGCCCGTCGAGTTGATCGCGCACGATCGCCTGCACGTCGGCCTTCATCGCCGCCACGCGCTTCATCAGCGCCGCCTGGATCGGCTTGCGGACGCGCGAATGGTCGGGCTCGTCCATCCAGAGGATGGCGGCGTCGCGCTCGCCCGGGCGGTTCATGTCGGCCGGCTTGAACGAGCGCACCAGAGCGCCTTCCTCGGCCCGGTCGGCGTCCTTCCACTGCGCCGGATCGGCGAGCCAGGCGCGCGCATCCGCCAGCCGGGTCAGCAGGAAGGTGCGGCTGGCCTCGTCGAACCAGACCGGGTGCTCTGCCCGCATCCGGTCGAACCACTGATGCCGCTGATCGATCGCCTCGCCCATTGCCGCCTCCTGCCTTGGACGCGCCAAGGCTAGCGGCGCAGCGACGTGAGCAAGAGTGAATTCGACTCAGTCGTGATTTCGGAAGCAGTGAAATTACTGCGATGCAAACGAAAGCCCCGCTCCCTGGTCGGAGAGCGGGGCTGAAAGTCCGTCAGGCGCCCGGAAGCGCCTCGGTCGCCGTGCTCAGTTCACCTTTTCCAGCACATGGATGGCGCAGGCCGAGCCCATGCCGACCACGTGGGTGAGGCCCAGGCGGGCGCCTTCGACCTGGCGCTTGCCGGCTTCGCCGCGCAGGTGGGTGGTCACCTCGTAGATGTTGGCGATCCCGGTGGCGCCGAGCGGGTGGCCCTTGGAGAGCAGGCCGCCCGACACGTTCACCGGGATACGGCCGCCGAGCGCCGTCTCGCCGCTGTCGATCAGCCGGCCCGCCTCGCCGTCGGCGCAGAGCCCGAGGTTCTCGTAGTGGACGATCTCGGCGGTGGCGAAGCAGTCGTGCAGCTCGACGAGGTTGATGTCCTCGGGGCCGACGCCGGCCTGCTCGTAGGCCGCCTTCGCCGCCATGCGGGTCACCGCGTTGAAGTCGGGCATCACCAGGTTGCGCGGGGTGTAGGGATCGGAGGTCATCGCCGAGGCGCGCACCCGCACCGCCCGCTTCATCAGGCCCTTCTTCTTGGCGTACTCCTCGGAGCAGATCACCGCGGCGGCCGAGCCGTCGACGTTCACCGAGCACATCAGCTTGGTGTTCGGATACGAGATCATCTCCGCGCCCATCACTTCCTGGAGCGGGGTTTCGATCTGGTACATCGCCTTCGGGTTCAGGGTGGAGTGGTGGTGGTTCTTCACCGACACCTTGGCGAACTGCTCGAAGGTGGTGCCGTACTGGCGGGTGTGCTCCATGCCGACGTGGGCGAACACCGACGGCATCGTGCCGGAGCCCAGAAGGCCCTCGGTCGGGATGCCGGCGCCGCCGCCACCGCCGCCCAGAAGGCCCTTGCCCATCTGCTCGACGCCGACACAGAGCACCACGTCGTACTGGCCGGCCTTGATCGACATGAAACCTTCGCGGAAGGCGGTCGCGCCGGTGGCGCAGGCGTTGGCGACGTTGACCACCGGAATGCCGGTCTGGCCGATCTCCTGCAGCACCCGCTGGCCGACCATGCCGCTGGCCTGGCCGAGGTTGCCGCAGAACAGCGCCTGCATGTCCTTGATGGTCAGGCCCGCATCGTCGAGGGCCATCAGCGCCGCCTCGGCGCCCAGGTTGGGAACGGTCCGGTCCGGGAACCGGCCGAACTTAATCATGTCGGTTCCGACGACGTAGACTTCGGTCATGGCTTTGCGCTCCTCAGGCCGGAACGAAGAAATAGGAGAGATACGAGTTGCCGTCCTTGTCCTTCCGGCCGGCGTCGCGGAAGACGACCTTGACGGGCATGTCGAACTTGATGGCCTCGGGCGAGGGCAGCATGTCGACGAGGTTGCCTTTCAGGCAACCGCCGCCTTCCAGGTCCACGATGGCCGAGATGAACGGCACCGGCACGCCCGGGAAGTTCCGGTGCACGACGGTGTAGTTGTAGAGCTTGCCCTGGTTGGAGAGCTTCACCGCGCTCATCTGGTTGCGGGTCCCGCAGGACGCGCAGACCATGCGTTCGCCCAGGAAGATCGCGCCGCAATGGCCGCATTTCTGCCCTTCCAGGTAGGGCTCGCCGCCTTCGGGGATCTTCAGGTAGGGCACGACGGGCAACGGCTTGGTGGCGGTCTCGGCTTCCGGCATCGGCTTCCTCGGAACTCCTAACTTGGGCGCGCGGCGACCGCCTATCGAAAGGCGGGGGCGCTTGCGGCCGCAAACTTATACCCGGTCCGGCGGTTGACAACCGCTCCCCGACGTAAGGCGCGAGAGAAAACCTACCGTTACGCGAAGGTTGCTGAAAATTCATGGGTTTAGCAGTCGGAAGGACTTGATTTCGCCGCCTGGAATGTCCCTCAACTAGGGTCCGCGACGCCCCCGTCACGATTCCGGAGCGAACCCGCTTTGAACAAGGCCGCCGACGCCGCCCGTCGAATTTCGCTGCCGACCATCCTGATGTTCGCGGCCGGCGCCCTGCCCCTGAGCGGCATCGGCACGGCGATGAGCATCTACGTCCAGCCGTACTTCGCCCAGGACCTGGGCGTCGGCCTGATCCCGATCGCCGTGGCGCTCTTTTGGATCCGCATCATCGACATGGGGGTCGACCCGATCCTCGCCATCGTCATGGACCGCACCAAGACGCCAATCGGCCGCTATCGCGCCTGGATGCTGGCGGGTGCGCCGATCCTGATGCTGGGCGTCTGGGAGCTGTTCATGGCGCCCAAGGGGATCGGGATCGCGTATCTGATCGTCTGGTACCTGGTCTACGCGCTGGCTTCCTCGATGGTGGGGCTGGCGCGCGCGGCCTGGTCCGCCAACCTAGTCACCAAGTACGACCAGCGGGCGCGCTTCTACGGCTACCTCGGCTTCATCACGGTGTTCGGCGCGCTGTTCATATTGCTGACGCCGGTAATCTCCGAGCGGCTCGTCAAGCACCCCAACAACGTGCACCTGATGGGCTGGGCGATGCTGGCGTTGATCCCCATCGCGACGGCGATCACCGCGCTCGTGCGCGAGCCGATCAACGCGGATGCGGCCGCCCAGCACCCGCATTTCGCCCTGCGCGACTACTGGTCGATCGCCACCAAGCCGGAGGTGGTGCGGCTGTTCTTCTCGCAGTTCTGCCTGACGCTCGGGCCGGGGTGGATGGCCAACCTCTACATCTTCTTCTTCACTAACGCCCGGCTCTTCACGCAGGGCCAGGCCTCGATCCTGCTGATCACCTACATCTTGGCAGGCGTCGTCGGCGCGCCGGTGATCGGCTACGTCGGCGGCAGGTTCGGCAAGCACCGGACCCTGATCGTATCGACGATCCTCTACTCGATCGGCCTCTGCACGGTGGTCGTGGCGCCCAAGGCCAACATGCTGGTTGGCATCCCGATCATGATCTGGTGCGGCTTCATGGCCAACGGCTTCGACCTGATGACCGGCGCGATGATGGCCGACGTCGGCGACCAGGTGCGTCTCGAGCAGGGCAAGGAGCGCATGGCGCTGCTCTACGCGGTGACTGGCCTGGCCGGGAAGCTGGCGGCCGCCGGCGCGGTGATCATCGCCTATCCGTTGCTTGCCGCGATCGGCTACCAGCCGACGCTCGGCGCGCACAACACGCAGGCCGCGCTTGACGGCCTGACGATCGTCTTCATCACCGGGCCGATATTCTGGTGCGTGGCGGGCGGCCTCTGCTTCCTCGGCTGGAAGCTCGACGCCCAGAAGCACGCGCAGATCCGCGCGGAGCTGGAAGCACGCGACACGCTCGTCGCCCAGCGCGCGGCGGCGCAGGCGCGCGGCGCGTCGCTTCCGGAGCACGGCGCGCTCGATCCCGGCGTCGTCTGAGCTGCCTGAAGGCGACCACCCCGTCTTCACCGATCCCAGGCGCGCGCCCGCAAGGCCGCGACAGACTTCGCGGTTGTCTGGCGCCGCTTTTCAATGTCTTCTTCTGAATAGGCAGTGTTCCGGGGGGAGCGATGCGTCGGTTGTTCGCCGAATTTGCGACAGTCTGCTTCTGCGCCTCGCTGCTTAGCGGCTGCCTGGCGTTCGGCGACATCGACAACCGTGCGACGTCGTTCGACGAGGGCGTGGGGTCGTTCCAGAACCGCGCGATCCTGCTCAACCTCGCACGCGCCAGCCAAAGGGAGCCGATGTATTTCGTCTCCGTCGGCGCCACCAACGCTCAGGGCCTGTCGGACTTCCGGGCCAGCATGCCAAGCTTCGAAGAGGGTCCCAAGCTTACGCCCACGCTGCACGCCTACACGTTCAGTCCTGGCGGATCGACCTACTGGGATAACCAGACGTACACGAACACTCAGATGAACGTGTACAGCACTCACGACTTCTATCAGGGGCTGATGTCGCCGCTGAGCCTCGAGGAGATCAATCTCCTGCTGCACCAGGGCTATCAGCGGCAGTTGCTGTTCTACCTGACGATCGTGAAAGCCAAGATCACGCCGCTGGGACCGGACTTCAAGCCGGATCCGAGCCGCCCGCCCTACTACATCTACAATGACCCGGACGGCGATCCGGCCAACTACGCGGAGTTCGTCGGCCACATCAGACTCGCCATGGAGGCCGGGCTCACCACCGACGTCGCCGCCGAGCCCGGGACCGATGACGCGGGCTCGGCCGACAAGGTGATCGCAGCG